>Ga0307513_10005948_pt1 | contig 16015 bp, 14 predicted proteins | sample 15_EM_MG_FD_202174 | JGI IMG/M metagenome (GOLD analysis project Ga0307513, IMG submission 202174) | Populus trichocarpa ectomycorrhiza microbial communities from riparian zone in the Pacific Northwest, United States - 15_EM | ecosystem: Host-associated > Plants > Roots > Unclassified | place... | reverse complement strand
CTCTACGCTTATGTGTTGACTATAGAGGACTTAACGAGGGAACGATCAAAAACCGTTACCCTTTGCCCTTGGTCAAAGAAACCTTTATGCAACTTTCACGAGCAAAGATATTCACTAAACTGGATATCCGCGGAGACTACAACTTAATGCGCATGAGAGCAGGTGAAGAGTGGAAAACACCTTTTCGTACACACTACGGGCTTTTTGAATCCCTCGTAATGCCCTTTGGGCTTACCAATGCCCCCGCTACCTTTCAAGCATACATTAATAACGCTCTACGCCCATTTCTGGATAGGTTTTGTACAGCATACCATGACGATATCTTGATATACTCTGAGAACGAGGAACAACATATCCAACACGTCAAACAAATCCTGGAAGCTTTAACGAAAGCTGGACTCCAGGTAAAACCTCATAAATGCGAATTCCACTGGTACACCAACAATGTCCAGTATCTTTAGTGTTCGTTACAGGGCGGGGCCGTGCCGGGTTTCCCTTGGTGACCCTGCCGTGACTCCGGCCCGGGGTCAACTCTTTGCCGTTCCTCCCCGCCCGGTATGACCCGGGGCCCTGGCCGGGCTGTGTGGCGGGCTGGTATTTTACTTTCCCCGCTGATTCTCTAAATGCGCCCCCATCTTCTCGTTTCCCACTCTTGCCCCTGTGCGGTGCCCCACTTATTCCTATGAGTGATATTCTCTGACTAAACAAATGGCAGGTTGAAGTCTAAGGGGTGTTTGGCCTCTCAATTCTGATCTGAAATCACAATTTGCGATCAGAATTGGCTGGCCAAACACCCCCTAATTACTTCGTATGTCTAGTATGATGACTCCACTATTTGGATATTCCATATAACAATCCCGCAACTATCTCAAAAGATAGAATTTGAATATAGTGCTCACATTATCATTATGATTTGGGCTTCTAGTTTGAGATAAATAGTGTTTGGAAATCGCTCTCAGTATAGGATTGTAAGCCTATAATATAGGTATGTTTCTAAGTACTTCTAAGCATATGATTCCGGGTACCTAACTCTAAGCGTATGGTTGTATAGTGGTGCATGCACGAATCCTATCATCCTGAGGATATGGTCTCCGGCTTATCATTTTGTGATCTCGTTGAGGGTGTATGGCTTTGGGCTTATGGCTTTGGGCATTGAGTTTTGGGCTTTTTATTCAAAGACTATTGGTTTAGGCGTCACGTCTCACATGCCTTGCAAGCCATCCACCCAAATACTAGCCACTATTTAAATCTGGTCTGAGGTTCAGGCAATCACTTACCCGAAACTTGCAGATAGTTGGTTAAACTGGGCGCTCACCATGGTGTATAAAAAGCTAAGGTTTTAGGTGACTCTGTTTGACGTATGGTTATAGGCGTATGGTTTTGGGGGTATGGCTTTGGGCGGATAGTTTGGACATATGATTTTGGGGGCACAGCCTTGGAAATGAGGGCAGGCCAAGCTCAAATGTATACACTAGCACCCCTCTAGCCCAGATGGAGAAAGTCCTAAGAATCCATCCGGCATAGCGGGTGATCCGGGACAACAGGCTAGGCTTTGGTGTAACGAAATTCAGCACTTACTGAGATTCGCACGATACAGCGAGGTATCCGTATTATCAAGATCTGGGACAGCGGGGTGTGAGGGTATACCCATACTAAATAGAAAAATCAATGATTAGGAATATTATTATACATTCCGATGCATGCCCAACTTCAGCCACCATTTAGGCATCTTAATGAACTCCCACAATGGCTTCCCCGTCTTCTCCACATATGCATCGTGCACTGCTTGATGTGTAAAGTGGACAACACTACCCCCATTTCCCACAAAAGAGCCAATATACTGTTCCCCTGCATAGGAACGCATGAAAATAATGCAACCTAGAGAATGTATCTTAGTTACTTATTGGAATTGGATAAGATGGGCGGGGGTCTGTACATACCAGGGGTACAATCAATCTTGACTCCAAGCTCAGGAAAGCAGGCATCGCCGTGCTCAAAGTCTCTGAATACAACTATCACACACCACCCATGGCATACGTCCTCCAGATCCTTATGGTTATTGGTATTCGGGTACATCACAAGTGAGCGGGAGGTCCATATTCCAAATGCCTCGGCAATATTGTCAGCTTTCCCATCGTAAATGGTCTCATAGAATGCTGTGTATTTGGAATACTCCTCCGGGAGGAAAGTCTCAAAGAGGCCTCAACGGTTTGAGTCAATGGTAAAAGCTGTTTGCCGAATTCTTTAACTGGGTGAATTGCTGATTTCGTGTTATATGACTGGGCTGGCCCGGGTCCAAGTTCAATATTCTGCGTTCGTGATCCCATTCGTGGAACGAAGGCACGGTGCCCAATGTCACAGCCTTTTGTTCTCAAAGTACCGTCCTGGTTATGTTCTCTGCTCCCGTTTCCTGCAGGAGAACTCAGGGTTGTAGCATCCTTCATACTATCACTCGCAGCCTTGTGAGTGGTATGAGCGCCTTCCATCTCGCTTGGCCTATAGCGCTTCGGCATACCGCTGGCACCATGTCGCGTATGATCTGCCGTAATATTCCGTGACGCAACATATTTGTGTACCGCCGGTTCAACTTCCGGTAATACCCAACATGCCTTGCTATTCCCCGCTTTGATTACACATGGGACGCCTTGCCTAAAGATAGTTTAGTATATAAGCCTAGTGTTAACCCAAAGGATGAATTACTTACTTGTTCTTTATTATAACAATGTCACCGGAGATCCGGTGTAATTGGGGCTCATTTTCCTCTTCGAAACGCTGCTTCAAGTTGCTATCCGGTTCCCGTTTAGGTCACTAAAGGATTGAGTCTAGAACGTCAAAATCGCCAGATTGGTGGCATCTGACGCGTGGATGATCGGGGGTTCCCAACATGTGGGAAATATTCCTTTTCATTGAATCAACCTTATCCATATCCAGCCATAAACATGGTTCCCCCGAATCTAATACAAGCGACGAGGAGATTAGTATATGCCCTAAATACAGATATGCGACCGAGTTGAAAGCTAAATACAACAATTGCTAATTTCCAGCCCATTCACAGAGATCAGTTAAATAGCAGAGAATAACACACCTTTGGCATCCAGGGTAGAAATTGCAATATCTTCACTCCCATGTTCAGAGTTGTGGAGGCGATTCGCAGCTTTTCTTTGTTTGCACTACCCCTTGGGCTTCTCTGCATCCCTCTTCTTTATTTTTGATAGCCCTTTCGTAGTCTTCCGCAGCCACACAAACTCGCGCAAAGCAAGCGTCCCTCCCGCTCAACGCAGGATAGAATAAAGTGCGGTTGGTATACAGCCAGGATAATGGTATCCAAATGTGCTCGAGTGGATGGCGGGTAAGGAGAGACTTGAGTGGGGAGTAGCTTGGGTTCAAGAGGGCGCAGCGCAGGACATAGATTCAGAGGGGGGTGGGGCGAATGGTTTCGCTGTCCATGGGAGAAAAGGGGAAACAGAAAGAATATAGGGAAAGACAAATCACCTGGTGACCTGACAAACTCGACTAACTAGAGCCAATGCAACTAGCCATTGCACTATTGCGTATTATCTACGACACCATTACCAGTGTATTATTTTGGGCCTATCATTTTTCTGAGCGTATGATTTTGTGTGCGTAGATTTGTGTACGTATGATCTTTCTGTGCGTATCATTTTTTCTGAGCGTATGATTTGTGTGGGTATGATTTTTCTGTGCGTATGACTTTCATGACGATGCTCCTGTTCCTCTAGCTCATCGTAAGAACTCGAATAAATGGACAATGTATTCAGACTTCTTGAATTTCCGCCTCTGAAAACATAGAATCCTTCTACTCACACTTAGATTTACTTGGGGTGTGCATGTCTGGTCGGGCGGACGAGGGTCAGAAAATGGACCCGTCCGCCCGATCCCACATCAAGTCCCCCGATTATATGGGGCATTTTGCAATCAATCCATGGCGGCTCGTCATTTACTACAGTATACATTGTTGACTTGACACCTCCTGAGCATGTCTTGGCCACTACGATAACTTAGGGGATAGTAAAAATGCCTTCTCAATTACTCAGTCAAATTCTATGATTTGATAATGATTTTACACGAAAATTAACTTACTGTAAACATGATCTTTTCTTTTCTTTCCCCAGAGTTCCGGCAGGCTCCCTGGCTGGAACTCGAATGGTGGTATTAGTTCCTGTCTGGTCTCTTCCGCGGGTTACACGTATAACCGGTAGTGAATCAGTAGTTCCCAAAAGCCCTTCCTCCTCCGAACAATCCTCTTGCAGGCGGCCCCATGAGCCTGCTATGCAGCCGGAATTTTCGTCACCATGTTGGTCGATACTTGCAAGATCGCTCAGTCCTTCACCGGGAATCTCCGCCTCACCCACTTGTGAGCCTTCCTGCTCATCAGTGTCGGATGCAACATACAGGTTGACTGTACTATCCCAGATTCTTTCTTCAGGATCTGATTCCTCGGAGCCTCCCAAGTGATCTACACCTTGGTTTCGAGGTGGTCCATGCCGTGCATATTGAGATTCAACCAGTCCACGCTCATGTAGTATAGCCTTTGGCTCTCTTCCAAATGCTCGCCTGCCATGCTGATCAACGAAAGACCATTCGGTCTCCTTCTTGTGTGATTCGTCATCATCGGCGATACAGCCACTATTGTTCTCTATACTTTCTATCGTCCTATCAGCCCAATAACCATAATCCTCCGGATCAGCCATTTCTACGAGTTTTTCTGCCTCCCGTTCACTATTGTGACCTGCTAGCCCGCTTCGTAATTCTTGTTCTCGTAGGATTTCACCAGCATTGAAGATGGAATTGTACTGCTTTTGAGTCGTCAGAGCCGATAGGGAATCACCCCTCTTGCCACGCTAAACACCCGCTCTACTCCAACACTACCCCCTTGAACAGCGAGAATATCCCTAGCCATCCGAGCTAAATTCGGGAATCTTCCCGCGTTAACCTTCCACCACTCCAGTATATTTGCCTTGTAAAAAATCCCAGCTGGGCAGGCCTCACGTGTGGGATCTGTAGCCTCAGTGTCTGGCTCGGGCGGCTCAATCTCCGAATCGGTTTTGATGTACGCTAGTGCCTCACTCAGGATAACTGCTCTGTGTCTCGAAGAGTCAAGGTGTTTGGATCAACTGTTCAGACCACTCCGTGGAATTGACATGTCAGGTGCCTGATTATTTATTGGTGCATAGTACAGATCATAATACGCTATGAACTCCTTTTTATATGACTTCTCATACTCAGTCTCCCCACTGGCTTCAAGATCTCATTCTCGAAAAAGGTTGAGTTTGCAATAGGGATTTAGGCAAGTTCCAATGCCAAACAGAAGACCTCTTGGACTTTCTGTTTTACCATAGTAAGAGGCGGCCTTCAATTTAGCTTTCACTCGGCCCTCACAAATATCAACGTTCCATTGCATCCGCTTCCGTTCTAACCTGGAAATTTGCATTTCCAAATGATCAAAGATATCTTGATACACTTGAAACACACGATGAATAGTGACGCCAGGTGTTTTTGTCAACCACAAAGTCCAAAATTGTATCGGTTGAAGTACCTCCAAGATGTATTCAATCTGGCTCCACTCTTCCGGGGTTGACCAGAGAGGCGTAAACTCGGCATAGGTTTGTAACCAGTCCTTGGTGAATTCCCGTAGCCGTACAGATCTCTCCAACATATTTAGGGTTGAGTTCCACAGTGTTTTGACATGATAAAGTAGTGTAGTAGGGATCTTAAGCAGGTTATTCTGTATCTCAATGAAGTGTTGACGCCGTTGAGGTGAAGCACCAACCGCAATACTCATTTTCCGATGCTATAACCCATTATTACCATTATCTCTGACTCAAGGTATCTTAGTTGAGAACAATGGGGAAAACACTTGGTTATACTTTCACATTGGCGCGCATTCAATTTGGAATAATGAATTTGTGCATATACCCTTGTGCGTATGAATTTATGCATATGAATGTGTGCGTATGAATTTGTGCGTATGACTTTGTGCGTATGAATTTGTGCGTATGAATTTGTAATATAGGTGCTAGGTATGAGATCTTAGACACATTACCTTTTCTACTGTTTTGTGAAAGCCGTTATCCAATCTCGTAACCTTCTCGATATAGCCCGCCTTAAAGCCAGACGGCCTATCAGCATCCAGCGATTTCACCTTGATCCAACTCATAAATGCCCCGAGGATAAGCTGAACAACATGGGCCATACATGGAATATGATTTTCCAATTGACACCATTCAACCGACAGTAAACTCTAAGAATGGTTTCAGCCTTCGGTGAGCGTTCGGTTATTGCTAGCACTATTGGTAGTGAAACCTAGAATTCTATCCTCAATCCCGTATCTGGCTAGAACGTGATTAATTATCCCTGCCATAGTAGCCCCCGTATGAGAACCCCTGATTTCCTGGAATCCAATTACCACCTCCTCTATCTGCCAGCTATCTGAGATCCAATAAGCCACAATTGCTAAAAAAGCAAGTTTGTTCAGTGAAGTCCATGTATCGGCAGCCAGAGAAATCTTACCTGCAGCAGGTAGACGTGTTCGAATATCATCCACCATAGACTTTCCCAGCGGTTTCAAATGCCGTGTTAATGTCGTTGGGCTGGGGATTTCGACTCCGAGATGAATGTACTTGAAAACACGACGAAAGGCAAGCTTGTTTGAGCAATTAAAGGCGAGATTCATTGCCAAGAATGCTTTTAGAAAGTATTCTTGGAAATGATCCTGATTGAATCCTCCTGGTGTGGCCAGATCGATAATCCTACGCCTATTTCCAGTTTTAGTCCCTTTTGGCAATAATGTAAGAACTTGTATACCAAGCGGGCTTCCAGCCCGCCCATCATATCCGTTAATGTTTCTCGATTTCAGACAGGCAGAGGACCTGTTATGGTCATGCATCGAGCTAGTCCCCGTGCCACTTGGGTGAGCTAGGACCTTTCTACACATAATGCACATTACTCTCGGCATGCCAATAGCACTACCTAAATGGTCAGCACATTGTTGAAAGTATTTCCACACCTCTGTGCGTCGAAGATCCGAGGTCCACTGTATCTTTTTCTTGCTAGCATATTTCGCAGTATAGGCTATATAGCCTGGTGTGCCTTGCCACCACTCCATCCAACTCTCATGATATTCCCCCGTATAGAGATAAAGGTTTCCCAATATCTCAAATGTAACTGTGTCGCTAGGCTTCGTTACTGGGCCCCGTTTCAGAGGAGTAGTGACAAGCTAACCTAGGTTATTCTGATAAACTGGCCGAAAATATCATCGAAATCGGACCAGAACTGACAGAGATAGAGCTATTTGAAGTTGGACCACTTCAAAGAACCCTATCCCACTCAGTTTTGGTCCGGGTTGGACGATTCCTTTTTTAATCTGGGGTTAATAACCTGCTCTTGGCGCCCTGTTTGTCAGAAACGGGGCCCTGTAATGAACGCTAGCTCCAACAACACTCGCTCTGTTCCGCCAGAGGTTATCTTCCCCTACAGTCCTCTCCCCACCCTCACCTTGGGTGACCTGAATATCCATCACCCCACGGCTGACACCCGTAGAGTCTTCCAGGAGGACGAGATTGCCAGCTCGACCTCCTACTTTGACTGGGCAACAGACCTAGGTTTCTCCCTCCTCAACACTCCGGGTATGTTTACTCGGTTCTGCATGTCACTTATTGGGCGCCCAGGCGTCCTGGATCTTGCCTTTGCCTGTCCTCTCCTCGCACCTCACTTTACAGAGTGGTAAGATCCCCTTCCGTCTACTGGTTCTGACCATATCCCGATCCTCCTCCGCTTTGAGGCCCCCTTGTTGCGAGCTCCCCTCCCGACCCCTCATTAGGCCCTGACTGACTGGGCTCCTTTGGAAACCGCAGTGAAAGCTACAGCTATCTCGCCCCCTCCGCCCCTCCGTACCAAGCGCTCCCTGGACGTCTGGTCCAACACCAACCTTGGCAGGGTCACGTCCCAATTCGCGCTACACAGCTTACCAAAGAGGGTGACCTATCAATCCAAACCTTGGTGGTCAGAGCGCTTATCGATGCTCAGGAAGGCCTATAACTCCGCTCGGCGCACCTCGAAACGGGACCGTTTCAATGCCGCACTCCTCGCGTCCGCAAGGGCGGCGTGATCCGCCTACTTCAAGGCCATCAGGAAGGCCAAGAGAGATCACTGGTGCTCCTTCCTGGCCTCCGCGACCCCCCAGAGTGTGTGGACAGCCAAGAGACTCGGTGTTTGACGCCCTCCTCCCGGCTTCCGAAAGCTCCCGGGCCCCTCTACTCCCCCTGAACTCAATCGGGCGCTCTGCGACCACTTGTTTCCCCTGCGTACCAGTCCGGTTCCCCGATACCATCCTGCTCCCATTCAAGGACGGCCTCCCCTTGTCAGCGGACGAAGCCAGCAGGGCCCTAGCCCGTTCCTCCCCATTGTCACCCTCCGGGCCGGACAATACCCCCAACTCAGTATGGAAGAGGGTGCACCGTCTGGCCGCCCACTAGATCCAGGCCCTGCTCGCCCCTTGTGTGGCCTACGGATCCCACCCACTCACCCTCAAGAAGGCCGATCGTATCGTACTCGACAAGCCGGGAAAGCCCTCCTACGACTCCCCCTCATCGTTACCCATTATAGTCGTGATCCAGACGTTTTCAAAAATCCTCGAGAGGATTATGATCTCGCGACTCTCCTGTGTGGCCCAGGCAACTGGCCTCCGCAAGCTGCACCAGTGTGGCTCGCTGGCCGGTCTGTCGGCCTCGGACGCAGTGACTACCCTCACCCGCGAGGTGAAGCCCCCCCAGATGGCTGGAAGGAAGGTCTGCCCACGATTTCTTGACATAAAAGGGTGCTTCGACAATGTCAACCCCTTCACCATTTGCGGCATGCTTAGAGCCAAAGGGGTCAACCAGTACCCTGTGTTCTCGACCAAGTATTTCCGTTGTGGCAGGTTGTGCCAGCTCCTTTACCAGGGGTCACCCAAAGTGTTCGCACCAGTCTCGGTGGGCACCCCCCAGGGGTCCCCAGTCTCCCCGCTTTTGTTTGATATTTACGTTTTCCGCCTCGAGTACGAGATCCCCGGTGGTCTCTCCCTCTCTAACGTGGAGGACTTCGGTCTGACCGTATCCTCCGCGTCTTACCGACGCAACATCCAGATCCTACACAAGCAGTATGCCAGGCTGAAGGCCAGAGGGGCCAGGCCGGGTATTGGCTTCTCAGTCCCTAAGACGGAGCTCATCCACTGGCGTACGAACAGGGAGAGAGGCCCCATCTCCAAAGCTCCGGTCCCCCTAGATGAGTCTGTTTTCAAACCCAAGGCTGAGGTTAGCTGGCTGGCCTACTGGTTCAGCCGCTCAGTCTCCACTACCCCCCACTTCGTCAAAAGGCTGGCTAAGGCCCAGGCCGCCTTCGTGGCCGTCAAACGACTCTCCCCTGCAGGGATCGGCCTCCCCCCCTTCCTCTGCCACAGACTGGCCTCCTCGCTCCTCTTCCCCATCCTCAGCTATAGTGCGGACGCCTTTCCACCCACCGTCCCCATGAGGAGGAAGATCTCCGCATTCTGGCACAAGGTCCAGAGATGGACAACCACTTGTTTCATGAGTACACGCACTGACATCCTGGCCATGGAGCCCTGCCTACCACCTCTCGAGCTTCTCCTTGCGTACAAGGGCCGCTTGGCCGACCTGAGAATCCTATGCTCCCCCCCGGAGATCAAAACTGCGACCGGGAGGCTGCCCCCCTCTGTGCAACCACCGTCTATTTACCGCCACTCACCAGACCACAGGGCCCTAAGCGCGAGCAATGTGGGCAGTCGTCTGCCCCTCCGGTGGATCCAACCAGGGCCTCCCTCGAAGGATAGGGCCCACCTCCCCCTCGACGCCCTCCCGCACTCCATGCTGTTCCTCCTGGGCCCCGATGGGCTCAGCCCCCTTCCGGTTACCTGCCAACACTTACTTTGCCAGTTCTACCCCGAGCCCCCCCGGGCCGCTCCTATCCCCAACTAAAGCTCCGATGCAAGAGCCTCCTCAAGGAAGAATGGGACAAGGCCACGTCAGATCCGGCCAGGTACCCGTACCGCCCCTCGCTCAAGCCCCACCCGTTCATGGGCCTAGACAAGTTCTCCGCGGGGCGCCTCCATCAGATGAGATCTAGGAAGGGCTACCTCCGCCCCTACCCCGCCTGTGACAGCGACGTCCCCACCACCTGCCCCAGGTGCGAGAATGCCCACGCGACATTGGAACACACCATCCTCCACTGTTCAGCCAAGGAGCCCGGCAGGACCCGCCACCTTCAGGGGGTCCTAGATGTCGGCCCCGACGCCCCCTTCTGGTCCTCAGCTGCCCTCCTGGGCGCCCTAGCCCGCTTCATTAAGTCTATGGCTACAGCCTTCCCCCCAGGCATGTTCTCACACCCGTCGTCCTCTACTTCCTCAGTTTCTTCCCGCTCCTCTAATGTAGTTTCCTTTAGTTACTTTATGTCGTCTCAGGAAAGCTAGGTTTAAGTTTTTTTCTTTTTCTTCCGACCCGCTGGTGTAGGAAGGGTTTTCCTTGATTTACTTGTTTGAATTTCGCGCCCGCATGTGGGCCTGGGACCGGTACGGACCCCAGTTGAAGATTTTAGTGCCTGATGTTTCTTTGGTTAGTACGTTTTGGATTTCGGGCTTTGTTTTCTCCATAGCTAGCGCTCCATGCGATTTCTGGTACCTTAACAACAAATATAGGATATAAAAAAAAAGAAAAAAAAAAAAAAGCCTCTTATTTCCTTGCATCTTTCTCATCCGCTCCACCTCCAGCGATTGAAATCTCAACACCATGGGAAATCATTGTGAGTGTGTCCTCGGCCTCTGACCTACTCCGCCCATGGCAACTGCTCGCGGGTTAGTCACCCCTCCATCTCCTTACTACCTCGGGGGCCTGTGGCCTCCCATCCTAAGGGTTATGGATTCCTTTCTGGTTCCATTCGTCTTGGTTGAGCACGCTCGCGTTGATGTTTCTACCCTTTACCACGCACTTCGCGACGCGTCTCGCTTCGCAATATGCACGGCCGGCAACCCTTCTTCCTCCGTCAACACATGGTTGCTCGATTTGGACCATCGGTGAAGTAGTTGTCCCGATGGCCCTGCTCTCTGGTATTCCAGTCTCTCCTGAGTTGCAGGATCCGTACCGTCAGCATTCAATAAACTGTGACCCCGTCTCCGTCCTCCCTGTTCGTACTTCTGGGTTGTTTGGCGAGCCTTCCTCCTCCCGCTTCCCATGCGTCAGGTCCGCTTGCACCATACTGCTACATCCTTCTTTAGCTGGCACCTTATCTGCCCCGTTGGATGGAACCCTACTGCCCCTCACCACAGCTGGCACCACCACTGCCGAGTTACTCCCCCGGCCGGGTGGCTCCCCAAGCTCTCATCCGCTCCTGCGATTTACACTACAGTCGCAAACCTCGTATTACGTCACGCCGTGTCACGGCACAGGACCACCCCCCTGGCCCATGCCAAAGGCCGAAGCGTCACCGATCCCCCGTGCAGTCCGCCCGTGACCAGTCCTTGCCCCTAAGCCGATAGGTTCGTGGAATTCACTTAGGCAGCCGGCAACAGTAGTTTTGTCCTCCCTGTCCGTCGGTACCTGGTGCTGTAAGATTCTTTGGTTTTGTTTTGGAGCCCCCGCTGAAGGGTTTGTGTCTTTCGCTGGTTTCTTTTGTATACTTGTCTTTCCTTAGGTGTCTGGAGGTAGGTATTGCTTCGTCTTGCTTTCTTCTTAGGTGCTGTTAGGGGGGAGGATGGGCTCTGGGTCAGAGGGGTTTGATTTTTGCCATGAGAGGGTGAAGCGGGTCGTTGGATTGAGTACGGGTTTTGTTTTCGCCATGGCTAGCGCTCCAAGCGGTTTTTTGTACCCTAAACAACAAATACATAATGATAAAAAAAAAAGAAAAAAAAGAAAAGAAAAAAAAAGCCCCTTATTTCCTTGATTCTTTATGCTACCTTGTATTTCTTTCACGACTCCTGTACTTCAGAATATAACGTCTTCTATTCTGATATCCAAGATCCACGCCAAGAACCCACGAACTCGGACCCTGATCTGCCATTACGCGATCAGCCTTGACCTGAGATTGTCATCTCTGAACCCTCATGCTAACCGAGTGTATCGCTTAGGACCTTCCTGTCGTTGTGTGCCTGCGACTAACGTCCAGTGCCAAGACCCCATTACATTACTTTTAGGGGGGATCCCCGCCCCGCCCCGGTCCGGGTCTAGTCCCCGCTCATTCCGTGGACTGGGCCCCATTGCTCCCCACCTGTTTTATCTGGGACCAATCTGGCGAACGGGCGGCGCCGGGGGCAGGGGCAGGGAACCCTAGAAAAACACGCCCCACCCTGGGCCGTTCAGCTGGGAGGGGCGGAGAATTGGGCCAGGGGCCCACATTCTTTGGGGCCCCGGAGGCCCCATGACGAACACCATTGACAATTACATCAATCTAATTCAACTTTTGCGAGCCAATAGCCAAGTGGTTTGTCCTTATTGCCTACAATTTCTAAATCTATTAAGCCTGTGTTGATGGCACTATAAGTATTTTATATATCCTGTTATGTTGTAAAAGTGTCCCATAACTATGACATGTCCCAACACTAGGTACAATACGTTAAGTGGGAACTTTTGTTTTTAGCCTACTTTCGCAATCATCTCGGTCTGGTGCCTATTATCAGAGGTGGTTTGGAGTTGCTTTATACCCAGAGAACTGTCCCCAGTTCTCTTAAACCTGATTTGGAGGCAAAGCTTGATGCATCTAAGGCACAGGTCAGAGATGAGTTGAAGTTAATGATGCATCATATGAGTACTAGGCGGAAGGTAGATTGTGCCCGTAGACTCTCTACAGGTCTTCGAAGCTCCCAAGTGATGTTGCAGGTCCCATCCAGAGAGAATGGGATGATGCAAAGAGGGATGGCCAAAATCCAGCATTGCACTACTTCTCAGCGCCATGACTGCACTCACCTCATGAGGATCGGTACTGCTTATGGTAGGTGCATCAGGCAGAACAAATAAAATATAATTACAAACCCCTTCTTTCCTCCAAAATAATTATTCCCACTACATATGGCAACACTGGCTAACTAAGGGAGGGTTGCGTGACAGTTGAAGCTTGCCTAGAGTTCGTTACGGGGCGGACGGGGCCCCGAAAAACGCGGGCCCCCGGCCCTTTTCCCGGCCCCGCCCCACTCAACGGCCTGGGGCGGGGTGTCTTTTTTGGCATTCCCTGCCCCTGTCCCTGCTCAGGCCTCCGCCCCACCCATACCCCAGACGGGTCCCCGTTAACAATAGGTGGTAACAAACGGGGCCCCGTCCAGGGAATGAGTGCGGGTGGGCCCCTGACGGGGGCAGGGCGGGGATTACCCAAAACATACCCCCTCGGCCCCGTGTAAGGGCAAGGTCTGGCGAGTGAAAACCCGCCCCGCCCCGCCCCGTAACGAACACTAAGCTTGCCTCAGGTATTGGAAGAGGGGCATCAGGGTACAACCGGTATTTGAGGAGGGCGGGGTATTGTACCGGCAGAGGCGTATGGTATCGGGGGGAGAGGTATATGGGTCTTAGTGGATGAGTAGTTATACGACTGAGGTTGTGCCTTTCTACAACTCTCACAGAGCAGTTGACCTTATTATTGGCTATTCACTAGCCCCAAGAGCTGACTTGACTCATGAAGTCTGAATAAGTAGGTGGAACTCATTCTCTTACTAAGAGGTCAGAATAAGATGTGAATTGCATGCAACTGTCCTTGATTAGTTCTGTTTAAAGCAAGTGTGCCCCTCTTGCAGACCAGGGAATAGTATATATTGGGAAAGCCCAAAGGAAAATACTCATCTTTGATCAAAGGGGCATGTGTATTCAGACTACTATCAGAGGTTTTCACCTAAATTTCCTATATTGAATCCAATCATGGTTGGATTTAATTTTCTGAAATAAAGTGTCTGGGTGCTGGCTTGACTTTTTTTAGAAAAGTATCACATCTCATATGCAATCCTTTATAAAAATCACTAAGGGACGAGTCTAGACCAGACTGGAGCAGGGGAGTTAGCCAGGCCTGGTTATGGACAACAACCAGGACTGATCAACGTGGTCCTACCTCGAAGGCTTTACCGGTCAGACATTTTGGAAACCTGTGTCCCGATGATGGCTCTAGATTGAGTACAGAGTATCATGTAGACAATCGCAAGGCATTCAGTTGTTATAGTGCTAGTACTGGGAACATCTTTACCAAGTGAATTTATCAGCTCAAGGGACAGTTAGTCTTTATTTTCAGGGAACAACTAATTACGGAGAGTGCCTGCGATGTAGATCTTATTTTGACCACTCAGGATGAGAACAGGTTTTACCAGATGACACAGCAGTGGTGAGTCAAGTCAGGCCTTATTTCTAAAAAATAGATAATAATTAAGGCAGTTGCTCAATGCAAGTTATCAAATGGACCGACCAACAGTGTATAACTACGCTATTCACTTAGCCCAGTATCCCCTGCTTGACATAAATCTGCTTATAGACCTCCTCCGATCTGATACCTGTCCCCAGATCCAAATCCCCTTCCCTGATACCACGCCCATCGCTTATCAAATACCCATTCTACTTACATTCCTTTCTTCTAATATCATATGCGGGGTCCAGCCAGCATAAGATACTCGATTAGCTATAAAGTCTTGCCACCCATAGTTTGTTATAATCGGGAAGCAGCCATGCCAGAGTATTGAGTACCTCTGGTATTTTTGCTGAAGTAGAAGGGCCAGTGGCAGTCGGGATCCTCCTGATTGCTTCACAATCTCGGCAATCAAGTTTAATATCTTTGGTGTTGAAATGTTTTTGTTTCATATCATGACCAATTGACTCCATCTCCTAACACAACTACTGCTTGAGTTGCGCATTAGAGGGCTCAATTTTGGAATAAAAATCTTGATTAATTTTGGCTTTGAAGCTGTTGTTATTTCACAGGATTCCCATAACATATGTCCATGATCCCCTAATGGTACGCACGAGCTGGCAGTCCATGATCTTATATGTTGAGTTTGAATTATAGTTTGTTTATTTTATTTGATTGCAGCTTCACCACTGTGTCGGAATCAGATAGGCTATGTGATCGTATTCCTATATTTTGTTTGCTTTGCTAGAAGGTGAAATTTAGCATTCCATGTACGGAATGGTCATGTAGCACTGATGGAGCCTGAGCTTTGACTCTTTGTGCTTGCAGGATTACCGCATTTGGGGGTGTGTGCAGCTACTGGTATTGATCATGATTGCAGGAAGGCTATTGCTCAGGATTTCTCGGTTTAAACTAGTATCCTGGCTAGCAGGAGATAGCAGACTTCAACAGACCTTCAGTCTGAGAATACACTTAGTTGAATTCCGATCTAAGAGTCCAATTTGTTCTTCAACTATTATCTTTTTAAGTTACCAGTCCCTTGAAGCCTTCCTTAGCACCAGAGCTCACAGGTTTATCACTGGTCCTATTCTTTTTAAGCTAGGCAGGAATAAACTGGTTACAATTCCTAGACCATAACATTGGTGCCAGTGGCTTCAGGCTGTTATTTCATGAACACTAAAAGCATAGTATTTAGCAAATCTCTAAGTGTGTTGTCAGGTATTGGCAACTTAGGGCGGGCCTTTGATGCGTAATCTAAAAGCAATGATAATGTGATTAATTCCAACATTTCTGGAAACAATTGACCATCTCGGCTAGGGTACCTACCATATGCCTTGGCCGAATCCATTATTGATCTGTGTTTGTTTGGTTAGCCATTGCCCAAAGAGTAAATTCATTCAGGGGAGAAATACAATTAGTGGTATGGGGGCTGCTACTAAAGATCGATTGTGCTGGATGTGTGGATTGAGAAGAGAAACTGTTTGTGTCGGGGTTATTGTAAAGGTGGGGTTACTGTAACATGTGTACATGTTCCGGTAACGGTACACAGGAGCGGGCAGTGCAGGATCTCCTATGTTTAGTTGATTTATATTTGGTTTATTTGATTTGATTTCAGCTCCGCCACTGTCTCTGAGTC
>Ga0307513_10005947_pt1 | contig 16015 bp, 18 predicted proteins | sample 15_EM_MG_FD_202174 | JGI IMG/M metagenome (GOLD analysis project Ga0307513, IMG submission 202174) | Populus trichocarpa ectomycorrhiza microbial communities from riparian zone in the Pacific Northwest, United States - 15_EM | ecosystem: Host-associated > Plants > Roots > Unclassified | place... | reverse complement strand
GAAAGGAAGGGTCCCCTTTAACGAACACTGCTTGGCCCGAGAGGCGGAGAGGATGCAGCAGGCACCAAACAAAGACAAACATCCACCCTGGCAAGGCGGTGTGGATGGCGACTGCGAATTTCCTCGGCTGCTCCCATCCCAATACATGAGTCCCTTCATCCCTCGGTCCTGCCGGCTCAACTTCCACCGTCTCCGGCAATTTCAATCCGTTCTTCTCAAATACACGCACGCCGCCGATGTCGCCCTCAAACGCCCCCGTACTGATATCGATCTCATGAGCATTCAGGTGGGGTATTTGATCATCCACCGGTTCATTACTGCATTACTGCGGACATTATCCCCTCGCCGCGGTGGCTGAGCCGAAAACAGTCTGCGGAATGTCACTCCAAAATGGCGCATGGTCGGCTGCGCTTTAACGCGCCTCCCATCGTCCACACGGTGTTGGGACCCCTTCCCTCGTCCTCCACCGTCCATCTCCCGCCGACCATTTCTCGTCACCGACACACTGCCTAAGAATAACCCTGTTGCATCAGTCCGTGCTTCCCGGACGTATTGCACCGGACACCCGTCGACTACCGTCTTCCCTTCGCGAAGGTCCTCCAAACTTCTGTGTGGCGTATTCTTTATCATCTTTATCACTCCTGACCACTCCTTCGCACGGTGGCGATGATGGGGTAACGAAGAACGGAGTAATTTTTTTAGATCTTTGGATCGTTGAGATTGAAGACGAGCTCAGCTGTATCACTATCTCGAGGTGGAACTGTAATAGCGTTTTCGTGGGGGGTGGGGAGCCCTGGGAGAAACACTTCACCCATCGCGGGGTGATAACCTGTAGGGCATTCTGATTAGATCCCCTGGATTTTAACCTTTCTCCGTGGATCTCGTCGAGTGACCCTGGGTCAACCGCCCATGGCCAGTGCTTTGGGAGGCCGACTGGCTGTGCTTTGCCAGCCTAGGTTTATACGCCGGTGACGCGATCGGTATGATGGCACGTCTGGCACGGCCGCGCGTGCAGGATATTGATGACCTTTCAAGGCGATCCCCTCCGCCAACGCCATTTGCGATACAGATAAGGTTTTAACGTCGCAGGTGCCGTCCCCCAACTCCTTTCCGGAGCATAGCCTCGTCAGGGACTACATCAAACGGTCGGCGGATCGCGAGCGGCAAAGAAAAGGGTATTGGTGGTGGACCCCAGACCGGTGTCCGGGGGTACCGTTTGTCCCTGCAGATGATCGGAAGAAACTTTAGGTGCGCGTGCACACTTGAATTACATTCCAAGCTTAAGCTGCTTGCCGAAGTTTCTTTGAGCACGAATGCATCTGGCAGATAATTTTTTGCATGATCCCTGGCGACTGAAGACGAACAAAAAGTGCGAAAACATCTTGAGAGCGCGATCCGGATCCGGAGGCCTGTGTTACCCATATTCACAACCTTGCGACGTGGTTACCTGTCAAATCTCAAATATTGGCCACCTTGGGTGTACGGGCCACGGGTGAGTGAGCTAAACGGAAGGGTGGGACTTCGCCCTATTCCAGACAACTTCCATCGCTGCCGCTGGTCATCACGCTGGTAGTCCAGGGACCACTATGCTATCGCGTCAACGCAGAGATCAACCCAACCTGTCGGGCATTCCCGACAATGAACCTTGATTCCGGGGATCCGCAGACGCGTCAGACATTCCGTGATCGTCATCTCCAAGACCTCACCGAACATATTTGGGCAGAGTTCACCCTCGGGAGCGTCCACCCAAATGAGATCGATAAAGTCGAGGCTCCATTCCATGCCTGGGACTTGCACGAGTTCCCTTGCAATAATTTATTCGGTGGGCGGCTGCACCTCGAGCGAATCGCTGATACTAAACTGTGCAATATCTTTAGCAACCAACAGTTTTACCGTTGGGGATGTCGTACTCATGCCACCCGGTGCGGTTGGTCCCAACGCGAGATGATGATGCCCTCTCTGTGGCAGCGAAATGAAACAAAAGCAGCTTCGGGACCATCCCCGACGACACATCCTGTTCCGTTCGCAGGGGGTGAACGAACACCTCCCATGAGAGCTAGGTATATTAACGACTCAGCGCAGGTCGCTCCCCTCGCTTGTTTTTCAAACGGGTATTGACCCTTGTGGATCCCGTGGTGCCAGCGGGTGCGCCACCCGTCTCATCGTTCAGGGTAAAAGTTGACAAATTAAACCAAACTGTCACTCTCCATTCAAGCATGGTTCAGCGAACAAGCCAACATGATCCTCCCTCGATCTACTACCCGTACTGCAAGAAGACGATTTGGAAATACAACGGAGTGGATCATATCACCGCTGATCATCCCAGACTCAACACGATTAACTTTGACAAATATATTGTGGTCAATATCCAGACCCAGGAACAAGAGGGGCGGTGCGTGGTTGTCCTTCCAGAGTTCATGGATATCTATCGAAACAAATATAGCTATCTCTTCCCACAAGAAGCGGACTTGGCTGTTACGGAGAAGGAAGCCGAACAAGAACGGGAACATGTAAAGAAGCGTTCTCGTCGTACCGTAGGCGGCTTGAAGAGCAAGAAACAGCGTCGTTAGGTGAGTATATTCAAGTATACTTGTTGTCTAGCGGGGTTAGAATTGGTACCCCTGGTCTGGCTCGCTGGATTCCCCCCGGCCACTTGGAATACATTGTTTGTGACGTAATGAAATAGTGCGGTCGTAATGGGGACGTGCAGCACTTCGTCATCACCCTTATCGGTACCAGTTCACACGCCTTTATCTCGCCTTTACTATTTCTGAAGCGCTGACGTGCTACTTGTCTTGGGCTTTGGCCTGAGTGGCTACTTGTATGTATACTGCTCTTAGTGTATTCGAATCCCTCTCGAGATCTCATATTGCGCACTTCGTTAGTACGGAGATTCACATGATACAGGTTGCACAGGCCAGGATGTGATGCTCAAGGCGGGACCAATGGATCCACCCACTAAAGGGACACAGGAGGAGTCAGAACCCGCATTGGTGGCGGTTTTGCGGGGCCCGTCCCCAGTCTCCAGATCGTCACACTGACTCATTAGGCCCCGGCGGGATCTGACTGATGGCCAGATAAAAAGTTGGGCAAAGTCTTCCCCCCCTCCTCTCAGTTTATTACGGCAGACGTCCTCGTCCTCTGAGCTCGTCTCATCAAAATCTCCTGTATCTTTGTACCGCTGTAAAACTAACTAACCATGGTGTAAGTCCAACCCATTCCATTTTCAAGCTCTCATCCTCATGATTTTCATTCAATGATAGCAACTTCACCGTCGGTCAGTAGCGACGTTTCACAGATTCTGGCCGCCAGATGCTCACCTCCGTATCCTACAGACCAGATCCGGGCCCTGATGGACCGCCCCACCAACATCCGTAACATGAGTGTTATCGCCCATGGTATGATCACACCTCCTTAATCTCATCCTTACCCCTGACACCATTTGATCGCGTTACTCCCAATTCATGTAGTCGACCACGGAAAATCCACGTTGACCGATTCGCTCGTTTCAAAAGCTGGAATTATCGCCTCATCAAAAGCTGGTGAAGTGCAATTTACCCACACAAGAGAAGACGAAAAGGAGCGCGGTATCACAATCAAGTCAACGGCTATCTCGATGTACTTCCAAGTCAACAAGGAAGAAATTGACGCGATAAAGCAGAAAACCGAGGGTAATTTTGTCTTCTCTCTTTGTCGGCGTGGGCACTGACCACAAACTATCCTAATCGTTTAGGTAGCGAGTTCTTGATCAACTTGATCGACTCTCCGGGACACGTCGATTTCTCCTCCGAGGTCACCGCCGCTCTCCGTGTCACCGATGGTGCTTTGGTCGTCGTCGACTGTGTTGAGGGCGTCTGCGTCCAGACCGAGACAGTATTCCGACAGGCTCTTACCGAACGTATCAAACCCGTCGTCATCATCAACAAGGTTGACCGTGCCCTCCTCGAGCTCCAAGTCAAGCCCGAGGAGCTGTACCAGCAATTCTCCCGTACCATCGAGAACGTCAATGTCATTATCTCAACCTACCATGACGCCGCTCTTGGTGATGTCCAGGTCTACCCCGATAAGGGTACCGTCGCCTTCGGCTCTGGTCTTCACGGATGGGCTTTCACCCTTCGTCAATTCGCCACCCGTTACTCCAAGAAATTCGGTGTCGACAAGGAGAAGATGATGACCAAGCTTTGGGGTGATAACTACTTCAACCCCGTCACAAAGAAATGGACTACTAAGGGCGTTGCTGACGACGGCAAGCCCCTCGATCGTGCCTTTAACAGCTTCGTCTTGGACCCTATCTTCAAGATCTTCGATGCAACCATGAACTACAAGAAGGACACCATCTTTGGTATGCTCGAGAAGCTCGATGTCAAGCTCGCCCCGGAGGAGAAGGAACTCGAGGGTAAGGCTCTCTTGAAGGTCGTCATGAGGAAATTCTTGCCCGCTGGTGACTCTCTCTTGGAGATGATTGTCATCAACCTTCCCTCTCCCGCCACCGCTCAACGCTACCGTGTTGAGACCCTCTACGAGGGTCCCATGGACGACGAATCTGCCATCGGTATCCGCGACTGTAACCCACAGGCTCCTTTGGTCTTGTACGTTTCCAAGATGGTTCCCGCACCCGATAAAGGACGTTTCTACGCCTTCGGACGTGTCTTCTCCGGTACTGTCCGGGCTGGCCCAAAAATCCGAATTCAGGGTCCCAATTACATTCCCGGAAAGAAGGATGATTTGTTCGTCAAGTCCGTCCAGCGCACCGTCCTTATGATGGGCCGTTACGTCGAGCCTCTCGAAGACTGTCCCGCCGGTAACATTGTCGGTCTCGTCGGTATCGATCAATTCTTGCTCAAGAGCGGCACCCTCACCACTTCCGATACTGCCCACAACATGAAGGTCATGAAGTTCTCCGTCTCCCCCGTCGTCCAGGTCGCCGTTGAGGTCAAGAACGCTTCCGATCTCCCCAAGCTCGTCGAAGGTCTCAAGCGACTCACCAAGTCTGACCCGTGTGTCCAGGCCTGGATCAACGAGTCGGGTGAGCACATCGTCGCTGGTGCTGGCGAGCTCCACTTGGAAATTTGCTTGAAGGTTAGGATGCTCCTCCCTCATTCAGTTGTGCCGAGGCTAACCAATTTCAATCCAGGATCTCCAAGAAGACCACGCTGGTGTTCCCCTCAAGATTTCTGACCCCGTCGTCGGTTACCGGGAGACCGTCAAGGCTGAGTCCTCCATCGTCGCACTGTCCAAGTCCCAGAACAAGCACAACCGCCTGTATCTCAAGGCCCAGCCCCTCGATGAGGAGCTCACTCTTGCCATCGAAAACGGCAAGGTCAACGCCCGTGACGATTTCAAGGCCCGTGCCAGGATCCTGGCTGACGAGCATGGATGGGATGTCACCGATGCCAGGAAGATCTGGTGTTTCGGTCCCGATACCACTGGTCCCAACCTGATGGTCGATGTCACCAAGGGTGTGCAATACTTGAACGAAATCAAGGATTCTTGTGTCGCCGCTTTCCAGTGGGCCACCAAGGAGGGTGTATGTGCTGAAGAGAACATGCGCGGTATCCGAATTAATATCCTCGATGTTACTGTGCGTTTTCCGCAGCAGTGCCCCTGATTTCTACCGCATCCTGACCTGTGACGCAGCTTCACACCGACGCTATCCACCGTGGAGGAGGACAGATCATCCCCACTTGCCGTCGTGCTACGTACGCCGCTTGCTTGCTCGCCACCCCCGGTATCCAGGAGCCCGTCTACCTCGTCGAGATCCAATGTCCCGAGAACGCCATCGGTGGTATCTACTCCGTCCTGAACCAGCGTCGTGGACAGGTGTTCTCCGAGGAGCAGAGGGTTGGTACTCCGATGTTCAACGTCAAGGCTTATCTGCCCGTCAACGAATCGTTTGGATTCAACGGTGCTCTGAGGTCAGCCACCGCAGGACAGGCGTTCCCACAAAATGTGTTCGATCACTGGGATACCATGAATGGCTCGCCTCTCGATAAGGGAAGCAAGCTTGAGGAGCTGGTCAAGGGCATCAGGACACGAAAGGGACTTAAGCCCGACATCCCGCCCCTGGACACCTACTACGACAAGCTGTAGACGACCTCCCCCCCCCCGCCGGTGTGGTTTGAGAATTCCGCCTGAGGGGCTTTCGGTTTCTAGGCACTTCTCGGCCGTCGCTTCCGCTATCCTCCATTCATTTCACGCATGCATACATACGATTTGCACGGTTTTCCGTCGACGAAGACGGTTTCCCCTCCTTTCTTTTGCTCGTTTCCGTTTGTTTTGTCTTTTTTTGCTGTAGCGCAAGAGAGCTGTACCAATGCATCCGTGTATTCACTGTAAACGACCCACACGCACAACGAAGCCTAGTGGGTGCACTGATGATCTTCGACTGAGGGAAACTGTAGCCAACAGCGACTCGGAGCGCGTCTCCTACCAATTCACCGAATTCCGTCGGACAGGCAGGTCGCGTTTTAGGCGGCGGCAAACGTTCTTTCTTCCGATGAGCAGGATTCCTAAGCGTGTCTCCATAGCAGGTTGGCTGGCGAGAGTACTCATCACTCAACTTCTGATCTCATTCAACCAGGCGAAGTTTCGTCGGAAGAGCTTTTGCGTGGTGCTTTGATAAATCCCCTTTTACCCTAAAGGAGGGTCATAACCCGCGCGGCACTGTGACCAGCGCACTGATTCAGTTGAGGGATACAACCGCCAGCCTGGTCGCCCACGCCCGGGCCCAGCGAACTGCACTTCCTGCATTGAGTAAGGGCATTTCCTCTGGCGATAAGCGGCTAGTACAAGGAACAGGTAGGTTGTGTGATCTCGTCTACAATAAAGTGAACAACGCTGCTCCAAATCCAACTCCCAAGCCAGTCATCACGACCCGCGTCAGCCCTTCCTTCAAGGGACTCGCTCCGTTCGGACTGCTTCCCTTGCTCGTACTCGTCATGTCCATTCTGTCTTTCCCGCTATGTCCATTGGAAGTTGCCAAAGCCTTGGGGTCGATCGTAGCTGTGTTGACGGACCTGGTGCGAGCGGTCGTAGCGAACGTGAGGGTATTGCCTGTGGGTGCCGAGTCTTCATAAGCCTTATCGTTCAAGAAGACAAGGGCAAAACCCGGTGCTGGGACGGTGACGGTACACGTGTTGGTCACCGTATCGCAAGGAACGTTCACGATGGTCTCTTCGCCTTGGAGACGTCCGTCGGACTTGAAGTTTGTACCAAGGGTTTGACCTGCCCAGGTAAAGTTGGTTTTGGCGGTGACGTGTTCCGCACGGAGGTACTTGACTCTGACAGAGGATGGTGTGGTGGGAGGTTGTCCGGTCTCTCCACCACCGATGGAGATGGCAACACTCAAGTCGTGGGCACCGGAAGTATCATCAAGGTAGTTGAAGAGAGCGACACGCATGGGAATACCGTTCTCGTATATCGCGTAGCCAGGTGTTGATTGGTCGTCATTGTTCGCGCCAAGGTCGATGACTTGTGATTGGTTGGACCTGCCCAAAACTTCGGTCATAGCGAGAACCGCGTAGTATATGGGTCCTTCACCGTGAAACCATAAACACAATGAATCCGCAAAAGGTGATATATGCTCACCAACGGTCCATTGACGAAATACCGTCTGATTCGAAGGAGGGGCTAGAGAAAAATGAAACGCTATTACAAGCCCAGGTTTCTGGATACGTACGAGTGAACGGCTAGAGTCGAGGCTGGAGTTAGACATCGTAAGTGAAGGGATAGGTCGAACTGACGCTGTAGTATACGTTCTGACCACCAGCATGGAAAAGTGCTCCGGTGAAGTTACTGTGAGCCATCATCAGTCCGTAGTCCAGTCCCCACAATGCTGCGGCGAAGGCATCAGAGATCCCGGGGAAACCACCACAAGATGCACTATTGGTTTCGAACATCATGAACGGCTTGCCAGCCTCCTGGGCAAACTGACTCATGTTCAGGTATTGCTGGGTGATGCGTACCGCGGTGGCGTGGGTGAGATACATGGGAAGCATGTCTTGAGGCTGGCGGACTTCGGCACCTAGGGTCCATCCTTATCAGTTGGAGTGTTTCAGAGTATCTCAATGACCCAGTACCGGTACTAAAAGCCGCAGCACAGTTGTCGCTCGGGTACCTAACGGCGGAGGTCAGAGAGCCAGTGGAGGGGCCCTGCATGTGCAGCATACTTTTCGACACTCAAGATGCCAATCTCGTTCGCGAAATCGACCAGAATTCCTGTCCCAATAACCTCTTCGATGGTCCATCTGCCGTTCACGCTCGGCGCGATGAGTTGGTTCTGAGTCTTGAGACCTTGAGAGCGCATCGCGTTCAAAAGACTTCCAAGTTCTCCCTTGTATGGCACGGGCCCATAATTCTATCGGCGAGTCAGCCTCGGGTCTGCTACAGACATTCTTACGGCTCGACTTACCTCATTTCTACGACCATGGCTGAAATAGAGATCGGGTTCATTTCCGGCCTGAAAGCCGAGGACTCGGTCACCGAGAATTTCTTGACCCCTCTGCACAATGTCCAAATGCCAGTTGGTGCTATCATCAAACGGAATGCCTTAAGAATAAGAATTAGCACCGGTCGCGTTTCAGCATGATGTCGACCGTCAATCGAGAACAGACCAAGGAACCAATCGACGTTGACCAGTGAACTGATGTTGGACATCATGTATAAAATCTCCGGAGTGTAAACCAACGGTGGTGTTTGTGTCTGTGGAGTAAGGTGAGGGATGTGGGGAATGAACCGTGTTTTTCACGCCATACTGGGTTATATAGGGCGCTCTTATCCTTCTGGAGGGTACTTCCACCAGGTAAGGATGGTACCATGATGGCAGTTTCCTGGGAGTTTCCGCCAACGCGTACGGTGACTCTACCGGAACGTTGTTGTAGGTTCGCCAATAGGTTTAAGAATGGGACGGATAACCTAGAACTAAGAAAGGCAGAGTATCAGTGATGTGTCTGGGAACTATAGGTCAGGAGGCAAAGCGCACCCATTTCGGCCCACTGACGTCGGGTAAAGATGAGCCAAGTTCATCACACATAGAGAACCATGGGGCACTCACGGATGTGGTTTGAAACTGAAAGTTCGATTGAGAAACCGAGGAATGCTCCGTGATGTCGAATAGATAAGTCGGGTATATCGCCACTTGTAAGCTGGATTGCGAACTGAGTATTTACCGGAGGGTCTGTGGGAGGTATTGGGGGGTTAAGGGTACGGGGATCGTAGGCGGCTGAGCCTGTATAGGATGCGGCTAGACTGGTATCCGTAGTGGATGGTTGGAGGCCAAAGAGTGTCTCTTGACCCTCTGGGATATATCTCGTGATCGCCAGTGCGTTTAGAATGAGAGGAAGAACGGCGAGGGTGAGAGCTTGCCACTTTCTCGTCATGGTGGGGTATACGTCGTGTGGGTGTGGAGGGAGGAGAGAGGTTTGGTTCATATTCGACGAAAACCAACATAGGAATATCCCGTATGCGGGTGTCAAACCCAACAGTCCCACTTCGCATGAGGCACCGAGTCAACATTAGCCAAACACTTCTGACATGGGGGACCGAAGGCTGCGCTAAGTCCAGTCGGAAGACAAGTAACCAGGCCCGGAAGAGGGGAACTGTTGGGGTCTCGACAGACGCGAACCCAGGGCCCGAAAGGTGGCAAACCAAGACGTATGGTCACTAACGGCCCGAGGATCTGAGGCACACACAAGAGATACCAAGTTCAAGACCATGTCCAGGGAGCGGATTCATCGTCGATCAAGAGACCGGAGACCAACATGACTTTTGCTGTCAGGCTAGAGGAAAGAGCAACAATTAACATAGAGTACACAGTCAACAACCGTTCTAGCTCGGCATGGCCTTTGCCCCGTCCTTTTCAGCCGCCCCCTTCTTGAACTCTGCGAGCTTGACGGCGGCGATGATCAATCGCTTCCTCTTCTTCCTACCAGCACCTCTCTTTGGTCCGGAAATGACAACCTCTTGCGTCAGCCTCTTCTTCTTCTTCGCAAGTTCATCCGCCCGGAGTTTTTCACGTTTCTTGTCGCGTTTTCGGAGGGTCGACATGGATGCCTTGAGCAAGGTGCCGTATTCGGAGTGGAATTTTTCGAGATCAGCGGGTTCGACCTGTTGTGTGTTAGGTAATTATGCGTAGGTGAGAATGAGATAGGGAAGACAGGCGCACCCGAGTTGAAAATTTGATCTTCCCTCCATCCATGGCACGGATTAGACAAGGGTACTCCGTCGTATCACCCGAAGGCGGTGTATCAGCATCAGCACCATCGGGACCATCGTAAGTCACTGGATAGGGCTTGGTGAGCTTAGAACCAAATCATATTGCCAATAAACCGTACGTCGTTTATGGTTGAGCCATATTGAACCTTTGCCCTTGGACGACCCGAACAGCGCCTCCAATTGCTTGAGAAACTGTGTGTCCGATTCAGTCGTGTGAAACGGTTGGAGACCGGTTGACGTTTACGGTTGCGTTGTCCACGAGCATTCGGCAGAGGTTGAGTATGAGGGAAAGATAGGTGTGGTGATGGCATTGGGTCGGTGCCCCGGAGTCGATCTCACACCTTACTTCCGCACCACGACTGAACAATCCACTCTCACACTGGCTTTTGAAATTTCCTCGCAGAAATCTGCGACACTCAACTCTGGAAGCTGAAGGCCCAACAGGTCCCCTTTGCCTCGTTCAGCGTCAATACCTCTACAAGCACCTCCGTTCTCCTCGGGAACACGTTCGTCCTCAAATAGGAGTGGGTCGGGCGAGCGGCTCACCCTCGCTCACTGTATCTTGTGACACCTGATTAAGAGGGTCAACTTCGACTCCTCGGCGGCTCTCACTGATTCACTGTCGCCCGAGAGTGTGGAGAGATGGGATGACAAGACCCGGGTCCTACCCATTCAGTACGTTCGTATGCTCCTCCGCCCCTGTGGTGCCTGTGACTCAAAGTCGGCGTCGGCCTAGATTTTGCTCGCTCGGCATGAGTCACACGGAAGTCGGGCTGCCGATATATCACAGGAGTTTAAAAGCCAGCTGCCCACGAACACTCTCGGACACTTCACCAACAACCATGGTTACTTCAAGCAAACCAACTATCTACGTTGCCCCTGCAACCGAGGACGACTACGACCAGCTTGTAGAATGGAAACATACCGTATTGGAGAGGAATGATTCGGCACTGGATCACGTATTCGCGTATCCAGAGCGAGCTGCCGAAGACATTTCGCGAACACGAGAGATGTTCACGGACCCTTCGAGCAATACGTTTAAAGTGGTACTCGTAAGAGGTGAAGGTGAGGGCGATCCCATGGTCGGCTACGTTACCATCAAGATGCAGGGGGAGAACTGGATTGAGGAAAATAGTGTAGAAGAGGCGAAAAAAGGAGCACAGTAAGTTCTCGGGGCGGTTCGCGATGCTACACAACACTAACGCTTTGCCTAGACCACCTCCCAACCGTGTTGACCCCGAGGTTTTTGATCAGCTCATCAGAAAGATGAAACAAGCACGTCGCCGGCTCATGGGTGGAAAACCACATCTCCGTGAGTTCCCCTAGATTCCCCATCTTATCAAGATAATCATACAGGCCCCTACAGTCGTTCGATTTCTCTGCGTAGACCCAGCGCACCAACGAGTGGGAGCTGGGAGTGCGCTTATGAAGTATGTCATGCAGCTTGCCCTTGATGCCAAAGTTCCGATATACTTGGAAGCGACGCAGAAGGGTAGCTCGTTGTGCGACCGGCTTAGCTTTGAGGTGGTGGAGAGGCTACATCTCGACCTACCTGGAGGCAGTACTGTTTCACTCTCAATCATGACGAAGAGCGTATAATATATGGCGGTGGGCATTCCCGCTCCCGCCCCACCGTGTCGGGCTATTACGAAACTCCAATCATGAGCCGACATTTGTACGGTCTGACATCCTTCTGGAACCCAAATAACGGGGTGTTTCCTCCCGTGTACTACCACCAGGAAAAGGACGAAATCCTTGCGTCAAACTTCAGCACCCATAATACCCACGATACATCAACTAAGTCCGTTTATTTCGTGCCTTCGGATTGTTGTTCCCCAACCGGGCCTTTAAAGAACTTGGATAGCGTATCGCTTGTCGCACTGGATCAATGCTCATTCTATCAACACTGGGCCTCTCACGGATGAGATTGGATGGCCGTGAACGTAAGCCCGACGTTATTCAGATAGTTATTGAACCAGTCGTCAATAGATAAAGGTTTGAGTCTGAGCCTGGAAACGCGTCGGCGAAGCACGCGCTTCGGCTGGCCAACAGCCGAGAGTCTCGGCCAGGTGTTATGAAGGACGATCGGTTCGAGCAAAGGCGTGATCCCAAGACCAACTTACGGTCCCGGCAATGTTTAACAAGCAAACACATAACTCTAACAGCCGCTCTAAACTCATACATTGTAAGTATCGGTAGCCTCGCAACTTCCACTTCGCCGTACTAACCTTGTCCATTTTCACTTCACCCCCGACGCGAGAACCGAAGCGGGTTCTCCAGAAGGTTATACCTCTCTGGATCCGCCAATGTCTTGAAGAGTCCGAAATCCCGAGTCTGCTGCGTAAAGATGACCTTCCAACGTAGGAATCTGTTTTCCGGCTGAGGGACCAGGGTGATCGGGTTCCCGGAACACTTCAAGAAGTACGCGGTGGGTATGCGATTGAACGACCCGTGGGGCAGGGGTGGAGATGGTGTGCCCTGTGTGGGATGGGCGTTGAACCCTCAGGTGGAAGGTGAGGAGGAGGAACCGGCGCCTCGTGGAGCTTGATGCTCTGCCCGTCCCAAGCTGCGGTACTCTGATATGAGGTCGTTTGGAAGGGATCCAATCCCTACTGGCGTGGATGGGATATGATAGGCAAACGGGGATCAGATGGACGTAATGGGTCATGTGGAATCGAGATGGTAGCATGCGATTGACGCTGAAGTCCGAACGCTGGGATGGGGCGTGTATTCCAGGAAGATCAACTTGGCCAGGGGATGAACAGGTCACAGGTGAAGGGTGGCCCCAGCACTGACAGAAGTGCTACCTCTGTATGATCGTTTCAAAATAGAGTACACACCACAACGGCGTGCCCTAGGGTGTATTAAGAGAGTGAATTAGCGCGGGTTATCACGGTAGAACAATGGTCTTACCCCTCGAATCCACAAAGGTGTCCTCAGGAAAGCGGTGATCGATGCTCCCTAATTCTCCCGATTCACCAACACCCAACTCGTGCCACACCCTGCCCAGACAGCAACTGGGTCGCCATCCACGCCGATCTCCCCTGTGGAAGGTGGCCATAACCTCGTTGGAGTCTGAACGCTGGAGGTATCTCCTAGTCCAAGGTTTCCGTGTTCATTCCACCCCCACCCCCATACCTCGCCACGTCCATTAACCGGGTTCAAAATGGCAAGAGTGTGTTCGCTCCCGCAGACGATCCTCTGTAGTAGTTTGCCGTCCAGGTGCAGATCGACCGGAGCGAAACCAGAATCTCCGCTGAGACGGCCGAGCTGCCCAGCTTCATTCGTTCCACTGGATGATACAAGGAAATTACGGTTGTTGTCGTTAGCGGTGACAACTGTCGTCCCGTTCCAAGTACACCGTACAGTGGTTACGGCTCGCAGGGATAAGATGTTACCGAGCTGGCCCTTCCTGTCGGACCCGAGGGCAGTTACAGAGCCATCGACATGACGAAGGACGGTATGTTGGTTACCGGTCGCAATTTGTGTAACGGGGGACCGCGACTGGTGTAGGTGAATCTCCAGAGGTAAGGTAATCGCTCGAGAAATCGTGCCCAACTGGCCCTGTCGAGAGGCTCCCCAACCAAGTAGCTTTTGAACAGCGCGACCAGACGAATCGACGTAGTCCAAACAAGCGACAACGTGGTGGGGGCCAGCGACCAGTTCCGAGATTTTTAAGGTCCCCGAGGCAATCGACCCGATGGACGAGACTAGATTGACAACGTGAATCAATCTCTCCTTCCCATTCCCTTGTTTCTTAGCACCTCCGACACCGAGGTCCCCAAAATCATCCGCCCCCATAGACATTAAGACATCGTCCCTCCCATCCCGCGATAATACGATGTAAGATGTTTCCCAAGCGGCAGCAATGCCCGTGATCGCGTAGTCATCGGGGGCTTGATCGATAGGCCGGAAAACTGAAGTCGAGGGTGATGGTCTGTTCCTCCAGGATGGTCCCAATTGCCCTTTGCTCCCATCTCCGGCTCCCCAAAGCTCATTCTGGAGTTTGTCTGACCCCCCGGGCGCCATCCTCCGTAGCAGGATCAAAGAGTGATTTGAACCCGAAGCGAGCTGGAGAATTGACTGAGTGTTCTGAGGGAACACCCCGGGAGGCGAGTCTTCAAACACGCAGGGTGTAAAATAGTGGGCATCGTCGAGTGAGCTAGTCGCGAGTTGGCCACAGGCGTTGGAACCTGCAGCGAAGAGAGTGAGGACCATGGGGATTTGATAACCCGGGTACACACAATACATAGTTCGGCATGCTCGGCTTTTGCCACGTTTTGCCACAGACAGAAAGGGCACTGCATCAACGTTTGTCCCTTTCACAACCCCCCTCACACACTAAACGACTATGGGTCGCTGGACCCAGTACGACGAGGTGAGATACAGTTGAGCGGTCCTGGAAAGTTCTTGTCTGATGGTCACATTCAGGATGACTACCGGCTCCCAGAGGGCATGACATGCATCGGTTACGATTCTGACACCGGACGGTACCGTTTTCGCGACAAGGACGGGAGTATTTGGGAAGGACCAGGAGGTGCAGAGTATGGTGAAATGCGCCAAGGTGTGTGCAACCTCGAGCTGCGTGTCCACCGGTGACGAATTCCCGCCCTCAAAGTGTCTGGTGGACCTGCTGTGACTGACGACGAAGACGTCGAGTCTGGGCCCCATGTCCGCTCCGACAGTTATTCCCCCTTACCTGCTGACACGGTGAGTGTCTGGAATTGCGTTTCGCCACAAACCACAGCTGATCACGGTCAAATGGAATCTAGCACGGCATGATCAGGCATACTTTCCGCCCATCCTCACCCTACCGTACCTTATTCCCATTCATCTTGCTCGTTGCCGTCAGCCTTCTCTTGGTTTTCCGATTGGTCGGACCCATCCACACGCAACCATCGGCGAAAGCTTGCCCTGAGGGCAGCTCTGACTATTACATTAAGTCTGGCGATACATGCTGGCAGATTTCCAAGACCTACAGCTGCAGCCTCGATCGTATGCTGGAGGTTAACTCCGGCTTGAACTGTGACACCTTGCGCGTTGGTCAAAAGATTTGCGTCCCCTACCCCGACAAATGAATCGTTCTCCCTTTTCTCTCTCACACTCATCCTGCCACTCTCCTTGTTCAATCTTCGGCTCCGATAATTGACAGTCTACAGGTCCTTTACCTTCCAGCCGGATGTTTAATCCACCGCATATACAGACGTTTTTCTTCTGAACCGTGTATTATTATAAATATATATACACCCACCAGGCTCGGCGAACGTTATCTCTGTAATACACAAGTCTCGGCTAGCGGGTATGGGTTTTGATATCTGGTGTGGTAAGAGGGCGCTTAGGGTAAATGATGCGGATGCGACGTCCCATCGACATCATTCGCTCCTAAGCTTCCGGGATGGGATAGGCGCTGTCTGCAAAGGCGCCCGCAGGACTCGGGTGTAGCGAAAGAGATGCTTGACTACATGAAGCTTAAGTGGCATAGACATAATAGCGAACTTACTCCGGAGATTATGAAGTGCACGATGCGTTCGTCAGTCTTCGACGCAAGTCGCGTACGCGAAGTGGGGCGGCGGGCTGGGAGATTCCGGAAGGACAGCGCGTTGCGTGGTCTCATGAACACCGATGAGGTTTCCCGCAGTCGTCTGCTTTGTAGCGAAAGCTGGAACAGGAGTCACCGTGAGCGGGAGACATTCCGAAACAGCGACTCGGATGCGGCCAGTGGGATGGAGGCAGCATTGCATATGAAGACGAAGCCCTTTTAGGCGGCAGCACTACGGAGGCAAATCGTGACAAAATAACGGTC
>Ga0307513_10005945_pt1 | contig 16016 bp, 11 predicted proteins | sample 15_EM_MG_FD_202174 | JGI IMG/M metagenome (GOLD analysis project Ga0307513, IMG submission 202174) | Populus trichocarpa ectomycorrhiza microbial communities from riparian zone in the Pacific Northwest, United States - 15_EM | ecosystem: Host-associated > Plants > Roots > Unclassified | place... | reverse complement strand
GAAAAATTGAGAGACAAGTATGGTTCAAGATATTTGATATGGCAACACAAACCATGTTTTTGGTTGTATTTAATAACTTTATCTATGATAATCAATTTTTTACCTAATCAAACTATAATAGAAATAAACATACACATGAAAACGATATAATAAAATCAAAGGGAGAAATATTATGCAATGTCGCACATAAAAAAAAAATATTATCATTTTACATAAAAATCAAGAAAACCTAAATGATATTTAACCAAATACCATTTTCAAAGTTTGAGAGATAAATATGGATGTAAATATTCAATTTCAAAACATGAGTTAAAGACTCGATTCTATTCAATAACTTTGTTTACTGGAACTAGTGTTCTTTTTAATGAAATGATGATAAAAAAATCTTAGGAAAGAGATTGAACAAAAATAAAGAAAAAAATAACCAGGGCTACAAAAAAAACTCCAATAAAAAAATGTTAAATTTTTATTTGTAAACTAAGTAAAAATAAAATCGTACTATGTTAAAAGCACCATAAAAATTTGTGAATACTTAAAAAGTTCAATGGAAGACTAAGATTGAATGACGAGACTGAAAGAAAAAAGTGACCAAAAAACTAAATGCAAAAAAGAAGAAGTCTAGGAGCGCTAGCCTGGGTGGCCCAATTACACGACAGGGTGTTAAAAAGCCTATAGGTTTTGGCATTGCAGCCTAAACATGCACACCTGAGCTAACTATTTTTTTTTTATTATTTTTAAAGGATGAGCAACTTATGATCTGCTTTTTTTTTTTTAAAAAAAAAAGCAATCAATACATTGCCTACTTCTCTAAGATTTCAAACACATTGGTTACTAGAAAATCAAGATTGGAGTTTGTTTACCTAAAAACTAAATTTCCAACTCATCTTGACGTGAAAATTCATAAAACACTCTATACACCTTGATAAACTCGTTTATGGCATCAAATAACCAAAAAATTAATCTAGAAACCCGAAATCAAAAAACTTTCCAAGCTCAAATCTACCCTTTCAGGCGAGGGGAAGGAAAGAAAACACTTAGGTGACTCCGCTTGTCAAAAAGAACCCGTCGACACAAAAATTAATCTTTTACATGACAAAAATCATTGTAACCCGAGACTTTCTCTCTTTTTAATGAGAATCTCATCACTCTCTCTTCTCTCTCAAACCAAGGGTCTTAAAATAAGAAAAATAATGTTTCAAACTAAAATTGCATTTTTGGAAATTCAAGGGATTGAATATTTATAACCTAAAAATTATGAGGAGCAAGGTGAATTTTTCGCATTATTTTTTGAAACAACCACCTTTTTCCTCTTTTTTTTTTTCATTTTTGTTGTCTTTCTTCCAATCTTGTCATTTCTCGACAAATTTGAAGCAATTGGGATTCAATTTGGCCAATAAAAGAATGCAATCGACCTCAAAAAAGTTAGATGACTATAATGAAAAAAAAATTGACACATTAAGTCCATAGTGAAATGTGAGCGCATGCACGATGTTTTGGGTCTATTGTGTTTATGCCACCATGTGTGAAGTTTCTTACTAGATAGGTGGAATGCGTTACACCAAGGGTTGAGTCAATTTTTTTTCTAGAACTATAAAAAAATGCTTAAGCAACCCAAGCTTTCCTAGAAAAGAAAAAAAATTCAAGATCCAAGTCATTGACTTGACTAATTTAATAATATGAATAAAAAATACAACGACAACAAATAAACCGCCAAAAATAATTGACAACGACAAACTCAAAAAATGATCGTTTGCAAATACCACAGAAAAATATCCTCTGAATACTCTTAAAAGGTTTTCTTGATCTTATTTGATAATGAAGCAAAAAATAAATAAGAATGTGATATCCCCATGGAAAGCAATATAGAACAAATTTGAAGCTTATTTTTTAGAAAATCAGTTGTTGAAGGATGAGGTTGAAGAAAAAAAATATAATTTCAAAAAGGTTATGAAAACCTGACTCGAGCACACTTGAGTTGGTATGCCAAGTCTGCGACCTGATTGTGATACTGATGTAACCCCATTGAAAACAAATTAAATAAAACTATGAAACTTAATTATCAAATAATCCAATGTTGAAGAGCAAAAGAAAAAAAATAAAATTAAAAGCAATGAAACAAATACCCGAGTCAACTTGGGATAACTCATAAGGTTTGTGACCTAAGATATAAGATTAAGATAACCCTATAGAAAGAAAAGTGAAAAATAAAGCATGAGAATCAATTCCCAACCAATTAAATGTTGAATGATAAAATTAAAAAAAAAAATTAAAAAAAAGACTAAAGTCAACCCGAACTAATCTTGGACACCTGTGATTAGTCTCATATAAGGCAAACCTTAAAAAATCGTGAAGAAAAACTCTTAATTAACTAAAAGCTGAGGGATGTAATTGAAAAAAATAATTCAATAAAAAAAGGTTCCAAAACAAAACAAACATCAATAAAAAAAAATGATGATCAAATACAATATAAATATTAAACGAAACCAAGTGATGAGGGACATAATTGTAGAAAAAAATCAATAAAAAAAGGATAAAAACAAACAAATAACAATGAAGTGAATGAAAACCAGATTTGATAGAAAAAATAAATGACAAGACACATTTAAATGTTGGTAGGCTAGTGCAAAACTAGAGAGGAAAAGAATGAAAAGAAGGAGGAGAAGAAAAAAAAGTTAATTGGAGCCTCACTACTACGTTGTCAAGTACACACATCTGACCACCAAGAATATCACATCGAGTTGCTCCCAACGTTGCCACATAAGACATTGTTTGGCCATTGTATGATGCCTCATACGTCGTCCAAATACGATGGAGGCTTCCTACACATTACACGCGTTAGCCTATTTTTCTTGCTCGTTTATTGTAGTCCTTATATTTGTTTTAGTTTCAATCTTGGTCCCTCAACATTATTTTTTTTAAATTAGCTAAATTTTATTTTATTTTACAAAATCAAGTATCAAACAAGCATAAAAAATTTCCTTCGATACTGTAAGATCTATTTATCAAGGTAACTAAAATAAACTACAAAGTCAAATCCTAAATAAAATTAATTTGAAATGGTCAAATTAGAAGAAGAAAAAAGTCCAAGGATTGGAAAAAAAAAACCTTAACTTGCATGTGCAAACCACACATTGATGTTAGAACTCGATATTTCTTGAAACTTTAAATTTAGTCACTGAAGCTTTAATTCTTATAATTTAATAAAATTGAATTTTATTTTGCCAAACCAAGCATCAATCGAGCAACATAATATTCTCGTGACACTATCTGTAAATAAATATAAAAACAAATCATCATGACCAATCAATAGAAAAACAATGTTAAAGAATCAAATTAAAAAAAAAAAAATTGAGGGATCAAAGTAAAAAAAGGACTAGGACAGAAAAAAAGATACACCTCTGGGAATCTACAGTGTTCTCTTAACGGGTACAATGAAACATTTAGCTTTTTTAAATACTACCTACTATGGTGTGTGATTTGTGTGAGTCTGGGTTGTTAATTTATTAGGTTAATAAAAAAACACACTATTTTGTTTTTTATTTTTCTAAATAAAACAATATTAATTAAATCTTTATAAATTAATATTTTGGAATAATAAAAATTTATTAATTAATCACATATTATTTATTGGAGCCATTATTTAATTAAAATTAGTAATTTATCGAATATTAATTTATTAATATTTAAGAAACTAAAATAATATTTTTAAAATAAAAATAAAAAAATTATTGGAGTTGAATCAGGCCTCATTGGAATTTAATCCTAAATCGATTCGAAATGAAACCTAACCTAAGTTTTGCACAGGTATCACCAGCGTGACCCGTCGACAGGAATCACTCAGCTTCACTTCCTTCTACACTCTGAGTATTACAAACTTTCAAAAAAAAAAAAAAAACCAAAGATCTCGCTCACATAAACCCTAGCAAGAACCCGGTAACAATGGCTGAAGCAGAGAAAGGATCGGCTACGACAGGGTCCAAAGAAAGCAATGTCAAGGAGGAGATATCATTGAAAGACAAAGGCAATGAATTCTTTAAAGCAGGGAACTATCTCAAAGCTGCTGCTCTTTACACTCAGGCTATTAAGCTTGACCCTTCAAATCCCACTCTTTATAGGTAAAAAAAAAGTGACCCCCAAATTAGGGTTTGTTGGCTTGGTCAATCATTATGTTTATCAAAATGCATTCTTCATTTATTTTTAGTGAAATCTGATTCATTTTTCAATTAGGTGTTCAGTTATATTTTTGTTGGTTTTGGCTGGTTTGTGATTGTTGCGTTTCAAGTTTCGTTAGGAATTCAAGTTTGATGCTTTGCCATTTCTTAGAACTAGTTGGAGATGGTTGTTCTTAATTTTTTTGCTCGCCTTCATTCACTGTATTAATGATGATTAGGTGCGATGCAGCATAGTATCTTATTGTGCTCGTAATTCTATATTAATCTTCATCAAATTCGAAGATAGGGACCTTATACCTGAGTTAGAAATGTTTAATCGTGCAGTGTTAAAGCTGCACTTTTGTGTTTTCTGTCCATCTCTAACATTTTGTATTATGCATAGCGAATTGATTTTGCAGGACTGGTATGGCGAGGGAACAAACTTTTTAACTTTCCAAATAATTTCTTTAGGCCCGCTTTCTTGTGTTGAGATTAGGTGTTTTGCAATGGATTATTCTGTTGTCTTGCTTAATGGCATTGTTATTCCCAATAACAGTTATGCAATTTATGAATACCATGCCAGAATCATAGAGTACATTTGTGCTTGCTAAATTAGAATCCATATGGTTTTCTTGATACTGTTATCATAGTTCATTTGTTTTCTTTATGTTTACGCAACTTCTGTAATTGTCTATAAGAGCTCTAGTTGAATGTTCAATGCGTTTTGAACCTTGATAGTCTCTCAATCCTATTATGATAATTGACTGGCTTTCTTAATGCTTATCCATCAACTACAATTGTCTATCAGAGGTTTAGTTATGCTCAATGATATTTCGAACGCTCAAATCCCTTAATCTTTCTTTCCCTTTTTATGATTCTATCATTCACCAGCAACCGTGCTGCAGCATTTTTGCAATTGGTCAAGCTTAATAAAGCACTTGCTGATGCCGAGACAACTATCAAATTGAACCCTCAATGGGAAAAGGTGCACAGACATGCACAACCATTTATCATTTGGTCTACTTGACTTCCTAAGATTTTTCTATAACAGTGGCTTTTTGTTACAATTTCAGGGATATTTCAGGAAAGGGTGTGTATTGGAGGGCATGGAACGGTATGATGATGTATGTCTGAACTCTAAAGGATCATGTTCGCTTTTCATGCTATTTGGTAGCTGTTTAGACAAGATTGCTTGGATTTTGATTTGTTGCTGATACATTTTGACTGCTCATGTATATGTAGGCATTGGCTACTTTCCAAATAGCTTTACAACACAATCCACAGAGCACTGAAGTATCAAGAAAGATCAAGAGGATATCCCAGTTGGCCAGAGACAAAAAACGAGCTCAAGAGGTGCAGAGCATGAGATCCAATGTTGACATGGCAAAACACTTGGAAACATTGAAATCTGAAATGGTGAGTGTATTTTATCTAGCAAAGAGTCATGATGTCCAAGTTTTTCACCTTATAATTTGAAACACGTATGTGGGAGTGAGATGCATTTTGGAAGTGGTCATTTCCCATTCACCATATTTCCTTTTAATGGAAGATTGAATCTGGATAACCTCATTTGTCATCTTCTCTTCTTGTTCATGTAGAAGATTAATTATTTAAGCTTTTCTGTGCATGTGATAATACTCTCCGTTAAAAAAAATTAATTTAGCCTTTTATTTTGTAGTTTGAAAAGCTTGGATCCGAAGAATGTTTTAAAGATATGTTCTCATTTCTTGTTGAGACCATGGAGACAGCTGTGAAATCATGGCATGAAGCTTCTAAAGTGGATCCTAGAGTCTACTTTCTTCTTGACAAGGAAAAGACACAAACTGATAAATATGCTCCAGTTGTTAATATTGATAAGGTATTCACTTTTGAAACTGTATTATCTTCTTTGGAGACATCATTCTCTGATGTATGGTATATGTACTTGTAAAAAGAGGATATAAATGAATAGAATTCTTCGTGATTCTAGCAATTACCTTTACCTTGTTTCTTTTTGCAGGCCTTTGAATCGCCCCATTCACACAGCAATTGTTTCTCATTTCTAAGGCAGTATGCGGATGATTCTTTCTCCAAGGCAGCTTGCTTAGTGGTGCCAAAAAATATCATATCCTACCCACAGGTAATGATTTGCTTCTTCGCATGTGTTGGGTATACAGGTCTTCCCAAGAAGCAAGCCCTTCTTTTTCTTGGACACCAGACATGCACATAATGAGATGTGTTCATATGTAGGTTTTGTGGTTTGGGAATTGATAAGAATGATCCTAGGCATAGTATCTACTTTAGGACTTTGGATGACATGGCTTTGAAGAGGAACTTGCTGCGGACATGGAATATTAGAGTTTCTCTTCTTTCATATTTTTCTTTTTAAGTAGTGTATTTGGTGCTAGATTACTTTCTCATTTACCGTCCTTTATTGGTCCTATATTTCTCTTTGTTACGGGCTGAGATTTGTAAATGATCCTTGATTTCATAAACATCAGCTTATGCTGTCACAGCTGAATCAGTCAATGAGCTTGGGCGAGTAAGGTGTTGTATGCAGTTTGCTTGAGTTTAACCTTTAATGGTAAAATTGAAGAACCCAAGTGGTGATGTATCATGTAGGCTGCTAATTAATAAGCAAGCTGTTTTCTAATTATATCAAGTCTATATTAGATGCACTGCAAATGATTCAATGGCTTTATGGCTTTAAGACAGACGAGCCTGACTTGCTTATAATCAAATATATAATACTTAAATTGTTCAATTCTAAGACTATTTATGTCACTTTTGTTTATGTTTTACCAGTCCTAGCTGATTTGCCTATTCTGTGGTGGGATATAATACTGTACTCAACAACAAGGTCTTATTCATTGCATGCCTTTTTTGCAGGTTTGGAAAGGTCAAGGATCAAGAAAGTGGAAGTATGGGCAGCATGATGGTTTCTTTGTTCAATATGAGTCACATTTAATGCGAAAAATATGGTTTATTGCTAGCACCAATGAAAAGGGGCAAACACTTTGCAGGTTTCTCTCCTCTCCTCTCCACTTCTCTCATATCTACTCTTTAATTTGTTATTGAAGTTTTTATTTGAATAGATATAGATCCTTCTATAGATGGCTTAATTGTGTATAAATGATATAACATCTGAACCCCGGTGCATGTACATGTTTCATGATTATTGTTGCATATAAAATCATATACTCTTTCACGAACGCAATCACCTAGTTTTTTATTGTACACCCAGTGATTGCAGTCAATCATCTGGACAGACAGGCCTCCCACATGCTATGTGTTTTATCCATAAATATATGATATTTAACATTTCCCGTTCTTAGCTGCTTAAACTGGCTGAATTAGGATATTTGTGGATACGAAGGAGATTGGGAAGTAGATGAACTCACACACTGTGACAATGTTCTCTAGCTAGCTCTGACTTGTAGTTTTTAGCATCATGCTAGATATAAAAAAACTGGACATGGAACAGCTGACAACAATAAATCATCTCCATTTGGGGGTCACCATTTCAATGGTGATGATTTATTTCATGCTCTCTTTTTTGTTGAAAAGGAAATTTCTTCTTTTTTTCCTTACCCGGAGTTCATCTTCAGAGAAAAGGAAAACATGTGCAATATGCTAAGTCATCTGGTATCATTTTAATGCTTAATACATGCCATTGTACTTTGTTTGAAATGGTTCTCTCTTTAGTCAATAGCGATGCTTTTTTTTTCCTTATACATGCCCAACTCTGCATACCTTATTTGCCAGGGATCCAGAGGTTCTAGATATTGGTGCTCATGAAGTGCTTCCACGTCTATTCAAAGAAAAGCTGACCAATCCTTAATTCCTTTACTTGTATTTTGTTGACTATCTACTGGAGGACAATACAATGCCCTCTTCAATGGGAAGTTTATATATGAACTGAGAACAGACAGCGACAAGCCTTTCTTGTTTGCCTTGATGCTGCACTGAAGTTTCTGGTTAGACGTGATAGCTGATAAACAGATGTGAGAAGTTGATTTTTGTTAGCCATAATGTGCATTTGTTTAGTTCTGAACTCTTAATAGTATCTTGTGAGCTTCTTTTGAGTTATTGCATTTCTAGATGCTCTTTCTTCTATGGTTTGCTTTCCTTGCATTGCTTGTAAATTGAGCGAGTTATTCTCCATCTTGGGTATAAAATGCTAATGTTGATGCCTTGAAAATTTGCAAATGAGTAGCACAAAACTTATTTTCTTGTAATCAATGCATATCTATGAATGACAGGCGCCATTTCTGAGTCTTTTTTCCTGAGCTATATCATTTTTCTCAGTCCATTTCTCAGCCCCGTGTTTATTGCTGTGATTGTTGATAGGAATATTATTTTTAACTTATTGTAGCAGTGCATTTTAGTTCTTTGTTCTACTATCATTTTGCTCAGATAACGGATAAAATGATGGATTCAAACCTCTTTGCTTTCAAGATTATATTAGCTTGTGTCATAACTCGTTAGCACCAATAAATGAATCAAGTGACATCTAAATATGTGTCATATCCGTCTGCTAATGCGGTTAACCTGTTTTTCAAAGTGTTTTTTTTAAATGTTTTTCATCTAAAAAAAAAAATTAATGTTTTTCGATGATTTTGATGTGCTAAAGTAAAAAAAAAAATGAAAAAAACATTTTTATAGTGTATTTTCAATTAAAAAGTATTTTTATAAAAATATTTTACATTGCATTACCAAACATGAAATGGGAGATGAGAGGTTACTTCCGTCACCATTCTCTGGAATATTGAATTTTAAAGTGATTGTTATTCCAGGATAATTAAATTTTAAAAATCACCTTGCTGTGCGAAGCCATGTTTATCATCAATCTGTGTATGTCTGGAAAGGCAGTGGTGACTCCCTGGTTTGCATAAATACCTTTTTTTTTATTAGATAATGGTGGACATCAAGTCACAATTGTTGGAGGTTTCAAAGAATCAAATTGGTTTCAAATTGGTTGAAGACAAGTAGGCCTAGGATGGAGACTGGAGAGCATGAAATCAGTGATCGGCTGGAATTGTGTATGTCCGATTCGGCGTAATTTTTTAGAATTTCTCGCAGCCAATACGTTCTCCATAGCCCATCCGATACTATAGCTTTAGTAAGGCACAAAATATAACGTTTGGAAACGTGGCTGCGTCTCTATTCTTAAAAAATTTAATTTTTTTATTAAAATTTAATATGATTTGTGTATTTTGAATTGTTTTGATGTGCTGATGTCAAAAATAATTTTTAAAAAATAAAAAAACATTATTGACATGTATTTTGGCACGAAAAGTTATTTGAAAAACACCCGCAACCACACGCACTTCAAGATGTACAGGACATGAGCCACCATTATTATGCAAAATCCAAATGTAAGCTACTACATCGAACCTTTAAAACCCATAAAACTAAAATCACTCAACAGAAACAAGATAAGCGTACCACTATTGCAAGGCACGTAGGGTTGCTGCTGCAGCATTTTTTTCCTTCGTTTTACTTTATGGGGGTGCAGATATCTCTCCCGAATCCCATCCTTTCGGGGATGGTGGTCTTGGCCTGTCATCTCTGCCATTAGCTCCTGGGGACTCTTCCTTCAGGTTGAACCTGTAAGCACTACTCACGTTTTTTCAGTGTCTCATCTATGGAAATTTGAACATGTAGGATTATGATGGTTCATGGAAAGTAAATACCTGCCATGAGTTACTCCAGACAAGAGAGAGACTAGGAAGAGCAACTGGAGCACAAGAGAAACAAGATTCATTTTCTTGGCCATGAGCAGAGAACTAGCCCAGGTAGGGTCTGAAAGAACACCTGTTTTCCAATTGCGGTCCCTTGGAGAGAACGAATTTATTAAGAAGACAGAAAGAATGGCCTTTTGGGCATGTAGTTTTTTTTTTTTATTATTTTTTTATTAAAATGATCGCCCTTGTGCTATTCAACACCTAATCCTTCTGCAGCATTATTTATTGTTAGTATTTGGTCAGTCAAAATAATCCGTTGAATAGGAGATAATCTAAAATCAAAAGAAGCTAGTTTTTCAAAGGGGCACCTTGCTCTTTAGAGCTTGTTCACATGGTACACAATCTGGGAAACCCCTTGTGCTATTCAACACCTAATCCTTCTGCAGCATTATTTATTGTTAGTATTTGGTCAGTCAAAATAATCCGTTGAATAGCAGATTATCTAAAATAAAAAAGAAGCTAGTTTTTCAACGGGGCACCTTGTTCTTTAGAGCTTGTTCACATGGTACCAATTTGGGAAACACCAGCTGCGAGCTCTAATCTATTCCACTCTCTTAGCAGCTTCAAACTAGGACTTATCGATATACTAAATTGTCGAAGTGTGTATGGATTACAACGCCAGTCATAATTTTTAGAGATTTTTGGCACAAGCGTTTTCTTTTCCTGTTAGTGCTGTGGATAGGCAGAACCTTTCACATTTTGTCCAAACTATGCTACTCTGGTAGAATTTCCAACCAAATTTTATGTCATGATTTCACTGTTGATGCATCAGCAGGGGAGGCCCACGTCGGTTTTAGTATGGGTTTGAAACGTTGATTCTAGTCTGAAACATCAAATGTGAAGGGAATAGAGAGCCAGCATAGATGTGAACTAACAAGTTATAATTTCTAGAAAGAACCACATGCTATCATATTCGATGTAAGGAGATACACAAAGTTTTTTAGACCTTTAACTTGTAACCACTGCACCACAAAATCATCTGGTTTTTCAATGCTTGGATCAATCAGATTAGGAGGGGTTCTTCAGCGGTGAACCATCACACCAAAGCTGTGATTGGACCCCATAAGCATACCAGGCAATTCTTCCACTTTTACCTCAGACATTATCGTGTGCGTCAAGCTCAACTTTTTCTGTGGCAGGATTATTTGATGATTTGCTTCTATGTAGCATAAAATTGCATGCTGCCACAGCCTCGCCTACTGTAAGATAGATCCATTCCTGACCAATGCTTTCCATGAACTTTGACTTCTCTAGCTTCTTAATCACCTCACTTCTTGGGTTCGCCAGTACGAGCTAGATCAACAGCAAAGTAATCCATACTTTAATAACCCAGGACTGGTTGCACAGAAGCTAAAATATGGAAAGACTGAAAACTATTTAATTGTACCTTGAGATCTCTTCTATCAATGTTTTTCTTTACTTCTTCAAGCATACTGATCCCACTTGTATCTATGCTGCCGACAGCTGTGGGTTGAATAGACGGAAACATTAGGGTCAAATTAAGCTAACAGGGGCAAAAGATAAGTCTGATGGCTAGGCTGATTATGATTAGTTAAGACACTTACCACTCAGATCTAGTATCACATACTGTAAGCTTGATCCTCCTGTGGATTTTAGCTTTTCTTCCTCCTCATATATCCATCTTGATATCCTGAACAACAAAATTTAAATAACAAAGAAGATTCGAGTGATGGTGCAAATTGTTTAACATTTTATCGTTTAATATCTAAATGTATTATTTTGCATACCTTTCTCTCAAGTAGTTTGCGTTGGCAAAGTAGACTGGTGCATCAATCTGGAGAATGAGAACTCCTGGAACATTGTTTGCAATTGGGTATTGGTCTATGCTTCTGTAAATCATGGAGTTGGGAATGTTGCCTAAAAGAAAAGTCCTTGGCCTTGCTACAGACATGAGCATCCTTAGCAAAGAAATTGCGACCTGCATAGGCAAATGCTGATCATATCAGGAATATTCAACCTAACAGTTGTTTCACGGGAATAAATACTGGCTGGTGTTTATGCTACTCACAGCAATGACCAAGCCAATTTCCACACTGCCAAAGACAACACCAAAATATGCACTCATGCAAACAATGAAGTCACACTTATCAACTTTCCAGAGGCTAATTGCAGCTTCATAATCAATTAGGCCGAGCATTGCAGCAATGATAATGGAGGAGAGAACCACTAGGGGGGTATAATGGAACAAAGGTGTTAGAAATAGCAACGTGATCATCACAGCTGTTGCCATGACTATGTTAGAGACTGCAGTTTTGCACCCTGCATTGAAATTCACCGCAGTTCGCGAAAATGGTCCTGCAATCCAATCCAATCCAAATCAATACAATTTGTTTGTAAGAGGAGCTTATGCATTACCAATAAGTTGAATATAACCATAAAAATCAGTGTTTAGGAAAGTATTTGCCTAGTTTACTCATTGGATCGAGTATTTACGAAGGGGCTTAAAATCAAGTGAAGCAACTTAATTAGACCAAACCAGTCCCCAATGGATCCATGATTCAGTCCCGTTGGGTTGGGCCTTAACTTGTTGTACAGCATAGAATCAGTACCTGTGGTGAGATAACAGGAGGTGCAAGAGCCTGCAATATTCATCATCCCAAAAGCAATCATCTCTTTGTTTCCGTCAATATGATAATTCTTGAACATGGCAAAGCTCCTCCCAACAGCTACTCCTTCCTGAATATCCATCAAGCCACCCTTTTTGTTAATTATTTTAATTTTCTTCTTTTGGGCTTTAGACCCGATGTATTAACCCGAAAATAAATGAATATCATCGAGCTTAGGCGATTAAATAAAATATCATTTAGGAGTGTGGATAAACAACATTTTTAATTTTTTTTTTAAAATTTAAAAATTAATTTTTTTTGGTATTTTTTTTTATATTTTTAAAGTGCTGATATTAAAAATATATATTATTTTTCATGAAAAATCACTTTCAAAATCATCTTACACCACAATCTTAAACAAGAGACTTTTCTTTCCTTTTCCTTTTTCCTTTTTCCTTTTTCCTTTTTCCTTTTTCTTTTTACATACATATTCAAGCTGTGTACATCAACTTATTCATTGAGGAATTCCTTAAATCGACTAGTGATCATATGCATAATATTCCTGGCCACCACAACATGATTATGTGTCCACAGACTAAGGCCAATTTGTGCACTGACGATGTCGTACGCATGCCAGAGAGCTGATGGTTAATGGGGAGCATGTGAGGGAGTGGAGTTTGACGTATATGTGTGAGTGAGGATGGAGAAACCAGTACTACTACTACTACTTACAGCAAGAGCTATGACACCAGTTATGATTCCAGTTTTAATAGCTGTCATCAGATATGGAGATCCAAAAGCCAACTCAGACACAGATGGCGGATTCAATCCCTTCTTCAGGTGCCCGATCTGGACAAAACAAACAAATGCAACATTCCATTTTATTAGTTTTTTAAAGATTAAAATCATGGTTTTTTTATAACAAAATCATGACTTTAATTGACGATAACATTGAACTTCTTTCCTTTTACCTAGCAGGTAAGATCTTGACCATCGTACCCATAACAATGAATCCATCCAACAAAGAATGTTATTCCTTTTGGTGGGATATTATCGGAAGCTTAGTTAGGGATTATAAGCTGTACACGGTTCATTGATATTTTATCCCTCTCTCAAAAAAGAAAAAAAAAAGATTTTTACTATATGAGCGATTTCTTTTTCCAAAAATTTGTAGTGAATAGAGGAGTTGGGACTCCAAATCTTAAAATGTGCATGTATAAGAAATTATTTCTATGCGTTGATGAGAGAAAACTCACCACTTGAACTCCGTTTTGCTCAGCGTGGGTCAAATAAGCAAGAACACTCCCGACGATAACAGATGTCAGGGGTGCCATCGCACTTATCCAAAAGAAGCCTGGCTTTCTCTTGCTCTACTTGTCATCAAATTGTAACATTGCAGAGTGCAAAAACAAATTAAATTAATATCTTGTAAATAAAAAGGGGAAAAAAATAGACAGTTTCTTAATTTGTTAGATTAATACTGTAAATCAAGGTCAAGATAAATACAAAAATATCAAGGAACTATACTTTTCATCATGAAATTCAAGATTCTAATATGAATTATGTTCCATAGTGAAAGCAACCTTATTATTGTTAAAGAAAAACTTCCAAATGTGTCCTATATAATTATTGGTGTTGGTGGATCGAGGTGTTAAAATTTCTTAAATGTTGACAATAACAAGGAGGTAGAGAGATGATGTGAACGTTTTACACGTTAATTAGAAGCGTAAAAGAATTTTTGGATTGCTTACAACGTATCTTGTGAGAATGAGGAAGAAGAGAAAACAACAACCCAAGACGCCACTTTCCCATCTCCACTGCAACCACCACCACCACAATAATATAATCATTATTTTTAAAATAGAAGGAATAATGAGAAGTGGGTTAAGATACGCTATAAAGTTTGCAGACAAAAGCCAAGGCTAGCAAGAAATATGTACCTGGTGTGCTTGGCTAAAGACTGAACGCATAACCGATACAAGATCAGTCCCATGAGTGAAACGAACTAACCCAAGGATCCCTTTAAGTTGCTGAAGGCAAACAACCGTGGCAGCCCCTCCCATGAAACCCACTATTGTTGCATGGGACAAAAAGTCCACAATAAACCCAAGCCTGCAATTGAACAAATTAAAATCATGGTTGCGAAAAAGAAAACATGCATGAATCATGCTATGTTTAAGAGATGTCTCTGAACACTTGCGCAATAAGACAAAACCCAAGTACCGAGGGAGCTGGAGAGGACAGTTTTAGATTGGTGTGTTAAAAAAACTGACCTTAAAAAGCCAAGAGCAGCTTGGAAAACTCCAGCAAAAAAGGTAGCGGTTAAAGCTAACTGAACATAGAGCTTAGGGTTCTCATTAGGGTTAACCTCCTTCCCTAACATGGACGATATGAGAAGTGATGCCACAGCTACTGTACCCACGGCCAAATCTTTTGAACTCCCCAACATGGCATACACCAAAGGTGGCACAAAGCTTGAATCTACACATTAAGCAAACTGTGAGCACCAATTTTCAAAAAGCAAACATTATCAGCATAGCTATATATATACCAACAATATTTAAAAGGAAATGAATAGATTCAATCACTCACATAGTCCAAGGATTGGAGGTAAGTTAGCAAGACTTGCATAACTTATCCCTTGAGGAACTGCTAGACTGGCAATAGTAATTCCAGCTATTAGATCAGCTTTGAAGAACTCGAAGGTGTAACGAGGAGCCCATTCCAGGACAGGTACAAAGTACTGCAATCCCAAAATGAATTTCCTAGATGCTGGCTGATTCTTGAATTGCCTAAAAGGGTCATCAGGGAAAAGAGTCTCCTTGATACCCGATTTTATTGACTCAATGAATGGTTTTGCTGGAGGAATTGCCACGGGATGTGGGCATTCATAGTAGTAATCATTACCCATGATTTGTTAAATCGGATTGTTTGGCCTATCTATCTCACAAGGAATGGTCGATGTTTTGGATAATCTTGGGTATAATATGATCGATGATTTATAGAGAGACGGTGATAGTTCAACTTTTTTTTGGTGTCCTGGCTAGGGTGCAAATGCTGCTAGCTAGCTGGCTGGCTAAGTTCGGTGACGTAAAGCAAGTTTTGCTTGCTATTGAAGAACTAACGTAAGTTGCTAGAGGATAGAGAGACAAAAGGAAGAAATTGAAGAGCTTAATATTGTATTGATGATATTGCGCTCGAGTTATAGCTTTGATAGTATTGAAGAGCTGGTTAGCAAAGCCTCTATATATAAAGAGTGTTAGCGTGAGCTGTACAGTTTAGGAATTAATATTAGCATGAGCTGTAGAGTCCAATATAGGAATTATTCCGTAACTGATCCTAATTCATTGTATCCCGATTTGTAGGGATTCTTTAATTACTTGCCGTTTCATAGTCATCTTGTAAAGCTTCTCTATAAGAGAAAGAGTCTGTAACCTAATTTCTTAATAAGAAAGAAAGTGAAATTCCCAGAATTGTCATGGTATCAGAGCAAAGGTTCATTCTTTGCTACTCAAAAATCTGACAGAAGGCGTAAGGGTGAAATACAGAATGGAAACACCAACTGAAATGAC
>Ga0307513_10005944_pt1 | contig 16017 bp, 12 predicted proteins | sample 15_EM_MG_FD_202174 | JGI IMG/M metagenome (GOLD analysis project Ga0307513, IMG submission 202174) | Populus trichocarpa ectomycorrhiza microbial communities from riparian zone in the Pacific Northwest, United States - 15_EM | ecosystem: Host-associated > Plants > Roots > Unclassified | place... | reverse complement strand
CTAGTGTCTTTTCTCTATCCAACTCTGGAGTATCCTGTACAGGCTGGAAAGGAAGCCGCTTCAGTTCTGCATATCGATTTGTATTTGTTATGATCGATTCAAGTATTGAATTACCGAAGAAGAGTCCAAACAAGTCGAGTGGTGAATGGAGCTGCTTGGCTGGTAGCAAGGGGCGGGCATTATGTACTGGAAATGGGCTCTGGAAATAGTCAAATTGCGGCGGGATGGGAAGCTTCTCTGCAAGCTCCTTATCGGAAGGTTTAAGGACTTTGGTACGGGAGACTTGTGGCTTTGACTTTACCGACTCGGAAGTGGAGGATGTAGGAACCGCTTTAGCTGTTGTAGTTCGCCTTCTTTTAGCTACTATGGCTTCGTTCTCAAGAGACGTAAAAGGAGCTCGTTTGGAAGGCATCTCAGGTGACAATAATGTTTTGAACTTGAATCTTGTCTTCGGCAAAGCACTATTATCCTTCATACCCAGCAAAAGCTGCCTTCGTTGAGGTTGAGCTTTGCTGATTAATTACTGTCTTGCCCTGGATACATATACTAAATCCGGAAGGTGCGGAATCTGCATGTCTCATCGGTCCATGGGATAACGGAACACCGCACCATGTATGGTCAATGTGCCAATTACCCGGGTAACTTAAGGATGGTGGAGAGGTGAGTGAGACGGGTCGATGGTAGGCGCCACTCGGAATCTCCGGCGGGGGTTTCCAGTCCCTCAACATGGAATGGAACTGTCTCGGACCGGTGTACTCGAGTATGATAACCCTGTCAAGGAGATTACGCTATGTGGCTGTGTATGCGAATGCAAGTTTCCGTGCGCAAGGTGGCGCGGAACTCTACTTTTGATTTAATGCTTAGTTGAGTTGTGGTGTCTAGGGATAGCAGAGGAAGAACGCATACAGAGCGAATAAATTCTGGAATATCATATGATAGTGCAACGGTTCGGTCGGGACGCTTCCATGGGCTGGTAGACGTTGTATGAAATTCCTGTGCAACACAAGGGCTGCGAGGGTGCTCTAGGGTGTATGTAATATACCATTCTTTCGCAACCTGTGTTAGTGTTCTACCACTCTGAAGCATCCGTCGCATATATGTACATTGGGGACGGAGATTCTATGGTTTTGGGAGATCCTTTGTATTTGTCAGTTATCTAATTAGTTCTCAAGATAGCACAGGTGATCCCTGTACTGTTACCTATTGTGCAGGTGTTTAGTGATGGATACTTAGGATACTTGGCGCCTGAGTGCTGTATGTACCGGTAGCCCTAAAAGCTACATAGTGGGAGATTTTAGTATAGTACCGGTGCTTGAGCGTACAGATGTGGTGGCCGCTGCTCAAGTTTATTTTACGAAAAAGTTTATTAATCGCACCGGACATAGGTCAAAGTACCTTACCGCACGGCACCCCCCACTAGAATATCAACTTATTGAAGGGTACTGGGGTAGTATCACTATGGAGAACCGGTACTGTGCAGTACCCTGCAATCCAGCCCTCACAAAAGCCCCACAATTTTCTCCTAGCCTCTTGTATGATATCACTCCTGTCGTGCAAATGGGGACAAAGCAAATTCAAAATCCCAGGGGTGATCTAACAACCTAGGGCTCTATCCGTCTTGCGAGAAACTATGCACTCACCCAGCTTACTCTGCATATCCCGAACCCCCCTTTTCCCCGGGAAACTGTAACACCGGCTCCCATTGTATAATAGCCCAGCCACCATGTTTACTATGCATCCAGGTCTCCTAACTTCACTAGTGAGTTCTCATATTGGCGATCGGAGGTCTATCGGAAAAGTGCCGGATAACAGTACTATGTTATTGGAGGCCTGGTTTGCAGTGGATATGACATGCAGTATGTATACTAGGTACGAAAAACTGCACACAAGGAGAGAGTAGCTTTGCTTTTACTTATCTGATTAGCAAGTACCTTCAGAGACTTACGTGGGATAGGGAATGCTGTTAAATGCTATGGTAAGTTACCTCAACTCTACGGACAATACACCTCAAGAAGGTGCTGGTACCAATATCGCTCACGGAAGGAAACACTTAGTCTTCTGTCTCACTGCTAAATTTAAGAAAAAGCTTCTCCCTAGGCTCCAGGGTGGTATGATAGACGGCCTTGCACTCCTAGCGATAAGAGTAATTTCACGCAACGCACTTGCAAGGCGCCAAAGTGACTCACCTTTCGATTTGACATGCCAACTCCTGTTCTGCCTCGTGGTTTTAAGTGCATAGTGCTGCGCTTCCTAGTTATATCCGGGTGGTATCCACCAAAACCCGGAAAGCGAAAAAACCCCATTCCTTCACCGGATCACCACCGTTGGGGGGGTTACCTAAATACTGTATTTTACACCCATGGTGCTCTTTATCGAGATGGAAACGAGCACCTAGTCTCGTCCGGCATAGGGAAATACTAACCACTTGGGAAAGAGCTATATTTAGACCTTGCAGTGCTTAATTTCTAGCTAACTATCCAAGCACGGCTACTGAACAAGGGCTCCCCTCACCTTTCCCTGCACCCCGGCAAGAGTTGACTACCACAGCCTTAGTTCAGTCAGGTTTGGTCAGAGCCCTTCTTTCCACCTCCCATACCTACTAGACTGGGATATTATTGGGGGCATGATAGATAGACATACACGTACAGTACTCTACGCACAGGAGTTCAAGGCCTTTGTGTTCAGGAAAGTTTTTTGTCCCTAGCCATGATCGGTGGTTTGGGGAGCTCCTCTTGGAGGAGACTATTAATCAACCTGGATTGCCGCGCCTTGATCTTTTGCTTTTCTCATTATCTTAATTACGAGTAGCTTGCTCCACTATCCACCTTGCCTACCTAGATACCTGGCGGCGATAAGCATTCAACTTGAGGGAATTGCCCTTTTCATTTTTTCATTTTTCTTGCTCCTCCCGTGTGTGTACCCCGGCTGCGATACTAGTACTTAATATCGAATTCAGTACCACTTTTCCAGTCTACTACTGTCGATTTTGAGGCCTTGCGGACTTTTTATCTTTTTTTTCGTCCTGTTTCGAATTTGAGGGAAAAGATGGATTACGGGGATATCAGAAGTCAGACGCTGAAATCGGATGTTATTAAGGCCTTTCTTGAGCAAAATAATGTTAGGGTCTTTCAAGATCTGTGTGAGTTGAGAGCAAAGGTCAGTGCCGCTAGCCCCTCCGATACCTAACATGAGAGTCTTCATATCTGCGTAGCCCGTTTGATCTACGTACCATCATGTTCGAATTTATTGACTTCTGACTATTTAATTTCACCAGGGCTGGGAATCCAAGGAGGCAGAACGCCATTTTACCAGGCAAAGGAACACCGCTGATTCATCTGCCAATAACAAGAAAACTCAACAGGGGTTTTTCAATGGGATGTTAAAGATAGCAGAGGAGATTAACCACGCCTCGAATATATTCCCACCTCAAGCTGGACAGCGAGTCCTAGATGTATGCTTGGCCCCGGGCGCGTTTACCGAGTACGCTCTGAGGAAAAACCCCCAATGCATCGTGGACGGGATAACCCTCCCGGTAGAGAGCGGCGGGCATGAACTGATCGTCCGGACCTCCGACCGGCACTTGACCATATCATTTACAGATCTGACCCTCCACACCATATACCTTCCCCCAGGTATGAGTGCGCCAGAGGATTTCCCAGACCGCCAGGCATTCGCCGAGAACCCACCGCTACCGCAGATGTCCCCTCCATATGACCTAGTAATATGCGACGGCCAACGACTGCGCACGCACCAACAGGCGGGACACCGCCCATGGGAGCCTGGGAGACTGCTATTTTCACAGTTGATCCTTGCACTCACGAATATCCGGCCCGGCGGCACTATGCTTGTTCTCCTACACAGAGTGGAGCAGTGGTATACCATGTCTCTATTATACCGCTTCAGCCAGTTCGCAGATATCAATTTATTCAAGCCTAAATCGATGCACGCTACCAGGTCATCGTTCTACTTGATTGCGACAAATGTGAGACCTGAGGAGGCTGCACCCTGGGTCAGCCATCTCCGCCACTGCTGGGCAAGGATGACATTTGGCGGTGAGGAAGGGAGGGGCATCGCACTTGATAGCGGCGAGGATCTTGAAGTTGACGACGTATTGGGGGCGTTTGGCACTCGACTGATGAGCCTCGGACACGAAATATGGGAGACTCAGCGGGATGCATTGAGGTCTAGCAAATGGATAAGGGGAAGCGGGTCGAGAAGTTAATCTGCGGTTGCACTATCCTTTCCTTATCATATTTGCTTTCCTTTCGTGGCTGTCGTCTTCACCATCTGTTAGGAGCTTGGAGGGTTAGAGTCCCTTTTTAGGAATTTCTTTTTATCAAAGGTGGAAGTGAATTGTTATTTCCAAACTTTCTTTTACTTGTGTATCTTTTGCTCTCGTACAATTTAGAACCTCGAAGTTGCTACATCATGATATCATTTTCAGGGATTCGTGTTTCACCAATCTCAGGTATTATAGTTGGGCACGAAGACCAAACCCTAGCCGCCGGGCAGTATCGTAATCAACCCTTGGGTAACGTCTCCAGGGGTGTCTATAGAATCTGACCGATAAACATGAAGGTTCTCCAAATCCTTCGAGAAGAAGTCTAATAACAACTGCTGCCTTGGGTAGTGATGGCTAATCTAGAAAGGATGACATCGCCATTCAGGGTCTATTGGGTATTGTCAGGAAGTGATTTGTCGCAGCGGTTCCCGGGGGGTATTTTGCAATCAATTTACTCGGGGCCACCGTAGATAAAATCCATCTACCCTTCCTGTTCGGTTAGATTCCTCCTAGCGTGCGAGTGTGATTGCACCCTTGGCTACCCCGCGGCACTCCAATTAGGGAAGTCACCCTCCCAACACTCAGGAAATCCCCCGAGGGCATTTCACTCCTGGTGAGAAGGAAATCGGCCCGGTTTTACCAAAATTATGCGAAAACGCACTGCCCTGTCAAGCACTCCCTATTCTCAGTCCCGGTTAAGAGTGAGCCCCCGGCATGCACAGGCCGGTACCCCCCCGGAAGGATAGACTCATACCTCCACAAGGATAATGGGGGCATCCCGCCACCTATTCTACTAGGAAGGGGACAGAACATATCTGAAAGGAATTGGATCAAAAAATGGGGTTCGAGCTTCCAAATTATGGCTAGCTGAAATCATCATGACAAAAACCATTTTTCAGGCCCGGTGACTAGGGGGGTGGGTTAGTGCAAACTTCTCGAGCCTAAAAGTCCTAACGGAATTCAGCGCACGAGCCCTAGCCGTTGGTATGGAACTTTAGAAACCGCCCTGATCTTGTATTGCCCGGTGCCCCTCTAGAACGAGTGTAGTGTTTCTAAAGCTTGGCGGATTAATACTAAACCTCACTACCATAGTTAGACCATCACGAATCATACTTGGTGATTCAAGATGTGCTCTTATGGAGCGGACCTAATATGGTAGTTTTGCGAACCCTCTACACGCGCTATATAAAACTAGTGATCCTTGCAGGCTATCAAATAGCTAGGACATTCCAACTTCCTTATTTTTGGTTTCTCTATTTTCTTTCCTCAGCTGCGCTGGCTTGAATTGCTGTCGGGGGAGCGTGTGGGTGTATGTGAATGTTGGATGAATTCTGTTGGGCACCAGCAGGTGGAGCACCACATTTCTGGGACTGGTCCGGAGGAAAGGCGATTCCTGTGTTTCAAGTCACATCCCTATGCAAATATTCTGGGCAGGGGTAGAGTGCTGGGGATGGGGGTGGATCAGCGGTTGAATCAAGAAACCCTCCCAGAAAGGGTATCAATTATTACAGGATATCACTTAAGCGTGCGGGATACGAATTGAGAGCTCAAGAAAGCACCCAGCTTGATTTTCATTCTCCAAATATAGTGATTAGGCTCGAGCAACAGGTGTCCAAATACTTTACCCCTCCCCCGAGTTCAATTGGCGGGATGCGAACTTAGGAGAAGGTAAACATACCTTATAAGAATGATCTGGTGCGTGTTCTATCCTCCATTTAGTACTGGTAAACCCGTATCGTTCGGGATGTGTGGTTTCATATCCTAACGTATGGCGGTAATGAGATCACAAAGCAAAACTTTTGTTTGAAATTATAGAGAATCTCATACTCTAAGGGATAAAAACACCTCGCTTGAAATCTGCTAACTTAAGAGGTACGCCCCTCTTCCCGTTAAATACAGAAATCTAGCTTTCAGTGGGATAAGTGTCTGCTCTTAGGTTGATATTCTATGGAAATAATACCTAGCCAGCGCACTGGCTAACATGTCAAAAAATGATTAACCCCTGTCGCAATTAGGAGGAGCCCAGGAGTTCAATTCACGCCGCTGACAACACTCTGACAATGGGTTATCACCGAACGATCCGCCATGTATGGCAGGAGGATTGAACAATCTTGCCCTATGGGGACTATGAGGTTTGGAGAACCTAGCCCCCATCAATAAGGGTTTATCGATCCTGCTACGGGATGGTAGAAACAGACCCTATGCCCTAAGGTTGGCGATCGGCTAGGTATCATATGATAGCAGAGAAGGAAAAAATGTTTATTTTACTTTCTTTGCCTTGTAAAAGCAGCTACGGGCCAAAGCTATAAGCGCCGTTGCTCCAGTATTTTCACTTTGGTGAGTTAACTTCTCCTAATACATTGCCTTGTAAAATATTTTTCTTATGGCGAAGCAAGGTATAACTTTAGTGCCTAGTGAAGGTATAAGATTGGGGGAGGGGGGATAGGTACAGCCAGAATAAACACATGATGTCGAAATAAACTCCTCCTAATTCCATACTAACTTGGCACCCTCGCATCTAATTGCGTCACCAAATGAGCAGATCGCACTTCCTAAATCCGTAGTGCAGTACACTAGAAAAACACCCTTATCAAGATATTTTCACATCTAAATTTATGGAGGTTTTGCCTACACCAATACCTCGCTTTGTAAGTATATACGGAACGAGAATATATCTAGTAGAAGATGGAAAGATGGAAAGGAGAAAAGTGGAAAGACAACTAAGAAAGGAGATGGAGAAAAAAATGCCAATTGACGGCAAATGAGAGAACTGGTTGAATGCTAGGATGAGTTTCGGTTTCCCGTGGAGGGTGCCAGAGCATTAGGGGCTAGAGGAAGGGTTGAGAGATCCGGGGTGGTGGGGTCGGTGGGAGGTCTCTATCAGTGGACTGGGAAACAGAAATCTTGAGTCCCAATACTCTGGTTTTCTCACAACGATCTGGCAACGGAGCACAGGTTGAGCGTTGAGGTCCCCGATGTCAGCGCCCGGGTGACCAGCGCGGAATTGCATCTCTACCACGCACTAGCCCCCATGCCCAGCATGCGACGGGAGAGATATCGGGCCACTGCGACCTACTGCGTCGGAGTTGAGATTGCCCCGCCGCAAAACCCCTTTCTCTACCCCTTCATGCCCATCCTTAGCCACCTAGGGGGGTGACCGGCCATATTCGGTGTTTAAATAGCTGCGATTGACATCCTCTCGTTGCAAAAGCATTTTTACTATCCCTTTATGCCTACCCGCACATGAGAGTGGTGTCAGGGAATAAAAGGTGTCTGCCCGGTTGGGATCGACGTCCCCCCGCTCCAAAAGCATCTTTACTACCCCTTCACGCCCGTACCAAGCCGCCTTCCAGAGTGGTGTCCGGCCATATCGGGTGTCTGCTCGGTCGGGATTGACGTCTTCTCGTTCCAAAAGCATCTTTACTATTCCCTCATGCCCATACTCAGCCGCCCACGAGAGTGGTGTCCGGCCATATTCGGTGTCTGCATGGTCGGGATTGACGCCCTCTCGTTCCAAAAGCATCTTTACTACTCCCTCATGTCCTTTCTCAACCGCCCACGAGAGTGGTGTCCGGCCAGATACGGTGTCTGCCTGGTCGGGATTGACGCCCTCTCGTTCCAAAAGCATCTTTACTATTCCCTCATGTCCTTCCACAGCCGCCCACGAGAGTGGTGTCTGGCCATATTTAGTGTCTGCATGGTCGGGATTGACACCCTCTCGTTCCAAAAGCATCTTTACTGTTCCTTCTTGTCCTTTCATAGCTGCCCACGAGAGTGGTGTCCGGCCATATCCGGTCTCTACTTGGTCGGGATTGACGCCTTCTCTTTCCAAAAGAATCTTTACTATTCCCTCGTGCCCATACGCAGCTGCCCACGAGAGTGGTGTCCGGCCATATTTAGTGTCTGCCTGGTCGGGATTGACGCCCTCTCGCTCCAAAAGCATCTCTACCATTCCCTCATGTCCTTCCACAGACGCCCACGAGAGTGGTGTCCGGCCATATTCGGTGTCTGCCTGGTTGGGATTGACGCCCTCTCGTTCCAAAAGCATCTCTGCTATTCCCTCATGCCCATACTCAGCCGCCCACGAGAGTGGTGTCTGGCCATATTTAGTGTCTGCCTGATCGGGATTGACGCCCTCTCGCTCCAAAAGCATCTCTACTATTCCCTCATGTCCTTCCGCAGCCGCCCACGAGAGTGGTGTCCGGCCATATTTAGTGTCTGCCTGATCGGGATTGACGTCCTCTCGCTCCAAAAGCATCTTTACTATTCCCTCATGCCCGCCCTGGGCCGCCCACGAGAGTGGCGTCCGGCCATATTCGGCGTCTGCCTGGTCGGGATTGACGTCCTCTCGTCCCAAAAACATCTTTACGACCTCCTCGTGCCCTCTTGCAGCTGCCCAGGTGAGAGCCGTCATCCCCATGCAATCGTATGCATTAACTTCCCATTCCATCATCTCCAATGCAGTAGAAACTATCCCCACGACCCCGAGAAATGCGGCTCCGTGAAGTCCTGTAAATCTCGTAGGTCCATTCTTCCCGTAATAGTACCGGCCCGGGCTTCCATACCGATTGTTGCGCAACAACAGGAGCTGAGCAGATATATGCTCATCAAAACTATCGAGAAGCCTCAATGCAAGCATTTTGATATTTTCCGTCATCCCTACTCTCGTATGTACCCCCCAGTAAAAAGAAGCATATTCTAGAAGGTGAGTTGTTGTGGGGGCCGAACGAAGAGTTGGTGAAAGATCCCTGATACATCGAAAATTGAGGTATGTCAAGCAAACCTCGGCAATTGTTGAGTGAGGATTATGAAAGAGGGTCGGATCGCTGGAGAGATACTCCTGAAGAGTAAAGTGCACTAGTCGGACTGTGGATGAAGACGCCTCGACCGTGACAAGACCCAGACAAGATGAAACCAGTGTCCGTAACGCAGGAACATCTTCCAAATCCAGATCCGCGGATCCTATCTCCACCCCTAAGGCATGACAGAGTTCCTGGGCTCGTAGCGGCCGTGCCGAATACATCACCCACATCAGGACCTTCAGCCCAAGTACCGATTTATATCCTTTCTGGGCTTTCAGTCGCGTTAGAGTTGCCATGTAGGCATCACTCAATCCATGGCCAAGTGTCATCTCTTCAAGTTTCTTTCTTCTCCGGCGAATCGTCACCTCTCCTAGAATAGCATCGATGTTGAGCGAAACGAGGAGGAATCTACACGCAATCGTTAGTAAGTATACAGCGTTGACAGAGTAGGGATCCGAAATGGTCCTGCGCACATATCAGATATCTTTTCTAGGATAACTCTCACGATATCCGCCCGCAAATCGTTGGTCATCGCCTCTGGCTCGGAATCCTTGTCTAACTTCATCTCCAGATAACCCCGGATATCATCTGTGTTAGGGCTGATGGGTATCACAACCGCCTTGGCGAAATATCTTTGAATATCTTCCCGAATATGGGGCCTCCCGGTAAGGAATATTCTCGTGCTAGGGGACTCCCGAACAATATCTCTCAGACACTCTAGAAGCTCCGGCAGGCATTTCGGCAAACATTCGTCTAAGGCATCCACACAGATGAAAACCTGGGGTAGTGCAGCAATAGCAGTTCTCAACATCCCCATCAGATCTACAAGTCGCGGCCCTCTACCACCAAGTTCCTTTTTCGCTTTTTGAAACGCCTCCCGTAGACCCTCCGCGATCTCCCCTCTACCTACTAGCTGCTTCAGAATAGCTCCGACAATGTTGTTGATTGTCTGCTCTTGCTGCGAAAGGAAGTCGCAGTAGAAGGCTGCAACCGCGATATTTTCTTCCCAGCCCTGATCGCACAGGCTGTCGATCACCAACGAACTAATATTTCTGTCTGTCAGTGGTATTCGCTTCTTGCAAAAGAAATCCTGCTTCTTACCTCAGATACGTCTTGCCGACTCCCGGATTCCCGGAGCAAAGCAAGACAACATCATCGGTTCCACCCTCGCCACCCCTCCACTCCCGAAACTCGCTCGTTTCCAAAAACCAATCTCCTACACCGTCGAGCCGATCGGTGCGCACGCCTTGGTGTCTGTTATTCGGGTCCAGTGGCGAGAGCCAACGCATAATTTGCGCATCCCCGTCGGAGTTATAGAAAGTGTTGTTGAAACTACCTATTACGTTGCCGCAGTGGGCATTGCTGTTGCCGACGCTGACTGAATATGAAGTTTGGGCCATGGTACCTTATCCAAAATGTTGGTTGAATGCAGAAGCGGTGCAACGGTTTGTAGGGTGGCCAGGGGAGCTTATGAACACTCTGTGACAACAGAGGAGAAAGCGGGGCAAAGTGGCTTGCTAGACACAATTACTATCCAATCGCTTCCCTTTGGGTGCATGACTAATGTTAGGTATGTCCCACAAATACCTCTGCCAAGTAGCTGAAGGGACACAGGTTAAATAGTCCTTGAGATCGTCTCCATCCTCTTTCCAATCATCTCCCTCAGCACCGGAAGTGTCTCCCATACATACAGGTTCCAATGCATATTGCTGGATTAAGAACCCAGAGGAAGGTTAAACAATAGTATTGCAGTTACTCAAGGAATCCCCCATTCTCGAGGACAAATTCCCCTACCGTAGTAGGGTAATGCCGATTTAGAACATATAACCAGGCCCCGAAATATGAAGTGGAAATACTATGTAAGTGTTCATTGCTTCGCTTTTTGACAAGTAGCTATCTAGTCTCGTGTTATTTTAAGGAGGTTCTTGACACCAAGAGCATCACCAGTCTCGACAGGTAAGATATATGTGAATATATGTCTCTGGCTTCTGCTTCTAAGGGAACTGGCACTAGCTATATCTCGTTCCAACTCCGTGTAGCAACAACTAGCTAAGCACTTCTAGGGCGAATAGTCGGATATTGTAGACCCTGAACCTAGATTTAGATCTTTGTATCATAACCCGAAGAACATTCCCCAAAATGAGCATAAGAAACCGGAAACCACGAAGCAATAAAAGACCCTAAATCAAAACCACAACGATTCATAACGCATTAGGAGACCGCAAACCCTTCAGAGGGGAAGTTTAGGACATCCAAGTTCCACCCCCAACCATTCCCTCATTTACGGCAGTAGAAGACTAGGAGGATAGAAGGGAATATTAGTGGAATTAGGAAAAACACCCACCCCGAGACTCCAATGTTGATGAGGGATGTGGATCTCAAACTGCGAGAGCTGCCGGTTCCTCCACCCTAGTATACATTACGCGGCAACCCAAGAAACAATAAAAGTGCACCGAGAGAAAACATTTGTTGTAGGCTAAGAGTTACCCACATGGGGGTGGGGAGAGTGCTGTACTGTACCCTGAAAACAGCTGCCAGTCCATGAGGCGTCATTCCTTCCATAGTGCTTGCAGCCTTGCTGGGATGGGATAACAATAAACACCCCTGAGAGCATACCCACCATGTTAATTGTTTGCTTTCACTTCTACTTATGCCTAGCATCCGCATATGCTATAAGCGAAGAGTATGCAAAGTTCTTATTTCATAGGTTACTATCATACCTACTCTTTTTTAGTTTTCCCATTTTTCTAGTTCCCTAGAATATTATCATATCTGTCTGAGTTACTTTATCTTCTATTATAACTTTGTTCAGCTACATTTAGTACTATATTAATCTTTAGTAGATACTGTGTGATACCCCACCAGTGAGCACTGAACGGACGAAAGGTTGCCTGAGAAAAGGCCTCAGGCGAAGGGAGAAGATTGTCTCTACTGAACGTAGTGACCGGGTTCGGGAACGAGCGAAAGAAAATGGAGGAAAAGAGATAACCGGTACGGGCAAACACCGCTCACAGTACCAGGATCTTATTTCTCCAAATAGAATCGATAGAAGTCACCGCAGAAGAAAATAAAACAAAAGGTTCACGATACCAGAAAATCCTCACTAGCTGAAGTAGTTGTCGAAGTCATCGTCTCTCTCTAGCAAACTATATGCAGGTCTTATGTACCTGTCTCTAACCGGTAGTGCTCCCGTGACAACCACCACAATCCCATCCAGCTACGCCCATGTTCCCATATCCACCTCTCCGGGCCCAACAAAACCTATATAAAATAACAAAACAATGAACCAGCTAGTAAACCATGCTTGTGCCCCACAGCACCCACTTAAGTATATTGGCTCCGGGTTGAAATATGACGTACGAGTACTTGAAACGCCTAAGGTGGGTCGGGCAGGCTTGTAGGCACCCAGTACTTCTTAGGTGCTCTTTTTGGTAGTCTCGATTCTCTTAATTTATGGGCATCGTATGTTCAAGACAGATCTTGTTTGGTGACTTGCATGTTAATTTAACAAAAATCGTGACTCCTCCTGAAAATCACGCACTCGCTAAGAAGAAAATAAGCTGGGAACTTTTTAGGAGAAGTTGAGTTTTATTGGAGAGAAAGGGCCCAGGGGGTGACTATTGACTAATGTATAGTTATAATGTTGATAAAAGCTAAGTCCCCGGCAGTTCTGGTTGGTCATGGATTTACATGTCTAAATCTAAAGTATCTCAAAAGAATAGTATCCTATATTATATAAATCCCCTGGAGAAAAAAAAGGCTATAAAGCGAGAAAAGTAGTGCTTCCTGTGGTGTGCTTAAGAAGACCCTAGATGCCCCATTAACTGACAGCGGTACGAGGAATGAACTAATTGTGCAAAGCACATATTACTATTGAAATAGCATCTGGTGGAGTACACAACTTGATTACGATCAGATTAAAAGCTAAGGTCTGCCTGTCAACAGATAATATGCTCACATCCAGCCATCCTAGACAGCCAAAGGGGGAAGAACCTATGCTGCAACGGGAGTGATCACTGAAATATCATGTTCCGGGACAAAGTAACTCACAACTCAGGGAGGTTTGTCCGGGACACTGAGATATCCAGATTGTCAAGATCAAGGATGGCAGGGTATAACTGTTTAACCTCCCAAGATCCAATTACTAATCCCAGGCTAGGGCTTTCTAAAAGTTATAACAATGCCAGTATAAAAAGAGCAAAATAAGGAAGCAGACAGCAGAATAGGGTTAGGTGTATCAGATTATTAGCCAGCATGCGAAACTATCATCAATGGTATTATATTATAGCGTTTCTAGGGAGGTACAGCGTGTAAGTTTTGTAGGTTCCACAAAATAAAGACTGCCACCCTCACCCCCTGTGTAGCCTACAAAACACACGCTGTGCCTACGTAGTGGCCCAGTCGGCTCATATCTGCTCTAGGCGAACAACTATCAACCAGCCTAAACTCATCCCAAGTACATCCGACAAACAAACAAGCCTATTCCCTATGCAGATCAATATGTGAGTTTTACTGTACTCCCATGATGTGAGGAGCACAACTTGAACCCTACGCTCTATTCTAGAATCCTAGCGTGGAATGCCCCATAGCCCATGACCTAAGGAAACCAGTTATATACCTTTCTTCTTCCAGATTTCTTGCTATGATATACATATCATACCAATTTCCACGGAAGTAACTCTCCTTCTTGCATTCTTGAGATCTCTAATATTCCACAAGCCCCAGTCGTTCCTACTCCCTTCTCCTATTCAGCGCGAGAATGCACCACAATAGAGAAAGTTATTCTACGGTTAGAGATCAAGCCAAGCTCCCATATGAGGAACGAAACGGGGTATCATACTTGCAGAACTGTCGTGAGCCTCTCAGACAGGTGAAAACATAGTGAGTTGGCCTGGGTGTTCATGCAAATGCCCCCTCTAGGAGAACTGAAACCACGACCCAGAAATTCCGAACTATCAGTATTCCAGAATAAGGCCCCAAAAAAACCATCCCCCTGGGGACTCCCCAAAAAATCCCTTTAAAAGGCCCCCTAGTGACATTTTTCTTATACTTGTTTTATTAATGTGTTCAAAATAAGAGACTAGAATCACATTGTAATGTGCTATGTGACAAAGATCCACAAAATCTTTAATTCCCACTCCAACCACAAAAACGAGCTCCTGTATGACCCCAAGTGAAAATAATAATCATAGACTGGTTCTAATACATTATTCACTTAAGTACCGTAAAAACTCAAATAGAAGACACATGTGCTAGGACGTTGGAATTTCCCTTCTGAGCTACGCGAGGGGAAAACACCGCAAACTCAGCCCCCAGTTGAGACAAAATAAAAGGAATATACGACGCTCCTTACTAGGAGAGGTACTTGTAACTCCAACGTCCTAGCACATGTTTCTTCTATTCGAGTTTTTACGGTAGTAATTTCATCCGAGGGGATGTATTACACTTTCTTAAAGAGGGGGTATTCCCAATCTAGAAGTTTTCTACGGGGATGGCCGCAAGCGCACGTGTTGATCGTCCGGAACCACACCCCCACCCTACAGATCACTTTGCTCCCAGAACCATCAAAAGTGGGTGTCATTAAATCTCACCCGCCAACGTTGTGGGGAGCACAATGGAGCTGGAGCTATTAAATTTTTACCGGCAGCTGGGTAGACCGCGGGCTAGCCGAGTCAGGGTTTATTCTTCTATGATCTGGCAGAGCTAGTGGCGGATAGTTGTAGTGTCCGCTTCAGCTAATTTAAGTACCATAATAATACCATTTTAGCAATCTTCTCGGTGCGGCTGATGGGACCCCGTTCTGTATTCAATAACCCCCTTCCAAGGTAGCCCCTATCAAGAGAGAACTCAGCTCTTGGCATGCGCCATACCAAAGGAAGTGGTATTTTCATGATACCGACCAATTCTGATAGTTTAACCATCCACAGCGCAGGTTCAAGAGCCACGGATAGGTATCGATGACACCCCAGCTTTTGAGTCCCACACCATCGCCAAGTCCCACCCTCGTTGAACTTATCCAGACAAGGGAGAAGTCAGCACTCTGAGCAAGGCATTTGGGTTGGAGAGGGTTCCAGTTTTCGGGATTATCCGTAATTAATATCTAGCTTGCCGATACAGTAGTTCTCCGTCCAAAGCCTGAGGGTGGTATCATTCCAGCTCCACTACGAAATTAAATCGATCCAGTAGATGGTAATCAAGTCCATAACTTTCCAGTTTTAGACATTACCGCATGCCCCACTACATTCCCGCACCCCCACCTTTGAACCCAAGAGAAGGCCCATTACATTGTATCATCATTCTTTCCCATGTGAATTACATCAGTCGTTCGACATGTGCCCCGCCCTCACTCTCCCACAACGAGATTAAAGTAGGCGGAACTTCCCGCCTTCGTATACTCGAGTACAAAGAGGTACCTCTCGTACACCACGTGGGTCCCAAGTGCTCCAACAAACTACCATTCAAGCAAGCCAATTCACAAAGATCCCCAGGCCGCCTCACATCCCAAAGGTAAGAATGGTTATACCGCTTCTCTGATTGGTAAACCAGAGGAGCATTCTCGATCGCAAGATCCTAAGACACTGTAGGTTATGCATCAGATCGAATACGCAGGTGGAAAAGCCCAAAGGCAAGCGCAATTCAACAATTCCAAACTTGAGATCATATGAAAGCTAGGCGTTGGAAGTATAGGGAATCTAGTGGTCGATCACGGTATCGGAGAAGGTGCGGGGCGCGGGGGGCTAGACAGACACCTTAAGCGACCTGCCGGTATCAGAAAAATCAACAAGCAACCCGGTGCGACCATAGTACTGTTAGGGCTTAAACTTGACTTTCTTAACTTGCTGTTATCTAGCTTATCTGTAATTAACTCATACTAAATAGGTAGTAAGTCACGATCGTGGGGTGGTGGTTGCCTAGGCTTGGCGGACAAGGGCT
>Ga0307513_10005943_pt1 | contig 16018 bp, 8 predicted proteins | sample 15_EM_MG_FD_202174 | JGI IMG/M metagenome (GOLD analysis project Ga0307513, IMG submission 202174) | Populus trichocarpa ectomycorrhiza microbial communities from riparian zone in the Pacific Northwest, United States - 15_EM | ecosystem: Host-associated > Plants > Roots > Unclassified | place... | reverse complement strand
ATGCCTGAGATTACACATCCCACAGTTCCGGCGGAGGAGTTAGGGCGGCTGTTCGCTTACGTGCATCACGACCCGCACTCGTTGCTCGGAGCGCACCCGACGCCGCAGGGCGTCATCGTGCGCGCCTACAGGCCGGAGGCCGCACGCGTCGAACTGCTGATCGGCGACGAGCCGCCGCGCGCGTTGACGCGGACGCACCCGGCGGGACTCTTCGAGATTTTAGTCGGCGACAAAACCCGGACCTTCCCTTATCGCCTGCGCGTCGCTTACCCGGACGGCAACGTCTTCACGCAACGCGACTCCTACCAGTTTCTCCCCACGCTCGGCAATTTCGACGAACACCTCTTCGCTGAAGGGCGTCACTGGAAACTCTACGACAAATTGGGCGCGCACGTCCGGCGTCTGGGCGACGTGCAGGGCGTCTCGTTCGCCGTGTGGGCTCCGAACGCGGACGGCGTGAGCGTCGTCGGCAACTTCAACAACTGGGACGGGCGGCTGCATCAAATGCGCAGGCTCGGCGTCTCGGGCATCTGGGAATTGTTCATCCCCGACCTTGCCGCCGGTGCGCTCTACAAGTACGAGATGCACCATCGAGGCCGACCCGCCTTTCTCAAGACCGACCCCTACGCGCTGCAAACCGAAGTGCCGCCCGCCACGTCCTCCATCGTCTTCCAGCCGAACTATCAATTCACCGATCAGGAATGGATCGAGCGGCGCGCGACGATTGATCACCTGCGCCAACCGCTCTCGATTTACGAAATGCACCTCGGCTCTTGGCGGCGCGTGCGCGAGGAAGGCAACCGCTCGCTCACCTACCGCGAGACTGCGCCCGCGCTCGCCGATTATTTGCAGGAGATGGGATTCACGCACGTCGAGTTTCTGCCGTTGAAGGGTTATCCTTACGGCGGCTCGTGGGGCTATCAGGTGGCGAACTATTACGCGGCGACCGCGCGCTACGGCACGCCCGACGATTTCCGTTATCTCGTCGATTACCTGCACGGGCGCGGCTTCGGCGTCATCATGGACTGGGTTCCCGCACACTTCCCCAAAGACGCCTTCGCGCTCGGTCGCTTCGACGGCAGCGCGCTCTACGAACACCTCGACCCGCGCAAGGGCGAACACCCCGATTGGGGCACTTACATCTTCAACTACGGGCGCAACGAGGTGCGCAATTTCCTCATCGCCAACGCCCTCTTCTGGATCAAGGAGTGCCACGTCGACGGCCTGCGGGTCGATGCCGTCGCCTCGATGCTTTATCTCGACTACAGCCGCGACGATGGCCGCTGGCTGCCGAACCAGTACGGCGGGCGCGAGAACTTGGAAGCGATTGATTTTCTGCGAGAGTTGAACGAGACGGTTCACCGCGAGCATCCCGGCGTGATGATGATCGCGGAAGAGTCTACGTCTTGGCCGAAGGTCAGCCACCCCGTCGCCGGGGGCGGACTCGGTTTCGATTTCAAGTGGAACATGGGCTGGATGCACGACACGCTGCAATACTTCAGCAAGGACGCCCTCTATCGTCGCTTTCATCACAACAACCTGACGTTCGGGTTCATCTACGCGTGGAGCGAAAACTTCATCCTGCCCTTCTCGCACGACGAGGTGGTCCACCTGAAGGGTTCGATGCTGGCGAAGATGCAGGGCAGCCGCGCGCAGAAGTTTGCGAACCTGCGCGCCCTCTACGGCTACATGTGGGCGCACCCCGGCAAGAAACTTCTCTTCATGGGTTGCGAACTCGGACAATGGCGCGAGTGGAACAACGACCAGAGCCTCGACTGGCACTTGCTCGACGAACCTCCGCACAAAGGCGTGCAGACGCTGCTCGGCGATCTCAACCGCCTCTACATGGAAGAATCCGCGCTCTGGGAAGCCGACATCGAACCGGCGGGCTTCGAGTGGATCGACGCCAACAGCGCCGCCGAGAACGTCGTCGCCTTCATCCGCAACGCGCCCGCCGCGCGGCGTCAGATCGTCTGCGTCTGCAACTTCTCCAACGTCACGCGAACGGGCTATCGCCTCGCACTGCCGCAGGCCGGAAGCTACCGCGTGATTTTGAATACCGACGCCGCCGTCTACGACGGGAGCGGTTCCGTCGAACTCGCTTCAATCGAAGCGGAGGCCGTCCCCTTGCACCTGCGCCCCTATTCCGCACTGATCGATCTGCCGCCGCTCTCGGCGATCTGGCTGGTAGTTCCGCGCGCGGAAGAGAGCGCGGGCAGCGCAACGAACTCTTAACCTACGCAGTTATTTTCTGATCGAAATCATCATTTTTACAGGGAGCAAATTTACATTTAATGGACGCAGTAAAAGTTATCGGCGTGTTGACGGGCGGCGGCGACGCGCCCGGCCTCAACCCGGCTATCAAGGGGCTGGTCTATCGTGCCGCCGAGCACGGCATCAAGGTCGTCGGCCTCTACGACGGCTGGCGCAGTTTGCTCAACCCCGCAGGCGACGTGCTCGCGCTCGACCGCAACGTCGTGCGGCGTTGGGACAGGGACGGCGGCACGAACCTCGGTTCGTCGCGCACCAATCCGTTCAAGACCACGACGGGCACGGGCGAGAGCGTCGACCGCTCTACGGAAGTCGAAGCTAACATCGCGCGGCTCGGACTCGACGCAGTGGTCGTCTGCGGCGGCGAGGACACGCTCGGCGTCGCCGCGCGCCTGCACGAGCGCGGCGTGCGCGTCGTCGGCATCCCCAAGACGATTGACAAGGATTTGGCCGGGACGGACTACACGCTCGGATTCGACACTGCGTTGCGCAACGTGACGGAAGTGATTGAGCGTTCGCGCACGCCCGCCGGTTCGCACGGCTGGGTGCAGGTGATCGAGGTGATGGGACGCCACGCGGGGCATCTCGCGCTCTGGGCGGGCGTGGCGGGCGGCGCGGATTTGATCCTGATTCCAGAGCACCCGTTTCGCTATGAGAAGATCTATCAACACCTGCAAGAGCGTCTCGGCGACACGACGGCGCAACCGCGCGACCGCACGCAACCGCGCTACTCCGTCATCGTCGTCGCCGAAGGCGCGCACTCGGCGGACGGCGAGATCGTCACGGTTGACGACCGGCACGACCCGTTCGGTCACGCGCGTCTCGGCGGCATCGGCGAAGTGCTCGCACGGCGCATCATGGCCGAAACGCCCTACGACGCGCGCTCGGCCATGCTCGGCCACCCGCAACGAGGCGGCACGCCCTCGCCCATCGACCGCATGATGGGCATGATGTTCGGCGCGCGCGCCGCAGACGCTCTGGCCGACGGCGAACTCGGCAAGATGGTTTCGGCGCGCGGCATCGCCCCGGCGTGCGAACTCTCGCTCGTCGAGATCACGTCCGTGCTCGGCAAGCTCAACACGGTGGACATCGAACGCCACTACGACACCGAACGCTACCACCTGAAAAACATCGCCATGTGAGGAAACGAATGCGCCTGAAACACTGGAGGCTCGGTCTGGTCGTTGTGTTCGTCGCGCTCGCGATCTCGGTCTTGCTGTCCGTGAGTTTGAAGCCCTCTTCGGCGGACGTTGTGGTTCCCGTCCACCTCGCCTCGCAGGGGCGGACGCTCGCGCCCGCCGGTGCGCCCGTGCTCGACGCGACGACGCGCCAACCTGCCGTGGGCGCGCTCGCCGTGGACTTCGTGCGCAGCTCCGACCGCGACGGACCGCAGGGCGCGGGGCGTTTCCTCGTCGCCATCCACAGCGGCTACGGCATCCAGTTCAACGCGGCGACGAACAAGGCGCAGCAGTCGCTCGCCGTCATAGACCTCAATGCACGCCCCGCGCCCGCCGTCGTGCAGAACATCTATTTCCCGACGCCGCAGAGCGCAAACGTCGGCCTCGTCTTTTCGCCGCGCCCCGGCGCGGACGGCTCGCACCTGTTGTACGTCTCGGGCGGCTTTGAAAATAAGGTCTGGAAGTTCAGGTTCAACCCGCGCACGCTTCCGCGCGTCTCGCCCGTTTCCCCCGGCCCGAACACGAAGGTCGAAGCCCCTTTCATCGATCTCAATCCGCTCAGTTCGCAGCCGCCCGCGGAGCGTTACAACTCGAATCAGAAGCCCGTCTACCCGACCGGACTCGCCATCAGCCCCGACGGCGAGACGCTGTTTGTCGCCAACAATTTAGACGACAGCTTCGCCATCATCAGCAACCCCGCGTCCGCCAATCCCACGCTGCTGCGAATTGATCTGCGGCGACGCGAGAAGCCCGCGCACAACATTTATCCTTACGGCGTCGCGGCTTTGTCCGCCCCCGGCCTGAACAAGACCTCGAAGGTTTACGTCTCGTGTTGGAACGACGAATCAGTCGCCGTCTTCAGCCCCGGCGGCGACGGCGAATCGCTCTCTTTCATCCCGGTCGGGCGACACCCGACGGCGATGGTCTTCAACGCGGCGCGCACGCGCCTCTACGTCGCTAACTCGAACGACGACACCGTCTCCGTCATCGACACTCTCGCGGATCGAGAGATCGAACGCATCGACGTGCGACTCGCGGAGCAAAGCGCGCTCACCGGCAACAGTCCCGAAAGCCTCGCGCTTGGCGCGGACGGCGCGACTCTCTACGTCGCCAACGCGCACAGCAACTCGATAGCCGTCGTCGCGCTCTCGCCCGAATCGCGCGGCGAACCCGCACGCACGCCCGAACATGCGACGGACGACGAGCGCGAAACGGATCACGACGGAGAGCGGCGCAAGAAGCCGGACGCTCCCCGCTTCGCGCATAACCGCGACGGGCGCGGGGAGAGCGACCTCGAAAAGGAACGCGAAGGGAACGAAGAAGAGAAGCGCGCAGAGAGCGATGTGGAAGGGGCGCGCGCAGAGAGCGGGGAGAAAGAGCGCGAGGAAGAAGAGAGTGAGGAAGAAGAGGCGCGCGAGCGTCTCGATTCCGCGCGTCGTAGCCGCGTGCGCGGCTTCATCCCGACGGGGCGTTATCCTTCCGCCGTCGCGGTCGTCGGTCGCACGATCTTCTACGCCAACGGCAAAGGCACGGGCTTTGAAAATTCTTCGCTCGTCGCCAACACTTCGGGGCGCGAGCCGAACGCGCCGAACGACCGCTTCCCCTCCGGCACGGGTCGCGCGGGCGGGAGTGGCGGCGAGTACAGCGTCGCGCTCGTCTCCGGCAACATCTTCGCGGTCGCCGAACCCGACGCGCCCGCGCTCGCGCGCTACACCGCCGATGTCATGCGCAACAACGGTCTGCTCGATGCGCCGCGCGCGAAACTCTTCCGCGGGGCGTCGCCCATCAAACACGTCATCTACGTCATCAAGGAGAATCGCACTTACGATCAAGTGTTCGGCGATCTCCCGCGCGCGGGCAACGGCACGCCCGCCGACGGCGACCCCGCGCTTGCCATCTTCGGCGCGGGCGAGGCGGCCAGAAGGCCGGGCGGCGCGGCGCAAAACGTCACGCCCAACCAGCGCGCGCTCGCCCTCCGCTTCGGCTTGCTCGACCGCTTCTTCGTCAACGCCGAGGCCAGCCCAGACGGCCACAACTGGTCAACCGCCGCCTTCTCCAGCGACTACACGGACAAAGCCTATCGCTGGGGCTACAGCAGTCGCGGGCGTTCTTACGATTACGAAGGCTTCAACCGTCTCCCCGACTACCGCCCCGCCGCACAGAACGCGCGCGACCGGACGCCGCTCTTTCCGCGTGTCGTCACCGCCGTCGAACTGGAAAATTTCCTGCGCGGCCACGTCCCTTATCTCAACAACTCGCGCGACGTGGCCGAACCCGCCTCGCTCTATCTCTGGGACGCCGCCGCGCGCGCCGGTCTGCGCTATCGCAACTATGGCGAGTTCATCTCAACTTTCTCCGAGGCGTTCGTCGCCGCGTTGAACGTCAACCGGCGTCGCAGCTATCCCGATCTCTCGCCCACGGCTTCGGCCTTCGCCACGAAGAAGAGTCTGGAAGGCCATCACAGCCACACCTTCCGCAACTTCGATCAACTCACGCCCGACGCCATCACGCCCGACTCCTACCGCGCCGCGAAAGAGTCCGGCGGCCAACTCGACCCGCTCATCACGACCACACACCCCGACGCGCGCTTTCGCGGCAACTCGCGTCTCGGCGAATGGCTCAGGGAGTTTCAGGAGTTCGTCGCGGAGCGCAAGGCCGGGCGACCTGACCGCCTGCCGCATCTCTCCATCGTGCGCCTGCCGAACGATCACACGGAAGGCTTGAACCCCAACTTTCCGACGCCGCAATTTTACGTGGCCGAGAACGACTACGCCGTCGGTCGCCTCGTCGAAGCCGTCTCGGAGAGTCCCTACTGGCAGGACACAGCCATCTTCGTTGTCGAAGACGACGCGCAGGACGGCCCCGACCACGTTGACGCGCACCGCGCGCCCGCGCTCGTCATCAGCGCGTACAACCGCCCCGGCGCATACGTCCACACGATTCACAACACCGTGAGTTTGATCCGCACGATGGAGATACTGCTCGGCCTCAGCCCCATGAATCAACTCGACGCGCACGCCACGCCCATCGACATCTTCCGCGAACAGGCCGACCTCCGTCCCTTCAAGGCCATGCTGCCCGAGATCACTTTCGACAACCTGTTGACGCCGCCCGCGCGCGACGACGCCACCCTCCACTGGATGAGACGCACCGCCGAACAAAATCTCACCTTCGCCGACATGGCCGACCCGCGCGTCCTCAACGAGATCATCTGGTTCTCCGTGCGCGGCGCGCAGTCGCCGATGCCCGAGATTTCGCGTCTCCCCGCCTTCGACGCCATGCTCCCCGCCTTCGAAGCCGACGCAGAAGACGAAGAGGACGAACGCGCCGAAGCGCGCCCATCCCCGGCGACGCGCGCGAGAAGGTGAAAAAATACCCCCGCGCACAAACTTTTTCGCCGTCGGTTTGAAGCATCGCACGGGTGGCAAAATTCATCTGAATTGCTACAATAGCGAGCCACAATCCACCCGTCACAGTTGCCTTTGGAGGAATAATGAAGAAGTTTTTAGCTCTCGCACTTATCGCCGCGTCTGCCTCTTTCACGACAAACGCGCAGACGCGCCGCCCGGCTTCGCCGACCACGCGCCCGACCCAGACCAACCCCGCGCAACCGCGACCGACACCGCAAACGCAACCCGCCGCGCCTCCGGCCACGACCCCTTCGCCCGCCGCCTCTACAACGTCGGCGGCTGATTGTGGGTGCGAGGGCGAGCCGCTGCCCGAAGTGGTCGCCGTGGTGAACGGCATCAGGATCACGAAGCAGGATGTCGAGTCGCGCATCGAGCCGCAGATCGCCGAACTGCGCAAGAGCGTCGTCGAGGCGCGCGCGCGTGAACTCGACCTCCAGATCAACTCCAAACTGCTCGACGCCGAAGCGAAGAAGCGCGGCAAGACGACGACCAAACTTCTGGAAGAAGAGATCGTCTCGAAAACGACCGAGCCGACCGAGGCCGAAGCGCAAAAATTCTACAACGAAAACAAAGCCCGGATTAACGCCGAGTTCACGACGGTCAAGGCCGACATCCTCTCCTACCTGCGCGACCAGCGGCAGCGCGACGTGGCGAAACAGTTTGCCGACCGCCTGCGCGCCACCGCCGCCGTCAAGGTCAACGTGCCGGTGGCGACGCCGCCCGCCAACGCCGCCGAACGCGCGCGCGTCTTCGCCGTCGTCAACGGCGAGCAGATAACGTCCGGCCAGATCGAAGACTCGCTCAAGCCTCTGATCTTCAGTGCGCAGGAGCGCATCTACCAGTTGCGCAAGACCGAAGTTGACCTCCGCGTCAACGACGTGCTGCTCGAACAGGAAGCGCAGAAGCGCAAGGTCACGACGAAGGCTCTGCTCGACGCGGAGATCGAAGCCAAAGCGAAACCTGTCACCGACGCCGAGGCGCAAAAGTTCTACGACGAAAACAAGCAGCGCATCAACGGCGAGTTCGCGCAAATCAAGCCCCAACTCGTTCAATACCTGCAAGACGTGCAGAAGCGAGACGCGCAGGCGGCTTACGCCGAGCAGTTGCGCAAGGCCGCGACGCTCGAAGTTAATTTGCGCGCGCCGGAGTCGCCCGTCCTGCAAGTTGCGACCGACGATCAGCCCGTGAAGGGCAACCCCGCCGCGCCCGTGACGATTGTGGAGTTCACCGATTTCCAGTGTCCGAGTTGCGCCGGGATGCAGCCCGCGCTTGAGAGACTCGTCGCGGAATACGGCGACCGCGTGCGTCTGGTCGTCCGTGATTTCCCGTTGGAGCAGCACGAATTCGCGGCGAAGGCGGCGGAGGCGGCGGAGGCGGCGCGCGCGCAAGGGAAGTACTGGGAATACGCCGGGATGTTGTTCACGAACCAGAATGCGCTCAGCGTGGACAAGTTGAAAGAGTACGCCACGAAGGCCGGGCTGGACCGGCAGAAGTTCGACGCCGCGCTCGATTCGGGTCAGATGGCCGAAAAGGTTCAGCGCGACTTGATGGACGGGATACGCCTCGGCGTCAACAGCACCCCGTCCTTCTTCATCAACGGGCGTGTCGCCAACGACCGCAGCTACGAAGGACTCAAGGCCGCCATCGAAAAGGCTCTCGCCGAAAAGACCGCAAAGAAATAACGATGAAGGAGGGACGATGAACGATGAAGTAGAAGCAACTCGTCTTCACTTCATCGTTCATCGTTCCGCCTTCATTATTTTCTTCCCCGTTTCCCTCACTCCGGCGCGGCCTCCACAAACTTCATCATCTCCTGATGCAACGCGCGCCGTTCGAGAAACAGGCGCAGCACGCGTCGGCGATTGTTGACGAGCACGAGCACGCCCTTGAACCAGCCGCGCATGTCGTACAACGTCTCCAGCGAACGCATCGCCGCGTAGCCGCACACGATTGCGACGGGGAACGCCGGCAGCGCGACGCGCCAACCCAAACGGAAATACGAGAGCGCGGCGACGACGAGCCACGTCAGCGGCATGAGCGCGATGGCGGCGAGTATCTTGACCGTCGGCGCGATCTCGTCAACGCCGTGGCGGCGGTAGAGTCGCGAGAGCAGGTCGCAGACGAGGAACGCGGGCAGGTGCAGGAACGCGCCCGGAACGGACAGCGGCAGGAGCAGCAGGACGAGCGCGCCGCGCAACAGGAAATGGCGGAAGACGTTCCAACGCGTGTGCGTCAGGAGCGACAAGTTTTCGGCGTTGATGCCGAGCGCGCCGAGTTCCTCTTCATGCTTCAAAATTCTGCGCCTCAGCGTGTCTTCGCCCGTTCCCGTCGCGGCGGCGTTGGGCGACAGTTTTTCCGCGATGCGACGGCGCAGGTCGAACTCCGCCGAGAGGGTTTGACGCAGGGTGAGTCCTTCATAAAGCGACGAAAAGAGTTCCTGCGCTTTCGTCACCACTCCCAACTCCTCGTCGTCTTCGACGTTCAGAGTGACTTCGAGCAGAGACTCTTCGATCCGCCCGGAAAGCTCCTTGACAGCCTCGCGCGGTGGCTCGCCCTGCGCGTCTAAACGGACGGCGCGCACTTCAATCGGCGCGCCGAAACGGATCAGCGCTTCGCTGCGAAAGGAGGTCTTCGAGGTGTAGTAAAGCCCGACGGGAATGATCTTCAAACGGTCGAGCGCGCCGTCGTCTTTCGCGCTCGGTGCGACGGAAATCGCGCCGAGCGCGATGCGCGCCGCGCCGGTCTTGACGGGCAGCAACCGCGTCGCGTTGTGAGAGACGCCTTCGGGAAACAACGCGATGCAGCGGTTCTGCCTGAGCAGCGCGTGACACCGTTCGAACGTGAGCCGGTTCTTCGAGATGTCCTCCTGCGTATCGACGCGGCGATAGAGCGGCAGAGACTCGACGGCGTTGACGAGGAACTTGATAACGGGAATGCGGAAGAGCGTAGACTTGGCGAGGAAGGAGATGCGGCGCGGCAACGCGCAGAAGATGAGCGCGGGATCGATCAGCCCGTTCGGGTGGTTCGAGACGAAGACGAGCGGCTCGCCCGGCGGAACGTAACGCGCCCCGCCGATCTCTATGCGGCGAAAGAAGAGCCGGAGCGCGATGCTCAGGATGAGATGGACGATGCGACGCGTCCAGCCCCCCTTTTGCCGCAACGCCATGTCGCGGAAACGCAGTACGTAAGCGTCGCGCATGAGCAGATTATAGCCTTATTGATCACGTTGACGGGAGAGACGCCCGAAGAAAGTTGACGCGACAAAAGCGAACGCCCGTAGAAGATGTCCTCACAGCACCTTCTACGGGCTTGTTCAATCTCCCGATGCGCCGGGCGGCGCGAACTCGGAAGCTGTTGTTCGCTTTGTGACCGTTGACGGTCGCGGCGGGCGGTGTCCTCACTACACCTCACGCCTTTTATTGCGCAGAGGCTAGCACCAAACAGCACACGCGTCAATGAAATTGCGAAAATAAATTCGCGCAGTTAAGACCGCCAATTTCGCCTTCCGGCGAAGGGACGGCGATGAACGGCGTTGACTTACCGTCTGCCTCCGTATATCTTCGCCGCGCCTCCTCGCAGACCCGCTGACGTAAGCCTGCTTTCGCCTCACGTCAACCTTTTGTCACTCTCATCAAGGCGTCAATTATTAGCGGAAGGAGTACACACATGGCCGCACCGGGAACTTACCCCATCGCCCTCGCGCACGGCATCGCCCGCTTCGATTTCTTGAGGGAATCCTTCAAACAAAGCTCGCAGAAGTTGTTCGGCAAGTTGTTCGACGACATCCTCGAACATCTGGTCAATCACGGCGTCAAGATCGACCGCTTGCACTACTTTCGCAGCATCCGCAGTCACCTCGAATCTCACCGCTTCGACGTTCATCACACGAACGTCAGTTACGCGAAGAGTCTGGACACACGCGCCTCTGATTTGAAAGACCAGATCAACGGCATCCTGAATACGACCCGCGCGGCGAAGGTCCACATCATCGCGCATAGCATGGGCGGGCTGGATGCGCGCTGCATGATCGCCAGAACCGGCATAAGCCAAAAGATCGCCAGCCTGACGACCATCGGCACGCCGCATCACGGGTCGAGTTTCGCCGATTTCATCTTAGACCCCAAAGCCGTAAGCGATTTGATCACGAGCGTCAGCCGCGCGATTGATCTGCGTGGGTTCCCTGATTTAACCCGCGCCGCTTGCGCGAAGTTCAACGAGTCGGTGCGGAATGCGGAAGCGGATAACGAGGTCTTCTACCAGACCTATTCGAGTTGGGAGGAGCGCAAGCTGATCTTCGTTTTCCTCCAACCCGCGTGGGACGTGATCAAGCGAGCGGAGCAGGACGAAAACGACGGGCTGGTTTCCGTCGCCTCGCAGAAGTGGCAGAGCGAGATCACCGGCGCGGCGGGCAAGAGCAAGAAGATCGTACAGAAGGAGTTTCCCGTGCCAGCCGACCATCTCAACGAAGTCGGCTGGTGGGACCTGAACGAGATACACAGCCCGGGCGCGCTTCAACGGCCCGGCTCACGCGACGAGTACGAGAACGCGATCAAGGGCGTCTATCTCGCCATCGCGGAAGATCTGCGGGCGCGGTTTCCCGTCCCGTAATTACGTTCAGTTCCGGCTGTCGGGTGGTAAGTATTCTTTTGACCGGGTGAGTGCGGCGCACCGGCGACGCGCGCGGCTTATGACCGGCGGGCTATCTCTGCGACGCCGTGGACGAGTCTTTCGACTTCTTCCGGCGTCGTGTAGCAGGCGCACCCGGCGCGCACCAGACCTTCGACGCCGAGTTCGAGACGTTCGATCACCGTGGCCGCGTAAAAGTCTCCGTGCGACAGGAAAAGTCCGCGCGCGGCCAACTCTTCGGCGACGACGGTTGACGAAACGCCCGCGACGGTGAACGAGACGGTCGGCGTGCGTGGCGCATCCGGCGGCGGTCCGTAAACGCTGACGCCTTCGATCTCACGCAACCCCTGCCACAGTCGCGCGGTCAAGGCTGTCCCGCGCGAGTGGAGCATGGCAAACGACGCGCGCAGGCGCTCGCGTCGTGCGTCGCCCGTCCCGCCTGTCGCTGTGGCAGCGGGGGCGAGTGAAGCGAAGAAGCTAACGGCGGCTGCCGCCCCGGCGATGCCTTCGTGGTTGAGCGTCCCCGTCTCCGCGCGTTCAGGCGAGGCGTCGGGCGCAGGCGCGAGTTTGGGGAAATCGAGCGACTCCAACAATTCTTGTTTGCCGTAGAGCACGCCGACGTGCGGGCCGCAAAACTTGTAGGCCGAGCAGGCGAGAAAATCACAGTCCAGCGCGCGCACGTCAACGAGTTGGTGCGGCGCGTAGTGGACGGCGTCCACGAAGGATAAAGCTCCGACGGCGTGCGCCGCCTCCGTCGCGCGGCGCACGTCCGTGATCGTGCCGAGCGCGTTCGATGCCGCGCCGACGGCGACCAGCTTCGTACGCTCGTTCAGCAGGCTCTCGAAATCCTCCCAATCAAGCCCGCCCGTCTCCGGCAACATCTTCGCCATGCGCACGACCACACCGCGCTCGCGTGCAAGCGCTTGCCACGGGGCGACGTTGGCGTGGTGATCGAGTTCGGTGACGACGATCTCGTCGCCCGCTTTGAGCCGGGAGCGACCCAACGCTCTGGAGAGATGAAAGGTGAGCGTCGTCATGTTTGCGCCGAAGGCGATCTCGGCGGGCGCGGCGTGCAAAAAATCGGCGAGCGTTTGGCGCGCCTCTTCGAGGATGGCGTCGGTTTCCGCGCTGGCCGGGTACGCCCAGTGCGTATTGGCGTTGTGGTGATAGAGATAATCCGCGATGGCTTCGACGACGGCGCGCGGGACTTGCGTGCCGCCCGGCCCGTCGAAATAGGCGACGGCGTGTTCGCCGTATCGCCGTTCGAGGGCGGGGAAGTGCGCTCTGATCTCTTCGACGGTCGGGGCGTCGCCGGTCTGTGCCCGCAAGGTTGCTTCGTTCATCGGGGTCGTCAAGGAAAGTTCGGGTGTCAGGGCGTCAATAACTCGTCGCGCTGAAGTGCTCGGCGATGCCGCGACGGATGGCCTCTTTGATCTCTTCTTCCGTAGAGGCGGGCGCGGCTTCGAGCGTCACGCGAAACGGCTCTTGTTTCTGCATCACGTCGAGCAGGTCGATAGACCACGAATGCTCCGCGCCTTCCGCCGCTGCGACCGAGATCAGTTCGCAATCATTCCGTCGCGACTCGGCCAACGCCTGCCGCGCGAGTTCCTCCAAACGCTCCACGCCCATGTGTGATCTCTCCAAATGTATTTATGTAGCGGCGGTGACAAGTTCGCCGCCCGCTCAGGATAGAACTTTAACTCAAGAAAAGAAAAACGCGGGCAGCGGACTTGCCCCCGCCACGACAAGTTCGCTACTTCTTCTGCCTCACGTCATACGCGTAGATCGTGTCTTGGTCGCGCAGGTAGAGACGACCGCCCGCGATGATCGGGTGCGTCCAGGTGGGCAGCGAATCCTGCGCGATGCGGAAACGCCCCTTCTCTCGATAGGCGGTGGGCGTCGCTTCGACGAGTCCGACCACGCCGTTCTCGCTCAGGCAATAGAGGTGTCCGTCGGCGTAAACGATTGAGCCTTTGCCGACGCTGCGGTCTTTCCACGCCACCTCGCCGTTGTCGAAACGCATCGCCGTCAGGATACCGCTGGAAAAGCCGTAGAGGTGATCGCCGATGAGGATCGAACTGCTGTGATGGTTGCGCATGTCCTTCGTGAAATAGACTTCCTGCGCCGTCAGCGCGCCGCGCTCGCCCGCTTTGATCTCGACGAGTCCCGCGCCCGTGCCGTAGTCCGAAGAGATGAAGACGCGGTTGCCGCGCGCGACGGGCGTGGCCGCGTTGGCCGTGCGGTTCGAGGCGCGCGCGTATTCCCAGAGAAGTTTGCCGTCGCGGAGGTCTAACCCGACGGCGCGGCGCGACGTGAAGAAGACGACTTGCGGCGTGCCGCCCGCGTCCATCGTGATGGCTGACGAATAACCGGCCTCGTCGCTCTGGCTCTTCCAGATGAGCGAGCCGTCGCGCTTATTGAGCGCGACGATGGAAGCATTTTCGCCGCCCGCGTTGACCAGCAACTTGTCGCCGACGATGAGCGGCGATTCGCTGATGCCCCATGTGATGTTCGAGCCGCCGAACTTCGAGAGGACGTTCATCGTCCAGATGCTGCGACCCGTGCGCGTTTCGAGGCACGACAGGTCGCCGTTGCCGCCGAGCGCGTAGAGGCGTTCGCCTTCGACCGTGGGCGTGCCCCGCGGGCCGTCGCCCCGGTCGTTGCGGAAGGCCGCGCCGTGCGGCTTCGCCCAGAGTTCTTTGCCGGTCGCCACGTCGAAGGCGACGATGAACTCGCGGTCGCCGCGCAGCCCCATCGTGTAGATGCGATTGTCGGCGACGGCGAGCGAAGAGTAGCCGCGTCCCGCGCCCGCAGTCTTCCAGACGAGCGGCGGGCCTTCGGCAGGCCACTGCTTGAGCAGCCCGCTCTCTTTGGAGATGCCGTCGCGGTTCGGGCCGCGCCACTGCGGCCAGTTGCCGCCCGTCGCAGCAGCGGACTGCCCCGCCACTTCCACGCACATGCACGCCAACAACAATAAAGCCCAACCCGGCGCGGCCTTGATGCTCAAACTCTTCATGGGGAATGCTCCTTCTTCAAACTCGACTTCAGAGGGTGCTCGATTATAGCAACGACGGACGCGTTCGCCTCAAAAAAACTTCCTGAACCGCATACATAGTTTCGGACTTAAATATCCATTCCCATCAAGTCTTGATTCGAGCGGCGGTCAAACGTGGTTTGGCGTAATGAAACTGCGGCGCACGGCCTCGCGTCTCACTCAGGCGAGTTCCGCGAGTTCAGCCCAGCGTTCGAGGTCGCGTGCGAGTTGCGTGTTGAGAGTTTCCCGTTCCACGAAGAGTTGATGGACGAGATGCGCGTCGCTTGAGTTGGCGGCGAGTTCGTTCTCAATTTCGGCCTGCCGTTGTTCGGCCTCTTGGATGCGCGCCTCCAGTTCTTCCAACTCTCGCTGCTCTTTGAAAGTAAGTTTGCGTTTGGCCTTCACCGCTGCGGACGCTTCGGCGGCTCTCTCCTTTTTAGGCGCGCGCGCGGGCGATGCAGGCGCGCCGGAAGCAACCGCCGCATGCTCGTGCTTCTGTCGCGCTTCCAGAAAAGCCGTGTAGTTGCCGGGATACTCGCGCACGCGACCGCCCGCCTCGAAACGGAAAATGTGCTCGACCGTGCGGTCGAGAAAATAGCGGTCGTGGCTGACGACGATGAGGCAGCCGTTGAAGGCGTCAAGGTAGTCTTCGAGCGTGACCATCGTTTGAATATCGAGATCGTTGGTCGGCTCGTCGAGAATGAGGACGTTCGGCGCGCTCATCAGCACGCGCAGGAGATAGAGCCGCCGCCGTTCGCCGCCCGACAATTTCCCGATGGGCGCATATTGCATCGCGCCGTTGAAGAGAAACTTTTCCAGCATCTGCCCGGCGGTGATGACCGAGCCGTCGGCGGTTTCGATTCGTTCGGCAACCTGACGTATGTAGTCTATGACGCGCTCCGAGTCGTCGAGCGCGCGGTTCTCCTGATCGTAATAACCGAAGCGGACGGTCTGGCCGACTTCGAGCGCGCCCCGGTCGGGCTTCGTGCGCCCGGTGATGATCTCAAGCAGGGTGGTCTTGCCCGCGCCGTTGGGGCCGATGATGCCGATGCGGTCGCCGGGTTTCAGAGTGTAGTTGAAATCTTCGATGAGCACGCGCCCGTCGTACGATTTGGCGATGTCGCGCAGTTCTAAAATCTTCTTGCCGATGCGGCTGGATGTGACGGAGATGTCGAGTTCGGCGCGCGCCGCTTCCTTCGGTTGCGCCATCAAACTCTCGGCGCGGTCGAGGCGTGCTTTCGACTTGCGCGTGCGCGCCTTCGCGCCGCGACGCAGCCACGCCAGTTCGCGCCGGATGAGCATCTCGCGCTTCTGCCCTTCCGCCGCGCGGGCTAGTTCCTGCTCCTCCTTGCGTTCGAGATAGTAGGCGTAGTTGCCGTCGAACGCCTGCACCGCGCCGCGATCAATTTCGAGAATGCGCCCCGTCACGCGGTCGAGAAAATAGCGGTCGTGGGTGACGAGCAGGAGCGCGCCGCGATAGCGCGCGAGATAAGCTTCGA
>Ga0307513_10005942_pt1 | contig 16018 bp, 19 predicted proteins | sample 15_EM_MG_FD_202174 | JGI IMG/M metagenome (GOLD analysis project Ga0307513, IMG submission 202174) | Populus trichocarpa ectomycorrhiza microbial communities from riparian zone in the Pacific Northwest, United States - 15_EM | ecosystem: Host-associated > Plants > Roots > Unclassified | place... | reverse complement strand
TCACGGCACGTAGGCTGGACCGAGATGGTGGGTTATAGAGAGGTAGGGATTTAGTTCGTGGGGCAGATTAGTGGAAACCAGTGGAGGCAATGTTCTCCAAGGGGCTCCAAAATGCTTGCTTTCTCAGTCCCTTGGTCCACACCCAATTGTGTAGGGAGTACTAGGGCTTGCCCTTGCCGCATGTGACCTGCGTGTATATCCTGTCCTCTGATCTGAATGAATCGAGGACTCCTGAGGCGGTGTCGAAAACGCGTGGTAACCTCCACAGTGAATCGTCTCAGCATTGTAGCGTTGAGAACGACGCAGATTCTACCATTTAGACCAGTAAGAACGGCGGGAAAAGCTACACGAGTGGCGCATTCTTTGCCCCCCCGCCGGCGAAGCAAAATTTCTGAATTGGACGTCATTTAGAATGAAGCGTGTCCGCAGTGTGGTGAGTCGGAGATGCGGTAGTTTCGAGCGTCACGTTAAACCTGGCGCGAGAGCGATCAAAAAGCTGTCCAAGGCCAGCTAAACCTACCAATGAGTCACCCATGCGCGAACCAGCCAGAAGGAGGGTTGATCTAGATCTAGAGAAGATTGGCACGAATGTCAAACTTGTGTGAACTTGGGAAGGAGGGGGACTCGGAGGTGACGCATTTGCGCGGAACCCCAAATCTCGTCCGTTATCCGTAGGGCCGAAGAAAATTGGGTCGAATGAAGAACGGAGGGCCCGGCCTACCGAGAGAGGTCAGGGTGGAAATGTGTATCTTGGTCAATTCGAGAAGGGTTCACGATATGCCCCATTCTTTGGCATCCCCCTCCGCACCCTCGGTACTCCTCAACTGAGGATAACAACGGCTACAAGTGGTCTGGGTGGCCGTGTCGTTGTGCGCCACTTTTGGCGAGTACACCGTCGTGGCCACCAAAACGCCAGAATGCTCCTCACCCTCGGACTAATCGGGGTCTTCAAAGAGTGGATTGAATAACTGCTCGTCTTCATCCTCCTTGATACTGGTATCCTCCGAATCCACTACCTTAGTTTAACCGTGCAATTATCAACTTTCCCCTCAACGTTGGCGCTCTTTAACATCTCCATGATCGTTAGTCCCATGATTCTGTGCCGCAACATTGAGCACGTCGACTTTCACACTTTTTTTTCCTTTCGTCTATCGCTGCGCGACGAACTACATAAAGGGGGTTACGTCAGATGCGGGCGTAGCGCGGTAAGAATCAGGGGACGCAGAACGAGTGGACAGGTGCATCCACTCGATTGTTACATTATATTCCAATATGTGACCTCTAGCACATTTCTTAGCCTTGTATTAACGCCTAAAAGCGCGAGGATTTAGAGCAACGGAGGATAATTATATTCACCTCCTTGGGAAGATCTACACGGTATTCGTGAGACCGAAGAAGGTACCATGGATGACCTTGCTGGCTCTCGAGGACAGACTAATATGCCTCAGATTTTTCGATGAAGCGCAATTCAATGCAAGAACGACAATCAGAGCACGGCACCTGCGCTGGATAGTAGCCTTAAACGACTTAGGCAGCCGAGTCGTAATGATGGGGAAGGGGAGGAATTTACGCGCTCTGGAGCTGTTGCACTACATGTTAATGCAATACTCCGTGGTCTTATTCGTAATCACCGATATTATTATATGGCGGCTCGGAAGGGCATCATAGCTGTCATGAGACTCTTACCACCACCTCCACCGCCTCTAGAAAACTGGCACTAGCCCGCGGTTTCGAAGTTGCTCAGGTAGAAAATCGAGCACACCCTGTCGATTCGGAGGCTACCAGTGCTCTAGAGCCACGCCCGCCCTGAAAAGTTCCCGAAAGCGCGTCATTTTCTTCCGCAAGACATGCGTGAAACTGAGCTCTTTGGAGTCTGGGACCGTCGCAATTTTATGTTGTTCAGGCGGCTGACCGACGAATCAAAAATGACCTTCTGTTTGCAACGAGGCTGAGCCGTTGTGAGAAACACACGTCTATCTCATGCAGTAATACTGCGTGTTTTCACCTCGTTTCATATACGCACCGACGCTACAAACTGATGCTACGTTCCTTCGTTCCTCCCTTGGAAATTCCTGCACAAACCGACCCTAGACCCGAACAACAAATTACACCTACATATGAAGCAACTCAATGTATTGGAAACACCCATACTCTGGGGCCGGTAGTGTACCCCAACCCACCATGCGCCGGGATTGCTTCGCGCTCTCAACCTCGCAGCTTCAGTTGATCGGCTAAATGCGACACGGTTTATCATCAAATACACCCCTACACTAAACTCTCGCTACCGGATTCGGGGGTAAGGGCTTCGACTGCCGCTTCAGGAGCTGTGCAAACCCATTCGCTCGCTCGCTGGTCTGGTGGGTTCATTCCTGTAACTATTTTTCTCATTAAGTATATCACACAGGTACCTACTCCCGCCTCGCTTATGTTCTATCCTCTCCTCCCGCCGATTTCGCCACCCCCGCCGCGCACAACGCTACCCCTTACTCACTCACTGTTTTTAATTCCACTTACGACTGAAACCTTTGCACCACCCACACTCATTTTCAGTCTGGAGCCATCAGTAAGTCGTCCAGATGGCCAGGTGGATCGGTTCCTGTGAGGCCGACTCACCCCTTCCATAACCAGTCATCAACAATCGCCGCCCCCCCCCCGACCCTCATCGCCAACGATACCCACAACGCCTTGATCACAGTTCAGCACGACAAGGACCACACCCTTTGCATAGACGCCTTCATCACTGGTCTTGCGCGTGACGGGTACGGGCACGGCCGCTGCTTCCCCACGTAAGTCACAAGCGGTCCCAGCCAGCGCTTCTCCTTGTCACATATATGTATCTTTTGTGGTACCGACGCCTTTCTTTCCTCCTCATCTGACTCCCCGTCGCGCTTTTTGTCCAGTTCTGCCGCGCCGCTGTGCACTATCCGCTAGGTCTCTCACCCCGCCGCAAGAGCTTATCGATCCCCCAAGTCCTAGGGCCACTGCTTTACCGACTCCAAGAGGGCTGAACAATGACGAGGTCTAACGCCGATCTCAATGCGCATACCTCCCAAATTTCACATGCATTAGCCCATTCTCCCTTGGTCACTGCCTTGGAGATTACGATCTAAGTACAAATCTCCATCTTGTATGCATGGTTCACCCCTGCCGGCGCTCGGACCGAATCATATTAGAAGAATAGCGTCAATGACTTTCGCTTTCCACCCCTTCCATGATCCATACAATTTGCCAAACTTGCCCTCAAATACACCCACCACCACAGCCCCACCAGCCTTCATGAACCAGCATTTCAGGAAAATTACGACTCATGGATTCATGCACCAACCACGCTCTCACCTGCCCAGTATGGCCCTCCCGCGGGCATTGCCATAGTGTTGGGACTCACGGACAGCCCCTCGACATGCACCTGCCGGATGCCTCGCGTTTGCTGTCTCCACTCTTCCACTTGAGGTCTCACAGCTGTCTCCGTCCACCATATTATGGTGTGACACCTACGAGTCCGATTTAGAGAACGCATTTAATCCAGTAGCTCCGACTGGGTTGGCCCCTCAAACTCAAGCCCCTATCTCCCTTCCTACTCTCGACTTTCCGTGTCTAGCCCCGCCACCATCCCTTCCAGCGCAGACAGACCCCCTAACCCCAGCCTCCGACTCGGTACTCCCCCGGATTCGCGTCAATCGACTTCGCCGCCCGGGCGCCCCGCTTGCTCAAAGCGAAACGTGGTGTGTCCCGAAAAGAAGGCCCTGATCTGCACATCACCTCCTAGCCCCAAGCAGATCACCGTCGTCACTTCTCTACCATTACCGCGTCTCTGTAGTCCCTAATTCCTCGAGCGAAATGCGAAGTTTTATCAGCGGCAGCTCGAGTCACATAGCGCCGCCCCCTATGCAGCCGCTCAGCCTTCATCAAAGGTCATCCCCGACCTCCGGCGTCCACGACCACGACCACCAGCTTCAGCTAGGATATCCCACTGCCCCTGTGGGTACCGTGGGTGGGCGCGATGCGACGCGTCGGACGGTGGACGATGGACAAGCCTCGAATGGGCATAGTGTTTCACAGCAACAGCAGCAGATGGTTGGTTATCCAACCCAAAAGTACCAAAATCAAATTCACGCCCATTGGTACGGCCAACCAACCAATACACGCCTGTCTCAACCATCACATCCAACCTATGGATACTCATCGGTCTCTTCCGCTGGTCCTAGTTATGGTCAACGTGCACACGCCGCATGTGCGCCAACGCGAAATCCCTCAATGTATGCCACGCCTATCCCCACTATGGCCTCACAGTGGACCAGTGGTAGTAGCACTCAAGTTCAAGAGCAGTATTATTATCCAGGACCTACTACCTACTCACAGCCAACGCAAGCCGATCAGCAGCCACGGTGCACCTCGCCCACGCACGCGACGGGGACTCACCAGGTCCACACGCCCGCCGCATCCTCTAAGAGTGGGCCTGGACTACGCACTTCTCCCATGGCTCCTGGACCTATCCCTCTCAATGCGACTGTGCCGCCCGTTACGGGGCCGCTCTCTTCGCCGGCAGGGCCGAAGGGCGGGGCCGCTGTACCTTCTGTACCTGCTTCTGTTGTTGGTTCTCAGGTTCCTCATAGGGACGACAGCGCCCAAGGCCAAGAGCAACAATACCGGAGTTCAGACCCTGCTCCCTATCAGCGGCTCGAGCCAATGCAACCCTACCCGCATCAACCGTACAGCTCGCCCATGTATGCGACTCCAGCAGATGCGGTTTCCCTGGCCAACGCGCCGTCCTCCCACATACCACCACAGACTAATCCGACCGCCTCCGGTGAGAAACCAAACTCTGGAGCAGGACCTAGTGGCTCGAATGTGAACACTAGCGGCGCGAGTGGCGAACCAATAAATCAACAGATCGGGCCCATTCGTAGCAACAAAACTAATAGGAGGCAGCTATCGAAACCATACAAGCGTCCAACTTCTGCCCCACGCAAGCCCCTACCGATCACATATGAGCGTAATCTGGTGCGGTTACAGCAACGGTGCAAGAGGCAAGGAGCAGACGAGGGCGCCATAGGATTATTGGGCAGGATATTCGCTAATGAGGTCAGCCTAGAGGCGTTGACACGGCAGGTCACGGACACGGAGGCAGAAATTAAGGAATTTGGGATTGACAATGGAAAGGTATACAATGCCCTCCTCGGATATCTCGATGAAGAAGACGGCGTGGTACCTCGTCACAACTGCCGCCTGTGTCACAGCGAGAAAACCTGGAAGCATCCTAGAGATGTGCTGCGGCATTTGAGGCGGGATCACTTCGGACTTGCTGATATTTGCGAGCAGTGGTACGTCTTTGACCATTCGCTGGTGTGAGCGTGCGTTAATATTGTGCTCCCTACGATGTAGCGGCAAGAAGTTCTACACTGATAGCGAGATGAGAAGGCACCCGTGCAAGTAGATTGAGTGCACACTGATCTCTAGTCCCATTTGAAAGGTTACTTTCTGAAAAGGCCAATCGTAGGCTTAAACGGTTGCTGCAACGATTTCACTTTGGGGTTCCTCTTATATATGAGCAAGGTCGTTTCTGTGATTTTGTCGCTATTGGGTTTTAGATACGCTGCTATTAGATCATTGTCACTGTGCTCTTGCAGGCAGGGTTCTGTGAATGGTTGTTTGTAGTTTGCTAGTATTCCTTTTTCAAATGTAACGGTTCCATGTCTTTATCGTGTGTTGCGGTCTGCGTATGTCGTGGGGTCGCTGGTGTGCTTAGTGTACTTTTTTCGGTAATTATTAAATTATTAAACATTATTCTTAGACCTTTCCCCCTCTCCCTTCGGGCTCGTCGGAACCCTTACTTACGCCCGCCCTTGCATGTAGGCAAGACTAGTACTGACCCTAGGCTGTGGGCTAACTGGAAGTCCTACAATAGTCATGATTTACGAGTTGAATACTTTAATCCTTTAGACAGATCGGGCAATTTGTCTCAAAAAAAGCAGATTTTATTGCTGCAATAGGAAGGCATGCACGACCTAAACATAGGCGTCATATGTGTGAGCATGATAAGACCCAGGAAGGGTGATCGTTAGGTCCTCTGCGCGTTGCAAGAGGGAGAATGCCGAAGGCGAATCAGGGAGAACAGATTGTCTATGCTGCTGCGGCAACGGCACGCGTCTTGGCGAGGGCTGTGTGCTGTAGAGGGAGAGATAATGGCATCAACGATTCGTAACACAGGGTTGGGTCGGTATGGTAGGTACTGTGCTGCGCTTCGCGAATTTCTGGTTGCGGTGGACCTGGACAGACAGGGCAGTTCACCAGTTCGTCATAGAGCATCAAAGTGTACTTGGGGTCGACCTGTAAAGTCGAATATAGTCAGGCCTCGATGGTCGGTGCATTCCTTAACTGAGGTACTCACGCCCTTAAGGATAGGGCCTTTCCCTTCGACTTGGGCTTCTTGATACCATTACGGTGAGCCTTCCGGGTCTATTTTACGATATAGAAAAGGTAGCCGTTCTGGTCGGGTATGATTCGGAAGTACGACTGTGTGTTGTTTGGATATGTGTTTGGGTATGTGTTTGGGTATGTATTTGGACAGCGGCCATCCTCACTTGAACCGCTCCCAGGCCTGGGAACAGGTCCGCTTTCCGCCTCTCGCGGAATGGACGGCTGTGGCGTGCTCGTCGTGAAGTCGCTCTATGCCCACCTCGCGTTTTCGGTTCCGTTCTGGCGTGCTCATTTCCCTGAGCCAGGGCAGTCTAGGAGGCTGGGTGCTTGAGACATGTGAAATGGCAGGCAAAATTAGAATGCGCCACGGAGAATGCGCCACAGAGAATGCGCCACAGAAGCCTTCCCCCGTAGGTGAACCAGCCTTTGACTTCCAGAACTGTTAAGCCTCCCAGCACGTACTGGATTCATTGCCATAGCGACTCGTCGGTCCTCACCGATGCCGCTCTTAACTGTAAAGCCTTCCAGCCCGTGCTGGATTCATTCGAGTCGCATGGCGCCGTCCCCTGTGCCGCTTCAGCCTGGCCGTCATCAAAGGTCGTCCCAGACCTCCTCGGGCGTTCACCAGCAGCATCAGCAGCCGCCTCAGTCAGGATATCCTACTTTCCCTGTAGGTCCACTGGGTGAGATTGACGGGAAGCGTCGGAGAGTGGACGACGGGCTGAGCCCGAGCGGGCGTACTGTTGCATATCAGGCACAGCAACAGCAACAGGAGCAGCAGCCGCTGGGGTACCCGACCCAGCAGTATCAAAGTCAGACTCCTGCTCACTGGTGCTCAACCAACACAGGCACCCGTGTCTCCACCATCGCAGCCGACCTATGGATACTCATCGGCCTCTTCCACTGGTCCTAATTATAGTCAACATGCCCACGCCGCACATGCGCCAACGCGAAATCCCTCAATGTATGCCGCGCCTATCCCCACTGCGGCTTCACAGTGGACTAGCGGTAGTAGAACTCAAGGTCAAGAACAGTATTATTATCCAGGACCTGCTACCTACCCACAGCCAGCGCAAACTTATCAGCAGCCACTGTACACCTCGCCGACGCACGCGACAGGAACTCACCAAGTCCACACACCCGCTGGATCCTCTAGCAGTGGTTCTGGATCGTTCCCACCGCCTACTCCTCCCATGGCGCCTGGGATTATTCCTTCCAGTGCGACTGCCCCGCTCGTTACAAGGTCGCTCTCTTCGTCGGCAGGGTCCAAGGGTGTTGCCACCGGACCTTCTGCAGCTGCCTCCGCTGCTGGTTCTATGTTCCTCCTCAAAGAGGTGGCAGCGGAGGTAACCCAATAGCTACGGGAGGTGCGGCGCTGGGAACGATGGACTCGATCATCGATGTCAGCGGAGGCGACCGTGTCAAATTTGACAGGGTCCTTCCGAGTTCCCGCCCAAGCCGTATCCCGGCGGAGAAAAAGCCAAGTCGCCTTGGTGGCCGGACCAGGTACGAAAAAGTTTTACTTTTGCCTTCTTTCCTACCCTCCCTTGTCACTTTTACCATAAGCTTCCTTAAAACAGTTCTCTATTGAACTGTGACCATTGGGTCGCGTGTTTCCGAGGAGGGGTCCCATTCATTCCAGGATGACACAACGCTAACTTTAGTCTTACGTGTTTCATAGATGCCCGGCTTGGAGAACTGCATTGCTTGCCTTGAGGAAGGCATTGATCGCCTACTTGACCACCGCGCGGACCAAGCCCTCCAGAATTCGAAACTCCCCGGCATGGAGTTCGACAATCCACCGATTGTGGCGCCAGAGAGGTCACCCACCCGTTTGTTCAGTGGCAAGATTTGGCCGTCTACTTTAACGAGGAGAGTGAAGAGCAAGAAGCCCAGTGCTCAAGGGTCGCACCACTAAACTACCCGCTGCTCGTCCGCCCGTCCATCGTGCTGACTGATGACCATTCGATGCACGCGTTGCGCCCATAAAAGGGTCTTATCTGTCCTCTTCCCTCACGGCTCCTTTCATTCCACTCTCCCCATTGAGTGCTTCGTTGCATTCTGGGATGTCGAGCCCATGGGTTGAGGTCATGCTCACATCTATGCGAGCTTGGTTTGATACCCTCTCTGTGCCTTCAACGATGGACACTGGTCGATCCTTTGTCATACTAACGCCTTTCTTCCCTCTTCGTCAGACTCTCGTCGCTCTTTTTGTCCAATCCTGCCGCTCTCTAACTCTGATCTCAGTGCGCACACCTCCCAAATTTCGCATGCATCAACCACATTCTTCCTTGGTCACCGCCGTGGAGATTACGATCTAAATACAATTCCCCATCTTGTATGCATCCACCCTGCCGGCGGTCAGACCGAATCATATTAAAAAATAGCGTCTCTACAGCCGGCCATGTCAACAATGACTCTAGTGATTCACGGCCAGCCGCTCGACATGCACCTGCCGGATGCCTCGAGTTGACTGTTTGGAAGCTACGCTCCTCCACTTGAGATCTCACAGCTGTCTCCGTCATCATATTACGGCATATTACGGCATGAGACCTACGAGTCCGTTTCGGGAAAACGCATTTAATCCATTAGTAGCTCCGCCTGGATTGGCCCCTCAAACTCAGGTCCCAATCTCCCTTCCTACTTCTCGATATTCTGTGGCTTGCGCCGCCGTCCCTTCCGTCGCAAATAGACCCAGTCTCCGAACCAGCGCCCAGCCTCCGTTCCGTTCCAATCGACTTCGCCGCTCAAAGCACGAAAGAGAAAACGCAGTGTATCCTGAAAAGAAGACCCTGATCCGCACATCATATCTCAGCCCCAAGCAGCTTACCGTCGTCACTCCTCTACCACTACCGCGTCTCCGTAGTCCCTATTTCCTGAGCGAAATGCATGGCGGCAGCTCGAGTCACATGGCACCGCTTCAGCTCGGCCATCACCAAAGGTCATCCCCGACCTCGGGCGACCACCACCAGCTTCATCCAGGATACCCTACTGTCCATGTGGGTACCGTGGATGAGCGCGATGCGACCCGTCGGACGGTGGACGATGGACAAGGCTCGAATGGGTTTAGTGTTGCACAGCAACAGCAACGGGTGGCTAGGTACTCGACCCGGCAGCATCAAAATCAAAGTCAAGCTCATTGGTGTGGTGCCCAACTAACAAATGTATCCCTATCTCAACCATCGCAGCCAACCCATGGATACTCTACTCCCGCTGATCCTAGTTATCCTCAACATGCACGTCATGTACATGCACCAATGCGGAACCCCTCAATGTATGCCGCGCCTATCCTCACTACACCTCACTAGTCCAAGGCAGTGGCACACAAGGTCACCATTATCCAAGAGATGCTGCCCACTTACATCCGACGTCAGCTTACTTGCAGCTACCATACACCTCGCCCACGCACGCGACGGGGACTCACCAGGTCCACACGCCCGCTGCATCCTTTACGAGTGGACCTGTACTGTGTACCTCTCCCATGGCTCCTGTCCCTTTTCCTCTGAATGCGACTGTACCGCTGGTTACGGGGCCGCTCTCTTCGCCGGCAGGGTCAAACGGCGGGGCCGCTGTACCTTCTGTACCTGCTTCCGTTGTTGGTTCTCAGTTTCCTCACAGGGGCGGCAGCGCTCAAAGCCAAGCGCAATATTACCATAGTTCAGAACCTGCTCCCTACCAGCAGCCCGAGCAAATGCAACCCCACCCGCAGCAACTGTACAACTCGCCCGCGTATGTGACTCCAGCAGAGGTAGTTTCTCTGGCCAACGCGCCGTCCTCCCACGTACCACAACGGACTAATCCGACCGCCTCCGGTGCGAACCCAAACTCTGGAGCAGGACCGAGTGGCTCGAACGTGAACATTGCCGGCGCGAGTGGCGAACCAACACCTTTAAACCAACAGATCGGGCCCAGTCGTAGCAACAAAAATAATAGGAGGCAGCTATCGAAACCATACAAGCGTCCAACTTCCGCCCCACGCAAGACCCGACCGATCACATACGAGCGTAGCCTGGTGCGGCTACAGCAACGGTGCAAGAGGCAAGGAGCAGACGAGGGCGCCATAGGATTATTGGGCAAGATATTCGCTAATGGAGTCAGCCTAGAGGCGTTGACACGACTGCTCACGGACACGGAGGCAGAAACTAAGGAATTTGGGATTGACAATGGAAAGGTATACAATGCCCTCCTCGAATATCTCAATGAAGAAGAAGGCGTGGTACCTCGTTACCACTGCCGCCTGTGTCACAGCGAGCAAACCTGGAAGCATCATAGAGACGTGCTGCGGCATTTGAGGCGGGATCACTTTGGACTTGTTGATGCTTGCGAGCAGTGGTACGTCTTTGATCGTTCTTTGATGTGAGCGTGCGTTCATATTGTGCTTCCTGCGATGTAGCGGCAAGGGGTTCTACACTGATGGTGAGATGAGAAGGCACCCGTGCAAGTAGATTGAGCGCACTCAGGGCGTTGGTTCCGTTTTAATGGCTCCTTTTGCGCTAATGAAATTTCGGGCTGTTAAGCGATTGTTGCATCAAATTAATTTCTGTGGGGACTTAGCTTCTCTTTGATATAGCCGTTTGTTATTATTGAATCTCAGACACGGTCAGTGGATATGACCACGCGGAAGCTCATACGAGGATTCGTAGTGCTGTGGAAGGGCATTGTGGTACTAATGTAGCCCGCTAGTGTTCTTTCTATTTCTACCCTTGGTAGCACCTGTGTACCATAATAGTATCTCAATTAGCTATGGAAGAGGCCACACCTAGCACTAGTGAGTTGGCCGAAGTCAATCAATACCACGCCCTTCAATAACGCATGGGCATATCCACCCATGTCTTTCCCCGCTGTTGGTTCCTAAGTTCCTCACCGGGGTGCCAGCGGAGAGGGGACCCAAATGGCCACGGGACGTGCGGCTCTGGTGAGGATGACTGATCTGAGTACCCACCCAAGCCGTATCCCGGCGGAGAGAAATCCAAGTCCCCTTGGTGGCCAACACGGAAAACCAAATAGTTGTATGGAAGTCGTTTTTGGGCGCCACGGCTATCATGGCACCATGTCACCCACCGCCTCCACCGCCTTTAGAAAATCGAAGTTGCTCCGGCCGAAAGCGAGCAGAGTTGGTAACAATATCTATTTCGAATGTGATATTCCATCGCAACAAATGTTCAAGTTACGTAGAATGCGCGCGGGGGAATGGGAAGACCTCATATAGTGAGGCGAATGGGGGAGGTATCATTTGGGTACGATAATAACTAAACAAGCAATGAAGGCTTCTCCTGGTTAGTTGATTAGGTGTAAGGGAAACAGCGTGTCCGGGCCAACCACAATATTCACGACATCAGGCGTAGACAAGGGAATATTTTCATGAAGAAGCCGACTCAACACGTGTCTCACTTCCCCAGCCTTTCCCGGCATTTCGTCGGCGCTCTGAACACCACTGATGTGACATTAACCTTAATAAAATCAATATTGGTGACGTTGCTCCTCTGTGACTTCCCAGTTGTTGGGGATAGTTGCACAGACACCCTTCGTGTCAGAAAAGATGAGGAAGATCATCGCCCCACATCCGGTAGTGTGCGACATTCGCAAATGTGCCCAAATTATAGCATCGTAATATTCAGTACTACATTCCGACTGGAATACGAATCGGCAGGTATCATTCGGATCACACCTCATTCTGTGAGGCTAGAGGCCCCGACGGGCTCAGGCAAACTCTCAGCACATCGCCAGCCCGTGATTGCAAGGATCACTTGACCACCAAGTCATCGTCTGTGGTCCCTATTCGATTTGTGTCACTTATCCGTGTGTATATACACGGAGGTACCACACATGAATCTACCTTGTTCTAGTCCCTATCCTTGCCTTCCAATTGTATTTAAAGTGCCATTAGCCGTTCTACTTGCCACCAAACCCGGCCTCCTCTCGGTATCGCCGCACTCGCACGGTCCTCCGGTGTTGTTTCAAGGATTCCCGTTGGCGTCGCTTCACTTGCTCCTGTAGCTCAGAGTCTTAACAGACAGCCATTTCCCCAACTGCTCGCCTCGATCTGCCGGTCCTCGAGCCCTTAAGCATCTCACAATCGTTTCAGGAGTGGCCTAATCTATATTTCCGACCCTCTACCTATATTGTTGATAAGAAACCTGTCCCTTTTTACTCTCTGTCATTTCATTAGTTCCTCCCTGAAATTAATAGGAAGTTGTCTCCTAGGTATCCCATACAAGTGAGACACTCAGAGCTCTGCTGCTTTTGCGATGAAGTTCTTGTAGGATGAGGCATACTCTTTGCTGTGGTGTGCAAGTTTCAACTCGTACTCGCCTCCTCGGTGGTTTATTCTAACATGAATCCTTGATCGCATAGGTAGAGAGGGGCATGGGTTGCGACGGCAAGGACGACCGAAGGCATCAACGTTAGCGACGCAACACGATAGTGCCAAGCATTGCAAGGTGAACTTGCTGTTTTGAGATCGAGGTGCTTGTGGACCAGCCGGGTCGCTAACCTATAGTGTGACTTGATGTGAATTGACGTGACCTGCCCCAAGACCTGTATATCGGAGGGTCTTGACATCCCCCAGGACACGTATGTAGCAAATTTGTCACGAACAGAGGGTGGAAGGGTTGCATTTGGGAATTTGTTTGGTGCGATCATGGCATTTGTTTAGCGTGCTACCACCAGGCGCCCATCTCTCAAACCACCCAACCGACCCAACCAATAGTTTTTGATGAAGTTTCTAAGGGCCACAAGGAGTGTGAATGAAAATGCGGATGAGGTTTCCTCGATATCAAAGCTGGTTCGCCTAAATCGTCACCTTCAACGAGGTCTTTTTAACACAGTCGTTTCCTCCAGTCCAATCTCCCGGTGGAGCTCTTGCTCGAAATATGCTCATCTCTAGCACCAGCGGAACGTCTATCCCTCTCATGTACATGTCGAGCCATGTTCGCCTTCATCAATACAAATGCGCCTTTTCGCAATCTGGAATTGAAGGGAGATAGCATCTTCTACTTACTCTCACTCCGTCGTCATGCTCGCGTACTTGCATCTGCCACCACAGTCTGCTGGCGAAGGAAATATTTCCCTCCCTCAGATAAATACCCAGAACGCTGGACCGTGGCAGGCCAGTCATTTCGATTTATGCTTTCGGTACTCCAGACGTCGACCTCCCTTCACACACTTCAACTGGCTCACGTCGAAGTCAAGCCTTCCCATCAGCGATCCATCCTATCCATTCCAACCTTGAAGGAATTGATACTCATCGTTTCCTTCTTCGTTCCTACGGCCATTGAGATGCCCGTCTCTTCAGTCACTTCACTCTCACTTCCATCTACTAGTCATCAGCCTTCAGCGATAGGGCACACCATGGGGCTCCTCAGAACCACCCTGGAGACGCTAGGGGTTACTGGTGTCCCAAAGAATTTTCCTCTTATTCTTGAGACAGTGCAATTACCCCGTCTCACCTGCTTAAAGTGGTGGCTAACCGATCCTTCACGACTTACGATGTTCACACCCCGTACTTCTGGTACAATCACCAAATTATGCATCACGACCGCGTACTTCCCACGTCCTCTGGGTGTCTCCGACAATATATTTCCCCAGTTGTGCGAACTCTTCTCACCATGGTGGATTGGCATCCAACTTGTCCCTGGGAGACCCGTCCAAGTCTTCTATGATACGAAAATGCCGGCCGTAATGTTAGGTGACCTGCAAACACATCTTGCGGCGTTATCCCAATCCACTAGAGGCGTCAAAGAACTGCATCTGTACACGTTGCTCTCCATGCCTTGTCTCCTGGAGCACGTAGCCACGCATGTCCCTCAGATCCAGCGATTGCACATATGGACCAGACCCGAGTTTCTTATGCCGGGTAACCTGAAATCACAACAGACGTCGATTGAGGGGACCCTAAACGCTCTCAGGGAAATCCACATTACACTTGCAGGACCTTGGCACAACAGGGAAACGCCCCTGGTCCGCCTATCAACTTGTAGCATATTATCTGCGATGCGCCTCTGGATATGCCCGGTCTTAGAGGTTGGAACAATATCTACTGCAAGGACCTTTGATAGGGATGCTTATAGTAGATTAAAGGGGGAATTTTCATCAGAACAAAAGTTCACATTACGTAGGAGACACACTGGGGAATGGGAAGAGCTCATGTAGCAGGGGGGTAGAGTTGTTTCATTGGACACGAGAGTGATATATGAGCAATGAAGGCTTCTCCTTGTTGGTCACTCAGCTGATCACTAATAAGGGAGTAGGAATGCTCCAACCACAATATTCATGGAATTAGGAGTAGACATTCACTAATCAGTTAATTCAATGTGCGGATTACTTATCTGGTCATCCTACCTCCACAATTTCCTGGTTTCCCCAGCGCTCCGAAGACCAATATCACCCTGGACTTACTTATAACCGAATATCGGTTGTATTACTCCCACCTCTGTCACCTTCCAGTTATTGGGAATCGTTGCATTGCCTTCCTCAGTATCAAATTAGAAAGAACGCCCTGAAATTCGAGATCACCGGCCTATACTCGTTGACTTTAAGATTAGTAACAAGTGGGACACTCGAAATTTTCCACCTGTGCGACACAGGCGGCATAATCTATTACTCTCGGCTGTGAGGTCCAATGTGTTCTAACGTAACTCGGTTTCGATTGGGTAGTTTTCGAATGAGCCGCGGAGAGAACCTAATGATACAACGCTCGGAGACGGATACAACGTAATCGACGAGAGGGCAAGGTATGGAGAGGCGTTTGTACGGAATTTCTCATTCAAATCAATGTAGGGCAAGAGGAATAAGGGCTACTTGATTGGAAGCATAAATTATTTGAGCTCATGGGGGAAATGGGAAAAGTATAGAGAGTACCCCGCTCTCTCCAGGTTAGAGGAAAGGTGTGATGATACCTCGACCAGAAGTCCGCTGTCGATGTTGGTGTCAGAAAGTCAGATGTATGGGCTCTGTGATTTTGTGGCTATTGGGTTTTTAGATATGCTGGTTGTTAGGTCATTGTCGTGCTCTTGCAGGCAGGATTCTGTAAATGGTCGGTTGTAGTTTGGCGTTCCGGTCTGCGGGGTTGTTGGTGTGCTAAGTGTACCTTTTTTGGTAATTATTAATTTGTTTATTATTATTATTCGACCCTTCCTCTCGTCCCTTTGTACAACCCTTACGCCCGCGCTCACCTCGACGACGAGTATTAAACAACTCTCCGGCATCCTAGCCGCTAGCACTGTTGGAGTTGGTGATTCCTCCAATGAATGGCCCGGCAGTGCAGCGGTTAGCACGCCCTTCCGCTATTAGGGAGACCCGTGGTCCGATCCCCGGACTGGCCTTATCTTTTCTCCTCCCACAAGCACGGCGACAATGTCGCTGACACGGTCGCTTACGGACGAGATGGAGACTGAGGAATTTGGGATTGAGATGGGAAAATTTACTTTGTCTTCCTCGAAGCTCAAAACGAAGCCAAGTCCCCACAGAAATTAACAAACGCTTATCAGCCCGAAAGTTTATGGATGCAAAAAGTGTTGGTTGTGGCTATCGTCACAGCGCACCAGCCGGCGGCCACGTCTGGTCCTCGGTGCGGTAGCCCTCGGTGTGGTAGTCCTCGGCA
>Ga0307513_10005941_pt1 | contig 16019 bp, 15 predicted proteins | sample 15_EM_MG_FD_202174 | JGI IMG/M metagenome (GOLD analysis project Ga0307513, IMG submission 202174) | Populus trichocarpa ectomycorrhiza microbial communities from riparian zone in the Pacific Northwest, United States - 15_EM | ecosystem: Host-associated > Plants > Roots > Unclassified | place... | reverse complement strand
TAGCTTCTTTTAATCCCTTTTCCTTGTAGGGATCATCTTCGACGACTAAAACATCAATCATGCGGATGCCAGCAAGACTTCGAAGCCACACGTAAGCATTTCTCCGTCGCCTCGAAAAACGACACCTCTGATCTCTTTGTGCTCATTCTCCAAACTTCTTAATTTCGGAATTCCGCTTTTTCCCTCGGTCACCATCGCTCCGTCGATTGTTTTGCTCATGGCTAGATCAATCCGCTCGAGCACTAAGCTCATTGAATCTGAATCAACAATGCAGTTGGATATTTCCACGCTCACGATCACGCGTTGGCGCTCGGTTCTTTTACGTGTCGAAAATTTCAGGCGGCCACTTTTATCCCCATAGAAAGCAGCATTTTTCACAACTACATAAAGAGCGTCGTAAACATATTGGTATCGATGCCCTAGTAATCGTATTTTTGCCTCGTCTTCGATCTCCACCTCTGGATCATACCCGCTTACTTGCGTCCTCGCTTCTTCGACGACAATCTGAAAGAGCTCTTCAAGCGTGGCGGAAGGTAGGGTTTCTGGCGGTTGGGCAAACCAACTTGCAATCTGGGCAACGCGCTGTTGAACAATAGCATTCGCGTCACGGATCGCTAGTCGAGCAGCACGGGCAGCGCTGCTGGAGGACGGAGGTAAGTCCCGACTGCTGATAAACAATTTTTCGGTCATGTAGCGCTCTAATTGCTGTTTTATATTAATCAAGTCAGGCGCAATCAGTATCCAGCAGTGCTGCTGGAATAATTCCATAATGTCTGGCACGTTCTTAGTGTCGTTCAGTAAAGGCTCTACATCATCGTAGATCAACTTTAAATGACCAAGCTTAGTATCCGTGTCGAGACTTGGAACGATCAGGCCCTTTGGCTTGGCCTCAGACCGCACCTGAAGACGTTCGATTGCGAAGCGACGCACGTCGGCCTCAAGCTCACGTAAACGCTGCGCGACGACCCGTGCTAGTTGAGGATTCCTTTCACGCTCTTCAGAAACGAAGTTTTGAAGAAGGGTGCGCACGTCAGCAGTTATGGTGCCGTAGAAAGTGCCATGCCTAATTCTACGACCAATATAAGAATCAAGCCCAAAAGATCTGTTTGAGCAGAATTCATGGAAAACCTTTGAAACAATCCTAGCCAACTGCAATCCAGGATCGCTGAGGAGAAGAATCTCGTCCTGAACCTCACTTACATTCGCTTCGGCCCGTAGAATTGTATCACCTGAGGTGATCAGTGATCGAAGGTCTAGTGCAACTTCGTCTTGCATCCAATGTCGGAGACGCGCGGTGTCCACATGCAGACGGTTCGCGTCAATCTCGTTTCTGAGGCGCACGAGCTTATTTTCTAGGGATAACGATCGGGCGCGCTCTCTGTGAATTTCGCTGTCAGTATAGTCTCCATACCAATAAAGCATACGCTCCCTAGTCTCAGAGACGGCCTCGACGCTATCATATAGCCCGTATAGTTGCGTTAAGAAGCTGTCATCCCAGAAGCCGAAATAGTAATCTCCGACAGACGGGGCTTTTTTATAAAGATCTATGAGGAGGGACAACACATCCTTGTCATAATGATTTTCAACTATTTTTTCTGTTGCCTGTCGTACGGAGTAGTCGGTTATAAGACTTTGATCGGCATCAAATATTATCGTCGTCCGCAATAGCTCATAGAGCAAATCATCAGATCTTTCCGGTAAAGCAGAATGTAACTCTAATGAAGTCAGTAACGATGGTACGTTTTCGCAAGCATCGAGGCTAAAAAGAAGTTCTTCACCTGTCAGATCAAGCGGTTCGCTGATGTTTGTTACTACGTAGGAAAAAACTCCTGACAATTCCATTCTTCCAGCTGAAGGGATTGCCAAATTATGGGCAGTCAAATGATCCAATCGAAGACTTTTTATTATCGCTTCCGGACTTAATGTTTTATCTAACTCAAAAGGCGGCTTGGAGACTGGGCTCGAAAAAATCCCGTCGAGCCTTTGGTTAAGAGAGCATTCAATTTTCGATCGAAACTCAACTGCCGAGTCATAGTTCAAAAGAGCTGTGGAATGCCGAAAGAGGCTGTCAGACTTCACCTCTTCGATAATCTCGGCCGTCATCGATGGGAATAGGTGCTGAGGAAACCGCGCGCATTTGAAGGTTTCTCTAACAGCATTTGGCAGAGCCTGGAAGAGCGAGCTCTCGAATGACCTTCCCGATGCGTGAGCCAGCCTCTCGGCTGAAATAACGTACATGCAGAGATCTATTATGGAGTAACCCGCGTAGGCTCTGGCCGTTTCAACGACGTCCTGCTCTTTTCCGGAAAGAGGACTGAAAAGATCGATTATATATAATCGAACATGGCGTGGAAGCCGATTACCCTTGGCAATTCTAGTGTAGGTTCGTCTGACGTCTAAGTATGTTCTGGAGGCGTCGAAACTATCTTCGATCGCTGGAAATAGTATACTCCTCCTCTTATTGTTTAGAGGTGATACAAAATCGATAATAAGCGATTCGACTTTGGGATAATTTCTTTTTCTATACCTTATACTGAATAGCCTTGTAATCAAATTTATAGAGTAACCATATTTAGGAAGGTTGACTGCTAAAAAATTGGCAACTTCCTGGTCTGACCCGACGTCTACAAGCGCGTCCAACTCATGTGTAAAATTAATGTAATTTATTAGAAGGGTTTCATGGCCATGCATTACCTTTCTCGCATAGCTAACAAAGGCTTTGTCGGGCATATTGTCTGCGAAAACAATATCCCCAACGGCGGGGGGTAAGGGTGGTACAGGAAGTGAGATGGTGATTTGACCATCCCTTTGAAGTGAGCTGAGTAGGCTTACGACTGCTTTGTAGTCTGACCCTTTAAGCTGTTGGATAAAATTATTAGTTTTATCGCTGAGGGATTTATTGCCCCTCTCGGCGATTATCCCTCTCAACTGATTTCTAACAGCCGAAGATTTTATTCCTCTCAATTCAGAAACAATTTGCATGCTTATCTCTGGCACATGATCCCCGCTTATAACTTGTTCTACTTTTTAGATGTTTCGAACACGCAATAAATCCCCAGGCCGCTTTTCGCAAGAAAATTTCAGCTACCTGAGATTTTTTTCAATGCGCTCCTTCAACCAGCAAGAGAGTAGTTACGGCTCGCTCTTGTCAACAGGGGGACGCCTGATCCAAAAAATTGACTACCAAAGAACTCATTGCCGATAATTATCCCGGAACCAGGTGCTTGTATTACGCAAGCTATTGGCCAACCTAGATTCTGCGGCGGCCCGGTTAGGGATCACTTACGATCAGTCATCATCTCGCGGAGTAGGCATCCGCTCGCCCGCAGTTTTATGGCCACACGAATGATGCTGATTATGTCAGCAAGAGGCATCACTACTGGGCGTATGCCATTTTCGCAGACGATGCGTCGTCCTTAAGGTTTTCACAGTCCTATCGCAACATTGCCGATTATGGTTGGCCTATTAAGTATGCAAGGCATTGATCTATTTAGATATAACATGAATTTTTAAGCTGCATACGAGGGTTCGATTCCTTTCAAGGCGTCGGAAGGGATAGTTGGCATGAGCGGCAGTAATTGCCGCTCATGACGGGCGTCAGAGTTTCGAATTCCATCATGACCTGCGGATCTGATTAAAAGCTTGGCCGTACCATTTTTAACGCGTTGCACGAGGGGAGGTGGCGCATGAGGGGTTACACAACCCTACCGTAGGCCAGCGTCGCATCCAGCGAATGGCGAGGACGTGTTGGGAGCTGCCTGCGCGCAGCGTCACGAAGCAAATCGTTCATTGCGCGCACGGACATCCCATCCGCCCGCATCACTTGCCGGATTAATGGATCCGAGAGGACATCGGCAATCGTCATATCTTTATAGGTCATAGCTTGTCTCCTGCTTGAGGGAGACTATGAGATAGCTGCAACCCGCAGCAGCGCCATGTCGAAAGACTGTCCAAAACGAGGCGGTTGATGAAGATATGTTAAAGCGCAACCAGCTTTGGGCCGCCAAGCCTCACAACAGGTGCTCGATACGGATGGGTAACTCACGCAGTCGCTTCCCTGTGGCATGGAAGACGGCGTTGGCGATCGCCGCGGATGCGCCGACCATGGCAACTTCTCCCAAACCTTTCAGGCCGACCGAATTGGCCAGGGGGTCCGGCTTATCGACGAAACCGACATCGATCTCCCCAATATCCGCATTGACGGCGATGACATAGTCGGCGAGATCGTTGTTCAGATAACCGCCGAAGCGAGGATCGATCTCTGTCGCCTCGCGCAGTGCGGCGCTGAACGCCCATACCACTCCGCCGCGGATCTGGCTTCCCGCCGTGCGGGGACTGATCACGCGACCGCAATCGGCAATGCTGACGACCCTCGGCATGCGGATGCGCCGGGTTCTCGGTTCTATCCGAACCTCGACGAAATGGGCGATGTAGCTCATGGTGGTGAACTCAGGATATTCGGGACCAGCCACCACGAACCCGCCCTGTCGCAGCGCCGCAATGGCATCGGCATTCTGCCCAGGACCGACTTCGGATACTTCGACCTGAAGGAACGGCCGCCGGACGGAAGCAAGCTGCTGGTGAAGATTGCCCGCGATCTGGCGGCCCTCGAGCAGTTCCGCGACCGCTGCACGCATGCGCTCGACAGCCTTTGCGGCACCAGGAATTGCGCCTGCCGTTCCCCATGATCCGGCCGTCATATGCTGGGGTGCCGCAGTCGTGTCGCCGATGACGACTTCGAGTTTGTCGGTGCTGATGTCGAGACCCTCGACAAGAATAGCGGCGATCGCCGTGCGAATGCCCTGCCCCATCTCATGACCCGACGTTGCAAAGCGCGTGCTGCCGTTGGCATTGATCCGCAACGTTGCGATGGACGGCGGCATCATCGACGGATAGCAGCCCGCAGCGACACCCCAGCCGATCTGCGTACCGTCGGCGGCCTTCATCGATCCGGGCATTGCCGAACGGTTTTCCCAGCCGAACCGCCTGGCTCCTTCGATCAGACAATCGTTGAGGAAACGCGACGACAACGGGTTCCCCGTCTTGTGATCGATCTGCGTGTCGTTCTCGATCCGGAAGGCGACGGGGTCACGGCCGAGTTTGTAAGCCAGTTCGTCGACGGCGCTTTCGAACGCGAAACACGACGCCTGAGGATGCGGCGCACGCATGTAGCCTGGCGCCTGGCGGTCGATGCGGATGTTCGCCGCCGTGCCCCGGTAGTTCTCTATGCCGTACATGCGGATTGGCGACTCGTGGTATTCGGCGGGCGAGAAAAACCCCGTCCGCGACTGCTCGTGTTCGGCATGATAGTTCGCCGCGATCATCTTGCCACTGGCGTCAACACCGATCTGGACCTTATGGCGGCTGTTTGGGCGGTAGGTTGCGACGTGGAAAATCTGACCGCGTGGCGTTACCAGTTTCACCGGCCGGCCGGTCAGGATGGCGGCTTGGGCAACGAGCGCCGTTTGCCGTTGCGGTAATCCCTTTTGGCCAAATCCGCCCCCGATATAGGCACTTTTCACATCGACGACGGCTGGATCGAGGCGCAAGGCGGCCGCGACTGACCCCTTTGTGACATTCACGCCCTGCGAACATTCGTAGATAGTCAACCGGCCATCCGCCCATACTGCGGTCGTCGTCAGCAGTTCGATTGGATTGTGATGCTGCGTCGGCGACTCGTAGGACGCCTCGATAGTGGTGACAGCGCCGGCCATAGCCTGTTCCGCGTTACCCGCAAACCAGTCCTCAACCGGCTCGCGCTCACTGCCCTGGCTATCGATGACGGATGAGAACGGCGCGTAAGCGAAACGTTGGCGGATCGCCTCGGCGCCTTGCACTGCAGCTTCCAGTGTTTCGGCGAGCACAAGGGCGATGGGCTGACCCCGATAGGCAATCTCCATTTCGAGTGTCGGCGGCGGGGGCGGTGGTCCGTCTTCGCCCTTCGATTCAGGGGGTGGCGGAAAATCGGCTGGCGTCAGAACACGCACCACACCCGGCACTTGCATCGCCCCCTCCGTAACGATGGCGGTCATGCGACCTTTTGCGACGCGCGACGGGACCGTCATCGCGTAAAGCATGCGCGGAAACTGTATGTCTGCAGCATACTGGGTTACGCCACGCACCTTGTCATAGGCATCGACGCGGGCGCGGTCATTGAACGGGGCGGCGGTCATGAGCGGTTCCTTTCAAAAGCGATGAGAAGCGCGTCGCCAACGGTGCGCGCGCCGAGTTCGGCCTTGAAACCGTTGTGGCGACCGGGGCGGGCGTCATTGAAGGCTGCATGGCCCGCCGCAAGCGCGATATCAGGCGTGAGCCGTTTGCCAACGAGTACCTGTTCGGCTTCGGAGGCCCGCCATGGCCGGGTCGCCACGCCGCCAAGCGCGATGCGCGCCTTGCTAACGACGTCACCGTCCATTTCGAGCGCAATCGCTGCGGAGGCAAGCGCAAACGCATAGGACTCGCGATCGCGGATCTTGTGATAGGTCGATCGGCGGCCAGCCGTGGTCTTGGGCACGACGATCGCGGTAATCATCTCCCCGGGTTCCAACGTGAATTCCAGATGCGGTGTATCACCAGGCAGCCTGTAGAGACCCCCGACCGGAAGGGTGCGAGACCCCTGTGGTCCCAGAACCTCAATCGAAGCATCCATGGCGAGCAGGGCAACCGGCCAGTCGCCAGGCGACACCGCCGTGCAAGAACCACTGGCGCCCAGGATTGCCTGACCGCGATCAAGTCCGCCGATGGCGGAACAGCCGCTGCCAGGTTCGCGCTTGTTGCAGGGGTAGACGCCGTTTGCCCCGTTTCGGAAATACATGCAGCGGGTTTTCTGCAACAGGTTTCCGCCGACGGTGGCCATGTTCCGGATCTGCTGCGACGCGGCTTTCAACAAGGCTTCGGCGAGCACTGGATAGTCCCGCGCAACAACGCTGTCGGCAGCCACCGTGCTCATGAGTGCCAAGGTCTCGAAACGCAGGTGCTCACCGCCTGTGTCTATGCGGTTCAGGCTCTCGATTGCGGTGATATCGATCAGATGACTGGGATGTTCGACATCCAGTTTCATCAGGTCGTAAAGCGTCGTGCCTCCGGCGATGAAGCGGGCACCTTTGCCTGCATCGGCAAACGCCGTCACCGCTTCTTGTGCTGACCGCGGGCTTGTATAGCTGAACGGTTGCATCAGCCTCTCCCCATCTTGGCTGCAGCATCCTCGATCGCCGCAACGATGCCGACGTAAGCACCGCATCGACAGATATTGCCGCTCATGAACTCCTGAATACGCTCTCGCGAGATCGCATTTCCTTCCGCCACGCATGCGACGGCGGCCATGATCTGGCCAGGCGTGCAGTACCCGCATTGCAGCGCGTCGTGATCGATGAATGCCTGCTGCATGGGATGCAGGCCCTCGCTGCCAGACAAACCCTCGATTGTCAGCACCTGCCGGCCTTCCATTTTAGCCGCAAGCGTCATGCACGATGTGACGCGGCGCCCGTCAACATGAACGGTGCAGGCGCCGCATTGCGCATGATCGCAGCCCTTCTTTGCCCCGGTCAGCGCAAGCCGCTCGCGAAGCAAATCGAGAAGCGATGTCCGCGCATCGATTACGACCGAGACCGGCTGGCCGTTGACAGTGGTCTGAAGCTGAAGCGAATGCGCGGGGTCGCCCGGCAATGACCCGACTGGGTTGTCGGCTATCTCGGAACCTTGACCAAACCCGCTGATAGGAAGTGACCCGGCGACGACCGCTGCGCCAACTCCGAGCACCGTTCGACGGGAGACCGCAAAAGGTGCATTGTTACTGACGCGCTCGTCGTCACGGCGCGTCTCGACGGACGGGTTCTCGCGCGGGCTCATGCCAAGTCCCCCTTTTGTCCGGCGCACTCAGCGCCGAGGCATCTGGCCGCATCCGGTCGAGCGATGCCAATATGCATTTGAAACGAAATGCCTGTCACTTGGACGGCTACATTGATGGCGTTCATGGCGGGCTCCTTTGAGGATCGTCATTGTCCAGCAGCGAACAATACCAATCGCTCGAGCGATACGCACGATAGAGGAAGTCTTTAGTCCCGAACCGATCGTCCAGCTATGCCGCTGTCTATCGGCTTTCGGCTTGCTCGAATTCGTGAGACTTTTTTGCCAACAGCCAGCGACGATACTCTGCCGGCGGTCGCCCCGCCCAGCGCTTGAAGGCCTTGCTGAACGAGACTTCCGACCTGTAGCCGACGGAGGCCGCCAGGGCCGGAAGTGCGATCTTGCCATCCGCCAGGATCCCCGCCGCCTGATACATCCGCCAATGCGTGAGATATTCGAGCGGTGCTTGCCCGACGACGTCGTGAAACCGCCTTGCGAAGCGCGAGCGCGACATACCGATGTCGCGCGCCAGCGTCGCGACCGACCAGGGTTGCTCCGGCGCACGATGCATGAGTGCCAGGGCTGGTGCTATCTCGGCGTCGGTGATGCCGCGCAGCCATCCTTTTGGCAACTCGCCGGCAGATGTCAGGTAGCTGCGAACGACCTGAATGAAGAGAATATCGGCAAGTCTGGCGCTGACACTTTCTGCACCTGGAAGGCCGGAGAGGAGTTCGGAATCCAGAAGAGTGGTCAGCGTCGCCACTGTGCTGGCTGTAGCTGTCTGCGATGAGACGCGCAGAAGGAAGACGGATGGCAAAGCCGCCAGAAGCGGATTGCGCCTACGGTCTCCGAAATCAAAAACGCCGGAAATCAATGTGGTGGTCGGGCTGCCCGAGCCGAACCGCAGATCAACGGCCTTGTATCGCGTTCCCGGCGTCCACGGTGACATGCCAAGGCTAGTCGAGACTTCATGAAAGGGGACGGTTTCTGCTCCGGCGTGGGACACAAGGCAATGGGCTTCACCCCGAGGGAGAACAACGATATCGCCTGGCTCCAGCCACATAGGTTCATCGAGATCGTCTTTGAGAAGCGACGCGCGTCCCGTGAGCAGCAGATGGAACGGCGCTCCGCCCAGCGCGTCCTTTGCGAAACCCCAGTCGCCCGACAGGGTCATGCGACAGAACACCGTGCTGTGCAGGCGCAGTCCCTCAAGGACTTCATCGATCAAGATCATTCCCACCGCCATTACGAATTCGCACCGTCAGTCATCAAGGGAACCGCGGACCTGCTGAGGCAGTGAAAATACCACAGGCAGCAGAACGAAAAGAGGGGGCTGCCGAAATCGCCGCTCAAATGAAAGCGATCCAACGGCCGGCGAGCACGGCGCCCGTCCACAAGAACACGGAGATCGCCCCGGCGATCCGGCCATACGGTTGCCCCACACTCCCGGCAATGCCACGTGGATTGGACTTCAGGCGCAGAACCAAAGCGTTCACGCCAGCCAGAAACACGATGCTCAGCTTGATCAGAAAGGCGGGATTTTCGGCATAGTCCGTGATCCGGATGGATGCGAGAAGCGCGCCTGAGGTGGCAGCGAGCAAAAATCCGAGGACCGCAAAACGGATAAGTGGTTGAAGCACGGGGTCGAACTGCGGTCCGAGAACGCGCAGCAGGCGAAGATCGACAGGTATGATTGAGCCGAAGAGCAGTGCTATGCCCAGCAGGTGAAGGGCGGAAATTATCGGATAGATCACTGTCGCCGTCGAGATGAAGCGAACAGCGGGAATGCTCTCGATCCAGAGAAAAACCTCCGTTAATTGCATCCGTCCACCCTCCGGTGAAGACCGCCGGTGTAAGAGACGACCTCACCGTCGGCGAGCCGAATCCATGAGCTGCGCAATTGATTTGGCGCCAGGCAATTGCGCAACGCAACGATCAGTACCCGATCTCCGACACGAACGCGGTCTGCGAGATCGTAGAATGTTCGAACCGGCGACAACTCGATCTCGCGATCCTGACCAATGTCCTCGGCACGCACCACAAGCTGCCCGCGGAATTCATCGGGACGATCAAGATTACCGGCAGGGATATCGGTTTGTTCGACACGGACTGTTACGATCGGATGGGGTGGGGCGAAAGTCGTCCGGGTCACCATTCCACCGATAACGATTGGTGTGCTCATATCGTACTGGCCGGTGACACCGTGATGGGCAAGGACTCCTCCGCCCGAAAGAGCGAGGACAATCAGTGCGGATGTAAGGATGAATCGGCGGGACGGTTTGTTCATGGAACGCTCTCTTCCTTCTGACAAATAGTGTGGCAGGCTGTCCGCAAAAACCTCATGCGCCGCGCCCTATCTCCAGGAAACTTTCAAACGATGGACTGCGGCAGGGTCAAATTCTTGTCGGATCGTTTCAACGGCAGCCGAACTGTCACCGATTTTTATTGGCCTCGAATATCCGCTCGTAATCCCCACCCCGTTCGGCCCATCGAAGCGTCTTGACCCGCTCGACCAGGATTTCACCGAGCGGAAGATCCGAATTGCCGAGGATTTGCATCACTTCGTCGATGTAATCCGGGAGCGGCATTGCGTGGGGGTCCGTCGACTGGTGCGGGCCGGCGAGTTCGGTCTGCACGTAAGGCGGGGCGAGCTCAAGGACTTCCACCGATGTCGCGCGAAGCTGGAAACGGAGTGATTGCAGCCAGGAATGAAGAAAGGCCTTGCTGGCACAATAGGTGGGGAAGGGTGCGAAGGGAACGAAGGCTAGACCTGACGTCGTGGTGATGATCGTCGACTGCTGCTGCCGTTTGAGAACGGGCAGCAGCGCTGTTGTGAGGCTGAGGACGCTGACAATGTTTGTCTGGATGATCGATAGCGAGACCGATATATCCGACGCATCGTCGTCAAGGTTCTCAGGCCTCGATATGCCGGCATTGCTGATCAACACGTTGAGGTTCGGAAAAGCTTCCCGGATCTCGGCCGCGAAGGCGTCGATGGCAGCCGGATCCTGAACATCCAGCGGCAGACCGCGCATGCCGGGATTGGCGGCGACGATCTCATCGATGAGCGCCTGACGACGCCCGGCAATGACGACCTGGTTGCCGAGCCGGTGGAAGGTTTCAGCCAGCGCGCGACCGATGCCGCTGGTGCCGCCTGTGATCAGGATCGTGTTGCCGGTCAAAACCATGGCGCTTTCTCCTCTAGGGATAATTGTAAATGTTGAAGTGGAGGCTGAACGCCGGGCTGATCTTTTCGGTCAGCCGAGGACAGCAGGTTTCAACGTGTCTTCGCACCAATCGCGAAAACTGGTCGGACTGGTATTATCCGGCGTCCGCGGCTCGCCGTTGTCGAGACCGTTGTTCTTGGCGAACGCCATGTCAGTCATGCCTTGCGCCATGGCATCCGACATGCCGAAGCCGACAAAGCGAGCCTTGTATGCCTCGAACGGGATTTGCTGGTACCGAACGGGTTTACCCAGGACTTCCGTCATGATCTGCGCCATGTCGTCGAACGACAGATCCTCGGGGCCGAGCACCGCGAGATGGCCCTGCCCAGTCCAGGAGTGATCGAGAAGCAATCTGACGGCAGCAGAGGCGATGTCGCGGGTAGCGCAGGCCGGCAGCTTTCTGTCGCCTGCGATGGGTGAGAAGAAAATGCCCTGGTTCTTGATGGACTCGCTCTGACGGGCAAGGTTGTCCATGAACGAGGGCATCGTCAGCGCCCTGTAGTTGACGCCCGTGCCGGCAATCAGATCGTCCATTTTCAGGGAGGCTGTCACAAATCCTGCTTCAAGGGCCACTGCCGTTCCGCGACCGAGCGCAGAAATCCCAATGACCCGTTGCACGCGCTGTCTCCTGATCGCCTCGCAGGCCGGTCTTGTGAAGTCCACGTAGGCTGCTTCGACGCTCTCTGCGCGGGGATCCGGAGGCACGAGCCAGAACACCGCATCGGCGCCCTCGAAAGCCCGGTTCACAGCATCGAGGTCGCGGTGAGATCCCTGCACGACTTCGATTTTCGTGCGGATGTCCGCGGGGATTCGCGAAGGATCACGCGCGATGACGCGGACAGGTTCACTAGCGCCGACTAATTTCGCGAGCACCTGGCTACCGATGTCACTGGTGGGAGCGGTAATGACGATCATTGCAATCTCCGTCTTCATCTGCCCGATGGCGGAAGCATGATCACGATACGTCAAAGGCACGATACTATGTATGCTTGAACGTCCGTTTTTCCCTACTGATCGTCCACCGCCAATCGAAGGAGAACCTGGAAGCTCGACGGCCGAAACAGGTCAAACGCGCGGTCGATAGCAAGTCCCCGGGGTCAGCGTCCCTTTGTCAGAAACTGTGAGATTGGAACGGACTGCCGCCCGTTCATCGCGATAGCGGCGGCGGGGCTTGGCCCTGACAGTTGGGCGCGGATCCTCTTCACCGAAACGACAACGAGAAGGGCCGCAACCTCGGTTGCGACGAGCGCAGCGAAGATCCCGAGACCAGTCTCCGAAACCGACCATCCCTGCAGATGCAAGACATAGCCGGCGCCAGCCAGAGCACTGATCCAGCAGAGGGCCCCGAGCGCGCTTGCGAGCAGGAACGACCCAAATGGCAATCTGAGAACGCCAGCTGGTAACGCGTGGAAAATACGCACCGTCGGCACGATCTGGCCCAGAACGGTGATCAAAAAGGGGTTTCTGCGGTAGGATGAAGACATCTGGTTGTAGAGCTTCGGCTTGAGGAACAGCCACTTTCCATATCGCTCAACGAAAGACTTCACGCGATCCTCGCCGATTGCGACGCCCGCGGCATACCAACCGACAGCGCCGCCGATCGAACCCAACGCAGCAATCAGGCATCTCCAGACCAGATCCTCGCCCGTTGACGCTCCGGCCCCAATTGCGGGAAACAAAATGTACGACGGCAGCACGGGGATGAATTTCTCGACGAGAGATGCGAGAAACACGGTTTTCAAGTCAACAGCATTGAGAAGGGCATCGGCCCACTGTTCAAGAATTTCGACGGTCATGCCGAGGCCTTTCATGCCTCCCGGCAAGGGAGGCGTTCGCAACATCAAGTGAGATCCGGCGGATACGATTTTAGGAAGACAGCGACGCGCCAGCAGGGGCCTGTTGAAACAGGCGCCAAAACCACCGACTGCGCCCTCTTGCCGATGCTGCGTTAGTTCCGGCGACAGGCTTTTCTCGCGCCCTTCCAGGCTCTGTCAGCGCTTTCACGCGCCCGAGAAATGCATTGGAGTCGAACTGCTTCGTTCCGAAATCAGGCGACGCCCCTTGCGCATCAGGATGGAAGAAAATCTCTAGATTGATGACAGGGAGGGGCTCGATATCGCGCACGGTATCGATGTCCGGACGGGTGGTGATGGCAAGTCGATAGTCCGCGGCGGCCAACGCTTTGCGAAGCTCAGGCACAGAGCATGCAATCGAAGTAACATAACCGATTTCGGTCAATCTCGCGGCAATAACTGTGGCTGCCGCTTTGGGAAGAAAGATAAGAACTCGGTTTTCGGCTAGGTAATCCATGGCAATATCCTTGGCTGATTGGTGCCATGATACGCGGACGTTCAAGTTCTGTGTGTTTGGATACGTTTAGTTTTGTTGCCGGTTTGGACACATGGGGCATTGCAGCGATAAGGAGGAACAGCAAGGGCCAGGACGCGCTTTCGCTCGCCCTGGCCCAGTCTATCTCTGCGAATTAGGCGGTCGCGCGGCTCGCATTGCTTTTAGGCTGAGGCGCCGAGACAACGGAAGCGGCGTCTTCCGCGGGCAGATCGATATGCGCGATTAGACCGTGGGGTATAGCGTTCAGGAGTTCTATTTTACCCCCGTGAGCCCGAACGATATCGTCGACAATGGAAAGGCCGAGCCCGAAGCCAGTGCGATCGGAGGTCGTTCTGGCGGTATCGACCTTGAAGAAGGGTTCGAGAACCCGCTTTCGCAGATTGCCCGGGAGGCCAGGGCCATCGTCTTGCACGCTGATGCGGACCACCTCGGCTCCTACTGCGGACAGAGTGACGGTTATTCGCTGTGCAAACTTGGTGCTGTTCTCGACAAGGTTCGTCACGGCGCGCGCCAGCCAACGCGGCTTGCACCGATAGGCAAAACGCTCTGGTCCTACGTATGCGACGTTGTAACCCATATCAGTAAAGTCGGCGCAGACCGTTTCAAGCAAGCTCGGTAGGTCGGCATTGAGAAGCTTCTCCGCGCCCATCTCCTTGCTGAGATAGATCAGAGTATCGTCGATCATGTCGCTGAGAGCCGCGATGTCGGCGAGGAACGATGCTTTCAGTTCTGGCTGGGTTGACCGCTCGGCCCGCAATCTGAGGCGGGTCAGTGGCGTGCGCAGGTCGTGACTGATTGCACGCAACATGCGGGTCCGATCCTCGATCATGCTGCGGACACGGCTGCGCATGTCGTTCAGCGATTTCGCGAGCGTGCGCATTTCGGCCGCGCCATTCTCGTCGAACGGGCGATCTGGTCCCTCATCGGGTTTCAGTGTTTCGGCAGCCTCGGCAAATTTCAAAAGCGGCGCCGTAATCATCGACGCAGCGTAGAGCGACAGAAGAAGGACAGGCAGGATAACCACCATGACCTTCAAAGTAAGGTTGATCTGTTTGTCGGTGATCCAGCTGTCGGCCGGAGGTGCGGGGGGCAAGAAGGCAAGTGCCCTGCCGTCCCCAGTCGCGACCACGAGCACGTTGTGCAGCTTCCCGGTCGTCGTCTCCGCGCGAAAGCTGGTCAGGATCGCATCCGGCAGATTGTTTCTTACGAGCTGGCGTGCATCCTTGCGAGGGATCGACAAGCTCGCGTCCGGGGCAAGTTCCGCAGTCGAAACCTCTTCAACCTGAAGACCGCTTTTTGAAACAATCGCAAAAAGCGCCGCCAGCTGTTCCGGCGTGTCAGCGGCACGAACCTGCTCGGTCACCATCTCGATCTTGACGGCAGTGCCACGTGCGTAGGAAAGGCTCTCCGGCTCATAGAGTGTCAAAGGCTGTGTCAGGATCGCCAGCAGTGAAACGAGTATGACCGGCGTAATCGCTGACGCTGCGATCTGCCACCGGATCGATCCAGCTTTCATTCGCTTGAGCATCAACGGTTCTCCACCTTAGGCGTGAACAGATAGCCCCCGAGCCGCACGGTCTTGATGAAGGTCGGTTCCCGGACATTGGGCTCGATCTTCTGCCGCACGCGGCTGACATGGACGTCGATGCTGCGCTCGACCGGACCCGCAAGACCAGCATGCGTCAGTCCCAGCAACTGTTCTCGTGTCAGAACTCGGCCTGGATTCCTGCAGAACGCCAGAAGCACATCGAATTCCGCCGTCGTCATCGAGACGTGGACGCCATCCGGGCTGATGAGCTGACGTGGGATCGGATCGACCAACCACCCTGCGAATTCCATGGGACTCTGGGGTACGCGCTGATCGGTACTGTAGGATGCGCGACGCAACAGCCCCTTTATACGGGCCATCAGCTCGCGGGGATTGAAAGGCTTGGTGATATAGTCGTCAGCGCCGAGCTCGATGCCGATGATCCGATCGATGTCGTCTTTCAGCGCGGTGAGCATGATGATCGGTGTGACGGACGCCGCTCTCAGACGCCGGCAAATGCTGAAGCCGTCTTCGCCAGGCAGCATCGCATCGAGCACGACAAGATCGAAGGACTGGTTGCGCATCAGGACGTCCATCTCGGTCGCCGAACCCACCGCGATTGCCTCGAAACTGTTGTCGCTCAACATTTCCACCACCATCGAAGCGATCTCGTGATCATCCTCGACGAGCAGAATGCGCGAGCCGGTTTCCGGGGCGACAAGATGTAGATGCGCGCTCATAATGTACCTTAAAGTTCAGGAGGTTTCCGATCGCTCTTACTCCCTATAGTCGCTGAACACTCATGGGCGGTCACGGGAAGATTTGTTTTTTAATATTAAGCCAAAGTAGCATCCTGATGCTGACGCCGGGGCGAAAACCATAGCCGGTCAAAGTAATAGCGCCCACGGATAAGCCAATATGGCTCGGCAACATCTCTTAACATCACAAAACCCAAGGCGGCCTTCATCTCTGAGATAGTGCGGCCAGCAAGCGCACGTCTTGGCGCTTCCCTTGCCCATGCATCAGACCTCAGGAGCCGCATCCAATGTCGCCTATTAAATTCACACCAG
>Ga0307513_10005940_pt1 | contig 16019 bp, 12 predicted proteins | sample 15_EM_MG_FD_202174 | JGI IMG/M metagenome (GOLD analysis project Ga0307513, IMG submission 202174) | Populus trichocarpa ectomycorrhiza microbial communities from riparian zone in the Pacific Northwest, United States - 15_EM | ecosystem: Host-associated > Plants > Roots > Unclassified | place... | reverse complement strand
CGGTCCGTCGGTTTCGACCGCAATCTCGTTCAACCTGCCCGAGAACGAAACGCTCGAAGAGGGTATCGCCGCGATCGAGCGCACGATGAATGAGATCCACGTGCCGGCCACGATTCGCGGCACGGCCTACGGCACCGCCAGTCTGTTTCAGAAGAACGCGAGTAGTCAGCCCTGGATGCTGGCCGCGGCGATGCTCGCGATCTACGTGGTGCTGGGCGTGCTCTACGAGAGTTACGGTCAACCGCTGACCATTCTCTCCACGCTGCCGTCCGCCGGGCTCGGCGCGTTGCTGGCACTTCTGGCGAGCGGATTTCAATTCAGCCTGATCGCGTTCCTCGGAATCCTGCTGCTGATCGGCATCGTGAAAAAGAACGCCATCATGATGGTCGACTTCGCGCTCGATGCCGAACGCACGCTGGGTCTCGCGCCGCGCGCCGCCATCGCGCGTGCGTGTTCGCTGCGCTTCCGCCCCATCATGATGACCACCTGCGCGGCGCTCGCCGGAGCGCTGCCGCTCGCGCTTGCGACCGGCGACGGCACCGAATTTCGTCAACCGCTCGGAATCGCCATCGTCGGAGGCCTGATCGTGAGCCAGTTGCTGACGCTCTACACGACTCCGGTCGTCTATCTATCCGTCCGCCGTTTCGGTTTGCGGCACGCGCCACGCGCGGATTCGTCGCACCTCACTCCCGGAATGCCGGCATGGCAGGGGTCGTCATCATGAACACCGCTTCCGTCACGATCCTTGGCGTGGTGATTTCGTTGCTCGCGGGTTGCGCCGTTGGCCCGGACTATCGCCGTCCGGATTTCGCGTTGACCGATGCGTACAAGGAGCAAGACGGATGGAAGCCCAGCGAGCCTGCGGATCTGCCGGGGAGCGGCGCCTGGTGGGAAATCTATCGCGACGAGGTGCTGAATGGTCTCGAGCGACAGGTCGAGATCTCCAACGAGAACGTCAAGGCCGCGGCGGCGGCGGTCGAGCAGTCCGAAGCGCTGGTCAGGCAGGCGCGCGCGGGGTTCTGGCCCATCATTACCGGGTCCTGGGACCGGCAGCGCACCGCATCCGGCGCGCAGGGTGCGCGCACCTTGTTTGGCGCGGGCGCCGAAGCCGTCTGGAACCTCGACGTGTGGGGCAAGATTCGCCGCTCGACGCAGAGCAGCTCCGCCAGCGCCCAGGCGAGCGTCGCCGCGCTTGCCGCCGCGCGCCTGTCCGCGCAGTCGCAACTGGCGTCGATTTATTTCCAACTGCGCGCGCAGGATCAGTTGCAGTCTTTGCTCGACGCCACGGTGGCCGCGCAACGGGAATCGCTGCGCATCGCCGAGAGTCGCTATCGTTTCGGCGTCGCCGCGAAGGCCGATGTGGTCAGCGCCCGGACGCAACTGCTCACGAACCAGGCGCAGCAGACCAACGCCGCGATCCAGCGCGCGCTGCTCGAGCACGCCATCGCGATCTTGACCGGTCGAGAGCCGGCGGCATTTTCCCTGAGCAGCGCGCCGCTGCGGGCGGACGTTCCCGCGGTTCCGGCCGGCTTGCCATCGACGCTGCTCGAAAGGCGCCCCGACATCGCGGCAGCGGAGCGCACGGTGGCTGCCGCGAGCGCGCAGATCGGAGTCGCGCGCGCGGCTTTCTTCCCGAGCATCTCGATCAACGGTTCCGACGATTACCAGGGCGGCGTGGCGAGTACCTTGATCCGCGCGTCCAATCGCGTGTGGGCATTCGGGCCGGTACTCGCGCAAACCTTGTTTGCCGGTGGGCTGCATCGTGCGCAGGAGGCGCAAGCACGGGCGGCATTCGACATCAGCGTCGATGACTATCGACAGACGGTCCTGCAGGGATTGCAACAGGTCGAAGACGAGATCGTCACGCTGCGCGTGCTCGAGAAACAATCGGCAATAGTCGATGCCGCGGTGGCGTCGGCCCGCGAAGCGGAGGCGCTCACTCTCAATCAGTACAAGGCGGGCACGGTGCCCTACAGCAGCGTCATCGCCGCGCAAACGGCCCGCCTCGACAGCGAAGTGAGCGCCTTGTCCGTGCTCTCGAGCCGGCTGACCGCGAGCGTGACGATGATCGAGGCGCTGGGCGGCGGCTGGAGCGATGCGGCCCTCTTACAGATGCAATAGAGCGCCCGGCGAATGACATCGCCATCCAACGGGGCAGCGCAATCATGTGTTCGAAGGTGCTCGCCACTGCCTGGAGGAACTCATGGTCCGTCACGGAAAGGCCTGGAATCGCGCTCCCTGCGGGAGCATGGCGATCGGCATCCTGATTCTGGCGGCCTCTGGCGGAGCGACGGCTGGCTCGGCACCCATCGCGAAAAATGCCGAAGTCTCCATTCCGTTCGCGGACCGCGACGGCATTCGCGATTGGCGTGGCGACGGCAGCAAGGGCCTGTGGATCCTGGCGGCGAGTGGCCACTGGTTCTATGCGCGCTTTTCTTCGCAGTGCACGACCTTGCCGACCGCACTCGGCGTGAAGTTCGTTCCCGAACCGAGCGGCGTCTTGAGTCGTTGGAGCTCGATCCGCTTGGCACACGACGAGCGCTGCTTCTTCCGCTCGCTGCAGCCGAGCGACGCACCGCCGAAGAAAGCCGGATCCGCGCAGCCGCGTCCTGCGTTGGGCAATGCCGAAAACCCTGCGCGCGCGGGTGCAATTCGAGTAGTCGTGACAACGGAGAGAGCAACATGTTGACGAATTTGAACCGGGTCATCGGGCTCGCCGGAGCCATTGCGATCATCGGTGCTGGCTATGTGATTCTGAACGACGCGGACGGTGCCTACATTGCCCCGCCAGCCCGGGATGCGCTGGTGCAAGCAGTCGATCTGACCCGCATCGCGGGCTTTCGGTACGTGGACGATCACACGCTCGATGTCACCGATGAGCTGGGCAACGAGTTCAAGATGGCGCTGACCGCGGCATGCCCCGGACTCAAGGACGCCCGTACGTTCTCGCTCGTGACGGAAAACTATCGGGACTTCGACCGGTTCACCGCCATCGCGGTGAAAGGCAATGTCTGCACGTTCAAGGATTTCGCGCCGCTGGCAGCGAGCGGCCCATCGACGCCGGCTTCCTAGTGGCCAGCGAAACTCACGTTCCCGCACGAAGGCCGGCACGCGAAGGTCGGTCGGGACACCGCGCCGCGGTGAGACTGTTCGCGCTGACTGCATTCATTGCGGCTTTCTTGCTGGCACACCGCGAAGTGCAGGGCCACGGGGCGGTGCTCGTCAAGGACGCCGCTAACAACGTGCCTGTGGCCGAGTCACTCGCGGATCTTCCGTTGGTGGAAGTCCCCGCAAAAGCTTCGCCGGGGAATGTATTGGCGCTCATGATTTCCGGAGACGGTGGGTGGGCGTCGCTCGATCAGGCGCTGTCGGCGGAGCTCTCCAACCGCGGTATCCCCGTGGTCGGCCTCAACTCGCTCAAATATTTCTGGCATGCGCGCAGTCCCGCGCAGACGGCGACCGACGTGAGCCGCCTCATCGAGCACTACGTTTCGCGATGGCACGCGACCCGCGTGTTGCTGATCGGGTATTCCTTCGGTGCCGACGTGATGCCATCGGTGTTCAACCGCTTGCCGCCCGAGTCTCGCGCACGCGTGGCCTCGATCAATCTATTGGGACTGGCGCAGGGCGCGACGTTCGAGATAACCGCGGGCGAGTGGTGGCCCGGCTCCAGGGCGAAAGAGACTCCGGTGTTGCCGGAGGTCGAGCGATTCGGTTCGATGCGGGCGCTGTGTATCGAAGGTGCCGGTGAAAAACACTCGATTTGCCCGGAGCTGAAGCAGCGCGGAATCGAAGTGCGGCAGATTGGCGAGGGCCATCATTTCAGTGGTTTGGCCAAAGACATCGCCGATGCCATCCTCGCGGTGGCGAAGTCACCGGGTCCGGCACTCTCGAGCTGATCCGCGCGGAACGCGGATCTCGCCTAACAACTGGCTTCTGCCGACGTCCGCGGGATAAAGTGCCGGAAGTCTCTGGCCGAGGCGTCGCGACTCGGCCCACTCGAGTTCTACCGGAATCATCATGCAACTCACCTTTCGCAGCCTGTTCTTCAATTCCAACGGCAAGCTGCGCAACGGCTGGTGGATACTCATCTTCATTGCATTCATCGCGATCACGCGCCTTGCCTACAAGCCGTTGACGCACGGCCTGAAGGAATCGGGAATTCCCGCTCTTTGGCTCGAGCCGGTACCGTTCCTGTTGACGCTGCTGGCAACCTGGGGATGCACGCGGCTGCGTGGCGAACCACTCGTAAGTGTCGGGTTGCGCCTGGATCGGCGATGGGTCAGGGAGGTGGCAGGGGGCGCGCTGCTGGGGATCGGCATGATCTTGTTAGTCGTCGGCCTGATCTGCGCCGTCGGCGGACTGCGATTCGAGATGGATCCGGCGCGCAGCGGCGTCTCGCTCTTGATCGGACTGCATGTCGTCCTGTTTGCCGTACTGCTGGAAGAGAACTTGTTCCGTGGCTTCATCTTCCAGCGTTTGCTGGACGGGATCGGGATCTGGCCTGCGCAGCTCGCGTTAGCGGCGTTGTTTGCATTCAGTCACTGGGGAAACCCGGGAATGCAGGGCAGCACCGAGATCGTCGCTTCGCTGGATCTATTTCTGGCTGCGGTAATGCTGGGCCTGGCCTACCTGCGCACTCGCAGCCTGGCATTGCCGGTGGGGCTGCATCTGGGTTGGAACTGGGCCCAGGGCCAATTGCTGGGATTTGGCGTAAGCGGTTACGACCAGGCCGGCTGGTGGCGGCCCGTCTTTCAAGGTCGGGCCGAGTGGCTCACGGGCGGCTCGTTCGGCCCGGAGTCCAGCATTTTCAGCCCGCTCGTCAGCCTGCTGATGATCCTCCTGCTGTGGAAGTGGCAGGGTTCGGTCCCGCCATCGCAGCCGCGATCGAAGTAGCCGCCGAGTAGCTGCCGGTGAGTCACTTCCCGGAAATGCCGCGTAGTTAGCGGACTTCGCGAACGACACAGGCTGCTCCCACCCTGTCCGAGGATCGATTTGCCAGCGAGTGTGTTGCGATGCACGGGCTGCTCTGGCCAGCGCGTCAGGGTTTGCCAGTTTCTGCAATGGCTCCAAACGGCACGACGGAGTACGCTGCAATTTCGGCATGTCCCAGCACTATCACCACTGGCTTGTCCTGGTCTCTCTCGTTGTCGCCATCCTGGCGTCATATACCGCTATCACCCTCGCGCTGCGAATTCGCGTCGCAGCCCGGCAGCACGCTCCCGCCTGGCTCATCGGTGGCGGCGTTGCAATGGGTATCGGTATCTGGTCGATGCACTTCGTCGGCATGCTCGCGCTCATGCTGCCGATCGAAATCGCGTACGACGTGGGAATAACGCTCCTCTCGATGGTCATCGCCATCGGCGTGTCGACATTCGCGCTACACATCGCCAGCCGCAAACAGGTCAGTCGCGCCGCGCTGGTCGGCGCCGGCATTGCGATGGGAATCGGCATATGCGCCATGCACTACGTCGGCATGGCGGCCATCGAGATATCCCCTGCGATCCATTACGACCCTTTGTGGGTAGCCGTCTCGTTCGCGATTGCCATCGCCGCATCCTTCGCGGCCCTCGGCGTCGCGTTCTCTTCGCCTCGGCCGTCCGGCTGGCGTCGTTATCATCGCGCCCTGGGCGCCATGGGCATGGGGCTCGCCATCGCCGGCATGCACTATGCGGGCATGGCGGCGGCGCAATTTCCCGCAACGGCCGCAGGTGGTGCGGCCCTGGTGAACCGTGGCTGGCTCGCGGGTGCCGTCACCACAATCACGTTGTTTGTGCTCGTTGCTGCGCTGCTACTGTCACTGGTCGAAGCGCGCGCTACCGCGCGCACTGCGAAATTCCAGGCGTCTCTTGCCGAGGTCGCCCAGACGAGCCGGGCAAAGGACGAATTTCTGGCGATGCTCGGCCACGAGCTCCGCAATCCGCTGGCGTCGATTTCGAATGCGGTACATCTGCTGCAGCGTTCGGGGCCGAACGGCGCGCAGCGGCAGTTCGCCGAGGACGTGATTGCGCGCCAATCGTTGCACCTGAGCCGGATCGTCGATGACCTGCTCGACGTGGGACGTGCCATCGCGGGCAAGATTGCATTGCAGCGCGACTCGATCGACGCGTTCGCAACAGTCGAAGAGACCTTGCGGGCGCTGACCGCCGCTGGAATCACTGCCGGCCGGCGGGTGGAGCTAAAGGGGAAAGCCGCCTGGGTGAACGCCGACCGCACACGGATCGTGCAGGTGGTGTCCAACCTCGTGTCGAATGCCGTGCAACACACGGTAGCCGGAGGCCGGATCTCCGTGCAGGTCGCCTCGCGCGACAACGAAATCGAGCTCGCCGTGAGCGACGACGGCGTAGGCATGGATGCCGAGACCGCGGCGCGCGTCTTCGAGCTTTTCTTTCAGGCTCAGCAGGGACCCGAACGCAAACGCGGCGGTCTCGGCCTCGGCCTCACGCTGGCGCGGCGCATCGTCGAGTTGCATGGGGGCACGATCGAGGCTGCGAGCGACGGGCCGGGCACCGGCGCGACATTCTCGATTCGCCTGCCGGCGATCGCGCCGTTGGTGGAAAACTCTTCGAGACAACCATCGGCAAAGGTGGGCTGCGCGCGTCACGTAGTCATCGTCGAGGACTCGGAGGATTCGCGCGTCAGTTTGCAGAAAATCCTGGAGCAGGAAGGGCACACCGTACACACGGCAGCCGACGGCCTGAGCGGATTCGATGTGATCGCGCGAGTGCGGCCTGATGTTGCGCTGATCGATATCGGGCTACCCGGACTCGACGGCTATGGTCTCGCGCAGCAGGTGCGTTCCAATGGGTTGCGCACCTATCTGATCGCTTTGACCGGGTATGGTCTCGCGGAGGATCGCAGACGCGCCCTCGAGTCGGGGTTCGACGCACACATGACGAAACCGCCGCAGATGGAGCGGCTGCTCGCGTTGGTCGCGTCCGGCCTGGCGAAGCTCGAGCCTATCTCTTGAGAAGTCGTCGAAGCGATCGACCGCGAGTGACTCAACGCTGGAGCGTGAATCCGGCCGAGCCCCGCGAAATCAGACCATCTGCAAGGGCGAAGATGCCGGCAACAGCCGCCGGCGCTGTTCGTCGCGCACCTGGTCGAGGGTCAGGCGCGTCGCCGCGGCCACCGAATTCAGCACGGGATGTGCCGCACCGCGCGGCAAGGTCAGGCCATGGGTTCGCTCCCAGGCGCGAATCCTCGCGTCGGGTGCATGGGCGGCAGCCGAAAGCTCCAACAGCTCGATTCGACGGCGTTCGTCGGCCTGCGCTTGCTCGACAGCCAGTCGAACACGGTAATCCGAGGCCAGCTCACCGGGAATCATCGGCGAAATGTTGCTCAATGCAGATCTCCAAAGGGTAAGGCGGGCGGCAGTCTGCGCGCTCCCGCATCAGATTGACACCACAGGCTTGCAGTTCTATTCGAACCAATAAGCGGTGCCGCGCATTTCAATGCTGACGCGTGGCGGCACCCCGGCAGGGCAATCCGGGTTGTCGAAGGCACCGTGCGGGACACAGTGGGCCACGCGCGGATCCGTGTCGTTCGTCTTGAATACCAGCACTTCGTCAGGCCGCATGCCGGAAAAGTGGGCCCAGCGCTGATTCTGGTTGTACCGCAGCAGCAGCGCTTCGAAAGCGAAGGCAACCGCGCCGTCACGATCGAAGATCGCATCCGCGGCGAGGAAGTCTTCCTCGCCCAGGCTGCGCGCATCGCACACCGCAAGCGGCACGTCCTGCGGTGGCGGCGTCAAAACCCGCCATACGTTGTACTGCGCGGATCTGCGCACACCACGGCCATTCTCAGGAAGGGTTTGCGCGTAGAACGAGCGCGCCGTCGCATCGCTCACGTCGACATGGACGAAGCGCGCCGGCCGTGAATTGTCGTGCGCGCCGGACTCGCGCGAACGCTCGCCGAAACGCAGAATCCCCGGTCCTTTGACGGTGGCGTGGTCGGCGCCGGACAGCGAGAGGAGCAATTGACGGATCTCCTCGACGTGGACGCGCTCGATTTCGGCCGGGTCGCGGAAGTCGCGCACGGTGCTCGTGTGGCTGATGAGGCAGAAGCCTTCGGCGTCGAGCGTGGGCGGCACGGTTCGAAACCGCGCGTCATCGATCGGAACCGCTCGCGGAATGACATTCAGGACGTCACGAGTCGTGTCGTTCGCATGGAACCGCGGGCGAACGTTCATGGGTTCGCTGAAGCCGAGCACGCCTGAGACGCTGCGCGTCATGAAAAATACGCGACCGATCGAAACTCGATGCTTTCGCGCGGGTGCGCCTCCGGGCGACTCGTATCGCGGAATGCGGTGTGCGGTACGCGCCAGGGCCGAATGCGGCGGCTGTCATGGAACACCACCAGCAATACTTCGTCGCACGTCATGTTCGAGAAGTACCACCAGCGATGATCGGGGTTGTGACGAAAGATCGCCGCCGCGATGCGTTTGTCCTCATCAGGCACGGGTCGCAGCATCTCTTCGCGTTCTGGAATCCTGTCGACCACGAAGAGTGTGTTGGGAACGCCTTCATCGTCACCGACACTGTTGCCGTCGCAGAGCGCGAGTGGATAGTCCTGTGGCGGCGGCGAGAAGGTTCGCCAGAAGCTCGTGTAGAGAAACCGCTGATACGGTGGCGCGTCCGGAAACCGTTGCTGGTGGAGCGTGCGCGCAAAGGCGTCGACGCGGTCCGGCGAGCTGTCGCAATGCGCTTCACCGGCGGGTGGCTGCACTCCACCTTTGTGGTTATAGCCCACCACTTCGCGCGCCGGAGCGGGAAGATCGCCGGAAGTACGCACCATCCATCCGGTGGTTGCGACCCGGTCGGCGCCGGTCATTTGCCGGATCGCCGCGGCCACCTCGTCGGGATAGATTGCGTCGACTTCTTCCTTGTCGCGGAAGTTGCGTACGGCGCTGCGATGCTGCTTCAACGTGAAGCCGTGGCTCGCATGCGTGAATTCCGCCTGGTGGGGTCGCGCGTCGCGGATCGTCACCGCATACGGCAAATACTCCCCGGTGTTCACTTCACGCGCCGGCGCGACGAAGCGCCGGTTGATGAACGACCCCGGCGCGAGGTAGTTGATCGCGGTCTCGAAAGCGGGAGCGTCGCGCTCGTTTGCGTTGATCACGTCGCCCTCAGCGCACTTCGCCGGAGAAGGTCCGCAGCGCGGGGTTGGTGCGGTCGGGCATTGCCAGCGCCGCCTTTACTCCGGCGCGCTCGCCCAGCCGTATGCGCCATTCGTCGAGACGCGGATGTTTCCGCTCGTCGGTGAGGTCGGGAAACATGCGGCCGGCATACATCCCGCAGTGCGAGAAGAAGTTGATGTCGGCCAAGGTGAACTCGTCGCCGGCAAGCCACGCGGTGCGGGACAGCTGGCTTTCGACCTTGTCCAAGGCGACCGACACCTTGCGCTTGGCGTTGGCGAGATCGGACTCGCTGAATCCCGAGCGGGCCGTGCGCCACTTCTCGCGCTGTTCGTGCAGCGGAATTCTTTCGACCATCCGGTCGAACTCGCCGCGCTCGATCGCGCGGGCCAACACACCGATGAACCGGTGCCAGCCATGCATCGAGACGTAGTTCATCACGTGCTCGTCGATGAACTTGTTCCAATAACGCATGCGCGCCCGGCCCGCGGCATCGGCCGGGCGCAGCGGCGGCGCCTCGGGAAAAGCGTCCTCCAGATATTCGTTGATGACGCTCGAGTGCGTGACGACGATGCCGTCATGATCGAGCACCGGCACCTGACCTTCGGGATTGAGCGCGAGGAACGACGGGTCGTGTTGCTCGAACTTGTGCAGGTCGACGTACACGCTGTCGAATTCGAGGCCCTTCTCCTTCAATGGAATGAGGCACTTGAGCGAGTTGGCGCCCGGTTCGGCGTGGTAGAGCTTGAGCATCGTCGAATCCCATCATGCGTCGATCGGGCGTTCTCGATTCGGAGCGCACGAAGAACCTGCAGGCGGCGATCGAGTTGACCCTTCAACGGCAGCGCGCCGCTCCATTCGTGATGGTGCAGGATTCCGGAGCGCCGAATCGCTGCCAGTAGTCCACGAAGCCCCAGCGTTTCACGAGCCCGCCAAATCGCGGGTCGGCCCGGATGCTGGCCGTGCGTGGCGACCAGATGTTGCAGAGTCGATAGAGCAGCCGCTTGTCCTCGACGGGGCTGAAGGACTCGGCCACGCGGAATGCGCCATCTGCATCTCCTAACAAACCGAAGTGAGTGATCAGGAATGCCTTGTCGGCGTGCGGCTCCACTCTGCGCAGCCATTCGAGCGCGGGCGCGCGGCGTGCCGGGTCCAGCACACCGGCGGCCAGCGTCGTCGTGTCGAGCAGGTTCGCAGGAACACGCGCGCCGGGTGGCGCGTGGAACCAGTCACCGCCGTGGCTGCGGTACCACTCGGCAAGATGGTCCTGCTGGCCGAGATCCAGCCGCGCGATGGCTGCGCAGAGGGGACGAGCCGCGCCGAGCTCATCCGCCTTCTGCCACAGGCGTCGCGCTTCTTCCGCGTCGCCCGTCAACGTCGTCGCCATCGCCAGCCACATCATGGGCTGCGGGCTGCTGCCGTCATTGGCAACGCTGCGCCGCTCCATTTCGAGCGCTTCTTTCAGGCGGCCCATGCTGTACAGATGAATCGCATAGAAGTGGAGCGCAGCGGGGTCGCGCGGGTCCAGCTGTAACGCTTGCCGGAAGTCGACTTCTGCGTCGATCGGCATGCCGATGCTGCTGTGATAGTTGCCGAGCACCGCGTGGGGCTCGCCGAGCGAAGCGTCGCGGCCGATGGCGCTGCGCGCTTGCAGCACGGCGAGCTGCGCGGGGTCGCCCTCCGGGGGCGCCGGCGAAATCCACAGCGCGTAGACGTAAGCCAGCGCCGAGTGCGCCTGCGCGAAGCCGTCGTCGAGCGCGATCGCCTCGCGCAGCAACCGGGCCGCCTCGATCAGGGTCTCGTCGCGGCGCCAGCGCAGTAGATAACGCGCGCGCAGGTAGTTGCTGTAGGCGGCCGGACTGCTGGTCAGCGCGTCAGTCTGCAGCTGCGCGCGCAGATCGCTGCCGACCTGGATCTGCAGCTGGGTCACGAGCGCAGTCGCGATGCCGGAGCGCATTTCGCGCGTGTCGGCGGCGGGCGCGTCGAACGATTTCTGCCAGGTCGCTTTTCCGGACTTCGTGTCCCACAGGCGCGCGCGCACGTGGAGCACGTTGCCCTCGCGCGTGAAGTCGCCGTCGAGCGCCAGATCGACGCCCAGCCGCGCCGACAGATCGGCGGGACGGAGCTGATCGGGTTGTTCGACGTCGACGCGAAACGGCACGACGTTGAGCGAAGCCACCTGCCGCAGCTCGCGCAGCAGGTCGTCGGTGATCATCGCGCTCAAATAGTCGTCGTCGCGATGCGACCCGAGATTTCTGAGTGGCAGCACTGCGATGGATCGCGCCGTCACCAGCGAGGAGGTGACCCTGGGTGCCTGGCCCGCGTCGTGGGTGCGTAGGGCCTGCAGATACGTGCCGCCACCGGCAACCAGCGCGATGAGCAAGGCGCCGCTGCCGTCGCACGCGCGGTTCGCGCCGCGCGGACGTCTGGCTGCCCGCGAGCCAGGTCTCGAGATCCTGCGCGACGGCCGCCGCGCTCGCGTAACGCTGCTGCGGCTGCTTGGCGAGGCACTTGAGCGCGATGGCATCCAGATCCGCGGGAACACCCGCCCGGAGCGCTGCGCCGGCGCGCGGCATCTGCGTCGGCACGAGGCGCATCGTCGTGGCGGCGTCGTCGCCCTGGATGGGCGGCTGGCCGGTGAGCAATTCATAGAGCACGGCGCCCAGGCCATACACGTCCGTCGCCGGACCCAATTCCCCGAATTGCGCGCTGATCTGTTCCGGCGCCATGTAGTTGGGACTACCGAACGCGGTGGACGGCACGGTGAGCCCATGCTCGGCGGTGCGGAACTTCGCGAGACCGAAGTCGGCCACCAGGGGCGCGCCGCCCGCATCGAACAGGATGTTCGCGGGCTTGAGGTCGCGATGCAGGATGCCCTTGCCGTGCGCATGTTCCACCGCGAGCGCAATCCCGACGACGATCTCGGCAATGGCACGATAGTCGCCCTGCAACCGCTGCTCGTGCCGGTCGAGCGAGCCGCCCTCGGCGAACTTCATGCTGAAGAAAGGCAGCCCCGCATGCTCGCCCACTTCGTAGATAGGCAGGATGCCGGGATGGTCGAGTTGCGCGACGGCTTCGACCTCGTGACGAAACCGCCGCTGCATTCCGGGCAGGTGCATGAGGTGCGGCAGCATCAGCTTCAGCGCGACGGTGCGACGCGCGGCGAGCTGATTGGCGCGGTACACGATGCCCATGCCGCCGCGCGCGATCTCATCGAGCAGTTCGTAACCGGCGATCCGCTGGCCTTTGAGCTTCAGCCAGTCCTCGATTCCATCCTCAGGAGCGGATTCCCGGGAAATCTCCTCGGGACTGATCGTCGCCAGGCGCAGCAGACACACGCCGCACATGCCATCGATGCCCAACGACATCGATGCACCACATTGCGGACACTTGCTGTTCGAGTTGGCAACCGGCGCACTCATGCTCTTCAAAGTACTCCGGAGAAAGAGCCGGCGAGGTTACAGTCACTCGATCGTGAGCACGCGGATCAGGTGGCGCAACTCCTCGTCGATCTCGTGCGGCGCCGAAACTGTCACGGCAATCTCGCGTCGCAGGATGTCGCGGATCTGTGCCCGCATGCGATGCACGCTGGTCTTCACGAACGCCACCGTGACGTTCAATCGGGAGGCGACCTCGGTGTAGCGCGTCTCGTCGGTTCCCGTCAGAAAACCCTTCAGAGCCGCGAACACCTGCGGACTCTCGGCGTGCGCCGCCTGGAGCTGGGTCAGCGCACGTTCCATGATCGTGCGGGCCCAGCGGCGATCGAATTCGTCGTCGGCCGTCGTCGCCGGGCGATCGGCTAACAAGCGTATCTCGGCGTCGTCGCAGTCGAACGAAACCATGCGCAGGTTGCCGCCGCGCTTCTGCGCGGCCATCACCTCTCGCTGGTTCGCGAGAAAATATTTGAGACACCCGAGCAGGAAGCCTCGAAATGAACCCCGCAGGCGGTCGGCGCGCCCGAACGCGCGCTTCTCGAACATGTGGATGAAGAACGCCTGCAAGAGGTCTTCCGCCTCGGGGCGCGCATGGCCACGCGCGCGCAGGTGAGCAAACAACGGATACCAATAGGAGCGGAACAGCAGCGCCAGCGCATCGTGCGCCGTGGGCTCCCCATCGCTCGCCGCCGCCACGACGATGCTCCAGCGCGTCTCGGGAAAGGCGGGACCGCGGTTCATGGTTTCCACGGCCGTACCAATACCAAAGTGCCGGCCGCCGTGTCTTGTAACCCTGATGACAATTTCTCCGGAGTACGCAGTAAGACCGAAAAGCGCGGCGCAGGGAGATCAGATGGGTTTCAGGGCAGTACTGGTGGTGGGCATTGCAATATTCCTGGCCGCCTGCGGCAAAGACAAAGACGACCCGGTGGTGCCCCCGCCGCCGCCGGCCAATCGTGCGCCGGTCGCCAACGCCGGCACCGATCTCGGCGGCACCACGGGCGAAATGCTGACCTTGAATGGCAGCGGCTCGTCGGATCCCGATGGCGACGCTCTTAGATATGAGTGGACCGTCGTGTCGGGACCGGCGGGCGGCGGTGCCTTGACTCAGGCGACCAGCGCGAGCGCCCGATTCTCGGCAACGGCCGCGGGTGCTTATGTCGTGCGGCTCACGGTGCAGGACCCGGCCAATGCAAGCGCGTCCGCCAGCATCACCGTCACGGTTGCGGATCCGCCGGCCTCCATTGCGAGCGTCGTCATCGACAAGCCGTTCTTGTTTCTGACCGCGGCCGGTCAATCGGCTGCACTCACCGCGCAGCTGCGCGACTCCGCGGGCGCACCTGTTACTGCCCCAGTGACCTGGAGTTCCTCCGCGCCTGGCGAGGTGAACGTCGATTCGACCGGCCACGTCATCGCCACGACCCTTGGTTCGGCGCAGATCGTCGCGCATGCCGGCGGCATCGATTCTGCGCCGACGCTCGTCGTGGTCGCAGAACCCAAGCCCGGTGCGCTGCTCGTGACCGACGCACAGATCGAATCCGTCGGGCCGCCCATCGGGCTCCTGCCGGGGGAAGCGCCTGGAGTAGGCACGCGATACGAAGTGCGGCTGAGTGGCGTCGCCGCGCCAGCCGCCGGCACGGTGGTGCTGGCCGCCGAGACTTCTCCGGTGGCGGGAAAAGTGGTGTCGACCCGCACCGAGGACGGCGATCTGATCGCGACGCTCGAGATCGCGCCGCTCTACGACCTGCTCGCGCGTTATCACATCGACTGGTCGATCGACCTCGATCGATTCCCGCTCGAGGCCACGGTGCCTCCCGGCGTAGCCGTCCAGAAGACCCGCGCCGCACCGCGCGCCGCGGCGGCCGGCATCCGCGCGAATGAGATCAAGCAGCTCGAGATCTTCTGGTGCGAAGGAGAAGTGGGCGCGGAGCTGGGGAAGATCAAGATGAACGTGACCGCCACGACCGGGCTGATCCTGGACCTGAAGGACTGGCGCGACGATCCAACGCTGCCGCCTAACTACAGCAGGCATTCGCTGTCGGGCACCGCGGGTTTCGAAGGCAGCGTGACGGTCGCGTTCCATCCGACGATCGCGGTTTCGGGAATATGCCGCCTGGAGGCGCATTTCAAGATTCCGATCACCGGCTTCGTGTCGGTGATCGTGATGCCGCAGGTGAGCCTGGGCGTCGGGCTCGAGCTTGCGGGCGCGCTGGAAATCGCCAAGGCCGAGATCGGCGGCACGCTCAATCTCGACCTGAAGCCGACCGTGGGCTGGGAATGCGGCGGCGCGCAGCTCGAGTGCCACGGGCTCGATGACGTCACGCTCGAATCGAAATTCACGCCGAAGCAGGAGTTCCAGCTCCTCAATGGCGCCCACGTGACCCTGGACGGGCACCTGTTCGCGTACGCGCGCCTGGACGCGGTGTTGTTCGCGGGTCTTGGCGGCTACATATCCATTCTCGAAGGTCGCATGGGACCGAAGCAATCGTTCGATCTTGCGACTGAGCCGACACAGGCCGAGAACAGTTCGATGGCGTCCGGATACGATCTGAAGATCGAGGGATCCATAAAGCCCGGTGACGCACTCAAGGCAGCCATCAAGAAAGTCGTCAACAACGACGCCATCGACGTGAGTTTCGGCTTCAAGCATCCCATTCCGATCGTGGAATCTCCGAAGGGCAGCTTCAGGGCCAGCAAGTCGCGCGTAGCGCTCGGAGACAAGATGACTTTCAGCGTCGACATAGATCCGGCGACCAAGGATTACGTGGGAGTCGGCGACAGTTTCCTGAAGGGCTACAACATCGATTCCGTCGAGTTGTGGCGCAAGGGCAAGGACGACGACGACTTCAAGTTCTTCAGGAACATTCCCCCGATTGCGTCCGGCGATTCAACCGCGTTTCTGTATGAATGGACGCCCGAAGGCACCGATGCCGGAAAGACGCAATTCGCGGCATTCGTGAATACGAAGTTTCCCGTGCCTCATCTGGAGATCGAGGCCGACTCCGTTCGCGAGGTGGAAGTCAGTTGCTTTTCGCCAGGTGTCCAAAAGCTTGGCGTATTCAGGACTGACACCTGCGCCGATGAATGGACTGGCTTCTCCACGCACCTCATACCGGATGGTGAGAGCCTGGATGCCACGGTTACCTGGAAAATCGACCCGACGTTCGATAGGACCCCGACCCTCGTCAGATACTTCGCCACCGGCAGCTTCGTCTATCACCATCTCATCTTCGAAGCCGGCGGTTGCACGGTCTCGCCGACCCAGTTCACGATTGCTCCGCCAGACTCCACTAGCGCCAACGTCCTCTATGTCGACTACTCCACGAAGCCAGCGACGTTTTCGGGCAGCGGCATCCTCTCGACAGAGTTGACGGCGAGCTGCCCCGACGACGATCCGTTTACCTTTCCCGCGAACCTCAGCTGGTTCAATGGTTTGGGCAACGTCA
>Ga0307513_10005939_pt1 | contig 16021 bp, 16 predicted proteins | sample 15_EM_MG_FD_202174 | JGI IMG/M metagenome (GOLD analysis project Ga0307513, IMG submission 202174) | Populus trichocarpa ectomycorrhiza microbial communities from riparian zone in the Pacific Northwest, United States - 15_EM | ecosystem: Host-associated > Plants > Roots > Unclassified | place... | reverse complement strand
ATGTGGATAAAACTTTATCTTCTGCAGTGTGAATTTAGATAGGATCTTGTTTAGATGACCAGGCTGAGAGTGCCTATTATTATTATTATAATATAATATTATTATCATTAAGCTTATAGAGCTATTATGCTATGAAAGTGATTAACTGAGAGTGCTTCTTACTTGATAAAAGGGTTTCTCCATAGCAACGAAAGGTTTTCTCCAAAGCAAGGAACGGTTGACTGGTGAGAAACTGCCCAAAGTTGACAACAACCGTTCCTTCAAATCAAACTGTTTCCCAACGGAACCGTTGCACCTCCTTCCGTTCCTACCAAACAGGCTCTTAGAGGGCATGGATTGTTCGTATGGGCATTCTCATTATACAGTGGGCTTTGCCGTGGAGCACTGTGCATGTGTGCTATTGTGAGAAAACCTTTTGAATACCATGCGCTTGGCGGTCAATCCTTTCGGATACCATCGACCGGGAAATATACTATCGAGAAAGTGAAACCTTCACAGGGGCAACCCCAATTGGAATGAACAACGAAGACTTTTACACACTCTAGCATACCGGTATCTTTTTATCCCTTAAACAATACAGGGAAATTGAAAAAGATGCCAGAAAAAATAAAGAATTACTTCAACCCTCCTAGCATTTTTCTAGAACCTCCTTACAATTATTTTTTAGCAATTTTCTAGGGGTTCTTTGCTTAAAAAACTATCCCACAGAAAGCCATTCTGAGGTTGGAAAAATAAATGCAAGACATTGGCCACATTTACTCCTTTTTCACTTTATTTGTTGATTTTTCTTTGTTGTTTAATGGTGGCCAAAGAGAGTGATGGTTCCATGCAATGGTTTCACTTTTTCGATGGTATATTTCTCGGTCAATGGTATCCGGAAGGGTTTCACGCCAAGAGCATGGTATTGAAAAGGTTCACCCGTGTGCTATTGTACTCGTACTACACTTGAGTACTAGAAAATTTCAAAAGTATTCGGACACCTTGGCGCCAAGGCCACAGGGGGAGCCAAAATCCGGTATATTCAACACAATAACTAGCTAAGGAATTTGGTTCCGCCCGGCTTTTCAATCTATTTAACCATGAAATTTGTTTCCACCTTGCTGTTCAATACATTTAGCCATCACTCTCGGAAGCTTAGATATCTCCTTGTTAACCTCTTGAACTGTAATCCGCTCCCATTCACGCTGTAATGTTTCCTTCATTTCAGTTATACTTGTAACTCGCTCATACCCCCGGCGTGTTTGTATTCGTGACTTCATTAACTGCCAGATATGTTTAATAGGATTAAAGTCAGGTGAATTGGGAGGCCAATCCACCTTGGGTATACCTGCTTTAACTCTTTCTAAGGTGGTAAAGTCTGAGTAATGGGCGGGGGCGTTATCTTCCATTAAAAGAAAATCCGGATTTTGCTGTAAACGCTCCTTGCAGGTAGGCCAAAGCAGGGGTCGGGCAAGAGCAGTTACATATCTCCATGAATCCACTCCACGAGGATCACCTCTCTTGAGTGACTTTACCTTATACTTTTTCCCCCTCCATGACTGCGTAGTCTTCATCTTAACTCCAGTCCTCTGGGCTTCTGCCCTTGCCTCCTGTAGTGTCTTTAACTTCTGCTCTTTCAATTCCCTCCACTCGACACTTAACTTCCACGAATCATTCAAATGCTTCTCCTCCACCGTACAATTTATATTGTAAACCTTTATGGCCTTCATAGCATTAGCCTTCTCCTTCTCAGTTTCTTGTTCCCAAACCCAGAACGGCCCTTTCCAATTCCAACTAATCATTCCCCAGCACATCACCGAATTCCCCCTCTTCTTCTTTACCCCAACCCAATCATCATGCCACTTCTCTGCTTTCTCTCACCACACCGTAGAGGGGCCATAAAGCCCACCAATTTCGATAGACATCTCATCGGTAAAAGCGTAGTTGGCCCATTCCGTCTCCGGCAGCTAATCCACTTGAGGCAAACAGTAATTCTAATATCAATCATTAGCTACAACATCTCTGATTATACTTGCAGATAGCTCACTATAGCATAGAAAACATTATTAGAAAACAGGTTTGCTTACGAGACGTTTGATTTTATTTTCAGTGCTCAAAATAAACTTAAATATTTCTTGATATGCATGTATGTCACGCTCAGCCAATGCTCTAAAAACTGTTGAATCACTCACATGTGTCAAGCCAGATTCCCGTCGTATATCTCTTAGTGGCAAACGTCGTGAAATAAAGCCACTTTTCACAAATGTGATAAGCTCATCCTTATCAGACTCAGTTAAAAGTCGGGGGCGGCCAGGACCTGGGGCTGGGTCTAATACACTCTTCTTGATCAGTTCAAGGAGTGAAAATGGTTTGTTATACATAACACGAAGAGGAGGTGTTGAGACCTGTGGAAGTGGTGCTTGAAGGAGCAAATTGGGTACAAGCGGAAGGAGCTCGGTGGCAGGTGGTGTTGGGGGAAGCTGCACCTGGGGGGGTTGAGCTTGAGGGACGGGTAGCAGGCAGTGTCGTTCCAAGGGAGGCGGTGCTGGATGTGCTACCAGCAAAGGGAGCACTGAAGGAAGTGCTGCCAGAAGCGGTAGCATTGATGGAAGGGCTGCTGGAAGGGGCAGCAGCGAAGGGAGTGCTGCCAGAAGAGACAACATTGATGGAAGTGGTGCTGAGTAAGGCAGCATAGGAGCAAGTACTGCCGGAGATGATAGCACTGATGGCAGTGCTTCTAGGAGACCTGGCACAGAGGAAGGTGGTGCGTGCAGCGGCAACTCAGCAGAAAGGGCCTCCTGGAAAGCAGGCACCATCAAAGGGCAAGGTGCTGGAAGAGGTGGCGCAAAAGGAAGCGCCGCCCGGCGTGGTAGCACCAATGGAAGTGCTGCTAGGAGCGGTGGCACTAAAGGAAAGGCTGCCGGGGGAGGCAAAGGGTGAGCTGCCGGGAGCGGCAAAGGACGTGCTGCCAGGGGCAGCAAAGGAAGCGCTGCCGGAGGCAGCAAAGGAAGCGCTGCCGGAGGCAGCAAAGGAAGCGCTGCCGGAGGCAGCAAAGGAAGCGCTGCCGGGAGAGCCACAAGCAGCGCTGCCGGGAGAGCCACAAGCAGCGCTGCCGGGAGAGCCACAAGCAGCGCTGCCGGGAGAGCCACAGGGAGCGCTGACGGAAGAGGCAAAGGGAGCGCTGCCGGGAGAGGCAAAGGGAGCGCTGTCGGGAGAGGCAAAGGGAGCGCTGCCGGGAGAGGCAAAGGGAGTGCTGCCGGGAGAGGCAAAGGAAGCTCTGTCAGGAAAGGCAAAGGAAGTGCTGCTGGGAGAGGCAGCCCAGAAAGGAGTGCTTCAGGAGGCGGTGGCATTAAAGAAAGCGAAGTCGGAGGAGGTGGTGCCGAGGGGAGACCCGCCAGAGGTGGCAGCCCTGAAGGAAGTGCTACCAGACGAGGTAGTACCAAAGACAGTGGCATCGGAGGAGGTAGCACAGAAAGAAGAGCTGCCCCAGGTGGTAGCACTGAAGAAAGTGCGACCTGCGGAGATCCTACCCGAGGAAGTACTGGTACTATGAGTGTGGGTATGGCTTTAGTTTGAAGCCGAGCTCTTTCTGCATTAGAAAGCGCGTGCTTCCAGATATCACTTGCTGTAGATTTTGAAACCCCTGTGACACTCTGGATTTGCCGTAAGCTTATAGGGACCTCCAGAGAGCGATATGCTATGATTACAGCATGCCGTCGTGGGGTAATCTCCTTTCCTAGTTATCCCAAATTAGCTAATCCTAACCCTCTTCCAGTATATAGATTCTCTTACCTCGCTTCTGTTTTAAAGTTGGGCGGACTGGACTCATAGCTAAATAAGAATGTTTGTTGTGATACAGGTGTTCGTCAACTCAGGGTGTATTTAGCCTATTTACTCAAAAGTCTTGGCCCCGGACGATTTCTTCTCTTGGCGCCAAGGTGTCCGAATACTTTTGAAATTTTCTAGTACTTGTCAAGAGACATCCCGCCCGTGCTGAAAAAGCATTCATGCGAGTTTTTTGGGTCGAAAGACTTCTGTGTGTGTGTAACACAATTTTGCATAAGGTACTACCGGTAGTGCAGCACTCGGGTTTCATACAAAACTGATAGATCAACTCGAAACCTGGCGCTCGAGAAACGCTTTTTCAAGTTTCAACCCCCGGGCTGAATGGCTCTGATCTTACGGAGGTACGGGGCATAAGTTTTGTAGGTTACACAGAGGGTGCGAGCGGCGGAACTCGCTTGTGGAACCTACAAAACATATGCACTGTACCTCCGTACATCCTCCATGCCATAACATACAGTAATCGCTTTTGATATGGCGTTTCCAAACCGAAGCTTCCTCAGCCGTCAAGCCCTGTTTGAGAGAGGGGATTGGAGAGTGCTTTACTTGGCGGATTTAAAAGTATTCGGAAATCTTGGCGCCAAGTGTCCAGGCGAAAGGTGTGAGATGGCGCCAAGATTTCCGGATACTTTTGAATCCGCCAAGTAGTTTGCCTTCGCCTGTCTGTCTGCTGCTGGCTGGAGACCGGTGCGGCACATACCGCACACAGATACCGTAACTTATCTTAGAACCTGACTACCCTACCGTACCGTATCACCTCTGATAGTCAACCTTGCCCACCTCTCTGCCCTCCCTCCCTCAGCAGCATACAGGCAAACATTGTTTCGCCCGGGATAGCATACGATCCGTGCTATCAATCAAATCAAACTATCATAATTAGCAAGGAAGCTCTGCTCTAATCTATCCTATTCAGAGCCTTTTGTCTGTCCATTTATTTTTATTTTTCCCAACGAAATCTCAGCCTCAGGGGTTGAGTTGAATTAACTCATGCATGATAATACAGCACCTACCGCATCAGGAGGTTGGTAGACAGTTAATTTAGGTTAACGTATAGAATACTCCTTTACTCATATGCTCGAGTACAAGTGGCAGGGATAAAGTTTCGTACGAGTACACGGCAGGGTTTCTTCTGCGGGTTAACCTAAATTAACTGTTCGGTAACTTTCTATGGGGCATTGTACAAGTGCCATGGGTGATGTTTTCGGACAAACCAAAGTGGCTTACCAGCAAAGAAATGGTAAAAATTGGTGAGGTCACAAAGTGGTGTGTGTGAAAACAAAAATGTTTTTTTTAAAAACTTTTTTATTTTCGGCTACCAAGCTACTCTAAAGCATATGGCAATACCGATCCACTGGTCGTGGGCTCTACATCTGCTAAACAAAGGCCTACTTTCCAAGCCGCACACCTGTCATCCAAAATCCAACAAAAATCACTAGCCCATCGCCAATCGCCAAGCTACAGGCAAGACCCTAGCCTCTTAATGTAAGTCTTTAGCACCCGCAGTCTCTGCCAGCTACGAATCTTAAGCTCCTCTTGATCCCAGTCAACACTCAACGATACGGCCTATAACCCCTCCCTCCAAACCCATCATCTAAACCACCTCTACCACGCGCATGGGCACTACCCCCTCTGGTCTTATGGGAGTCATCCACCATCCCATTGTGCGGACCTATTAATAATCTGTCGACAAACCTATAGGCTCTTCTGACAAACAAGTCTGCCAGCACCCCTTGCCCCCTTCTCATACTAACAACCATTGCCAACATATTTCTTGGCCCCTCCTGAGCCCCACCTCTTGGACTTGTAGGAACCACTATTATACCTCCTCACTCCCTCCATCATCCCCCCGCTTTCCCTCATCACTCGAATTATTCACCCTCGTCCTTTTGCTCTCAGCTACCGGAAAACCAATGGCTGAAGCCTCACCCATATCATCCACCACCACCGCCACTCTTGACTCAGCCACACCCAGCTTCGCCACCAGCGTCACCCATACATCTTCCTCCTCCTTTGCCACAATTAACCCACATATCTTCTCCAAGGGCTCAGCCACCATTTGCTGCTCAGGCTCCTTACCCCTCTCAGGGGAAGCCACCTCAGAAATCACCACCTCCACCAGCATCCCCTTTCCCGCCTCTTTCTGCAACATATGATTCCTCTTCGATAAGACAGAAATATGATGTCGCAACTTGGATACTTCTTTCTCCAAGTCCATGATTTTTTGTAAGCCAGCTGAAGCTACCAAATCCGCCTTTGCAACCTTGGTCGCTGAAAATGTAGTAGACCCTCTCTTAGTAACCATATTTCACAGATATCAAGTCGTTAATGGAAGACGAGTGTTAGGTGGTACCGGATCTCTAAGAACAAGCAAGATGGGTAAGATAGGGGCACTTTATCGTAGACGGAGACATGTCTAGGAAGGTGTAATATAAACGTGCGTAAAATAGTAACAAAGATTTTTATTGTAATAGCTTATTATATTGATAAGGTCTCTTCTCGTTAGTGTGATGATTTTAGTAAAGCTCGGAAGGCACTTCGATATTTATATTCCACGTTGATGGAGTGTGCGGCCTACAAGTATTTACCATACTAACTACATACCTGCTAACCATTCCGAACATTTCCTTATAGGGTGAACACCTTTTGATCCTGAATATAATTGCCCCACTATTGACTTCTGGACTGACGAGCTCTTAGTTTCTCTAGTGTAGCACCATGTCCCAGTCAGAGTTCACAACCCTTCTTCCCTCACGAGGAACTGAAACTTGTTTGCATGCTTGGACAGTGTCCTCATCATCGGACGAATGAAGTGGCCAACTTCGGAATTGGACCAATTGCAGTAGCAGATATCACTTTGGCTTCCTGCGTATAGGCTTTGGTCAGACTAGGAGTCGGGATCATACTGGTGGCACAATTCTCTCATAGTCCTTCCTTACCGAATAGTCCTACATGGTAATATACCATTGGTGTGGGTGGGTTCATACTCATTGTATTCCAGAGTAGACACGACCAAAAGTCCTGTTACTTTGGTGACATAGTTTCCTGTGCCGAACCGGTATGTCTGTAGCTTTATGCAATGTTGACCGATTTCGCCCGGGACGCCTTCATCAGCTCGTCAAAGGTCCCCTCTCGTATATACTGCGAACACCATCTGGTTCCGACCCTGTCTATATGTCGTCACACCGTCCCAACGCCAGGTGTTAGCTTCACAGGGTGAACGTGGGGTAACCCGTGGGCACACAAAAATAGGTGGAAAAGCTAGATTGTTCCCATATGCCTAACAAAGAGGAACTAAAAATAATAGATGAAAGAGATAAATCTCTCTTCCAGTGATGAAATTATAGTAAGAGTAGGGTGCGCTTAAACTAAAGACTTAAAGCCTTCATGAGAGGGTGTCCAAGGAACGCTATTGGTCGAAAACCGAAATGTGACTGATCACAGGAAGGTGCAATTTCAATGGCTGTGGTTGTAAGAGACGTGGTGGTTTTGTGTGCAAAAACATCCCCCATGGCACTTTTACCTATACTCCCGTGGCTTGATTGAAACCAGAAGGGCCTATTGTGGACCAGTGCATGTTTAGTGATAGGTAATCATATATAGTATAAGCTTGCCAAACTCAGTGGAAAACCCCACCATACTTGTGGTACTGAACTCATGGCAGCCTTGACTGCATAGCAAGTTTAGGGACCATATACCATATGTGGTTAGCTGTCACCTGACAAGCAATTGTCCAAAACTAGGCCTCCTGATTTCAATCCTGCCACGTGAGTTCAGTAGTAGGTGGTTGGTGGCGGTACCAGTGTGTGGGTGTGGACGAGTACAATACCGTAAAATCTCATGAAATCCGCTATCTCCATCAGCTCCCAATCTCTAGATTCTTGATCAAAAGTTTCTAAGAAGGATTAGTGCTTTCCTGACACGGTATAACTTGAGTCATTCTGTCTTGTTGGATCTCGTTAGCTTGGCAAACTAAACCTATGTGGGCTGATGTCGCGATTTGCAGGGATATTTGTCACAGCTAGAAGATAGTGAATTTCATGAGATTATCGCTTAGAGAGGTAAAGTAGCGAAATTCAGAGCAGCCTCAAAATTTTGCCATACTCACATATAACATAGAGGGGTTCGGATTACTAAAGAAAGTAAAAAATATAAAGAAAAACACTATTATTACTGTCCAATACCATGAACTAGAGGAAAACTCGAGCGACAAAGAACAAGATAACAGCGCTGGCACTGTAAGCTAGACTGATGAATTTGGACGTTCGGCCCTCTCTGCTCCTGTCTCCACCGACACTACAAACACAATCCCTGAGTAATCCTCACAGTATATACCCGGATATGCCCTTCCTGCAGTATAGCATACTTCCCAACTAGCTTAGGCTCTCAGCTTTTATTAGTAATATAGGATAGGCGTGTAGGGTTGTGAAGGCGAAACTGCCTGTATTGCTTATAGAGAAACTTAAACTTAAGCTTATTAAATACAAAGGAAGGTGAGCAAGTTGGGCTACGAGTGAGAGATGTTTGAGCTGTGGTTAAAAGAGCAGTAATAAGGGAGGAGTGAAAGACATGGTGAGAAACAAGGAAACCATTGGTGCCGGCAAGCCGGTAGCCATTAATGATAGCTGTATCGAGTAACTTGTAGAAGAAAGGCTGCCAATTGCCTTGAGCAGCTCGCTGTGTAGACAAATATGATCGTAGTTGATCAGCAATATCAATACTGCCCATATACTGGTTATAATTATCGTCGATCTTGGGAATTGGAAGAAGATTTCTTTGTTGATTTTCAGCAAAAGGTCTTCAGAGCCGCGGTAGCATTGGTACTTGTTTCCCTAGGCTTCTGGCGCATTTCTTTCTCTACCTAGGCACTGGAATCAAGATTATGCACAGTGGAAAGTAGATGAACTGTGCTGTTATCCTGCCACAAAAATACCATAATGGGTGGAATACCCTATTCAAGTTGGCATGCTTGATCCACCTTAGCCTTCCTTGATGTATCTCGTATCTCATGAACTACTACTCCAGTAGGGAAATTCCACTCTAGAAGACCTACTGCCTTATCCTTACTAATATTTAGAATATTAGGAAAGTCTTTACTGCTGGTATGAACAGTTCTACATGCTCCAATACTAGAGTCTAGTAGGAGTGCAAATAGACGAATATTTGAGAAGTAGTTGTCTATATATACAATGGAAAAGTGTGATCAGTATGGTAGCCTTACTAGCATCTGAAGAACAGCTGAGGAAGTAGGTAAAAGAGTATAAGGCTTCTTTTGCTCAACTGAAGTAGCAAGGCCTTTAACCTGAGATGTAAGCTCCTAATCATAGGTATAGCTAGCATCGCATACTGCAAGTACTTTATAGCCTAAACCAATAGGTTTATTCGGCATTTTAATAGTAAGCGCCGATCTGCCCTAAAATTGAATCATCATCTCGTCAATCGCTGTATTCATAGAAGGAAGAAAACACTTCTTGGCTGAATTCCCGATTATGCTATTCAATGGCTCTAGCTTTTTCCACCACTACTTCTGCTGGATTGACGACTTGCTTGACTCAGAGATGTGAAAGTACGACATGAGCTTTTGGAACCTGGTGTAACTCATCTGCATCATTGGCTCTCGGAGGATGCCTTTAATTTGCCGCCAGACGCGCTTTGGGCTTGCCCCTTTTGATAGACCCATGTAGATTAAAAGTGTGAAATACACTAGCAGCTCAGAAGGCGAGGTTGGATACCACTTGCAAATAAAGAGATGATGTAAACTAGCTAATCCAGCCCTATGAGAAGCAGCATATATATTGGTATATTTTGCGAGAAGGCTGACCTGCTCATGGGAAAAAAAACAAAGAAAAGAGTTTGTAAGAGTTCACAGAGCCAACGGCAGCATCTATTGCTTGAGCTTTGTGATGTGGAAAGAGTCCCTGAAAGGGAATATGCGATGGTGGAGCAGGAAGCTGTTTGATCTTCTCAATAGTGGAGAGTTTGTCGCTGATAGTGGAGGGCTGCTTTTCCTTTCTCGTCACCGTCTCAACCTTAGATTTGCCAGAAATCTTTCTGCTTTCCTTCTGGCCACCGCTTCAGTTCTCCCTGTCCCCCAGATCTCGTTCTTTTTAGATATTAGGTTAGTAGTAGGTATGGGAAGCTGTCATCATATGTGTTGGGGTGGAGTAGTCGGGTAAGTAGAACCGGTTGTTGGCTCTTGGCGGTGTATCTCTATATCTACCTTCGGTTATCAATAGGAAATACACAAAGTCATTCTTCCACCACCACCACGTTCCTATCCTTCTTAGCCCTTTCGCTCTTTGCGCCACCCTTCAGATCCCCATTCTCCTCGCATATTCCTCTTGTGGGACTCTTCCTCGCTTCAGGACAGTAGGTTTCCATAACCGGTTGGTGGAGCTGTCCAGTTTGTAATCATGTGCAGCACTTTGGAAACCGCTGTTTGCTTTTGCTGAGCTATTTGTCCCAACACTTGTTTTACTACTATGCACTTTCTGTCAGCCAATAGGCTTCCTTCAAGAACTCCAATAGTATTTTCTCTATTACCTTTTTGGTTTTGCAACAGGGGCATCTTTTTCTCAATAATCAATATTATAGCTGCTGGTTCAACCTGTCTCAGCACAGTTTTCACCTTAGTTTACGTTGCGATGATGTTGAAAATTGATTATTAAGCCCCTGTCTTAGACAGTACTATTGCGCAACTTCATGGCAGCACTGAATTTCGTTGTTTCATCTCTCTAAGGGATACTGTACTACATGTGCTGTACATAGGGTGGGTATAATTTGCTGGAAGGGAAGTGGGAAGGGGATTTTGTTTGTTCAACACATATGGGTACCTCTAACAGGGGTACTCTGTAGGAAGACGGATCCTAAGATTGCGACCGCACCGAAGAATCAAAGCAGAAGTAAGGATCAAAATAAAGATAAAGATTTTCAAAGTAGAATCAAGTGGTAAAACTTAATATGATTAAGCCTGAAAGCTTCACTCAAAAAGTTCCCTCCAGGATCATTGGTTATCAGAATAGGGTGTCTCTCGCTTTAGTTGAGTAGAATAATGTAAAGCCAGAGCACACCCGTCAACTATTCTGACCTTTCGTGAGCACCCTGCTCAGCTCAGGGCTGTTCAGGTAACCTTCCTAAAGTGAGCTAACACTCGAAGATAGTCGGACCGCTCGGATATTAACTATCTCCACAAATAGGAATTGTTCCTGGTGATGTCTCTCCAGCTCCATCTGCATGAGGGAAAACTCTTTCCTATGGGTAGCATATCAGTGGTCGACCGACATGCCCACCGTAAAGATAATATCCATTGGGACTTACTGGCCCAGCGTTGGTTTTGTCTATACAAGCCACGCAGTCTATCGCCAAATCTACTTAGCTATACTCAGCTTCTAAACCTGACTGGATGCTCCAATGATAAGAAATCTCCTGCTGCTTGACTGCCTGGGAACTACCCACAGCCAACCATGCGGGACCCTCTTAAATCGTGACAAGACTCACACCTTTAGAGTCCACTAATAACCCATGGTAATGCTAGTGTTCACGGGGTAGCCTGGGACTGGCATTGGGGTGGTTGTCCTGGAAGCTTTGCAGCCTTCCCGGTCAGCCCCAAGCCCTCTACAGTTGACTATACTACTACCCGGAGGTTAAAGTATACCTGTAGGTAGTTGCCAGCCAGTATTCAGGTGGCGCCCGAGGAGGCGGTCACCCTCACACCCCGTATATATCCTGCGAACAGCTTCTGGTCGGTTGGACGGCCAAAACTGAGATGGTCTTGTGGGATCATTCCTATGGATTTCACTTCACTAGGAAGCTTACAACTATACAGCCGTACAGAGCTGTCATACGGTACCAACGCTGGGGCCGCAGAGGGGTGATAGGGATATCCCCTGAAAGTTACAGGATGTTCAGACCACTCCTGCTCTGTCAGTAGCCCGTTTCGTGCCAGATGAAGTGGGCCAATAAACATCTAAGACCCCCATTATAGTGGGATAACTTTCTCCTAAGTCCGCAGATGACTCTGTCGGTGAAGGTAGAGTAATCATGTTTCCAAGGTAGGGTAACTTCACTCCTCCATGCCTTTACTGCCTTTGGGGGTTCGCGCGACCACATATAATGTTGCCTCAGAAACCCATGCAACGTTTACTATGTGTCTTTAACTTTACGCGAACATGTTCTCTGAAGTTACCCTGCCCAGCAGGGTAACCTTAGCCTACCTGGGTTACCTTGTCTAACCCCATGTCACCAAGTCACTTTGTAGACACTTGTACCAACTAATGCCTACCTGTAGTATACTAAGTATACTGGTCTAGCCTCAATCTGGTTACCTCTTGGTATACCATATCGGCTTGAGTCTAGTCTACTGTAGCTATCTATCTGTAGGGTCGTTCCAGTACCGCAAGTTCTTTATGAGTCGGAATCGCACTAGAGTGAACTAAGATGAAACTAAGGCAACTGAGCTAACAGGAAGACAGGAAGAATGCCAAGTCGCAACAGTTTAAACATAAAGAGTGACTATTGGGCACATTCAGGAAAATCTCACTAGCAATGCTTCTAACATGTAGTATGAAATTGGAATTTATCTCTTGGACTGCTGAAATGGTGGAAAGCTTTCTGCCACGGGTCTCAGTGCCTGAGACAGAAATTTCTAAGATGCATTCTCAGTATTCTCGAGTGATGATGTGAGTAAGTACATCTTGTTGCTAATATTGGCTACAGTCTGGAACTTGCACACCTGTGAACCTTTAGTAATTAACAAATGTTGCTTATTAACCTGAGTCTCCAACACTTTGAGGCGTAGGAGCAAGATTTCTACTGTTTCAGCATTCCAAGAGATAGCGCCATTCCCAGTGATACAAGCAGATATTATACTTGGAATTTTCTGACTGGTGGTGAGATGGCTCGGATACTGGCTGGCAGACAATGGAGAAACAACAACACATTTCACAAAGAGGCTGTCCGTAGCACAGTGGGACCTCTGGCGATTTCAGAGACTATCACTCAGGGGAAAGGGCCTATAACTATACTGGGTCTCCAGACTAGTGAAGGGAATACTCCTCCATACATTGCTTTACATCGCACAATTCCTGGCGCCTATAAAGACAATATTGAAAACAATGCAAACATTCTGGAACCATGTTCTGCATCAGCAAAAAGGTGGCCTGCGTCAGATACAGTAGTGTTGCCTCCTGGCTCTCCTAGGTTGGACTCTGTGTCCTGTGCGTCCAGTGCGTTCTGTACTCAGCGCCACATCTGGTTGCGTCTGGTGCATCCGGAGACCCTTGCCTACTCTGGGTTCCGTCCGGACACAGCAACTAAGCAACTCTGCCTCCCATGCCTCCTGACCAAAACCTCAACACTATTGCATATCAGGATTCACCACTACCCCTGATTCTCTTTTCCGCCTTCTTGTCTTCTAGCCAGGATGTGAGCAAGGAGTATTTCTTGGCAAAGAAAATATAGTTAGTGCTGGCGCCTGGTGAGAAAGCCATCATACCCGTAATCTTAAGTTTGCGCTAAAGACTTGGAGTTCTATTTTCAGAACTTCATCTTTGAGGGAGCGAAAATGCCAGCTCACTCCAGTCTGAAAGCGAGTGATAGCTATAACACTCTCAAGTTTAGTATAGTGTCTGGTGGTATCTCGGCACTTGGCCTCAAACTGGACACGACGCGACACACTCTTTTCATCACAATACTCAACACATCCGCAAAAAAACTGTTTTCTCCGGACGGACAGAGCCCGCTTCCTGACGAATAGCGTCAGCTCTTTGCGTCCTGTCCTCCCGGATCTCCCGTGCCTTCTTTGCCTTTCATCTCTTGCGTCTGGTGCACCCGGACACCCCACTTTCCCTCCACTGCGTCCGAGGTGCTTGTTGCGGCCCGACCCCCTCCTAGTGCCACCCCCTTGTATCCGCCCCCTTAATCTCTCGTCTACTGGCCTCCTGCGTACTCCTTGCGGTTGCACGCGTATGGCGGCCATCTCTGCTACCCTCCTACCTCTGGCGACCTAGATCTGTCCGCTTCTATCCGCGTCCGTCCGCTGCCATCCTACTCCCTTTTTTCTTAGTCTGCACCCTATGGTCACTTCCATAATTCCCTTCCTGTTTACAAGACGCCCAGCGCGGCCGCCATGCAGACCCCCTCCTTTGGTTGGCTTCTCTCCCCGCAGGAGAGCATAGTTTCGCATTAATCATCGGCAGAACTCAGGTGGCCAAGTTGAAGCCGGACACTTTCTACGGGAATCTCTCCCTTAAGTCGCTGGCTTCAACTTGGCCGCCTATTCAATTCAATTTATTTAAAACATTCCCTTAAATGCCCATGGATCTTGTAGTACTCCTGCGGCCGAGTGGAAGCTGGACACTCAATATCGGCACTGCCACCATAAGTGTACGGCTTCAACTTGGCCGTATATTCATACGGCACAATTCATCCTATTTAAAACATTCCCTTCAATGTCCGCGAATCATGTATGACTCCCGCGGCGGAGTTGAAGCCGGACACTCAATAAGGGAACTGCCACCTTAAGTGTCCAGCTTCAACCCGGCTAGATATAGGTTTGGAACAATTCAACCGATTTAAAACATTGTCTTAAACGCCCACAGATCGTGTAGTACTCCCGCGGCCGAGTTGAAGCCGGACACTGAATATGGGCACTGCCACCTTAAGCGTACGGCTTCAACTTGGCCGTATATTCATGCAGAACAATTCAACCTATTTAAAACATTCTCTTAAATGCCCGCGGATCGTGTAGTACTCCCACGGCCAAGTTGAAGGAGAACACTCAATACACGAACTGCCACCTTAAGTGCCCAGTTTCAACTCGGCCGAATAAATACTGTACATAATTGGATAGAATAATTTAATATATTTCATTAAACGTCCTCAGATCAAACCTGTGATTCACTATCCATTGCTTCTTACTGCTAGGAATTACCTGCTCATGTCTGATCACTCCCCCTATACGGACTATTCGCATATCTCGACTATTGATCCAGTTGCCCACTCGAATATGTCCGCTCGGAATGTGAAATCTGCCACCATTGTTCGAATCGAGTATGCGAACTAATGCCAGGAGATGTCCAGCTGCGGCCTGACTTAGAATATTTCTTATCTTGAAAAGTGCTTGCAACCGAGCCACCATGCGTCCCCGTCAATCTCCATAGTTCGCTTCCCCACCAGTCAGGACCCACACCCAATTGTTTCTAGAGCCACCATTGCGGAATGCCTTTGTTCCAGTGCAGCGGGCACGGTGGATCGGGAGCCTGTCAGTTTCCTCAAAGTTGGGCACTGGGATTTCAAGCTGAGCAAATCCTTCTACAGGAAGTAACCTGAGTTCGGCGGGGTCCGCAGGCAACCAGCGGTCATCGGCAGCAGTCTGCCTGATAAAACACAGTATCTCCTCCATCATGTTGGAATAATGGATATCGAGAGCTGTGCATAATTCCGTCGGCATGCTGGTGTTCTTCATACGGCCTTTAAGAACCTGGCAAGGTGTGCTGCGACTTGAAACAGTCGGCATTTCCATCCCACTATCTTCTACTACGATCACACCTTCAACTTTCGAAAGTGCTTCTATTGTCTGCAACCTTATTCCTAGGGCGTGCTGGCGGCCATAGTGCGACCAGATCTGTCGGGCAGCTTCATTCGTGTTTGACCTGCGGTAGCCATCTTTAATCTGATCCTTATATGCTAGTTCACCGATCTCGGTTGAATACATCAATATGAACCCAAAACGCCATACGCGGGAGGCAAAGTGAGTCATGTAGTGCATCTTGATGAAGTTGAAGTGGTTCTCACGCCATATCAAATTGTTAGGCGCACGGACTCCCCGTAAGGATTTACAGGGCAAAGTTACCCTACCTTGACGCACACGAACTTCGAAGGAAAAACATAACACCCCCCTCCAGCCCCGGCGTTGGGACGGCGCGTCATCACTGGCCGCCTGGGTAGTTGCGTCCCAACACCAAAGACCACTATCACTGGAACACATCTTATAACACCGTATACGTCGCGGCCGTCCGTCCGACCGGATCCTGTTCGCAGGATATATGAGGGAAGACCTTCGGGCACCTTATGCATGTGGAAGCAGGTGAATCGGACGACGGCGCATAAAGTTACAGACACTTGAAGACAGACAGTCGGGAGAGTGGGTCATAAGTAACGGGACGTTTTGCACGAAAGTTAGTCCACTCGTACTTACAAAGTC
>Ga0307513_10005938_pt1 | contig 16022 bp, 12 predicted proteins | sample 15_EM_MG_FD_202174 | JGI IMG/M metagenome (GOLD analysis project Ga0307513, IMG submission 202174) | Populus trichocarpa ectomycorrhiza microbial communities from riparian zone in the Pacific Northwest, United States - 15_EM | ecosystem: Host-associated > Plants > Roots > Unclassified | place... | reverse complement strand
GACCGACACCATCTCCCGGCTGGTGTACGGGCTGGCGACCGCGTACCTGATGACCGGCAACCAGCGCTACCGAGACGCGGCCGTGGCCGGCGCCACCTACCTGATCGACCATCTGTGCTTTGTGGACCGCACCGAGCAGATCGTGTACTGGTACCACGCGCTCGTGCTCTCCCCGGACGGCAGTGAGCGCAAGGTGTTCGCCTCCGAGTTCGGCGACGACTACGACGCGATCCCGTGCTACGAGCAGATCTACGCCCTTGCCGGGCTCACCCAGGTCTTCCGGATCACCGGCGACCCGAAGCTGCGCGAGATCATCGACATGACGATCAACCTGTTCCACCGGCACTTCGAGGACAAGACCAGCTATCCCGACGGTACGCCGCGGCGCGGGTACTACTCGCACATCGACCCGGTCACGCTCGACCCGCTGAGCCCGGCCCTCGACGACGGCACGCGCACCAACCGCGACCGCAAGAACTGGAACTCGGTCGGCGACCACATCCCGGCGTATCTGATCAACCTCTTCCTGGCGACCGGCGAGACGAAGTACGCCGACGAGCTGGAGTCGCTCTGCGACCAGATCACCGACCACTTCCAGGACTACGACAGCAGCCCGTTCGTGCAGGAGAAGTTCTTCGGCGACTGGAGCCCGGACCGCAACTACGGCCAGCAGCAGGACCGGGCCATCGTCGGGCACAACCTGAAGATCGCCTGGAACCTGACCCGGGTGAACAGCCTGCGACCCAAGGCCGGGTACGTGGCGTTCGCCAAGAAGATCGCCGACCTGATGCCGACCGTCGGCATGGACGTCCAACGCGGCGGCTGGTACGACATGATGGAGCGGCACACCGGGCCGGACGAGCGCTTCCACCGCGTGGTCTGGCACGACCGCAAGGCGTGGTGGCAGCAGGAGCAGGGCATCCTGGCCTATCAGATCCTCAACGCGGTGTTCGACGACCCGCGCTACGCCAAGTACGCCCGGGAGAGCTCCGCGTTCTACAACGGATGGATGCTCGACGCGGCGGCCGGCGGGGTCTTCTTCAACGTGCTGGCGAACGGCAACCCGTTCATCCTCGGCGGCGAGCGCAGCAAGGGCTCGCACTCGATGGCCATGTACCACAGCGCCGAGCTGGGCTACCTCGCCGCCGTCTACTCCAACTTGGAGACTCAGCAGCAGCCGATGGATCTGTTCTTCGCCCCGGAGCCAGGCGCGTTCGGCGGGGTGCTGCGGGTCGCGCCGGACCTGCTGCCGCCGAAGGCTATCAAGATCATGCAGGTCTGGGTGAACGGCCACGAGCACGCCGACTTCGACGCGGAGGCGCTGACGGTCGCGCTGCCGCACAGCATCGAGCCGCAGGACGTCCGGGTCCGGCTGGTCGCCGCCACTTGCACGTTCAGCGCCGACACGCTCGACGTCTCCGGCGGCATCGCCCGGATCACGCTGGCCGGCTCGCTCAGCGCCCAGCGACTCGGCGTCCTGCGCGAGCAGCTCGAGGGGGCGCTCGACGGCGGCGCCCGGACCGTCGTACTCGAGGCCGAAGACCTCGTCTATCTCGATCCGGAGGCGGTCCGCTATCTCGCGATGGCCAAGCAGCACCGCGACTTCCGGCTCGCGGTCACCGGCGCGCACGGGCAGGTCGCCGACGAACTAGCGGCCAGCGAGCTGAACGAGGAACTGGTCACGGTAGGTGAGTCGCGATGACCGCCGCGATGACCAAGAAGAAGATCATGATCGTGCTCTCCGAGTACGGATACTGGGGCGAGGAGCTCGTCGGCCCGCTGCGGCAGTTCGACGAACGCGGCTATGACGTGTCGTTCGTGACGCCGACCGGGGCCCGGCCGCACGCGCTGCCGCCGAGCCTGGAGCCGGACTTCATCGATCCGCCGCTGGGCCGCAGCGTGGTGTCGGACGAGGTGGCGAAGCTCGCCCGGGAGGTGGAGGAGTCGGACCGGCTGGCCAACCCGCGCAGCCTGGCCGACTGGTATCCGACCCGCCCGTACACCAGCGAGGACGGCTACCTGCGCAAGCTGGAGGCCTACAACCTGGCGGTAGGTGACCGGCTGGAGGCGCAGATCGCCGAGTACGACGCGATCCTCATCGTCGGCGGCAGCGGGCCGATCGTGGACCTGGCGAACAACGGCCGCGTGCACGACCTGATCCTGGCGTTCCTGCGCAGCGGCAAGGTGATCGGTGCGGAGTGCTACGGGGTGGCCTGCCTCGCCTTCGCCCGGGACTGGGAACACCGCCGCAGCATCCTGGCCGGCAAGCACGTCACCGGGCACTGCAAGGAATACGACTACAAGGACGGCACCGGCTTCCTCAACACCGACTTCAACATGGGCCCGCCGCCGTATCCGCTGGAATACATCCTGCGCGACGCGACCGGGCCGGACGGCGAATACCACGGCAACTTCGGCCGGGAGATCTCGGTGGTGGTGGACTACCCGTTCGTCACCGGCCGGTCCACGCCGGACTCCTTCCGCACCGGGGAAAAGATGGTCGCGATGCTGGAAGACGGACTCCGCCGGTACGGCTGGTAAGGGGTATTGATTGTGGCCAGGCCCGGTAAAGAGGCGATCATCGAGCAGTTCCTCGCCGACGGCATCACGCACATGTTCGGCAATCCCGGCACGGTCGAGCAGGGGTTTCTCGACGCGCTGGAGCAGTTCCCGGAGTTCCACTACATCCTGACCCTGCAGGAGACGGTGGCGGCGGGGATCGCCGACGGGTACGCCCGCGCGACGGGCGGCCCGGCGGTGCTGCAACTGCACAGCGGGGTCGGCCTCGGCAACGGGATCGGCATGCTCTACCAGTCCAAGCGGGGCCACGCGCCGCTGGTCGTGGTGGCCGGTGAGTCGGGTATCGCGTACGACGCGATGGACGCCCAGATGGCCGCCGACCTGGTGGCGATGGCCCGGCCGGTGACCAAGTGGGCGACCCGGGTGGTCGATCACCGGTCGCTGCTGCGGGTGTTGCGCCGCGCCATCAAGATCGCGATGACCCCGCCGCGCGGGCCGGTGTTCGTGTCCCTGCCGATGGACGTGCTCGACGCGCTCAACGACGAGCCCGTGCTGCCGACCGTCATCCCGGACACCCGGACCGTGCCGGCGGACCATCTGGTGGCCCGGGCGGCGGCCCTGCTGGCGCCGGCCGAGCGGCCGATCATGCTGGTCGGCGACGGGATCGCGGTGGCCGGGGCCGAGCCGGAGCTGCTGCGGGTGGCGGAGAAGCTCGGCGCCGACGTGTGGTTCGTGGACTCCTCGGAGGCGCATCTGCCGGCCGCCCATCCGCTGGCCCGGGGGTCGTCGGGGCACATGTTCGGCCCGGCCAGCCGCGCCGCGGTGGCCGACGCGGACGCCGTGCTGATCGTCGGGACGTACGTCTTCCCGGAGGTCTTCCCGGATCTGGTCAGCCCGTTCCGGCCGGACGCGGCGATCGTGCACGTGGATCTGGACGCGTACGAGATCGCCAAGAACCATCCCGTGACGCTGGGCCTGGTCGCGGATCCGAAGCTGACTCTGGACGCGCTCGGCACCGTCCTCGACCAGCTGCGCACGGGCGAGCAGGATGCCGCGGCGGCCGCGCGGATCGAACGGCGCCGCGCCGAACGGGCCGCCGTCGTCCCGGCCGAGGAAACCCTGCTGGACGTGTTCCTGGCCGAACTGGCCCGGCGGGCGCCGGAAGACCTGATGGTCTTCGACGAGGCGTTGACCGCATCCGACTACGTGGTGCGGCATCTGCAGCCGCGGCTGCCGGGGCATTACTTCCAGACCCGGGGCGGCTCGCTGGGCGTCGGCATCCCGGGCGCGGTGGGCATGAAGATCGCGCACCCGGACAAGACCGTGGTCAGCTTCAGTGGCGACGGCGGCAGCCTCTACACCTATCAGGCGTTGTGGACCGCCGTCCGGCACGACGCGCCGGCCGCCTTCGTGGTCTGCAACAACCACCGGTACGAGCTGCTGAACAAGAACATCGCGGAGTACTGGTCGGAGCGGTCGATCGGGGCGCACCCGTATCCGCGCTCGTTCGATCTGTCCTATCCCGAGGTGGACTTCGCCGGGCTGGCCCGCTCGTTCGGGGCGGACGGGCTGCGGGTGGACAAGCCCGATCAGGTGGTGGAGGCGGTCGACCGGCTGCTGGCCACCCGCCGGCCGTTGCTCATCGACCTGCTCACCGACGACACCGTGCGGCTGTGAGCGGGTTGCCACATCGAAGCGGAGTTTGAGATGGCATTCACCCAGCAGACGGCCCGGTCCATGGTGGACGACTGGTATCGGGCGCTGGACCGGCACGTCGAGTTGACCGACGCGCTCGGCTATCTGGTCGACGACGGCCTGGAGATGCGGTTTCCCGAGGGCACCTCGCGCGGGCACAGCGGCTTCGCCGACTGGTACAAGGCGGTGACGAACCGGTTCTTCGACGAGGCGCACAGCGTCACGTCGGTCGAGTTCACCTCGTTCGAGGCGGACCGCGCGGCGGCGAAGGTCGTCGTCAACTGGCAGGCCAGGATCTGGAATCCGCCGGCCGCCAAGAGCGAGTGGCTCGGCTTCGACGCCTTCCAGACCTGGGAGATCGTGCCCGGTCCGCAGGGCACACCCCAGATCAAGACCTATGTGGTCGACGCTTTGCAGCCCATGCCGGGCTCGGCGTCGCTCTGACCGGTTTCGGCAGACGCGGAGGATACCGATGGGCACCAGGGAAGTTGTGGACAGCTACTACCGGTTGGCCAACGCCGGTGACTGGGACGCGTGGAGCGACTTGTTCGCCGTGGACCAGGTGATGGACGAGCAGTTGGCCGGGCACATCGAGGGCCGGGAGACGTTGCGCTCGATGATGAAGGGCTTCCCGCAGATGTACGCGAGCTTCGCCAACCAGCCTCGGCAGATCGTGGTCGACGGGGAGCGGGCCGCGGTGGTTTCGCACATCTCCGCGGTGGCGAGCGCGGGGGGCCGGATCGAGGCGGACGTGGCGAACTACTTCCAGGTCGCCGACGGCTGCATCACCTACATGGCCAACTTCCACGACACCGTGCCCTTCCGGGCGGCCCTGGGTGATCCGGCATGACCTACGACTACGTCATCGTCGGCGGCGGCACCGCGGGATCGGTGCTGGCCAACCGGCTCAGCGAGGACCCGGACGTCAATGTGCTGGTGCTCGAGGCCGGCGGCGCCTTCGTGCCGGCCAATGTAGACAGTGCGCCGTTGTGGTACACGCTGCTGGGTAGCGGGGTGGACTGGGGATACCAGACCGTGCCGCAGCCCGGGCTCGGCGGCCGGCAAGTCTACGAGCCGCGCGGCAAACTGCCCGGCGGCAGCAGCAACCTCTACATCATGATGCACGTGCGCGGGCACCCGGCGGACTTCGACAACTGGGCCTATCAGGGCGCGGCCGGCTGGTCGTACGCGGACCTGCTGCCGTATTTCGAAAAGCTGGAAGCCCAGCAGACCGTGACCAACGCCGGTGGGCCGGACGCGAACCCGATGTCGCAGGTGTTCATCGACGCGTGCAAAGAGCTCGGGCACCGTGAGGTCGCGGACTTCAACGGGCCGCAGATGATCGGCACCGGCTGGCACCACATCGACGTGCGGGACGGCCGGCGCCGCGGGGCACTGGTGTCCTATCTCGAACCGGCGCTCGGGCGCCCCAACCTCACCGTGCGCACCGACGCGTACGCAACGAAGCTGGTTTTCGAGGGCGGCCGCTGCGTCGGGGTGGACTATCGCCAGCAGGCACCGGCCGAGGCAGCGGGGGAGGGGCGGGTGCTGCCCGGGATCGCGCCGGCCGAGCCGGGTGATCGGCAGGTCCGGGCGAGCCGGGAGGTGCTGGTCTGTCTCGGCGCGATCGAGTCACCCAAGCTGCTGCAACTGTCCGGACTGGGCGCTGCGGACCGGCTGGCGCAGCACGGCATCCCGGTCGTGTCGGACCTGCCCGGGGTGGGGGAGAACTTCCACAACCACGTGCTGACGGGCCTGATCGCCGAAACCGCCGATCCGGTGCCGCCCGGCCGGCAGAACCTGTCCGAGTCGGCCCTGTTCACCCGCTCCGAGCCGGGCCTGCTCGCCCCGGACCTGCAACTGGCGTTCGTGCACGTGCCGTTCGACATCATCATCGGCCAGAACCATCCGAACGCCGTGTCGATCCTGCCCGGCGTGGTGCGGCCGAACTCACGCGGCAGCATCCGGCTCGCGTCGGCGGACCCGTTCGCGAAACCGCTGATCGACCCGAACTATCTCGGCGACCGGTCCGATGTGGAGCGCATGGTGCTGGCCGTCAAGATGGCCCGCGACATTTTCGCGGCGCCGGCGTTCAAGGGCCTGCTCGAACGTGAGCTGTTGCCGGGGCCGGACGTGCGCACCGACGCCGAGATCGAACAGTTCGTCCGCGACCGGGCGGACTGCTACCACCACCAGGCGGGCTCGTGCCGCATCGGCGTCGACAACCTGGCGGTGGTCGATCCGGGGTTGCGGGTGCGCGGTGTCGACGGCCTGCGGGTAGTGGACGCCAGCGTGATGCCGGCCGTGCCCTCCGGCAACTGCCACACGGCCATCGTCGCCATCGCGGAACGGGCCGCCGACCTGATCAAGGAGAATCGTCATGGCTGACGTCGCGTTGCGTCCGGGCCCGTTGTCGGACGCGAAGATCGCCGTGCTGGTGGAGAGCGACTTCTTCGAGCCGGAGATCCACTACTACCAGCGCCGGTTCGCCGAGGAGGGCGCGCAGGTGCATTTCCTCTCCCGGCTGTGGGGGCAGGACCAGATCACCTTCACCGGGCACGAGTGGCGGGCGCCGTTCACCGCGCACGAGAGCCTCGAGGGCATCGACGACGAGACGCTGCGCTCGTACGCGGCGATCATCGTGCCGTCCGGGATGGTGTCCGACCGGCTGCGCTACACCGAGGACGTGAACCGGCTGGCCCCGGCCGTGGATCTGATGCGGCGCGCGTTCGCCGAGCCGGGCATCCTCAAGGGCGTCATCTGTCACGGCTTCTGGCTGCTCGCGCCGATCCCGGAGACGATCCGCGGGCGCAAGGTGGTCTGCCACAACAACCTGGTCGGCGACATCCACAACATGGGCGCCGAGTACGTCGACTCCGACGTGGTGGTCGACGGCGACGACCTGGTCACCGGGCGCACCGGCATGCACGCGCACCTGTTCGCCCGGCAGATCATCGACATCCTGACCGACCGTAGGCGACCGTGACCGCCGCCGTGCTGCATTGGTCGCATGTCGCGCTCAACTGCGCCGACCAGCAGGTCACGGAGGACTTCTACCGGCGCTGGTTCGGCTTCCGCCGGGCCCGGGTGGTCCCGCTCGACGACGGCGAGATCGTCTTTCTCCGCCAGGGCGACGTCTATCTCGAGCTGTTCCAGACTGCCGAGGCGTCGCCGCTGACGGTCAGCGCGGACGGCCCGCCGCAGCACGGCATCGCCCGGCACCTCGCCTTTCAGACCGACGACCTGGGCGCCTTCCTGGAGCGGGCCGGCGACCAGATCCCGGTGTCGCTCGGGCCGTTGCACTTCGACGACTTCATCAAGGGCTGGCAAAGCGTCTGGCTGACCGATCCGGACGGCGTCGTCGTCGAGGTCAGCCAGGGATACCGGGACGCCGACACCGATTGACCGGCGGTATCGTGACGCTCGTCAGGTTCCGCTCGCTTTCGTTCGGGAGTTGCGTTGACGGCGCCGATCCGGGTCGACGTGGTGACCTTCACCGACGAGACCGACACCGACCAGGTCGCCCACGACGCGCTGTCCGGTTCCGGCGGGCTCGGCTCCTTTCCGAGCGACAACGCGCCGGTCGACTGGATCTTCCGGGCATATCCGGCGCTGGCCGGCACGCCGTACGCGGACCGCCTGGCCCGCGGGGTCGCGGCCTGTCTCACCGACCCCGATCCGCTGGTCCGCGCGCAGGCACTGCTGTTCTTCACGGCCGAGCCCGGCGCCGCGGGCGGCGAGCGCATCGCCGAGCTGGCGGCCGGCGACCGGGCGGGCTTCGCCGGCGTGCCGGATCCCCTGGCTCCCGGTACGGATCTCGAACGGCGCCTGTTCGACGCCCTGGCAGCGCGGAAACGAGCGGCGCCGGAGCACCGCTCGTTTCCCGACGACCTGCCGTCCTAGCTAGCTCCAGGCGTCGCTGGACCAGGTCGCCCCGCTCCACGACAGCCCGGACCAGGACAGCCCGGACCAGGAGAGCCCGCTCCAGGACAGGCCGCTCCAGGAGAGTCCGGACCAGGACAGGCCGCTCCAGGAGAGCCCGGACCAGGACAGGCCGGACCAGGAGAGCCCGCTCCAGGACAGGCCCGACCAGGACAGCCCGGACCAGGACAGGCCCGACCAGGAGAGCCCGCTCCACGACAGCCCCGACCAGGCGCCCGACGACGTGGCGTCGCCCCAGCCCGATCCGGTGAGCTTGCGGCCCATCCAGGTGCCGCCCTGCCAGGCGGTGCCGGCCGCGCTGGCCTTCGCCCAAGCGGCGGTGTCGAACGCGCCGAACAGGTCGTTCTCGCCGGTCAGCGTCGTGCCGTCGAGGCTCAGGTGCGCGCTGCCGCGAGCCGCTTCCAGCGAACCCAGCCCGGTCGAGCGGGGCCAGGTCTGTGCCACCTTGCGCGGGGTGTTCGCCTTGACCGCGTTCGCGATGTCCAGCTCGCCGGCGCCGCGCCCGGCCTCGTCGGCCTTCGGCAGGTTGTCGGCGGTGCGGGTCAGCAGCGCCTTGACCTCGTCCGGGCTCAGCTCCGGGCGGTCCTGCAGCAGCAGCGCCACCGCGCCGGACACGACCGCGGCGGCCTGCGAGGTGCCGCTGCCCTTGAAGAAGTCGTCGCCGACACGGGCGGTCGGGTTCTCGCTGTCGGCGTACGAGCCGGGGTCGCGCAGCGAGACCACGGAACGGCCGGGCGCCACCAGGTCGACCCGGCGCGACGCGTCGCCGCGGCTGCTGAAGTCGGTGACCGTGTCGTCGGCGGACTTGACGGTGCCGGCCGAGTCGGCGGCGCCCACCGCGATCACGTACGGGTCGACGGCCGGGTCGGCCAGCCGGGGCGCGGTGCTGCCGCTGTTGCCGCCGGCCACCACCACGACGATGCCGGCGTGCCAGGCGTTCTCCACCGCGTGCGTCAACGGGTCGACCTGGTAGTCCTGCACGCTGTCGGTGCCGTACGAGAGGTTCAGCACCCGGACCGGATGCTTCGGGTCGTCGGCCCGGTGCTCCACCACCCAGTCGATCGCCGCGATCACCTGCGACACGTCGACGATGCCGGCCGCCGCGCCGACCTTCACCGAGGTCAGGGTGGCGCCCGGGGCGACGCCGCCGAAGCCGTTGCCGTCCGGCGTGCCCGCGATGATGCCGGCCAGGTGGGTGCCGTGCCCGTAGGTGTCGGCGTACCGCAGGCCGGGCGTCTGGCTCTCCAGCGAGAGGTCCGGCCCGTTCACGACCCGGGTTCCGCGCAGGCCGTCGACCGGCACCACGCCGGTGTCGACGAGCGCGACGCCGACGCCCGAGCCGGTGAGCCCCGAGCGGTGCAGCCGGTCGGCGCCGATGATCGCGTTGACGTTCGCCATCGTGGTGGCGCTGGCGTCGAACCGCCACTTGCCGCGGAAGCCTTCGCTGCCGGCGCCCGGCTTCTGCGAGGGCGCGGGCGCCGCGTTCGCCGCTGTGCCGGATCCCAGCACCCCGGCGAGCACGATCGCTCCGGTGACACCGCCGGCCGTGATCGCGGCCAGGCGTCCCCTAAGTGGTTTCATGCTGTTCTGCCCCTCTGCGGGTCGACGAGAACCATCCGCGGCGCTCGCCGCTGGTCACAACCGTGACGGACCGACTACGTTCTGTGAAGAGCTGAAGGGGGTAAATCAGCCGTTTGGCCCGGGCTTGCCGGGCCGGGTGGTGACAATGCGCCGCGATGGGCGCCACAACCCTTCAAGTACGGCCGCGCCCGGCCGATTGGGGGAGTTCCGGCGGACGGTTGAGGAGCTCGAGGCATGCAGAACGAGGACGACCTGAGCCAGTCGATCAAAGACCCGCTCACCGGCGCGTACTCCCGGGGACTGCTCGGCCCGCGACTCGCCGAGGAGCTGAGCCGGGCCTCGCGCTCGGACACCGGCTGCGCGCTGTTCCTGTTCGACCTCGACTACTTCAAGAGCATCAACGATGCGTACGGCCACCAGCGCGGCGACCAGATCCTCTGCGAGCTGACCGAGCGGGTCGGCACCTTCACCCGCGGCTACGACGTGCTGTTCCGCTACGGCGGCGACGAGTTCGTGCTGCTGCTGCCGGACACGGAGAAGGCCGACGCCGTCCGCGTCGCGCTGCGGCTCACCCAGGGCATCAAGGCCGAGGAGTTCCCCGGCGACCCGCCCCTGACGGTGTCGGTGTCGCTCGGCGTCGCGGTGTTCCCCGACGACGCCACCGACGCCACCGAGCTGCTGGCCGCCGCCGACCGCCGCAATTACCTGGCCAAGCACCGGGGCCGCGCCTGCGCCGTCGCGGACGACGTGGAGACCGAGGCGCGACCGGCCTCGTCGCGGCTGCTGGAACGCGACGTGCCGATGGGCACCACCCGCAACTTCCTGACCCGGGTCGCGATCGGGGAGAACGGCACACTCGCCGTCACCGGCGAGCGCGGCGCCGGCTTCAGCCGCTTCTTCGAGGAGGTGGCCCGCGCGGGCCGGCTCCGCGGCTTCGAGGTGGTCACCGCCACCGACCCGGCGGCCGTCGACCCGGCGCAGATCGGCGGGCCCGGCGACAAGCCGCTGCTGCTCGTGCTCGACGCCGACCTCGACCGCCGGGTGCCCGCCCTGGTCGGCGAACTGCGCCGGCCGCTCGGCGTGGTCGTGCGTACGCCCAGCCGGGACGGCACCGCCGACCCGGGGCTGCCGGTGCTGGACACCGTCGAGTTGCACGCGTGGTCGTCGGCGGCCGTCCGGATCTGGTTGCGCACGACCCTGCAGGGCGAACCCGACCCGGTGCTCGTCGACTGGCTCGCCGGCCGCACCGGCGGCCTGCCGGCCCGGGTCGAACGCGAGATCCAGCGGCTCACCGAGCGCACCGGCCTGGTCCGCGGCGAACACGGCGGCTGGAGCCTGGCGCCCGGAATGCTGACCCGCTCGGCCCCGCGCCGCCCGCTGCCCAAGCCGCTCACCGAGCTGGTCGGCCGGCAGCACGAGACCGGCCAGGTCGCCCAGCTCATCGCCGAGCGCCGGCTGGTCACGCTGGTCGGGCCCGGCGGGATCGGCAAGACCCGGCTGTCGCTCGCGGTCGCGGCGGCGGTCGCGGACACGTTCTCCGACGGGGTGCTCTTCGTGCCGCTGGCCGACGCGCGTACCGAAGCGGAGGTCACCGCGGCGATCGCCCAGGCCCTGGACCTCGCGGAGGTGCCCGGGCAGGCGCTCGCCGAGACGGTGGCCGAACACCTGGCCGACCAGTCGGTGCTGCTCGTCTTCGACAACTTCGAACAGGCCCTGGACGGCGCGACCGCGCTCGGCGATCTGCTCGCCGCGGCGCCGGGGGTGAAGGTGCTCGCCTCGAGCCGCGAGAAGCTCAGCCTCTACGGGGAGCAGGCCTATCGCGTACCCGCGCTGGCCCTGCCCGATCTGGACGCCCTGCCGAAGGGCGTCCCGGCGGCGCTCGCCTCGTCGCCGGCGCTCGCCCTGTTCAACGTCCGGGCCCGCGCCGCCGCGTTCGACTTCGTCCTCACCGGGGACAACCTCGCCGCCGCGGCCGCCTTGTGCCACCGGCTGGACGGCCTGCCGCTGGCGATCGAGTTGGCCGCCGCGCACAGCGACGAGCTCTCCCCGGCCGAGATGCTGGCCCAGCTCACCGACCGGCTCGACCTGCCCGGCAGCGGGCCGCGCGGGGTGCCGGCCCGGCAGCAGACCCTGCGCGGGGCCATCGACTGGAGCTACACCCTGCTCGAGGCGAGCGACCAGGACCTGTTCGTGCGCCTCGGCGTGTTCGGCGGCGGGGCCCGGCTCGACGCGGTGCAAGCCGTCGCCGGCTCCGACCCGTCCTTCGGCGGCGGCGAGCTGGGCAAGCGGCTGGGCCGGCTGGCCGACAAGAGCCTGGTGCGGGTCGAGCCGGACGTGGACGAGCAGAGCCGCTACGTGCTGCTGGAAACCGTTCGCGCGTACGCCCTCGAGCGGCTCGCCGAGCGCCCGGACGCCGCCTCGGTCCGCGCCGCGCACACCGTCCACTTCGGCGGCCTCGCGACCCGGGCCGGCGCCGGGCTGACCGGCCCGGACCAGGCCACCTGGGTACGCCGGGTCCAGGCGGAATACCAGAACCTGCGGGCCGCGTTCGAACGGGCGCTGCAGGAGCCGGTGCCGGACGTGGCGGTGGACGTGACCGTCGGCCTGTGGCGGTACTGGCGCAACCGCGGCCAGTTCAGCGACGGGCGGGAATGGCTGGACCGGGTGCTCGCCGCGCGACTGACCGACGGCCAACGCGCGTGCGTCCTGCACGCCGCCGCGGTGCTCGCCGCCGCGCAGGACGACCACGAGGGCGCCTCGATCCTCGCGCGGGAGAGCCGGGAGCGGGCCCTGGCCGCCGGCGACCAGCGCACCGGGGCGCAGGCCGGCAACGCGCTCGGCATCGCGATGCTGACCGGCGGCCGGCTCGCCGAGGCCCGCGACGTCTTCGCCGAGTGCCTGAGCACCTGGCAGCGACTGGACGACGCGCACGGAACCGCGATGGCGCACGGCAACCTAGCGATGGTCGCGCTGCGCCTCGAAGAGGTCGACACCGCCAGCTGGCACACCAGCGAATGCCTGCGCCTGGAACGGGCCCAGGGCAACACCCGGGGGATCATGCTGGCGCTGCTCTGCCTGGGCGAGATCGCGACCATCCGGGTCGACCTCGACGCGGCCCAGGCCCACCTGGACGAGGCGCTCGCGCTCAGCCGCCAGATCGGCGACGTCTTCGGCGAGGCGATGGCATTGCACCAACTCGGCGTGGCGGCGCAGCGGGCCGGAAACCCGCAGCTGGCCGTGAGCCGGGTGGCCGCGGCGCTCGCGTTGCGCCGCGACCTCGGCGACCGGGACGACCTGTCGATCTCCCTGGACACCTTGGCCCAGCTGCTCGCCGCCGGCTCGGACGTGCCGGACAGCGGTGTCACCTTGCTTGCCGCGCGGCTGCTCGGCGCCGCCGACGGGCTGCGTACGCGGCATGGACTGAACCCACCGTGCGGCCCGGCGGCGGCCGACCGGGCGGCGACCCTCGCCCGCCTCGAGGCGGCGCTGGACGCGCAGGCCGTGGAAACGGCCCGCGCGACCGGCGCACATGCCTCGCTCGACGTCATCGTCAACGAGGCCCTCGACCACGTGCAATCCGCGGCGCGGCCGGCCTAGCCGCGCCGCGGAGCCGTCAGCGGCCGATCTTGCCGCGCCGCGGAGCCGTCAGCGGCCGCCGACTGCCGCGTAGGCGTTGACGATGCCGTGCCCGTAGAAGCCGTTGAACTCCTTCGGGCCGGCGCAGTACGCGTCGAAGTCCGTCGAATACCCCTCCTGGGCGTAGCTGCGCAGCCGCGGCGTCGGACAGGCCGTCTCGGTCGCCGTGCGGTAGAGCCGCTGCTCGACCAGATCCGGGCTCATCGTCAGGCCGCCGCGCCAGAAGTCGCGGTGGCCGTACTTGCTGACGATCAGCGCGGCGACGCCGGCCACGTGCGGCGAGGCCATCGACGTGCCCGCCAGGTAGGTGTAGTAGCCGCATGTGCCGCTCGAGCAGTCCTTGAACACCGTGGGGCGGGTCGGCTCGCCGTTCGCGTCGACCGCACCGCTCGCCTGCAGCACCTTCAACGGATACGTGGACAGGATGTTGTTCGTCGCCGAGTTGTATTGCGGGGTGCCGAAATAGTCCCGGGTGAAGCCGCCCGGGGCGGCCAGCGAGATCTGCTCCAGGCCGTAGTTGGAGTACTGCGACTTCGACGTGGACGGGCCGATCGCCGAGACGCCGATGACATGCGGGCCCTCGGCGGGCAGCGTCAGGCAGGTCTTGTTGTCGATGTCCCGGGTGTACGCCGGCGGGCCGTAGTCGGGGCTGATCGTGTCGTCGTGCGGGTCGGCCAGGTTGTCGTGCTGGTTGCCCAGCGCGCCGACCAGCGTGACGCCGTGCGCGTGGGCGTAGTTCAGCGCCCGCTTCATGCCCGCGACGATGGCCCGCTGCTCCGCCTGCGCCTCGGGGCTGTCCGCGGGGTTGGCCGAGCAGTTGTAGAGCCACGGGTCGACGAAGAACGACATGTTCACCACGTCGATGCCGGCGTCGCCCGCGTAGGTGAGCGCGTTCACCACCGGGTCGAGGAAGAAGTAGCCGGAGTCCTGCCCGCCCTTGAGCTCGACGAGCGTGACGTGCGGAGCGACACCGGTGACGCCCGAGCCGTTCGCCGCGGCCGCGATCGTGCCGGCGACGTGCGTGCCGTGCCCGCCGTCGTCGGTGCCGACCGGATCGACGCAGCTCGCGACCTCGCACGCCCCGTCCACGTCGACCAGGTCCGGCGCGAAGTTGCGGGAGAGCCGCTGGCTGAAATTCGGCGCGAGATCCGGGTTGCTGGCGTCCAGGCCGGTGTCGAGGACGCCGACGGTGACGCCCTTGTCGCCGGTCTCCAGGGCGCGGGCCTGATCGGCCTTGATCATCTTGAGGCCCCAGAGCTTGTCGTCCAGCGGGTCGGCGGAGGCCACGCCGCGCGGACCCGTCCCGGTAGCCGGGTCGAGCAGCGGCTGCTCGAGGGCTTTGGGCGCGAAGCCGATCGGCTCGCGGGCCGCGGCGCCGATCAGCGCGTCCGAGGCGGCGACCCGGGTCTTGAAGTCGGTGGCGGCCGAGGACACGCGGTAGGTGCCCACCGCGGCATTGCTGCTGACGACGGTGCCACCGGCGGCGGTGATCGCGGCGACGGCGGCGGCGGTCGAGACCCCGTCGTCGGCGACGACCGTGTACTCGCTGGCGGTGGCGGCGTAGGCGGGAGAGGACATCGGGACACTTACTAGGAAAGCCAAACCCGTCGCGGTTGCGACGGCCCCGGCCGTCAGGCGTCTAGTCATTCTGGCATTCCATCGAAGAACGCCTTGGTAAATCAACAGCTGATCAGGCCGTGCGGAGGAGCTGATCAGATTTTACATAGGACACCTGTCGCGCGGGCCTCGATCAGATAGCGCTGGGCGTGGGCGATGAACGGGCCGTCTGTCGCAATTAGCCGGTGCAGCGCCGCCAGCCGGTCCCGGTACCGGTCGACGGTGAAGCCCGGCACGATCCAGATCACCTTCCGCAGAAACACGATCACCGCGGCGATGTCGAAGAACTCCATCCGCAACGACTCGGCACGCAGATCCGCCACGCTCAGACCGGCCGCGGTGGCCGCCGCCCGGGCGGCATCCGGATTCCGCGCCTGACCCACCGGCTGCGGCCCCATCATGAAGTCGGTGAGTTCGCGTACCGAGCCCGGCCCGACCTGCTGCGAGAGGTAGGTGCCGCCGGGCGCCAGCACCCGCGCCACCTCGTCCCACCGCACGCTCACCGGATGCCGGCTGGTGACCAGGTCGAACGAGCCGTCGGCGAACGGCAGGTCGTCGTCCTCGCCGACCCCGACCAGCACACCGCCGAGCGGCGCGAGCCGGCGCCGGGCCAGGGCGGCGTTGGGTGCCCAGCCCTCGGTGGCGACCAGCACGGGCGGCGGCTTCGCAATGGTGGCCAGCACCTCGCCGCCGCCGGTCTGCAGATCGAGCGCCCGCCGGGCGGCGGCCATCCGCTCACCCAGCAACCGGGCGAAGCCCCACGAAGGCCGCTGCTCGGTGGCCCGCCCGGCGAACCAGGAGAAATCCCACCCCTCAACGGCGACAGCGGAGCCTTCCCTAACGAGATCGTCAAACGTCCCCACCGGGCGAGTGTCACCACCCCCCCAACCCGAGATCAACCCGATTTAGCTCAGCTGTCCGGGCTCCACACCCAGGGCGTGGTCGTGGTGACGGCGTGCAGGCCGAGTCGCTGAAGGATCGGGCGGCTGTCCTTGGACGCGTCCACCAGCAGATACTTGATGCCTTGGTCG
>Ga0307513_10005937_pt1 | contig 16023 bp, 15 predicted proteins | sample 15_EM_MG_FD_202174 | JGI IMG/M metagenome (GOLD analysis project Ga0307513, IMG submission 202174) | Populus trichocarpa ectomycorrhiza microbial communities from riparian zone in the Pacific Northwest, United States - 15_EM | ecosystem: Host-associated > Plants > Roots > Unclassified | place... | reverse complement strand
GAAGATCGAGAAGTTCAGGGTATGGTCCAGATTGGGGAAGCTTCGCTTATTGGGGACAATTCCAACCAAGGGCGGAGGTATATTGAAGACTTGGGTGGGCTATAACCCAAGTTAAGATTTTATTAAAAAAAACTTAACACTAATATTAAATTATTCCAAGTTATATTTAATTAAATTAACTCAAGAAAAACATGTTTTGTCCATAAAATTAACTATTTTTTTAATTAAAATCTCTATCTTTTTTAGTTAAGAGAGCCAAAGTCAAAAATCATATCCCTCCTCATACTAGATTACTTTTTGTTTCTCTACATATTCAACTCATAAAATTTAACAAAAACAAAATACTTTTCCTTTTTTTCATTTATTGCATGGTACTATCTATCACACAAATTCAACTCAATCTTATCTCAACTACTAAAGCATTGCTTCAAACTTTAAAAGATGCTGGATTTGATATTCTCCTTGCATATGTGCAATTTGTTTACACACAATATGATTGACGCACCTCGTATAAATGCTTCATATAAAAGGTTATAGGTCGTTTATGTCAGCAACAAGGATTTATGACAGTTTACTAACACTATCATTATAATATATTTAACTCACAATAGATTTTCAGTTTGAAGAGTTGAATTCTAGATTCAATGATAGGACAATGAAACTTATTGTACTTAGCTTTGCTTTAGAACCCAAGGACAACTTTAAATCATTTAAAATTGATGTTATTTGCAAGCTTGTTGATAATTTTTATTCTGAAGATTTCAATAAATAAAAGATGCATTATTTAAGATCTTTGCTAGAGCATTATCATATTGATGTGATTTATCATGAGAGCTTTTAAAACATGTCTATCATTTTCAAATTATATCAATGATTAATCGAAACAAATAAGTCGCAACATAATCATTTGATTAACAGGCTGAATCGTCTTATTTTGACTTTTCATTTTTTCACTGTAACCAAAGAGTGAGAATCTTTAGCTATGAAGCATGTTAAAAATGTGTTTCATAATAAAATAAAAGAGGACTTCTTAGCATATTTTATGACAATTTACATTGAACGAGAGCTTATTGAAGATATCGATTCAGATTCGATTATAGATGAATTTTATTTCACAAAACATCGAAGGGTGTAATTTCAATAATAAATTTATTTTTACTTTCACTTTAATTTTATGTACTTTTAAATTTATTTTTTTTAATATTTTAAATAATATATTTAGATTAAGATTTTATTGTTAAGCCTAGGGGAAAAAAAATTCCTGGCTCCGCCCTTAATTCCAACCTTTATGCTTTTGAAGGAGATATTCAGAAATAGCTTCGACAAGAGGAGGCTGACTGGAGGGTTGTCCAGTAAGTCCTTTGTTTCCTTTGCTTTGGTTAGGATTTTTTCTATTTTCTTTATGAAGGTTCTTTGTTGGAACTTATATGGACTGGGTAGGGCTGGAAAATTACAGGTTGTGGGTAGGCTTATTTATATTCATAATATTGATGTATGCTTTCTTCTAGAAATAAAAATTAAGACCTGCACAGACTCTTTCATCTTTCATGTTTGGAACAATAGCAATGTTAATTGGGCTTGTAACGAGGCTGAAGGAAGTAGAGGGGGTATGATTGCTCTTTGGGATGATACAAAATTTCAGGTTTCATCTGTTGAATATGGTTACGAGTGGATTGGTCTGTACGGTCAACTATGCAAAGTGGTTTTATATGTGCTATTGTAGGTGTTTATGCCCCTTGTTCAATGTCAAAAAAATAGGATCTTTGGAACAACTTATGTATCCTTAGATATGCCTTTCCTATCCGTGGTTGATGGTGAGAGATTTTAATGACTTGAAATCAGATTAATAGAAGTAGTGGCTATCTTCACATCAAGAGCTCTTCAACTTTTAGGAATTTTCTAGATTATTATCACCTTATTGAGTATCAATTGGCAGGAGTTTACTACACTTGGGTTCAGGAATTGTTTGATGAGAAAACTAGACCGTGCTTTCTCAAATTACTCCTTTCTTTTTCAGTTCTCCAATGTAATGCTCCATCGATTACCTAGAGAAATGTTAGATCATTACTCCTTGCTAGTGTCTGGTTGCCTCCTAGAGAGTGGTCGTCCTTTTGGACTGTTGGCTTCAATTTCCTAACTTCAAAAACATTATTAGAGGCCTTTGGTTTGATGGGTGTACTACATTCCCAGGTCGCTTCAGATTCATTAAGAAGCTTAGCTTTGTAGCAGCTCAACTTCAGCGATGGAACAAAGATGATTTTGGTGATCAAGAGCATAAGCTTCATATTGTGATTTCCTAAATTGATGATCTATAGAGAAAAGAGGAGGTTGATACTCTATGTCCCTCAAATCACCTCAAGCTTGAATCTCTTATAAGGGACAAATGAACCTATAATAACAGAGTTGAATGCAAGTGGAGGCAGAGATCTAGACAGCTGTGGTGCAAGCTAGGGGACCGCAATGCTAGGTTTTTTCATTTGATAACTAACTTTAGAAGAGCTAAATCTCAAATTATGATGATCAATCATAAAGGGAACTGAACTTCGATCTTTACCAGAAATCAAATCCGCTGCAGTTGATTATTTTTATAATATGTATAAAGCTCCAAATGGGAAGAAAGCAAAGATGGGTCCTCTAGGTTTTAAAAGGTTAAATTCAAAGTTGTCTCTTTGGCTAGAGAGAGACGTTACCTTGGATGAAATTAAAAGATGTGTGTGGGATTGTGATGGTTCTAAGAGTCCTGGTCTAGACGGTTTCAATTTTAAATTTTATAAGCTCACATAGGATTTTATTGCAGAAGACTTTCTGGACCTGATCACTGAATTTTTTAGAATAGGGTCTATACCGAAAGGGGTTAATCTCTCCTATATCACATTGTTGTCGAAAAAGGTTACTTTGGAATTCAAAGAGTACCGCCCTATTAGTTTGATCCATGGTATTTACAAGATTATTGAGAAGATTTTGTCTAGCAGACTAAAAGAAGTAATAGGCAGCTTGATTAGTGACAATCAGACTGCTTTTATAGCAGACAAACTCATTGTTGATGGTTTTATGGTAGCTAATAAAGTGGTTTATGATCTAAAAAGAAGTCGAAGGTCGGGTCTCATATTCAAGGTTGATTTTCAAAAAGCTTTTGATTCAGTTCTATGGGATTACATTGATGAGGTGATGACTTACATGGGTTTTGGTGCTAAATGGAGAGGGTTGATTTCCTCCTGCTTGTCTACTAGTTAGGTTTCAGTCTTAGTCAATGGCTCTCCTTTCCTAGAGTTTAAAGTGGGGCGTGGTATTAGGCAAGGTGATCCCTTATTGCCCTTTTTTTTAATATTGTTGTTGCAGGTATATTTGTTCTCTTTCAACGTGCGTTAACTTCGAACATCTTTCGGGGAATTGATTTTGGCTTTAACAACTTCTTAAGTCACCTACAATATGCAGATGACACTATTGTCTTTATGCCAACTAGTTTGCATGCCCTCTTGTTAGTTAAAAGAGTCTTAAGGTGGTTTCCCCTATGCTTCAGCTTGCACATTAATTTTTTTAAGAGCTCTCTTATAGGAATCAATGTTACGACTCTTGCTTGGATGAGTTTGCAAAATCAATTTACTGCAGGCATGATTCACTTCCTTGTAATTACCTAGGGATGCCTTTGGGGTCTAATCCTAGAAGGATTTCAACATGGAAAACCGTCATTGATAAGTTTCGAAAGAAACTCACTTCATGGAAAGGGAGAATGTTAAGTATGGCTGGTCGTATTTGCCTTATCAAAAGTGTGTTGAACTCCCTTCCTTTGTACTTCATGTCCATCTTTCTTATGCTAAAAGATGTGTTTCGTTTACTTACGTCCATCCAACATAAATTCTTATGGTTTGGAACTATCAAAATGAGAAAAATTTATAAAGTTCAATGGAGTGTGATTGTTCAAGATAAGGATAGGGGTGGCCTTGGGATTGAGTCATTGATAGCCAAGAATAAAGCAATGCTTTTCAAGTGGATTTGAAGGCTCTCTCTTCCTGGTAATAAGCTATGGAAGAAGATGATATTTAACAAATTCAAGACGGTGTTTGAAAATGGTTTTCCTATTTTTAGTGGAAGATTGTCTTGTATCTGGAGGGACATCATATCCCTTATGACTTCATCAGACTCTGTCTCTTCAGCTTTAGCCAATAACTGCAGATTTATAGTGGGAAATGGCTCTCTAACTCGGTTCTGGTCTGATGTTTGGTTTAATAGCTCTCAATTGAAAGTCATTTACCCACGACTCTATATTCTCTCCACTAATCTAAATGCCACAATTACTGATATGAGAATTTAGGAGCAAGGGGAATGGAAGTGGGAGCTAGCTTGAAAGAGACAATTGTTTCTCTTCGAAACTGAATAGGTCATCTACCTTCTCTCATCTCTAGAAAGCTTTCGGCTAAAGGCAATAACCTCAGATAAGAAAGTTTGGTCCTCATCAGCAGATAGAGATTATATAGTTAAAACTTGTTCTTTACTTATTGACAGAATTGTGAATCTAGAGCTTAGAACTTTTAAGGCTTCGATATGGCAAAAAAGGGTTCCTCCTAAGGTTCAATCTTTTCTTTGGCTAGTTGTTCATGCACTAAGAAATTCTTACTTTGCTGTAATATAATCCCATTTGATTAGGCCTTTTGTATTTTTTGTGAAAATAAGATTGAGACTTCAAATCATCTTCTCCTCCATTGTAGACCAGTGTGGAAATTATGGATGAAATTCTTGGATTGGTGAGGTATTAGTGGTTGTCTTCCCTGCTGTGTGGATGATCTATTACATCAGTGGCCCAACCTAATGTTTGGAAAATTCCAGCGTAAGGCTTGGTCTATGCTTTCTTATTGTGTTAGCTAGAGTATATGGCTTATGAGGAACAAGGTAATTTTTAATGATGGAACTGCAACCTTCAAAGATAGTTTCTCCTTAATTCTTTATCACCTCTCGAATTGGCTCAAGTCTACAGATAAATTCTTCATAGCTATTGGTATTGATTTAATTATGGGGCCTGAAGGTATTATAGATTGGTCTGTCATATCCCATATCAGTGGGTGAGGGATTGGTAGCTGGCCTTATTAAGAGTGTTGGTTGCTAACTTGTCATACGTGTTTTGGGGTGTCAAGCTCAGATGTGGGCTCACGTCACTAGGAACAAAACCGTAAGGGCGGTAAGGCCCAAAGCGGACAATATATGGCAAGTTAGGCCGAGCTGTTATATTTGGTATCAGAGCCGACCTCACTGGCTGTCCGATTGTGCTGACGGGGTCATCGAGCTCCTTAAAGGGGGTGGATTGTCATATCCCACATTGGTGGGTGAGGGACTGGTAGCTGGCCTTATTAACAGTGTTGATTGCTAACTTGTCATACGCGTTTTGGGGCATCAGGCTCAGATGTGAGCTTGCATCACTAGAAACAAAACTGTGAGGGCAGAAAGGCCCAAAGCGGACAATATATGGCAAGTTGGGATGGGCTGTTACATGGTCTAACACCAAATCAAGGCTTTAAGCGCGGCGCATCAACACCTTCAGTTCTGATGTTCTTTTTCGGTTATGAATCTGTTGGCTTTCTTTTTCTTTCTTTTTGTGATTCTCTTTTCTTTTCTTTTATGTTTTTCTTCTGTGTATCTTGTTTTTTGCTATCTTCTGATTAGCCCTGTTAATATATTGACTTCTTCCAAAAAAAAAGTTTATTAGAATGTTAGATTTCTTATTAGATTAGGGTTTTTTTAATAGTTTAATTTCTTGATTATCTAGAACTTAAAGCCTATAAATAGACTTCTAATCTTAAGCATTATACACAAGTATAGAGAGATATAGAGAAGAGATATAAAGGTGTATATTTTGAGAAAACTCCTAATAAAATATCATTCCTCTCATTCTTCATCTTGTTCTATAGTTTTGTTCTTATAAATTAGCTACTACATCCTATTCTTCTTTTCCAACATAACATGTTCATGAAACAAACTTATCAAACTTTTATATATAATCTTAAATAAAGAAGACGCATGATCCAGAAAGACTTACCAACAGATCATAAGAACAGTTGACATGTGTTTTCCATTGTCAAACAAGACGAAGAAGAAGCTGAATATTGTTGATGATAAGAGACGATTTTTCTTGTCTATTGCCTTCTTCTACTCCTTCAAGTAAATTCTTACAGACAATCTGAGCTCATCGTTACCTAAATGATCAGAGATGGTTTGATCAAGAAATATGTGAGCGGGAGACGACTCTGGGTTATTGGCTTCTGTACTTGTCAATGACAATGGTATCCTGTCATGGCTTATGATTTTTATTTTTATTTTTTCAATTGTCAATGGATGGGCTCCCTAAAGTAATTCATTAATGAATGATTATTCTTCAAGTAAACAATTGTTTTCTCTCTGAGACAGCAAATTTTTTCTTTATCAATTATACCTAACTATCTATAGCTATATATAATAATCATTTATGGAATAAATTATTAAATTACATGATAAGACAATTTTTTGGTATAATAAGCAAACATGATGATGATATTTTCCAAACTTCTCAGATCAGAAATGGAGCAAGAGAGGTGCAGGAATTAAAGTACCTTATTATTATAAAATGGATTGTGCTTTTTTTGGCTTTTCGAAATAATTAATTATTATGGTAAGTGTTTCAATAGGTAAAGTACTCGTATAAAGGACTATTTAATAATATATATATATATATATCAAGTTTTAACAGAGAATGATATTTTTTTCTAATAGGTATTAAAATAATGGTTATTTTAATAGTTAATTCCAATAAATTCGCTATCATTTAGTTTTATAGTTTAGTTTTTGTATTTTTAAACATAAAAGCACAACAGCTGCAATGATAAAACTTAACATATATCCTTAGGATTATCGTTTCTAAGAAAAAAGTCGTTGGCAAAAGTCATGCAACCAAACAAGAAGAAGTAATTTTTTATCCTAAAGTTTTAAATTAAACACCAAGAATAGGCCAAAACAATCACTTACCTCAACTTGTTCCTTCTTTGCAGCAACGCCAGTTTTTAAAATCAAGTCAGCTCTCCAGCTTGAAGTCTTGTCCATCTTCCATTTAAAATCAACTTCTATGGCAAAAGGTTTTATTTAAGAGTATGACATTGACTCAAAGAGACCTTTTCTTTGAATATCAATCTTCTTACCTCATATTGGAGACTACTAGTTAAAGAAAGTTTGTCATCTTCGTCTACCTTTGTATGGTCTCCAACAAGCTTTTTAAGATTACTTTTAGGTTATCACATTGCTTAAAGTATTCCTCAGTCTACAACGTGACATGATCATACACTGTTTTGTCAATTGGTTGAAAGTCTTGCATTTTATTGCACTCATCTTCGTATAAAATATATTGTTCGCATTGTTATTTAGTTTAACAATTTGAGGACCACTCATTTTGAGGCTAAACTATATAGTTTTAGAATCTGTTTAGTATTATGATAGTAGTTTCTTTTTATTTAAAAACACATCGAAATAAAATATTTTAAAATATATTTTTAACATCAAATGTTAAATAATATTTATATACACTTATTTATTAAGGATAGAATAGTATTTTCAGTTTAACCTATATATACTTTCTTTTTATTTAGGTTAATACTAAGTACTCATAATAAACAGATCATTGATAATTTTATCCTTTTTTTGTGTTTGATCTTAATTATTTTAACATAGTATCAAAGTTGGTTTTATGGAACGAGGCTTAATCTTGAACACAAAATTTTTTGGAGTGATATTTTGTCTTCCTCTTCTGCAAAATTTGGTATTTCGTCTTCCCTTTAGCTTCTGCAATTTGGTATTTACGTTCTTTTTCTGCAAATTTGTTTTGTGTTTTGGAGTAATTGTATAATTTCAAGAAGATATTTGTTTAGTTTGTGTAATATCTGTTCAGTTTCTGCAATTTGGTAATTTATTTTCCACTGCTTTTGCATTCTGGTTCTCCATGATAGTTGATTGTGACTATTAAAAGAGATGATTTGCTTCAGTCTGTGAGTGTGATGTTGGATGGGAAGAACTATTTGTATTGGAGCTATGTAATGAAAAGTTTTCTTAAGGGTAAGAAGATGTGGGGATATGTCAGTGAAACTTATGTGGTACCTAAGAATATTGAAGATGGAGATACTGCTTCGATAGATGCATTGGAAGCAAACAATGCAAAATTCATTACTTGGATCAATAATTTTGTTCAGCATTCTATAGGTATGCAGTTGTCGAAGTATGAGACAACAAAGGAGGTATGGGATCATCTGCAACAATTATTCACACAATCAAATTTTGCAAAATAATATCATTTAGAGAATGACATACGAGCTCTTCACTAGAAGAATATGAGTATTCATGAGTTCTATTCTGCCATGACAGATCTTTGGGATCAATTGGCTCTTACATAATCCGCAAAATTAAAAGCATGTGGTGCTTATATTGAAAGTAGAGAGTAGTAACGATTGGTATAATTTCTAACAGCACTTCATAGTGATTTCGAAGGACTTAGTGGTTCAATACTGCATTGCTCTCCACTACCTTCTTTTGAGACTTGGTTGTCAGTGAGTTATTGACTGAAGAAATACGTCTTCAGTCGTATTCTGAAAAGGATATTCTTTTTGCTTCGAATCCTTCTATACTAGCATTACCCTCTAAGCAATTCTCCAATCACTACCATAAGCCTTACACAAGGGTTGACTTCAACGAGTGCAGTTTTTGTAAGCAGAAAGGTCATTAGAAGACTCAGTGTCCTAAGTTGAGACAGTAAAATCAAGCTTGAAAGCCCGACAGCCAGTCACAATCTAATGCTAATAGACCACCTTAATGTTATAAACCATCACACCACAATTCGCAGCAGTAGCTTCTTCAAGCTCTATTATCGATCCTAGTAATTTGGTTGAGCAATTTCATAAGTTTCTCTTCTTGCAGCCACAAGCAATGTTCGCTTCTTCTTCCATAAGTCAGTTGCCTCATAGTTCCTTAGGTATGTCACATTCTGAATGGGTTTTGGATTCTGGTGCTTCACATCATATGTCTCCAGATTCTTCATCTTTAACCTTTGTTTCCCCTTTACCCTCCATTCTTGTTATGATTGCTAATGGCACTCCCATGCCTTTAGCAAGTTTTGGTTTTGTTGTCACACCTCACTTGTCTCTTCTTGATGTCTATCTTATTCCAAACCTCAAATTGAATCTTGCTTCTATTGGTCAAATATGTGATTTTGGTGATTATTTAGTCATTTTTTCCTCTTTTTTTTTGTGTACATGATCTATAGTCTCAGAAGCTAATTTGGACAGGCTGTAGGGAGAATGGACTATACATTTTGGATGAGTTAAAAGTGTCAGTTCTCGCTGCTACTTCTACTACTATTGATTTATCTTCTTTTCATTTGAGTCCTTCATCTTCTAGTTTTTATTTATAGCATTCTCGTCTAGGACATGTTTTGTCTTCTCATTTGAGATTTTTGACATCCACAAGAGCTTTAGAAAATTTGAAAACTTGTGACATTTCTGATTGTAGTGAATGTAAACTAGTAAAATTTTCTGCTTTACCTTTTAATTAAAGTATTTATGTTTCTTCTTCACCGTTTAACTTGATTCATTTTGATATATGGGGACCTTCTACTGTTACCATAAAAGGAGGGTCTCAATATTATGTCTCTTTTATTGATGATCATACTTGTTATTGTTGGGTTTATTTAATGAAACATCTTTCTGAATTCTTTGAGATATATGCAGCTTTTCGAGTTCTTATCAAACCTCAACATTCTGCTGTGATCAAATATTTTAGGTGTGATTTGGGTGGGGAATACATTTCTAATAAATTTTATCAATTGCTTACGTTACATGGAACCATCCACCAAACTTCATTTATGAATACTCTTGAGCAAAATGGTGTTGCTAAAAGAAAATATAGGCACATTGTCGAAACTACTCGTTCTCTCTTATTGTCTGCTTTTGTTCCTAGTGAGTTTTAGGGAGAAGATGTTCTTGTTGCTGTAAGTTTAATTAATACAATTCCATCTTCTCACAGTTCAAGTCTATCTCCTTTGAAAAGTTATATGGGTACGTCCTTGATTATTCTTCATTTAGAGTTTTTGGTTGTACTTGTTTCGTTCTTTGTCCTCATATAAAACACAATAAGATATCCTCTTGATCCGCTATTTGTGTCTTTCTCAATTATGGTGAAGGTAAAAAGGGGGTATCGTTGTTTTAATTCAATAATTCAAAAACTTTATATGTTTCATCATGTTGTCGTTCTTAAGCATATACCTTTCTTTTCTATTCCATCCACTACTCATAGTCTGACTAAACCTGAAGATTCTGATAATAATAACTCTGCAAGTACTGATACTTTACTCTCTGACACACCTGAAGCTTCATTCTCATTTACAGCCCCCCAAGCTTCATCTGAGATTGTAAATCCACCTCTATGTCAGTCCATCCGCATTCATAAGTCCATAAAACTACCGGATTTTACTTATTCTTGTTATTCTTCATCATTTAGTTCATTTTTAGCTTATATTCATTGTTTATTGGAGCCCTCTTCCTATAAAGAGGCAATTCTTGATCCGCTTTGGCAGCAAACTATGGATGAGGAACTTTCTACTTTGCAAAGGACAGATAATTGGGATCTGGTTCCTCTACCTTCTAGTAAGAGTGTTGTTGGTTGTCGTTGGATGTATAAAATAAAGACTAATTCTGATGGGTCTATTAAGCGATACAAAGCTAAACTGGTTGCAAAAGGATACTCTTAACAATATAGTATGGATTATGAGGAAACATTTGCCCTTGTTACAAAAATAATTACTATTCGTACTCTTATTGTTGTAGCTTCGATTTGTTAGTGGCATATTTCTCAGCTTGATGTTAAAAATGCCTTCTTGAATGGAGATCTTCAAGAAGAAGTTTATATGGCACCCCCTCCTGGTATTTCACATAACTCTGGATATGTTTGTAAGCTTAAGAAAGCATTATATGGTCTCAAACAAACACCCCGTGCTTGGTTTGAGAAATTCTCTATTGTGATCTTGTCTCTTGGCTTTGTTTCTAGTAGTTATGATTCTACTTTTTTTATTAAGTGCGCTAATGTAAGCCATATCATTATGTCTTTATATGTTGATGACATGATTATTACTGGTGATGACATTGATGGTATTTTAGTTTTGAAGACAGAGTTGGCTAGACGATTTAAAATGAAAGATTTGGATTATCTTCGATATTTCCTAGGTATTGAGGTAGCATACTCACTTAGAGGTTACTTTCTTTCTCATTCAAAATATGTTGTAGATATTCTTAAGCAAGCTAGACTTACTAATAACAAGACTTTAGATACTCCTATTGAGGTTAACGCAAGGTACTCTTCTTCTGATGGTTTACCTCTAATAGATCCTACTTTATACCGTATTATTATTGGGAGCTTGGTATATCTCATCAGTACTCGTCCAGATATTGCATATGTTGTTCATGTTGTTAGTCAATTTGTTGCTTCTCCTACTATTTTTCATTGGGCAACTGTTCTTCGTATTTTGCAATATCTTTGGGGTATAATTTTTTAGAGTCTTTTACTTTCATTCACCTCTTCCTTGGAGCTACGTGCATACTTCAATGCTGATCATGGTAGTGATCCCACAGATTGCAAGTCTGTTACCGGGTTCTGTAACTTTTTAGGTGATTCTCTTATTTCTTGGAAGAGCAAGAAATAATCTATTGTTTCTCAATCATCCACCAAAGCAGAATATCATGCCATGACATCTACTACCAAAGAGATTGTTTAGTTATGTTGGTTACTTGTTGATATGGGAGTTTTCTTTTCTCATCACACTCCTTTGTATTGTAATAACCAGAGTTCTGTTCAGATTGTTCACAACTTGGTTTTTCATGAGCGAACTAAGCACATTGAGATTGATTTTCATCTTACTCGTCATCATCTCAAACATGGCACTATTGCTTTGCCTTCTGTTCCTTCTTCCTTGCATATTGCAGATTTCTTTACCAAAGCGCGTTCCATCTCTCGTTTTCGTTTTCTAGTTGGCAAACTCTCGATGCTTATAGCTGTCGCATTGTGAGTTTGAAGGGAGATGTTAGATAATATTTATGTTAACTTATTTATTAAGAGTAGAATAATATTTTCAATTTAACCTATATATACGTTCTTTATATTTAGGTTAATACTAAGCACTCATAATAAACAAATCATTAAGAATTATAGCCTCCTTTTTGTATTTGATCTTAATTATTGTAACAATCAACATATCAAAATGATTTGAAAATACTAAAAAATTAATTTGAAGCAAAAAAAAATCAATTTTTAAAAAATACAAAAACAAATAGGCTTTCAGCTACATCAAAGATACTTTATTACATAAGCTACTTTGTTTTAGCACAATCATCTCTTGAGTTGGTCACTTATTCTAATGCAAGTTGGGTTAATGATCCCACTAATCATCACTCAACTAATGGATATTGTTTCTTCCTCGAGGGTTCAATCATTTCATAGAAAAAAGAAAAATATATTTACATCTCGCCCTGCTATAGAAGTAGAACATCATGCTTTTACAGATATATGCTTTGAGTAGTTGTGGTTGTGATGGCTTTGTTAAGATAATCAAATTGTTGTTTTATCAAAGAACTAAGTATCAGGATTTATGATCAATGCTCAAAATTAAGAATACACATGTTTCGAAAAATTGACTACACCCATAAAACAACTAATTTTACTCACAAGAAACAAAATAAAAAATTAGACCAATAAAAGAGAATACTCTCTCAACTCAACTTACAAACTATTTACAAAAGACATGATATTTTATCATATTGCAACAGAATGATTGGTTGTATAATAGAGAGATTTATTTATTCACAATTGATGTACTATTTCTAATATATTGCAAATGGATAAGTTACACTTGCATATATGTGCTTGTAAAATTTTATAAGTCTACAAACCCGCACGTGTTTATTTCTTTGTCTTTCCAGCAATTCCCAACTAAACTCGCACGACAACGCCTATCCCTTAAGTGAAGACAACAAATAATTTATTATGATCTTAAAAACCCCTATCCCTTGATGGTTATTTCATCTATTTGCTCTTATACGTGAATGATATGTTGATTGCATCGAAGAGCAAGGTTGGGATTGATAGACTGAAAGCTCAACTGAGAATTGAGTTTGAAATGAAGGACCTTAGAGAAGCTAAGAAGATTCTTGGCATTGAGATTCAAAGGGATAAAAGAAAAGGCATAATCTATTTGACACAGACCCAATACTTAAAAACAATTCTACAGGGATTTGGGGTAGATGGTAAGACCAAGCCTGTAAGCACACCTTTAGCTCCTCATTTTAAACTAAGTGCTTCAATGTCTCCACACATAGAGGAAGAGTACAAGCATATGGCTCAAATTCTATATGCAAAAGTAGTTGGTGCATTAATGTATGCAATAGTTTGTACGAGATTAGATATTTCACATGTTGTCGTATGGTGAGCAGGTATATGCATGATCTGGGAAAGGGTCACTAGCAGGCAATGAAGTGGATTCTACAATACATTCATGGCACAATTGATATTGGTTTAAAGTTTGAGAGGGACGATTGACTCGGATAAAATTTAGTTAGTTATATGGACTCAGAATATATTGGTGACTTAAACAAGCGTCGTTCCACAATAGGCTATGTGTTTACACTTGCTAAAGGGCTTGTAAGTTAGAGATCAATGTTACAATCAACAGTAGCTTTTTCAACAATTGAGGTAGAGTACATGGCAGTAACGGAAACTTTCAAGAAAGCTATTTAGTTACATGGGTTGATTGAAAACTTGGGAGTTGTTCAAGAGCACGTGGATGTCCATTATGATAGTTAAAGTGCAATTTGTCTGGCAAAGAACTAGGTTTATCATTCTCACACCAAGCACATTGATGTTTGGTTTTATTTTGTTCGAGAAATTATGGATGAAGGGGATATTCTGCTATAGAAGATTGGTACTGCAGATAATTCAGGTGACAAAATGTGTCTCAAGGATCAAGTTCCAACATTGTTTGGACTTGGTCAACATCTCTTGGTGTTGAGCACCTTTAAGGTGCAATGCTATATGGCGCATTAGAGGCAGCATTGATTGATCACGAGAATTGGATGGAAAAATCTCGCCAAGGTGGAGATTTGTAGCAAATTTATGTCAATATTTTTCAACCACCATCACATATGATAGATACACTAAAGTTAGCCCCAATATTGATTATGATAGTTAGCAGTTGTTTGGTATTTGTTGGTTAATGATTATGATAGTTAGCAGTTGTTTGGTATTTGTTGGTTAATGTCAAGGCTCTCATTTCTTCTATAAATGGAAAGACAGAGCAAGAGAAGATAGGAAGACAGTGCAACAGTGAGAGTAAGAAAGAGCAGATTTGAGATAAACACCGATATAAAAGTGAAACACTGGGTTTTTGGGATTATACTAGGGTTAAGTGGAGTGTTTGTATTATTCCTCTAATTATATATAATCTGTTGCCTCTATGGACATACTCGATTTGAGGAACCACATAAATTTGTTTGTTTGTATTTTATTTGTGTTTGTTTTTAGTCTAATATGCACAACAGTCATTGCCATTGGAGCCTTACTAGATCAAATTACTTACCTCAACTTGTTCCTTCTTAGCAACATCAGATCAATCCTTAGCAGCAGCACCAGTTTTTAGCCATAATGGTTTTTGGCTTGTGATCATCTGCTTTAACTATATTTTTTTTAATATATTTATGTTAAAAATAAATTTAAAAAAAAATATATTATAAAAAATAACTAATACCACAATACCAAATAATTTCTTAATCATCTAAAAGTTTGAAGATTAAAAACATAATTATACTATTATAATCCAGAATGTTTTACACCATTTAGCTCTCTAGAAATATTGACCGCATTTGTCAAGTCAGCTATCCAGCTTGAAGCGTTGTCCATCTTCCATTAAAATTTCTTTCAAGTTCAGCAAAAGCATTTCCAGAGCTCCCTCTGTTCATCTACATCAGATGGGTCTACAAGATAATAAAAAAACTGGTAAAACAATCTCCCCACATGTTCTCTTGCATTCTAGTATCTTCACCAGTTCATCCACACACCACGGAGAAGATGCATAGTTTTTTGAGAAATATCACTACTGAAATTCTTGACTCTTCAATTGTTCTCAACAGTGTAGATTCAATTTCTTCACCCCTTTCAAGATCATTATCTATGAAAGTCTTGATTTGTTTACAACGTAATGCATTATAGAGATGACTGGTAAAATTGTCAGGAACATCCTTGCCTCTAAAACTGAGGAATACTTCATACTTTTTAGAGGTGATTATTTTCGGTTTGGTTTGGTTTGGTTTTTATCAGAAATAATAATCAAATTGGTTTTTTTAGAAAAAACCGAAATCAGTTCAAACCGACCAGTTTCGGTTCGGTTATTTTAGAACAAAAATCGGTTTTTTCAGTTTGGCTTGTTTTTTTGTTTGGCTCGGTTTTTTCGATTTGGCTCTGTTTTTTTATGGTTTGGCTCGATTTTTTTGTTTGGGTTCGGTTCGGTTAGGTTCGGTTTTTTTGGTTTCAGGCTTATAAAACTAAAACCGAACCGAACCAATTGATTTTTTTTAAAATTCTAATCAGTTTAATCAGTTTTTTTCATGATTCGGTTATTTCAAAAATAAATTCAGTTTTTTAAATTTAATCAGTTTTTCGATTTTTTTCTCTCCCTAGTACTTCATTGTTGAGCAGTTGTAGAAGAAGATGCCATATCCGACGTTCACGAGCTTGTGCAGAAAATCACTTGTAATTTGAATACCATCTTAAATTTGAATACCATAGAGTGGAAAGAAGAAAAGATTTTGGACTTAAAGAGTGGATACAGGAAAGAGGGGCTCGGCAGCAACTTTCTTGTTTGAAGTTTTAGTCAGCCAAGTAACCATACAAGTTTCAAGTTATAAAAAAAAAAAAAAAAAAAAAAAAAAAAAAAAAAAAAAAAAAAAAAAAAAAAAAAATTTATAAAAAAAAAATTTAAAT
>Ga0307513_10005936_pt1 | contig 16026 bp, 11 predicted proteins | sample 15_EM_MG_FD_202174 | JGI IMG/M metagenome (GOLD analysis project Ga0307513, IMG submission 202174) | Populus trichocarpa ectomycorrhiza microbial communities from riparian zone in the Pacific Northwest, United States - 15_EM | ecosystem: Host-associated > Plants > Roots > Unclassified | place... | reverse complement strand
AAGAAGCGCCCCAGAGTGGTGTTGCGCCATAATTGTCAGGCTCGTCAGGACCAATGTCGTCCCGTGTGAGTAGTAGCGCCACTGCCCCTTGATTCCCCTGCCGAGCTGCCCACGATAGCGGTGTGAATCCTATAAAATCTCTCTGATTGATATTATAACTCCCCATTTCTATGCAAGTAGCTATAACCTCATCAATTCCGAAGTAAGATGCACAGTGTAAACCAGGGAATGGGCGATGGCTAAGTGGGCGGAGCCAGGGAGGGGGTATCTTCTTGGAGAGTAAGACAGAAGATATATGGTCATCGTATTGGTTTAATAGGTCGATTGCAAGCGATTTTGCGAGCTGTGAGAGTTCCATTTTTGCGTGCCTCCCCCAATGCAAGGATGAATATTCGAGGAATGGAAGGTTTTCAAGGTTTGAAACATTATCAGCGGGAATCCTCTTGACCTGGTCATAATTCAGATAAGTCAAGCATGTTTGGCCAAGTGTTCTGTGGGCATCAGGCAATACACCGGGCCGGGAAAGGTATTCCTGAAGTGTGTAGTGAATCAGCCGGACTTGCGATGTCTCCTTGTCAACAACGGCAAGCCCTAAACATGACCCTAACACTGTATCTTGCGGTCGGATATTCTCAGGGTCAAGTTCCGTTCCCTCAACCTCTACCGCGAGAGCATGACAGAGTTCGTCAATCCGCAACGGCCGCTCCGCGTGGGATACCCACATTAGTACTTCCATCCCAAGTCTTGATCGGTCGCCCTTCTGTTCTCTTATCCGCCGAAGTGTTTGGTCGTACACGGTGTCCAGATCTACGCCAGTCGTAGCCACCTTTCGCAACATTTTCTTTCGCCTTGCTAATGAGGTCTCCCCCAAGATCGCATCGATATTTAAAGCAACGAGCAGAAACCTACACCGAATGTTAATTAGTGATCCAAAAATTGGATAGAGTTACTCTTATTTACATTTCCGAAGCCTTTTCTAGCATCGTTTTCTTAATATCATTTTTCAAATTTTCCGTCATCAGGTCCGGATCTCGGTCATCGTCATCGTCCATCTTCTTGCTTAGGTATTTGGCGATGTCTCCTTGGTTGGGCACAATGTGGATGATATATGCTCCTTTGGTGAGATGCTTGTCGAGTTCCCCTCGAACATGGGGCCTCCCTGTGAGACATAGTCGGGTATTTGGCGCTTCTTGAATAATCTGCCGTAGTGAACGGAGGAACTCTGATCGATCTTGTGGTACTAACTCGTCTATTGCGTCGACGCAGATATATACTCGATCGCACGAGCTAATTGTTTTAACGAATAATCCAAGCATCTCCGGCAATCGGAGACTTTTCCCGCCTCCTTGCCTTGACCTGTCAAAAGCATCTTTAATTTCGCCTACAATTCCCACTCCTCCGAGGGCAACCTGCTTGAGTAGACTCCCTATCATATTTACTGCCGATTGGTCCTTCTGTGCCTGGTAATCGCAATAGAGGGACAAAACCGCGATATTCTTCCCACAAGCTTGCTCGGATAGGGTGTCTATTATTAATGAACTAGTTTAGTTCCCTGTTAGTATCGTCTACCATCCCCGGAAAATACCCCCGTACCTTATATATGTCTTTCCAACTCCTTGATCCCCATAGCATAGGATAGTAGGATCAATTGAGGTGTCCTGACTTTCACGCCATGATTCGAACTCGTTCTTCTGTAGAACCCAATCCCCAACACCTTCCAGTCGCCGGTTCCTCACGTCTTGATTCCGTGCATGGGGCTCAAGTGGCGACAACCATGCTTGGATCCGCGAAGATTCCTCACTTAGTCCGACGTTGATGGTGTTATTATAGTTGTTTGACACATTCGCAAAGTTCGTATTCGAGTTACCGTGAACATTATTTGTTGTGTTATTATCGGCACGGGTGTGCGATATACCATACGAGCAAGGATCACCTGTGAGACTTGATCCTCCATTCCCGCTTGGTATTGTGTTCATATTGGATAAGGCTCCGTGATAGGTGAGATGATATGGTCGTATAACGGTACGGGGGTGTACTTGTATCGCGGAGGTTGATGGACTTCTCCTCCCAAGTTAAGCGGAGCGGGGTTTGCGTTAACGCACGGGTGATGTGCTTGTTTCAGATCGGAGCGCCAGCCAATGATTTCCATGCCAAGGCGATCAGTGGCCTCGTCTCCAGTGGAACAAGTTTTCACATCGGGCGTTGTTACACTGACGCATGCCAGGCGATTGCTGTTCCATAGAATTTCTTGAGATCCACCACAAGAGATCTCCACTGAATCCATTTACCAAACCATAGCAGGTTCTGAAACGTGGGCTAACAAGGTAGCGAGCGAACCCAGGGTCCGTAAGTTACTAGTACATGTATACTATGTCTAGGAGGCATAATTCTTGCAGTATTGTGTCTCGGATCAGGAAGCCTACTCGTAATTTTCTGACTGCTATTGCACACGGGCGAAAAATCGACCGGAGCATCAGGATTTTGGTGGTAGTAGTCGTGTTCACAAACATCGAAAAACTACGAGTCGGCGCCTGACAGCCGATGGTGGTTTCAAGAGATTTTACAGTACAGCCTCCGGTCGAAAAAATCGGGAAATGTGGAAATTAAAAGTCAGAAACACGGTTGCTCGATTGGCTCGAGCACACTGAACCCTCCAATCAAAACCTCAGAAGCCCGATCGCCGTTTCCCGATTTTTTCTACCGAGGGCTGTACTGTACTACCCCTGACAATTTGGGACGGTCAGCTGTCAGGGTTGTCTGTTCACCCCCGAAATTTTCGTTAGTGTCAGCATGCTCGGTTCTGGGGTGATGGACCTGTTGACATCTGCGCAACGCTTGGGTCACTCTTGAAGGAACAGCAAGAGGACATGGCAATGCGAGTGAGATGATCGTGGAAAAGGCTCGCTAAATAGACCAGAGGGAAATGCACTGCGCAATTGATGGAGATCCTAGCTATGGGCAGGCCAGGGGATACCGGTACGTCATATCTCCGAATAGGCAACGCTCCAGAAAAACAACAAACTCTAAAGAAACCGGCTATCCAGCACCACCGTGACACTCTTTGTTCTCGGACAATCAAGAATCATCTTGACCCCCCAAACCCCATATCCTACTCGCGACGCGAATAAAGTCCTGAGACAATGGCTGATAACTATAAATGTGATTATAATTACAAAACACAACAATAATGACCATTGGTGCTAGGGCCTGTATATTTGTGTCCCTCCTTATCTCTAAGAGCATGGGATCCGGTAATAGGACCTTTGATTTTGACTGTGGTATTGACTTGAGTCATGGTGATGGTTGAGTGCTGGGGGAATGGTTGTCGCGCTCGTTGTCTTGGGACTTATTCTCGCTCTGAGTACTGTACTCGAGTATGTACGGCTGTCGCATAAACTGCGAAATAGGCTAAACCTACTAGTTTACGACAAATGGGTTGTGGGGCGAAAGAAACGATAAACCAAATAAACATGTCCCATCTACCGCCATAAACATGTGGAGAGCGCGATCCACCACTCTGTGCCTAGCCACTGCATGCACAAGCGCATATGATAACCGCATGTCTCCCGAGCCACATGCCCGATACATGATTCAACAACTACCGCCGCACACTAAGTCTGGGGGTTGCCTGGTGAGATCCTAGTTAGACCCTCCAACAGGTGTAACTTAGTGCCGCTAGCGATGGACGGAAGAAAGTTGCAGGGGTGTGAAAAAGTTCACACCAAACTTGAAGGGTAACGTTTTTATGTTTTATTACATATTATGTAAGGGCGCCAGTGTGTTGAGCAATTGGTAGAAATCTGATATATATAATAAATAATATATATATATTTATCGTGATGTGATAAAAATATACATGATGATTCTAGATACTGCAGTAGGGCTGAACTCGATGTATGGCCACCCATTATCCGTGTGATGTGCACTACCGGTGAGCAAAAATTATAAAATAAAAACATAGCAATATCTCTGGCACGTCGCTAGGGGAAATTTTATAGCCATTCTTAGTTTTTTCTTCGCTTTTCCGACAGCCGTGGAATGGGTTCCACTTTGATTTGCCGGGACCTGCGCGCTAAAGAGATCTTGGGGGGTGTTCGATCACGGTTATCCGGCCCGTCGGGAGTGACATCGTTACGTGTGGCTGATGGTCTCGCCTCTTGTTCATGCCCATCTCTAGAAGCGAACGGGAGCGGTGTTGGAATATTGTTATTTGGCTGGTGGGGATTGATAGCGCCCAGGAGAGGAGTAGTCTCACCACGCCCGCATGCGGTTGCTAGAAGCGACAGAGAGTGGTCGCATCATTATATATCACTCATAATCTTTCTGCAGCCCCCAGCCGTCCTCAGCCATCCCCTGCTGTCCCCCTCATTGTTCTTCCACCCGTGCCAGGCCGTCATTCCTAATATCTTCCCTGGGTGGACCCCTACCCAGTCCTGACCCACACCCTACCGTCTTCCGATACCCCATATAGTCCCCCGCTAAATCCCGCCCGTTCTGATACCTCCCCTGCCTGCACCTAAGTAGCCGCTTTCCCGCTTGGCTCACTATACTCATAAAAGCCTAGCATGTAGCGCCCGGCGGTCGCAGCCCAACCCGGTGGTCACCCGAGTAATCTTTTCTGCACAGGACTGCGGCTAGCGGTCCTCTCCCGTCTTACCGACATTATCCCCGCCCTCTCTCTTGGTCCCTTCCCTGGACGGCTCCGAACACGTGGCTGACTACAGATATACAATACCAAGAACCTTTATGAGTAAGATAGATTAGAGACCCAACATATTATTACCTAACTTAAGTTATGGCAATAGCGTTCTCTCAGGTGTTGCCAAATATCCGAAAGTTCCTTCCTTTAATCATGTTCTGATTGCTGGAATTGCACATGGTACAAGGAGGGCCCGCCATTGGCTGTCACCGATCAATGCTTAAAATTTCCATTGCTTCAAAGCCTGGCAAACCTCTCAAGTGGCTTAAGTGTTTAACAGATATTTTATAAAATTGTTGTTTTTGACCTTAGGCAGAGCGCAAACCAAAGGCATCGGGATAAGTATTAGTTCCTGTAGTGCTATAATGTGAAAATTCCTAGGTGGCGCAGTGGTTATGTTGGAAAGCAATTGACCTCCTGTGCAATTTAGCAGGAGCCCAGGTGTTCAATTCCCGTCAAAAGGAGTGATTCTCACCTATCGCAGAGGGTAGAGGCCTACAGGAACTGGGAGCAGGTGGTAACATCCCACTCTAGACCTTCACCCCTGACCCTAGGGGTGAGGTCCGCGCTCGGCGGAAAAAGCAGCGATCTCTTTTTTTCTTTTCCTTGCTTTCAAGTATATAAATGAGCTGCTCTGCCTCAATTGATTTGGGGAAGATAAGCCACTAGGGATTCCGGGTGCTATAGGAATTCTCTGATGTTTGGTTGGTTACGATACATACCATCCATCAGGTATGGCGGGAATATATGCTGGGGCTGGAGTGTGTTACCAACCACTGGAGCGGATGAGGGGGGAGAGAGGATAGACCAATAGGTTTAGACTGCCGGTAACAGCCCGTAACATCCGGGCAGTCCGATACCGGCTCTGGCAGGTGTTGGTACCTTATAGTATGTTCTACCAGTGCTGGTAGAGACCTAGCTCTAGACTCTGGGACGGCTTTCAATGGGCTTATCCCTAAGTTAGTAGACCTTCACTAGTTTACAATAGTCTCACCACATATCATATTTATATTGCAGGAATGCGCCATAATGCACTGGTCTCAGCGATCGGTGCCTATGTGACTTTTCGTTCGCATTTATACAAGCCACCTGTCACCCATTATGAGGGCGGTGGGACCTATGGGATAACTCTCAACTATATACACCCTAACCTAAGTTTTTGAACATTTGCAGACCCAATTTTAATCCAACATTGGGTAAAGCAGACATTATCAACTTGATTACTGTACAAACTTCAATCATTGAAATGTGTGCTATGTCATGGACTTTCCTCTCTCCATAAGGTCAAGATTATTTTTTTATGTGTCTTGGAATGGGAAAGGGGCTATGTTTTTCGGCTCTGTTTTTTGCCCCAGTTCTAGGCAAGGAAATTCGGGACTTCATAGCACATGGTCCAATTATTCAAGTTTTTACAGCCGCACAAACTGAAGTGTCTCGCTAATGGAATCGCGTTTCGAAGGAAGCTCCCAGCGCTATCAGAAACCACCGGACGTGCTCGGACGAATTCTTATTTCCTTGCTTGTGGTGAAATTAAATGTGCGGAGGGGCGACTGCGAGCTACCAACCCAACCGCACAAGAGATGGCTAGGAAGATATTTTTTAAAAAGTGACAATACCGTTCTTGCTAGCAGGGCTGTGAATACAGCCCATGGAAACGTTTGTTTAGAGTATTCAGCCCTGTGTTTGGTCTGCTGTTGCCAGCCCCACCTTCAGCCGCTGGTCCCCTGTATTAGTTTTTTTTGTTTGTGTCATAGTTTACCATTGCAATATGCGATCGGAACTTGGACGAATAAGTGATAATAGAAGTAGTCAAGATCCCTTATTGTAATAACGCTTCTCTCTCAAATAATAAGAAAGACATAGCTCAGCTGTATAGTACAGCAGTTGAGTCCAGCCACTACCACCGCATTCCCTCAACAAGGAAAAGCAAAGACTATCAAAGAAGTGCCCTGAAAGGAACAATGAAAGAACGCATAGTAAACTTCAACCAGTAACGAGTATGGAAACACAAAGAGCTGAAAGAAAAATTTGAGAGGAGAAAGAAACCATATTTGATAGGACGAATAAACCATATACGAACATTCACACTGGTGACACCATCGAGTGATGTTCCATGACTACGGTTAACGAAAGTTCTAATTGGGTGGGAAATCATACTGCTCATTGCAAAACCCCATACTGTATAGCATCTTTCCTCATTACCAGGTGTCAATCCATCTCCCCATCATTACCACTGAGGTTCAGCTCTCCAGTTCAGTGGGATCGCGATTTTCTATCAATATGGTAGTTACTACTCCCCTCGCTTAGAGAATTACGAACCAGAACTCCTACAAATCTGGTCTACTACTATCTTCTCGCTTAGCGTCCCATGCAACCACACTCGCATTTGGGTAGTATTTTCCATATGTGCCTTTGGCATTCACATTTTGAACATAAGTTCCAAGTGAATTCTCCTAGTCTATTCGCTACTTCTGTGCGACACCCATTTCCCCTCTTTGGCGAGAATTCTAATTGCAAAGATGGAAGAAAGCGCGGTATAATATTATGGGAAGAGAGTAGGCGTATATATAGAGAGAGGAATAAAACTTTTGAAAGCGTAGCATATAAGACCAGAAGATCCCAGGCATCTTGACACAGTAGCATGGCCCTGTACCGAGAACGATAGGAAGCAAGTATTCGCGGGTTGTAAGCAGCTGTGTGATACATGAAACAGTAGTTTCGTGCGCCATATCTAAAATGAAATGGAACACCGGAGTTTAAGAAAAACGGAGAGGAATAGATTGGGGGGAGAGTGGGTGGGAAATTGTATGAGGACATCGGGGGAGAGAAAAAGGCTACGAAGAGAGGGAGGAACTTGTGCTGATGCCGGGTATGTACAGCGAGACGGAAGGGATGTATGTAACTATTGGCAGAGAGGGAATGTACGCAACACCCCGGCCGAGGCCGTGAGCTTAAACTATGTGAGAGACAGGAGTTATTAGGGACTGGAGGAGTGCTACAATTGGCCAATATCGCCGCCTAGCAGCGATATCCAGTGGCTCGACCATCGTTGTCCGGCTTCGCAGGATTGACATCACCCCGAGCGAGTAGCAGCATCACCACCCCCTTGCGCCCATTGGACGAAGCGCCTCGGAGTGGTGTTTTACCATAGTTGTCTGGCTTGTCAGGATCGACATCGTCCCGTGCGAGTAGTAGTCTCACCACCCCCTCATGTCCATTGTAAGAAGCGCCCGAGAGTGGTGTTATACCATGGTTGTCTGGCTTGTCAGGATCGACATCGTCCCGTGTGAGTAGTAGCGCCACTGCCCCTTGATTCCCCTGCCAAGCAGCCCACGATAGCGGTGTGGATCCTATAAAATCTCTCTGATTGATATTATAACTCTCCATCTCTATCCAAGTAGCTATAACCTCATCAATTCCGAAGTAGGATGCACAGTGTAAACCAGGGAATGGGCGATGGCTAAGTGGGATCAACCAGGAAGGGCATATCGTCATGGCAAGTAAGACAGAAGATATATGGTGATCAAATTGGTTTAATAAGTCAAGTACAAGCGATTTTGCGTGGTGTGAGAGTTCGATTTTTGCGTGCCTCCCCCAATGCGAGGATGAATACCCGAGGAATGGAAAGTTTTCAAGGCTCGAAAGATTATCAGCGGGAATCCTCTTGACCTGGTCATAATTCAGATAAGTCAGGCATGTTTGGCCAAGTGTTCTGTGGGCATCAGGCAATACACCGGGCCGGGAAAGGTATTCCTGAAGTGTGTAGTGGATTAACCGGACTTGCGATGTTTCCTTGTCAACAACTGCAACCCCTAAACATGATCCTAACACGGTATCTTGCGGCCGGATGTTCTCAGGGTCAAGGTCCGTGGCCTCAATCTCTACCGCGAGGGCATGACAGAGTTCGTCAATCCGCAACGGCCGCTCCGCGTGGGATATCCACATTAGCACTTCCATCCCAAGTCTTGATCGGTCGCCCTTCTGTTCCTTTATTCGCCGCAGTGTTTGGTCGTACGCGGTGTCCAGATCTACGCCAGTCGCAGCCACCTTTTGCAACATTTTCTTTCGCCTTGCTAATGAGGTCTCCCCCAAGATTGCGTCGATATTTAAAGCAACGAGCAAAAACCTAAGAAGAATGTCAATTAGTGGTCCAGGGATTGGATGGGGTTACTCCTACTCACATTTCGGAAGCCTTTTCCAGCATCGTTTTCATAATATCGTCTTTCAGATTTTCCGTCATCAGGTCTGGATCGCTGTCATCGTCATCATCCATCTTCTTGCTTAGATATTTGGCGATATCCCCTTGGTCGGGCACAATGTGGATGATATAGGCTCCTTTCGTGAGATGCTTGTCGAGTTCCCCTCGAATATGGGGCCTCCCTGTGAGAAATAATCGCGTATTTGGCGCTTCTTGAATAATTTGTCGTAGTGCGCGGAGGAACTCTGATCGATGTTGTGGCGCTAGCTTGTCTATTGCGTCGACTCAGATATATACTCGATCGCAGGAGCTGATTGTACTGACGAATAATCCAAGCATCTCCGGCAATCGGAGACTTTTTCCACCTCCTTGCCTTGACTTGTCAAACGCATCCTTAATTTGGCCTACAGTCCCACTGCTCCGAGGGCAACCTGCTTGAGTAGACTCCCTATCAGATTCGCCGCCGATTGGTCCTTCAGCGCCTGGTAATCGCAATAGAGGGACAAAATCGCGATATTCTTCCCACAAGCTTGCTTGGATAGGGTGTCTATTACCAATGAACTAGTTTAGTTCCTTGTTAGTATCGTCTACCATCCCCAGAAAATACCCCCGTACCTTATATATGTCTTTCCAACTCCTTGATCCCCATAGCATAGGATAGTAGGGTTCATTGAGGCATCCTGACTTTCGCGCCATGACTCGAACTCGTTCTCCTGTAGAACCCAATCCCCAACACCGTCCAGTCGCCGGTTCCTCACGTCTTCATTCCTTGCATGGGCCTCAAGTGGCGACAACCATGCTTGGATCCGCGAAGATTCCTCACTTACTCCAACATTGATGGTGTTATTATAGTTGTTTGACACATTCGCAAAGTTCGTATTCGAGTTACCGTGAACATTATTTGTTGTGTTATTGTCGGCACCGGTGTTGGATATGATATACGAGCAGGGATCACCGGTGAGACTTGATCCTCCATTCCCGCTTGGTAATGTGTTCATATTGGATAAGGCTCTGTGATAGGTGAGATGATATGGTCGTATAACGGTACGGGGGTGTAAGTTACTTGTATCGCGGAGGTTGATGGGCTTCTCCCAAATTAAGCGGAGCGGGGTTGCTTTAATCCACGAGTGATGTGCTTGTTTCAGGTTGATTGTAGCGTCAGCCAATGATTTCCATGCCAAGGCGATTAGTGACCTTGTCTCCAGTGGAACAAGCTTCCACATCGGGCGTTGTTACACAGAGGCATGCCAGCTGATTACTCTTCTGTAGGATCTCTTGAGATCCCCACAAGAGATCTCCACTGAATCAGTTTACTAAACCATAGCAGGCTCTGAAAAGTGGGATAACCAGGTAGCGAGCATCCGTAATTTACTAGTATTATGTCTGGGCGGCATATTTCTTGGCCTACTGTGTCGTGGATTAGGAAGCCTACTGGTAATTTTCTGACACCTATTACATACGGCCAACAAATTAACCAGAGCCTCAGGATTTTGGTAGTAGCAGTCCTATTCACTAACTTCAGAAAAATATATTCAATATGTGAATGCGGCACAATCTATTCTATGTGGATAATACGTCGCAAGTACGAGGAGGGTTGCAAGGCATGCTTAGCGAGGAGGTGAAGAAGGGATTGGTCGGAGTTCCAGTTCTTAATTATTCTAAGCCAGCTGGGCGGTAGCACCTTATTTATAGAAAAGTACGCGTCCATATGCGCAAGAGAAATATAGGGAAAATCATGTAAGAAACATAAGTGCAAACATGTTTGACCCTGAAATCCAACCAAGTAAATCACAAATAATGTGCATGAAAACATAAGGGTGTGGAGCGATTATTAGAAATATCATGACCAAGAATGGTGCATAAGAGATGCATAAACAACCGTAAAATCCTAAACACCTAATTGGAAAGCACATGTTAAATCCCAAGATATTATCCTAAAATAAACAATAAAACACCATAATATATATCTTAGCTGTAGTAATATAAGCGGTGGACTAGCGGAGCCGAAACACAAACTAAGTAAAAAAATACATGGTAGTGTGTTGAATATACATAGGAAATATACAGAGAATTTAAACAAAATACGAGTACGGTAGCGATTTTACTAGTACAGTATTGCACCACTCCAGACAATTTGGGACGGTCAGCTGTCAGGGTTGTCTGTTCAGTCCCGAAAAGAAATTGCATTTTCCTTAGTGTCAGAATTCTCGGTTCCGGGGTGATGCACCTGTTGACATCTGCACCACACTTGGGTCACTCTTGAAGAATTAGCAAGAGGAGGTGGCCATGCGAGTGACATAATCGTGGGAAAAAAGCTCCTAAATAGGTGAGAGGGGGACGAATTGCGCAACCGAAGGAGATCCCAGCTATGGACAGTCCAGGAGATACATTATATCTTCGAAAACCGTAGGTAACGCTCTAGAAACGCGACGAACTCTAAAGAAACACACTGCGTGTTCTGGGACAATCAGGAATCGCGCTGACCCCTCAAACCTCATGTCCTCATCGCGGCAAGAATAACCCCTCAGACATCGGGCGCAACTGTGATACCCCTCAAAGTTCAACCACCCTGATAACCACAAATGTGATTATAATTACAAAAACAACTGTAATGACCATTAATACTAGGGCCTGTATATTTGTGTCTCCCTTTATCTCCAAGAGCATGAGATCCGGTAATAGGATCTTTGATTTTGACTGTGGTGTTGACATGGGTCGTTGTGATGGTTGAGTGTTGGGGGAATGGTGGTTGCCGTCGTTGTCTTAGAACTTATTCTCGTCGCGAGTATGGGTGTCGTATAAACAGAGAAATAAGCCAAACCAACGAGTTTATTACAAATTGGTTGGAGTGTGAAAGAATCGATAAACCAAATACCCATATCCTATGTCTACCGCCATAGCATGTGGAGAGAGCGACCCACCACACTGTGCCTGGCCACTGCACCCCCGAGCGCATATGCCATAATCGCATCTCTCCCGAGCCACATGCGCGATCGATAATCCCACGGCTCCGGCAGCACGCTAGGTCTCGGGGCTGCCTGGTGAGATCCTGGCCGAACCCTGGTATAAACGGATGAAAATCGTAGGTTTGTGAAAAACTTTACACCGAACCTGAAAGGTAACATTTTTATATTTTATTACATAATATTATGTAAAGGTGCCAGTGTGCTCAGCAAATAGCAGAAAACTAATATATATAACATTGTATATAATTATTGACATATGATAAAAATATTGATCATGGTTCTAGACACTACAGTAGGACTAAACTTGATGTATGGCCGCCCCAGTCGGTGTGATGTAAAGTACTAGGACAAAACTTTTCGTCTGATGCCCTTTTTACACCAAAAGTGCCCATTTTAACCACCCTCTCTCATTGCGCAATGTCTATGAGAATCAGCGAAAATTTGTCCTTGTATTAGCAAACCCGTAGATAACATGAAGAAATTTACAGAATCTTGAAATATCGCCAAGTGGTCGAGAAAAGGTCATTTAAGTATCTGGTATCGGTTGCCATGTACTTTTTTGTATGGAGCTGCATCCAAAAATCTAAGTCCCTTTCACACCAGTGGATGCAATCACGAACTATGAAGGCGGCTCTGCTTACTTACACTTCTACCTATAGAGGTTTGAATAGATAGTGATTCCCTAGCTGATAGAAAGATTTCAAGTGTTTTTATATTACCAGTGTTGAGAATTGTTTGTTTAAAAATGTCCATTTTTGGTGTAAAAAGAGCATCGGACGAAAGGTTTTGTCCCCGTACTGTACTCTACGGTGGGGAATCAATATTGTATGATCTGGGAAATGCCGGATTGGAGCTAAAGCGATACTGAGGCTACTGAGCCAACAGGAGGGCACGAAGGAGGCAGGTTTGCCACCGCTTAAACATATACCCGGAGGCAGTGGTGGTTTGGCGGGCCCAAGGAAATCCTCACTAGCCTCAATTCGGCTTTCGCTAGATTATAATGTATCGTACCCATTTGACTTGCTGGTGCCAGGAGTAGGCAATCCATGAGATTGCAAAGCACCTGACAGTTTGATTGAAGCTTAAAAACTAGCGGAAAAAAGCCTACCCAATCTTATATGCTTACGTGATCTAGCTGATGGGCTCTCAAGGATGCTTGAGCGCAAAATCGAGCATGCTTTAGCGCATTCTTACTTCCTAGCGGAGAGCGGCTATGGCCTGATTCGTAAAAAAAACCCCGTTGACATGTGTCCACTTTACCCTTTTACGCGTGATTTATTTCTTACCTACCATACCGTTCCACTCACGCTGGGTAGGGAAAAAGTGAATGGATATAGATAACCGGAGCAGCTTGCCGGAGTGCGGAGCTGTCGGCATAGTTAGGGCCCGTTTACCCATAGACGTGCGGCTAAAAGCCTGAAACAATGCCGACCTTTAGGGGGGCTTGACAGTGTAGGGGTGTGCGGCAGTATAGTGGGCGCTTAGCTAGAGTAGGCAACGGAACTTTTTGACTGTCAAGCTACAAGAATCTTGGACCGTGGAAAATTTGTCAAACACTTTCGGGCTGTTTACCAGATAACGCTTGAGATGCCACGGTCTAGTTCAACCATAATTACAAATTTAATTTTTAGAAAGAGACAGACAGTTGAAGGTAAGTAAAGAAAACAGAATTGTCGCACGCCCAGCTAATAAACTGTCTAGTATATAACTGAAAGCCTGTTTACATAACTGACTTTCTTGGACGGTCGGCGCTGCCTCTGGTTGCTAGACAGCGGTCTATAGGTAAATGTGCCCTTATAAGGTTTTCATTATTTCCTGATAGACTGCTCTTATGTTATCTCGCTTACATGTTTAAGCTCTGCTGTTTGCAGCTTGCTACTTCTTGGGCAAGTCATTATTTATTTTCACCGTCTGGTTTTTGCCCAAACCACCCCACCACACTACCAGTGTGCTTCTCTTATGAGATACGAATTCTAGACATGAATGGAGTATATGAGAACCTTGTAGTATAGAATGCTTCCTAGATGCCCAATTGGTGACATTTCACCGTGCCTGGGAGAAGAATATGTTTCTCGTGACAATATTGCTAGGGTTTGAGGCTTAATGACAGCCTAGGAGTCTTACAAAAAGGGGGGTCTCTCTCAACCGGTGAGAAAAGGAAGACAGTGGAATCAGTCACGTAACAAGCCCGAAAATACCCAACAACCAACACAGTGCAAGATCAGGGTTAAGACACCATGAGTGTCTTGTTCACAGGCTTAATTTTTTTCGTGCAGTCTCTTGGCAAGACAACATCTCATGATGTTGCGTTATGTGCAGTAGCTTCATGCAGGTGTCATATTTTCACAGCGATGCACAAGCTTGCAAGCGAGCCAACCCCCTGGAGGAACCTGTATGAACCCTACTGTACTCGTAGTACCGTAAAATCTCGTGAAATCCACCATCTCCGGTTTGTCATGTATACCCTAGCAAATGGCGACATCGCCCAAGATAGGTTTAGCTTGTCGGATTAACGAGATCTAACACAGCCAAATGACTCAGGCTATACCGTGTCAGGAAAGCACTAATCCTTCTTGAGAACTTTTGACTCAAACCCTAGAGATTAGGGGGTGCCGGAGATAGTGGATTTCACGAGATTTTACGGGTACTGGCACTCGTGGTTGCCTCGTGTGTGGGAACGACAGCTATTGAATATGAGCAAAGAACTGGCGGGAGCCTCAATATTTCGGTGGTCTGCAATGGCTGCCGTTTTTTTTAGGAACGAGTACTGTGATCTCCAACAGCTGCAGGCTTTTCTTCAGAGACAGGTAGCTGGCCGCCCCATAAGCATTACCAACCGGTAAGTTATCTAATAATATCATTAATTGTGCTCATTAGAGTAACGGCGCCCTGCCTAAAAATCAAAGTTAGAGGTTGGAAGTTTGAACTCTTGGCGAATATTTGAGAGGGAAGAAAACTCCTGCTCAGCAGGAAGTTCGTGTAGTTACGAATTCCTTGCTTTTCTCCAGCGTTGCCTTAGGAATTGCCACTAAGGCTTAGGACTTCTACCGTATCCCCTGGACGGTCGCGCTGATCCTGCAAAAGTTCTCTCATGCATTAGCGTTGAAGACTAAACATATTTCAGCTAGTAGACATGTGACCCCTGACATCAGCGATCTTTCTACCACCTATTCTCGTGAACGGTATATGGGGGGTTGAAGAAAGCAACATTAAGAAGTATTAACTCCTTGACCATAATGCCTGCGAAGCACGCTCAGAAGCCGTCCAATAACCAGGGACAGTCAAAAAGGAGAAGGTCTAGTCTTACGCAAGCCTCAACCACCTGGGGTAGTTCAACTCAAGGCATGGCTATTGCTCCTGCGGAAACCTTCAAACCATTACAGCTCATACCTCATGAGCCACAATCTCTTGTTCCTGATGATACAGAGCTGACTCCACTGGCTTTCTTTTCTCTCTTTTGGAACGATTATATCTTGAGTCAAATTGCTCAGGCTACCAATGCCTACGCAGACCACAAGCGTCAAGGTAAGCTGGGTGAAGGATGGTCTCATCCAGTTAGTACAACTGAGCTACGGAAGTTCCTTGGGATTACTATTATGATGGGGGTTATTCGACTATCTAATAGAAGTCAATATTGGCGACAAGAAAGGATGGTAGGAAAGAATGCCTTGAGTTTTCGCCGGTATCGCCAAATTAAGCGCTATATTCACATCTCAATGCCGGAAGCTACCGCAAATTCACGAGGTTCCCGTACTGAATCCCCATGGTGGACGAAATTGGAACCACTTCATAGCCATTTAAGACATCAAAGTCAAACCTATTTTCGGCCGGGTACACATGTGGCAGTCGACGAGATGATGGTTCGGTTTACTAGGAGGAGCAAGCATACTGTACGAATTCCAAGCAAACCAATTCCTGTAGGATATAAGGTTATTGCTCTGTGTCATGATGGGTAAGTTATTAAAATTAGCTTGAATGTTTGGAACACTGATATTAAAAGCAATACAGATATACGATTGACTGGATTCTGTTTTCACGAATAAAGTCCTTTGCGGAGCTTATTCCGTATCCAAATTTATCACCAACGAGTTCAGCCGTTGTACAGCTATGCAGATCCCTTGAGCATGAGTACACATACCCTGTTGCGGGATCCGAGTCTCGAG
>Ga0307513_10005935_pt1 | contig 16027 bp, 14 predicted proteins | sample 15_EM_MG_FD_202174 | JGI IMG/M metagenome (GOLD analysis project Ga0307513, IMG submission 202174) | Populus trichocarpa ectomycorrhiza microbial communities from riparian zone in the Pacific Northwest, United States - 15_EM | ecosystem: Host-associated > Plants > Roots > Unclassified | place... | reverse complement strand
CTCGCCTTCACCGGCGGCGCGCATGCGCTGAACGGCATTTCCACCGGCAGCGGCAGCGGTCTGATCAGCGTGCGCGGTGGCAGCGTCGACACCAGCGCCTCCTTCGCCACCGCGGGTAACCTGGAGGTCTCCGGCGGCGCGCTGAACGTCGGCGGCCCCGGCAGCGCCGCGGGTCTGCTGTTCAGCGGCGGCACGATCGCCGGCACCGGCACGCTGACGATTGCCGGCGCCACCCAGTGGACCGCAGGCACCCTGAGCGGCAGCGGCTCGACCTTGCTGAACGGCAGCACCACGCTCAGCGGCGGCGGCTTCAAGGACATCACCGGCCATGCCGTCATCTTCGCGGGCGTCACGAGCTGGACCAACACCGCCGACAGCAACGGCCGCATCCGCACCGGCAGCGGCGCCAGCCTCGTCAACACCGGCAACTGGCTGGACCAGAGCGCTTTCGACAACCGCATCAGCAACGACTTCGGCGGTGTGGCATCGACCTTCAGCAACACCGGCACCTACACCAAGAGCGGCAACGGCACGACCGACCTCAGCGACGCCGGCTTCAGCAACAGCGGCGTGACCGACGTACAGGCCGGAGTCATCGTGCTGCCGGCGGGCTTCGAAAACACCGGCACGCTGCAAGGCAACGGTAGCTTCGCGACGAGCGCCACGTTGACGAACAGCGGCCATGTCGCGCCGGGCGACTCCATCGGCTTGCTGACCGTCATCGGCTCGTTCGCGCAAACGGCCGCGGGCTCGCTGGACATCGAACTGCAAAGCGCCGGCGTGCGTGACCTGCTGGTGGTCGACGGCGCTGCTGATCTGGACGGCATCTTGCAGCTGATCTGCTTCTCGGGCTGCTCGTTCGCGGCCGGCCAGTCGATGCTGATCCTCGACGCCAGCCCCAACCTGCTGAGCGGCAGCTTCTCGAACGTCGCGCTGTCGGGCTTCGGCGCAACGACGTTCGCGGTCAGCTACGACAGGGCTAACGGCGACGTGCTGCTGACCGCTGCCGTCCCCGAGCCCGATCGTTACCTGATGTTCCTGGCCGGCGGGCTGCTCGTCGCGCACCTGCGCCGGCGCCGGCGGGTTCCGGTTTGACGGGCGCTGAGCTCAAGCCTGGATGACCGACGCCATCCGCTTGACCTCGGCGGCCGGCAGCGCCTGCCTTCGGGCCTCGTCTTGCCAGCCCGAGACGGCGGCCCGGACTTCTTCGACGATGGCCCGTGCGGGGCCTTTGGCCAGCCGGTAGAGCTCGGCGGTCTGCAATGCGGTCTCGATGCTCGGTGCGGCGCTCGATCCGTCGATGGTCAAGGCATGTTCGGACTTGGCCAGGCTGGGGTTCATGTCGAACGCGTCGGCGATGCGCCACCCGCTCGCCTCGCGGATGAAGCCGTCGTCTGATACTTTAGGCAGACGACGTACTTTTGTCTGCCATATCGGACAACATTGCCCTTTGCCCTCTGCGCCACCACCCGCCGAGGCTTGGCGATGCGCGCCAGCGTGTCGATCGCGTCGTAGACATCGTGCATCGGGCCCACGCCGATGCTGGCCCCGACTGTTGCGACCCAGCTCATTCGCCGCGCGTCAGGCCACGAGACATGGCCGCGGCGTACTCGCGCGCGACGCGTGCATCGATCACCGCCAGCCAGCCTTCGCGCACGGCGGCGACGGCCTCTTCCAGCGAGGCCGTCAACTCGTCGGCGGACGAGACCGGTCCCCAGGCGAGCGCGCCCTGCGCCCGAGCCATGCCGGCGATGTCGATGCAGGGCTCTTCGATGCGCTGCCCGATCGACTTGTTCGCGACCGGCCGGTCGCGCGTCAGGGCGACCTTCTCCTGATGCACCTCGTCGTTGAAGAACGATCGGTTGTTGGCGACGATCACGAGCAGCGGAATGCGGTAGCGGGCCGCCGTCCACAAGGCGGTCACGCCCATCAGGTAGTCGCCGTCGCCGAGCACGGCTACCGGCAGCCGCCGCGAGCCTCGGAGCGCGAGCGCGGCGCCCACCGCCATGCCGGGGCCCGAGCCGACGCCGCCGCCGCCGTCGTAGCCGAGGTAGTCGAGCGGATGCGCGAGCGGGTGCGCATCGCCCGGCCAGCCGAGATTGGTGCGGATCAGGCAGGCCGGTGCTTCGCTCGCCAGCAGGGCGCTGACCCGGTCCGCGAACTCGGCGAGCGGAATGCCTTCGCCGGAGGGCGAAGCCGGCCCGCCGGCTGCGGACTTTGGCACGCGTGCCGGCATCGTCTGCGCCGCCAGCTTCGGCGGCCCGAGTGCGTTCAGCGCTTCCAGCGTCTGCGCGACGAACTCGTCCGGGTCGCACATCAGGTAGGTGTCGGCGGGGACGACCGCCTGCTGCTCGCCACCGAAGCCGTTGTGCAGCGTCTGATCGAGCGAGACCTGGATCAGGTGCGCCGGCGGGGCCTGCTCGCCGAACGCGATGCGCAAGGTGCCGGCCGGGTCGACCCAGTCGAGACTCAGGATCAGGTCGGCCGAGCGCAGCGCCTCGATGCCGCCTTCGGTCAGGAAGTAGGCCGGCGTGGCGGCATGCAGCGGATGCCAGGTCGGGAACGCGGCACCGACCTTGAAGTCGGTGATGACCCGGGCATTCAGATGTTCGGCGAACGCGACGCGGCGTGCCCAGTCGGCCTCGCCGCGCGAGACGCGGCCGGCCAGGACGACCGGCCGCTTCGCCTGGCGCAGCCGTGCGGCGACATCGCGGGCCAGCTGCGCCTGCAGGCCTGGCCGCGGCGGGGTGCCGAAGCGCTCGAGCGCGGGTAGCGCGGGAACCGTCGGGCAGGGCGCCTCCTGCAGACCGCTGTCGAAGCAGACATAGGTCGGGCCGCAGGGCAGCGTGGTGGCGATGCGGCGGGCTCGCATGACGGCGTCGCGCGCGCCTTCGAGCGAGGCGGGCTCGGCGTCCCACTTGACGAAGGAACGCACCAGCGCGCCCTGGTCCTTCGAGGTATGCAGCCAGTCGATCCACGGCCGGCGGCGCGCGCTGTCGACCGGCCCGGTGGCGCCGAACACCAGCACCGGCACGCGGTCGCAGTAAGCGTCGAAGATCGCCATCGAGCCGTGCAGGAGGCCGACGTTGGAATGCAGGATCGCGCCCATCGGCTTGCCGGCGACCTTCGCATAGCCGTGCGCGATGGCCACCGCATGCTCCTCGTGCAGCACGGTCAGCATCTGCGGCCGCTCGTTGCCGAGGTGGTTGACGAGGCTGTCGTGCAGGCCGCGAAAGCTCGCGCCGGGATTGAGCGCGACGTATTCGATGCCGATGTGGCGCATCAGATCCGCGAGGTAGTCGCTGCCCCAGCGCGTGGCGCCGGGGCGCGACCCGGCCGTCGGCTTGGCGATGGCGTCGTCGTTGGAGGGGGCGTTGGAGGGGTCGGGCATGGCGTGATTCTTCGAAGCCTTCGGATCGTCAGAGCGTGACGTTGATGTTCTTGATCTGCGTGAACTCGAACATCTCTTCCTTGCACTCCTCGCGGCCGACGCCCGAGGACTTGTAGCCGCCGAAGGGCGCGCCGATGAAGTGGGCCGACGAGTTGTTGATCCAGACGTAGCCCGCCTCGACCCGCGCCGCGGCGGTGTGGGCGGTCTTCAGGTTCGAGGTCCAGATCGCCGCGGTCAGGCCGTACTCCACGCCGTTGACCGCATCGAACATCCCGGCCTCGTCGGACCAGCGGATCACCGCCATCACCGGGCCGAAGATCTCTTCGCGCGCCACGCGCATCGACGGCGTTACGTTCGACAGGATGGTCGGTTCGACGAAGAAGCCCTTCTGCAGGGCCGGGTCGGCCGATCGACGCCCGCCGCAGGCGACCTGCGCGCCTTCCTGCACGGCATCAGCGACATACGACAGCGACTTGTCGAGCTGCTCGCGGGAGACGAGCGCTCCCATCGTCGTGCGCGTGTCGGTCGGCAGGCCCGGCCGATGCAGGCGGCCCGTCAACGCGACGATCTTCTCCAGCACGCGGTCGTGGACCGAGTCGTGCAGGAAGAGCCGGCTGGTCGAGCCGCAGGACTGGCCGCACCAGGTGAAGTTCATGCCGCGCACCGCGCCGGCGGCCGCGGCGTCGAGATCGGCGTCGGGGAAGACGATCATCGCGTTCTTGCCGCCCAGTTCCAGCAAGACCTTCTTGAGCCTGTCGGCGGCCGTGCGCATCACCGCCTTGCCGGCGTTGACGCTGCCGATCAGCGCGATCGCCGCGACATCGGGATGGGCCGCGAGTGCCGCCCCGGTCTCGCGATCGCCGGTCAGGCAATTGAGCACGCCCGGCGGGAACACGCCGTCGAGCAATTCGAAGAGCCGCAGTGTCGACAGCGGCGCCTGCTCGGGCGGCTTGACGATGACGGTGTTGCCTGCGGCCAGCGGGGCGGCAATCTTGCCGGCGGCGAACATGAAGGGGTGGTTGAACGGGATGATGCGCGCGACCACGCCCAGCGGCTCGCGCACCGTGTAGTCGAGCGAGCCGTTGGCGGTCGGAACCGTCTCCCCCTTCAGCTCGAGCACGAGGCCCGCGAAGTAGTCGAGCTGCGTGGCCGCGATGTTCGCGTCGTCGATCATCTGGCGGACCGGGTTGCCGCAGTCGGCGGCGTCGATCAGGGCCAGGTCGGCGGCATTCTCGCGGACCAACTGCGCCGCGCGCTTCAACAGCGCCGCGCGCTCCAGCGGCGGTGTCGCGCGCCACGCGGGCCAGGCCCGGCGCGCGGCCTGGACGGCCGCGTCGACATCGGCCGCGTCGGCGATGGCGTAGGGGCCGAGGTCGTCGCCGGTGCCCGGGCTGAGGCTGGCCATGCTGCGGCCGCTTCGCGCCGGGTGCCACGCGCCGCCGTAGTAGAGCTCGCGGTGCGTCGGCAGGACCGAAGGGACCCTGAACGCCAGGTCATGATCGGAGAAGTCGTTCGTCGCAGTGCTCACCGTCAGTCGACCTTGACGTTGAATTGATCGGCGAGCCGCTTCCAGTCGACCAGGTCGGCGGCGATCTGCTTCTGGAACTGCTCGGCGTTGAGCACGCGGGTCGAGATCAACCGGTCCGCGAAGCCCTGCTGCAGTTCCTTGTCGGCCATCGCCGCGATGACATCGCGCTCGAGCCGCTGCGCGACTTCCTTCGGCGTGCTGGCGGGCGCGAAGAGGCCGAACCAGACCTCGGCCTCGAAACCGTTGAGGCCGGGCGTCTCGGCGATCGTCGGCAGATCGGGGCGGAACGGCAGCCGCTTGGTCGACGCGACCGCGATGTAGCGCAGCTTGCCGGCCTGCACGTGCGCGTCGAGATTGGGCACGGTGTTGAAGAGCACCGGCACCAGCCCCGAGAGCCCGTCGACGATCGCCGGCGCGCAGCCGCGGTACGGGATGTGGGCCATCTCGACCTTGGTCGCGCTGGTGAAGCGCACGCCGGTGAAGTGCTGTGCCGTGCCGTTGCCGCAGGAGCTGTAGTTGGCCTTGCCGTTCAGGCTTTTCGCGTAGGCGATGAGCTCGGCCACGTTGTGCACCGGCAGCGAACTGTTGACCGCGATGACGATCGGTGTCGAGGCGACGGCCGCGATCGGCTTCAGGTCGCGCTGCACGTTGAACGACTGCTTGAAGCCGAGGCTGGCGTTGATCGAGAGCGTGTTGTTGTTGAGCAGCAGCGTGTAGCCATCGGGACTCGCGTGCACGACGTACTCGCTCGCGATGTTGCCCGACGCACCGGGCTTGTTGTCGACCACGACGGCCTGGCCGAGCAGCTTCGAGAGCTTGGGCGACATCAGCCGCGCGACCGAGTCGGCACCCCCGCCGGGCGGGAACGCGGCCACGATCGTGATCGGCCGCTGCGGAAACGCGGCTGGCTGCGCGATGGCCGGGCCGCAGGAGGCGACCGCGGCGAGCAGGAGTGCTGCGGCCCGATGAAGCATGAAGTGTCTCCGTCTTGTCGTGAGGTGGTCCGGCGTCGCTGCACCGGCAGGCCGAAGGCTATCGGGGCGACACGGTTGGATCAATCTTGATTTGCAATCAATGCGACGGCGATGCCGGCATCGCGACGGGCCGCACCCACGCCGTCAGCGCGAAGGCTGCCCGAGGCCGACGTACTTGGCGCGCGGGCGCACCAGGAAGCCCGCCATGCGTTGCTCGTAGATGTGCGCGATCCAGCCTGCACAGCGGCCGAGCGCCATCACGGCCGCCGGCGTTCGCGCCGGGTGGTCGAAGGCGATCGCGAGCACCCCGAGCGCCACGCCGAGGCTCGCCTGCGCGCCCAGTTCGTCGCGCGCGGCGTTGACGCAACGGATCGCCAGCGCGGCGTCGCCGCTCAACTTGCGGCCTTGTCCGATCAGCTCCAGCAGGACCTTGGCGCGCGGATCGCCATGCGGATACAGCGCATGGTTGAAGCCCGGCAGCGGATGCTTCTGCCGCGCCACACGCGCCAGCGTGGCGACGTAGGCCTTCGGCGTCTTCGACTCGCGCAGGTACTGCTCGGCCAGATCGCAGCCCAGGCCGGTCGACATGCCTTCGAAGGCGCCGAGCGCCGAGTTGATGCACGAGTGGATGTCGGCACCGGCCGAGGCGGCGATGCGTGCGGCGAAGGTGGCCGGCGCCAGCTCGTGGTCCGCGCACAGCACGAGCGCGGCATTGAGGACGCGGACGTTGTCGTCGCCGGTCGAGATGCCGAGGCTGCGCGCCAGCCCCTCGGCGATCGACTGGCCCGAGCGCGCCGGCACGAAGGCAGGCCGCGCCCGCAGCAGGCCGATGCAGCCCGTCATCACGTGGATCACGTCGCGCGCCGCGATGATCGGCGCCTTGGCCGCCATCTCGGGGTCGGCGCCGAGACACGAAGCCCAGGCTTCGACGGCCAGCGCGAGCAGCCGGCGCGAGCTGTTGGCGGGTGCCGTCATGCGCAGCACGCGGACGAACTGCGGGAAGGCCTCGCGCTGGCCCGGCGCTTCCCACGAGGCCGATGCCGGCGGCAGCAGGCCGCTCCACAGCAGCTCGGCGCATTGCTCGAAGGTGCGCCCGCCGATCGCCAGGTCGGCCGCGAGCTGCCCGCGGTAACGCGGCCCGAGGCTGGTCATCTCGGTGATCGCGGTCTGCATCACCGCACCGCCGCCCATGCGCAGCGCACGCTGCGCTGCGTTGTCCGTTGCGCGCCGCGTGCGGCCGCGCATCTGCAGCGCTTCGACGTCTTCGCGGTAATAGAGACTCGCCTTGCGCTTCTCGGGGTTGATCGAGCGGATCAGCCCGCGGCTGACATAGGCATAGAGCGTCTGCGCCTTCACGCCCAGGGTTGCCATGGCCGTGCGCGCATCGACGAGATCGGGCGGCTGTTCATTCATCGGAAGCGAGTCTCGCAACGGGTGGTTGATTGCAAATCAAGATTGAATCAAGTACCGCCGGACTGTAGTCTTCACGGGCCGTCGGGGCCAGTGCGCACCGCACGGCGAAGCAACCCGACCCTCCGATGAGCGACCTCATTCCCCGACTCGAACTGGCCGAGATGGCGCCCGACCTGCAGGCCTACCTGCAGCCGCGCGTCGCGCGCCTGCAGTACCTCGGCGAGCTGTTCAAGTGCGCCGCCCATGCGCCCGAGGTGCTGCTCGACTTCATGCACTTCACCGACTCGCTGAAGAAGGCGCTGCCCGACCGCCTGACGGAGTGCGCGGTGCTCACCACCGCGATGCTGATGGGCAACCGCTATGAACGCCACCAGCACGAACGCCTCAGCGTGCGGCTCGGCTTCGGGCGCGACTGGGTGGCCGAGGTCGAGCGGCTGAAGCCGGCCGAGGCCACGCTGATGTCGGAGGTCGAGCGGGCCGTGCAGACCTACGTGATGGCCGCGGTGGAGACCCGGGGCATGCAGGCCGCGAGTCCGTTCGAGGCGCTCGCGCGCCTCGTGCCGCCCGCCGAGGCGATGGCCGTCGCCATGCTCGTCGGCCGCTACATCACGCACGCGCTGGTCGTCAACACGCTGCGTCTCGAGCCGCCGGTGCCGTCGATCTGGGACGACGGCTTCGACGGGTCTTCAACTTCACCCCAATCGGCCGCACCCGATGCTCGATGAACCCTTGTGGATGACCGAGGCCGACGTCGTCGGCCTGATGTCGCTGTCGGACGCGATCGGCGCGCTCCAATCCGCGCTGTTGCTCGAAGCCGAGGGCCGGGCCGCGAGCATGCCGAAGACGATGCTGCAGTTCGGCCACAGCAACCTGCACGCGCTGGGTGGCCAGCTGGGCGACTTCGTCGGCACGAAGACCTGGGCCCACACCGAAGGCGGCACCTCGCCGCTGCTGCTGCTGTGGCGCGCTGCCGATGGCCAGCTGGCCGCGGTGATCGAGGCCTTCGCACTCGGCAACCTGCGCACCGGTGGCACCTCGGGCCTGGCGACCGACTGGATGGCACGGCCCGACTGCGACGTGCTCGCGATCGCCGGTGCCGGCAAGCAGGCGCTGTCCCAGGTGGCGGGGGTGATGGCGGTGCGGCCGATCCGGCAGGTGCGCGTGTTCAGCCCGACCATGGGCTCGCGGGTCGCCTTCGCGAACAAGGTGCGTGATGAACTGTCGGTCGATGCCGTGGCCTGCGAGTCGATGGCCGCAGCCTGTGAAGGCGCGGGCGTCGTCACGCTGGTCACGCGGGCCGCGAAGCCTTTCGTCGATGCGTCGATGCTGGCCAAAGGCACGCACGTCAACGCCGTCGGCTCGATCGGCCCCGATCGAGAAGAGTTCGCGCAAGATCTGTTCGATCGAGCGGGCAGTGTCGCGGTCGATTCGCTGCATGGCGTGAAGACGCTCTCGCTCGAGTTCAAGCGCCGCTTCGAAGGCAGCGACTGGAAAGGCGTCGACCGGCTGTCCGGCGTGATCGCCTCGGGCCGGCGCCGGCAGCCCGAGACCGACCTGTCGCTTTTCAAGGCGATGGGCATGGGCTTGTCCGACGTGGCACTCGCCGTCCACCTGCTGCGGCAGGCGCGCGAACGAGCGGTCGGGCGGCCGATCCCCGTGCCGCGCAAGGTCAAGCCCCGGCTGAGAGGCTGAGAGCTGACGCCAAGGGACTGAAGCGCAGAGGGTCTGCGCGCTCTTCATCTGGAGACACCATGAACGATCTACGCAAGGACTTCGCGCGGCTCAGCGGCCGCTTCATCGACATGGGGGGCTTCGCGCCGCAGACGCGCAACACGCTGTGGGCGCCGATCGTCGTGACCCGGGAGGAGATCGACGCCGAGGTGCAGCGGCTGGCCGACTCGGCGCTGCCGTCGACGGGCCGTCGGGAGTCGCTGATCGTGCATCCGAACGCGGCCGACTTCGCGCCCGGCATGGCGCCGGGCATCCAGGTGCGGCTCTCGGTGCTGAAGCCGGGCGAGAGGAGTGCGCCCTTCCGGCACAACGCGACCGAGATCAATTTCTGCATCCAGGGCGGCGGCCATTGCGGGGTCGACGGCCGGCGCATCGAGTTCGAACAGTACGACGTGTGGAACCACCCGAGCTACAGCCAATACTTCCACGTCAACGGCACCGACACGCTGCAGGTGCGGCTGACCTACAGCAACGTGCCGCTGCTGCAGTTCATGGACATCTACGTGGCCGACGACTTGCCCCGTGCACCGGCGTCCGTGAGTGCCCCGGCCGAGACGCCGGCCGACGACCCGCGGCGACGCAACCCCTTCGGCACCTTCCCGGTCTCCGACGACGGCGGCCTGCTGATGCCTTACGAGACCTTGATCAACCCGGCCGCGGTCGAGTCGAAGGCCTTGCACTTCGCCTGGGCGCGCATCAAGCCCGAGCTCGACAAGCTCGAGGCGCTCGGCAAGGAGTACATCGGCCGCCGGCTCTACATGTACTACAACCCGGCGACCGGCCGCTTCAACGGCATCACGCCGAACTTCTTCGCGACGATGACGATCCGCCCGCCGAAGATCGTCGACCGGCCGCACCGCCACGTGTCGGCGGCGATCAACTACTACTTCAGCGGCCGCGGCTACAGCAGCGTGGCCGGCAACCGCTATGAGTGGAAGGCCGGCGACCTGATGCTGTCGGCGCCCGGCTGGGCCGTGCACAACCACGCGTCCTACGACGACTACGTCTACGAGCTGACGGTGCAGGACCAGCCGCTCAACATCTTCATGGAGTCGTTGCTGTGGCAGGAGGACATGCACCACCCCGCCGTGGTGCTGGGCCAGCAGCAGGGTTTCGCGACCAACCGGAAGGCGGCCTGATGCTCGAGGCATCCCTCATCGATGAGCTGGCCCGCCAGCTCGAGCAGGCGCGCGTCAGCCGCGTGCAGGTGGGCCATTTCTCGAAGGCCCATCCCGGCATGACGGTCGAGGACGGCTACGCGGTGCAGCGCGCGTGGCTGAAGCTGCGTCTCGAGCAAGGGCGCGTGGTCAAGGGCCGCAAGATCGGCCTCACGTCGCGTGCGATGCAGCAGGCCTCGCAGATCACCGAGCCCGACTTCGCACCGCTGCTCGACGACATGTTCTATGCGCAGGGCGGCGACATCCCGATCGGCGACTTCATCGCGCCGCGGGTCGAGGTGGAGCTCGCCTTCGTGCTCGATCGCCCATTGCGCGGGCCGGGCATCACGCTCTTCGACGTGCTGCGCGCCACCGCGTTCGTGACGCCGGCGCTGGAGATCATCGACGCGCGCATCGAGCAGTTCGACAAGGGGACGCGCGTGATGCGCAAGGTCACCGACACGATCTCCGACTTCGCCGCCAATGCCGGCATCGTGCTCGGCGGCCGGCCGGTAAGGCCGATGGACATGGACCTGCGCTGGATCGGCGCGATGCTGTTCAAGAATGGCGTCATCGAGGAAACCGGGCTCGCCGCGGCCGTGCTCAACCATCCGGCGACCGGTGTGGCCTGGCTTGCCAACAGGATCGGCGCCTACGACGAGCAACTGAACGAAGGCGATGTCGTGCTGGCCGGCTCGTTCACGCGGCCGACCTATGCCGAGGCCGGCGACAGTCTGCACGCCGACTATGGGCCGCTTGGCACCATCTCGTTCCGCTTCGCCTGAAAGGCTGCCCGGCGTCGGCGCGCAGACCTTGCGGGTGCCGATGGTCGGGCGGCAGCAGTTGCCGGGGACGTGCCGGCGCAAAGCGCTTGAATCACTAAGATACTGGTGTTGAAATCCGGGCCATCCTGGTGAGATGCGCATGCCCGTTCCCGTTCCCGGTTTCCTTTCGCAGACAGCCGTGCGCGGCACCGTCTACGGCACGCTGCTGAACCACCGCGACGCGCTGGCGGCGCTGGGCGACGCGGTGCACCAGCCGCCGTACAAGGCGCCGCCGAGGGCGCCGGTGCTCTACATCAAGCCGCGCAACACGTGGGTCGGCGACGGCGATGCGGTGCACGTGCCGGCCGGTGTCGATGCGCTCGAGATCGGCGCGACGCTCGGGCTGGTGATCGGCCGTACCGCCTGCCGCGTCAGCGCCGGGCAGGCGCTGTCGCACCTGGCCGGCTATGCGATCGTCGTCGACATCAGCGTGCCGCATGGGTCGTTCTACCGGCCTTCGCTGCGCTTCAAGGCGCGTGACACGTTCTGCCCGATCGGCCCGGTGGTGCCGGCCGATCGTTTGCTCGACCCCGATGCGCTGGGCATCGAAGTGGCCATCGACGGCAGCCTCGCGCACCGCGCCGGCACGGCCGGCCTGGTGCGTTCGTGCGCACGGTTGCTGGCCGATGTCAGCGAGTTCATGACGCTCTTTCCCGGCGACGTGCTGTCGGTCGGCGTCGCCGCCGGCGCACCGCTGGCGCGGGCCGGCCAGCGCGTGCGGGTATCGATCGGTGGCCTGGGCCGGATCGAGAACCCGTTGCTCGCCGAAAGGGCCGCCGCATGAAGCACGCCCGCGTGGCCTGGGCTGGCGCCGTGCACGAGGCCGTCGAACACCCGCAAGGGCTGAAGCTGGCCGATGGCCGCGTGCTGGCCGAAGACCAGGTCGTCTGGCTGCCGCCGCTGCAGCCCGGCACGATACTCGCGCTGGGGCTCAACTACGCCGAGCACGCGAAGGAGCTGGCCAAGGAGCTGAGCGCCGGCACGCAGGACGAGCCGCTGGTGTTCCTGAAGAGCCCCGGCACGCTGATCGGCCACCGCGGCTTCACGCGCCGGCCGGCCGACGCGGCCTTCATGCACTACGAATGCGAACTGGCGGTGGTCGTCGGCCGCAGCGCCCGCAACGTGCGGCGGGCCGATGCGATGGCCCATGTCGCCGGCTACACCGTCGCCAACGACTACGCCGTGCGCGACTACCTGGAAAACTGGTACCGGCCGAACCTGCGCGTCAAGAACCGCGACGGCGGCACGGTGCTCGGCCCCTGGTTCGTCGACGCTGCCGATGTGCCGGACCCGCATGCGCTGGCGTTGCGCACGTTCGTCAACGGCCGGCTCACGCAGCAGGGCAACACGGCCGACATGGTCAACGACATCCCGGCGCTGATCGAATACCTGAGCGCCTTCATGACGCTGCAGCCCGGCGACCTGATCCTCACCGGCACGCCCGACGGCGTGGTCAACGTGAATGTCGGCGACGAGGTGGTGACTGAAATCGATGGCATCGGCCGTCTGCACAACACCCTCGTCGGCGACGACAGCTTCGGACGATAGAGACGACAGAGAGAGAGCGATGCGCATCCATCACCTGATAGCCGGCAAGCCGGTCGAAAGCAGCGCCTACTTCGAAACGCTGAACCCGGCCACGCAAGACGTGCTGGCCGAGGTGGCATCGGGCGGCGAAGCCGAGGCCCACGCCGCGGTAGCCGCGGCGAAGGCGGCGTTCCCGGCGTGGGCCGGCCTGCCGGCCGCCGAGCAGGCCCGCCTGATCCGCAAGCTGGGCGACCTGATCGCCGCCCATGTGCCCGAGATCGCCCGCCTGGAGACGATGGACACCGGCCAGGTGATCGCGCAGACCGGCAAGCAGCTCGTCCCGCGCGCGGCCGACAACTTCTACTATTTCGCCGAGATGTGCACGCGGGTCGACGGCCACACCTACCCGACCCCGACCCACCTGAACTACACGCTGTTCCACCCGGTCGGCGTCTGCGCATTGATCAGCCCGTGGAACGTGCCCTTCATGACCGCCACCTGGAAGGTCGCGCCGGCGCTGGCCTTCGGCAACACGGCGGTGCTGAAGATGAGCGAGCTGTCGCCGCTGACCGCGGCCAGGCTGGGCGAGCTGGCGCTGGAGGCCGGCATTCCCGCCGGCGTGCTGAACGTGCTGCACGGCACCGGCCGCGAGGCCGGCGAGCCGCTGTGCAGGCACCCCGACGTGCGGGCCATTTCGTTCACCGGCTCCACCGCCACCGGCAACCGCATCGTGCAATCGGCAGGCTTGAAGAAGTTCAGCATGGAGCTCGGTGGGAAGAGCCCTTTCGTGGTCTTCGACGATGCCGACCTGGCCCGCGCGCTCGACGCCGCGGTCTTCATGATCTTCAGCAACAACGGCGAACGCTGCACCGCCGGCAGCCGCATCCTGGTGCAGAAGGGCAGCTATGCCGGCTTCGCGCAGCAGTTCGCTGAGCGCGCCAGGCGCATCACGGTCGGCGACCCGCTGGACGAGAAGACGATCGTCGGCCCGATGATCAGCCGGGCCCACCTGGCCAAGGTGCGCGGCTACATCGAGCTCGGCTCGAAGGAGGGCGCCACGCTGCTGTGCGGCGGGCTCGATGCGCCGGAGCTGCCGGCCGCGGTGGCCGGCGGCAACTTCGTCAAGCCGACCGTGTTTGCCGACGTCGACAACCGCATGCGCATCGCGCAGGAAGAGATCTTCGGCCCGGTGGCGTGCCTGATCCCCTTCGACGACGAGGCCGATGCGATTCGCCTCGCCAACGACACCGCCTACGGCCTGTCGAGCTATGTGTGGACCGAAAACCTCGGCCGCGCGCACCGCGTCGCCGCCGGCATCGAGGCCGGCATGTGCTTCGTCAACAGCCAGAACGTGCGCGACCTGCGCCAGCCCTTCGGCGGCACCAAGGCCAGCGGCACCGGCCGCGAAGGCGGCAGCTGGAGCCACGAGGTGTTCCTGGAGCCGAAGAACGTCGCGGTGTCGATGGGCTCGCACCCGATTCCGCGCTGGGGAGCCTGAGGATGGGAAAGCTCGCGCTGGCCGCCAAGATCACCCACGTGCCGTCGATGTATTTGAGCGAGATCGATGGCCCCGACAAGGGCCGGCGGCAGGCCGCCATCGACGGCCATGTCGAGATCGGCCGCCGTTGCCGCAAGCTGGGCGTCGACACGATCGTCGTCTTTGACACCCACTGGCTCGTCAACGCCGGCTACCACGTCAATTGCGCGCCGCACTTCAAGGGCGTGTACACCAGCAACGAGCTGCCGCACTTCATCAGCAACATGGGCTACGAGTTCGACGGCAACCCCGCGCTCGGCCAGTTGCTCGCGGAAACCGCCAGCGCGCATGGCGTGCCCACGCTGGCCCACCCGGCGACCACGCTGGCGCCGGAGTACGGCACCCTGGTGCCGATGCGCTACATGAACGGCGACCGGCACTTCAAGGTCGTCTCGGTGTCGGCCTTGTGCCAGGTGCACTACCTGGCCGACAGTGCGCGGCTCGGCTGGGCTTTCCGGCGCGCCATCGAAGACCACTACGACGGTGCCGTGGCGCTGTTCGCCAGCGGCTCGCTGAGCCACCGCTTCGCCCAGAACGGCACCGCCGATGCCTACCGCGACCGGATGTGGAGCCCGTTCCTGGAGCGGCTGGACCACGGCGTGGTGGAGATGTGGCAGCGCGGCGAATGGGGCGACTTCTGCGACATGCTGCCCGAGTACGCGGCCAAGGGCCATGGCGAAGGTTTCATGCACGACACCGCGATGCTGCTGGGCGCGCTGGGCTGGAACCACTACGACCAGGGCGTCGAGGTGGTGACGCCGTTCTTCGCCAGTTCCGGCACCGGGCAGATCAACGCCGTGTTCCCGGTCTCGCCGATGCCGGCCACGCTGGCCGGCATCGGCGCACCGCGCACGCCGGCGCTGGCCGGCGCGGAGAGGTGCAATGCGCGCTGATGTATTGTGTGCGTATGCGCGATTCTTCATCTGCCCTGGACCAGTTCCTCGACGAACTGGCACGCGACGCGCGTCCGGGCGACCGCCTGCCGCCGATTCGCGACCTGATGCGCCGCTTCGGGGCCTCGCAGATGGTGGTCCAGCGGGCCCTTCAAGGCCTGAAGGCGCGCGGGTCGATAACGTCGCAGGTCGGACGAGGGACCTACTTCCGCGGTGAAGGCGGGCCGGTGGCCGCCCGCGCCGGCGAGCGCTCGCCGGAAGTCAAGTCCGTGCTGCTGCTGCGCCGTTCGATCAGCATCATTCGCGGCCGCGTGCTGATGGAAGGCCTGCAACGCCGCTTCACCGCAGACGGGCACCGCGTGCTCGAGCTTTCATACACCGACCCCGACCATGCACGGACCATACTGAAAGGCCTGCCGCGCTTCGACGCCTGCGTGGTCCAGTCGACCTTCAAGATCCTGGCGATCGAATTGCTCGCTGCCTTGCGGGAGAAGTGCGATGTGCTGGCGGTGGACGGCGCGACGCTCGCCGGAACCGACGTCGAGGCGGTCGGCATGGAATGGGGCGAGCCTTTGGCGGCGGCCGTCGCGCTGTTGCGGCAGCGGGGCCATCGGCGCATCGCCTATGCGACGACGGCGCACCCGTTCCTGGCAAGCCAGCTCGGCAGGCGGCGATTCGACCACTTGCAGCAGACGCTCGTGGGCGCCGAGTTGTCGGCGATCCTGGTGCCCAAGCTTCCCGATGATGGCTTCGAGGCCGCGCTCGTGGCGCTGATCAAGGCTGAACTGCAAACCTCCGGACGGCCGCCTTTCTCGGCGCTGGTGGCGTGGGGCATCGAGGATGGCGCCCAGTTCCGCCGCTTGCTGGCGGAAGCAGGGATCGGCATTCCGCTGCCGCTCAGCGTGGTGTTGCTGGGCCGGACCGATCTGGCGAACGAACATGCCGGGTTCTTCGATACCTTCGGCTGCCGGGTGGCCGATCAGATCGAGTACCTGCATCAGGCCGTCACGGCGCGTTGGGCCGACCCGTCGCTGCCCTACGGCGTGCGGCTG
>Ga0307513_10005934_pt1 | contig 16028 bp, 15 predicted proteins | sample 15_EM_MG_FD_202174 | JGI IMG/M metagenome (GOLD analysis project Ga0307513, IMG submission 202174) | Populus trichocarpa ectomycorrhiza microbial communities from riparian zone in the Pacific Northwest, United States - 15_EM | ecosystem: Host-associated > Plants > Roots > Unclassified | place... | reverse complement strand
TCCTCTGCGAGAACCTACACTCTAAGAACCTGGAGACTATTGTGACAGTCTCGACAGGTTGCCCGAACATAGGACTATTGTGATAGTTCTATCAAGCACGACAATCCACCCACCTTACTATCTGAAGAAATAGTAATTCTAGCAAACGACTCAAGACGAGCAAGGTAGTTCCGTACTATCTGAAGAGATAGTATTTCCCTACGCCTTATTCCAAAGAAGAAGACTTGCTCACTATAGGAAACCACTATCGTTGCCTGTTGCATAACTACCTAACAATAGGATTGTTACAGCGAGTTATATTCTAACTGTTTGATATTTCTCTACAATTTATTTCTCTACCTTTACCAAACAATTAGCAACGAGCCTTCCTGGGTATTAATCTTTTGTCAATAATACCCTCGGCCTAGTGAACTTGGAATCCTACCATGTTAGCCAACCCGTAACAGCTGCACCTTCCCCTCACCCCGCTAGTATAGCGACTGGGACTTGTACATGAACCTGTGCACTCGCATTCCCCCCAAGTCATGCCCCTCTCATAACCAACCCACAGTCCGCTCTCAAAGGGCAGATCACACCTGCCTGTTGACGAATTAGCCAATGTAACCCATCCGATATTGGGCAACCTAATCTTTGCCCTCCTGGTGACTGCCCCTCTACTGCGGCCAGAGGCCCCCTGCCTTCCCTCCCACAACACCATGCTGGCTGTCTACAGAGCCCTTAGGGGACTCACATGACTGCTACTCATATCGGAATAGAAAAGACTCATGCCACTCCTTGCTTACTACACCTCCCCTGCCCCCTCACCCATTTATGTGCTTGGGAACATTCATGGCAGGTGGAATACACCAGTTGAGCCCTCAAAAGAGTTACCTTGCCGCCCTCCCCTCCGAGTCCAGAATTGATGCTCCCAAACACTACCCTCACTGTAGTGATGAGGATGAAATATTCAGCCATGCTATCATTTACTGTCCATCTACGGCCCACCACAGAGAACGCCTCCTCCTAGACCTCTCAGATGTTGGCTCAGACTGTTAGATGGTAGGTTTGGCGTGAGGTATTCTGACAGCTAGTACCTGGATCGTCTTGTATTGGAGAACTCGTTAAGAAGACACGAGTAATGTAAGCTAGATACAATAGAGGAACTTTGGTGTAGATTGTCAAAGTATTGGTAGCGATCAAGTCAAACATCTTATATTGATAAGATCTCTTCTCCGTGCTTGTTGTCTAATAGCAGTGAAGATGCTTCGATATTTATATTCCGCGTCTGAGCAATCGCGGTATACATGCTATCTCTATACTAATTAAGTATCTCGCTAATCTTTCCAGGAACGCTTTCCGAGTGCGAACACTGGTAGACCCTGAAAACTCTCTACCACACCTTCTTGCTTCTATGGTCAACTGATCGGTCAGCGCTTTCGTTATTCCTGATGGTGTGGAGACCACGTCAGGTGTCAGCCCATCCGTTTATCCGTTGACAGCAGTGATTACAAATTATCTTGCCCCCGTGGTTTACGGAAGTAGTCTAACTCACGAGACAGAAGATAGCGATTCTTCTTAGGTTGATTGTGTAAGGAATTTGGCATGAAACTACATGCCATATTCTTGTACTTCGGCATTATACGACTTGTCCTTGGGATCGCCCCTATGTGACTTTTCGCTCAGACTCCATCATTTTACCCATGTGTCCTTTGTGGATTTACCCGATCCACTTACTGGGCATAGTTACCTCCTTCCTCCCCTACGCGTCTTTGTAGGTGAGGGGGGCCTAACTTGTACGCAAACGTCCCGTTACCTTCGACCCATGCTTTAGACTGCCTGTCTTCAAGTGTCGGTAATCTTATGCGCTGTTGTCTGATTCACCTGCCTCTACTTGCATAAGGTGCCCGGAGGTCTCCCCTCATATATCCTGCAAAGAGGATCTGGTCAGACGGACGGCTGCGACGTATACGGTGTTATTAGATGTGTTCCAATGATAGAGGTTTTAGGTGTTAGGACGCAACCACCCAGGCAGCCAGTGATGATGCACTGTCTCAACGCCAGGGCTGGACGGGGGTGTTATGTTTATTCTTCGAAGCTCGTGCACATCAGAGTAGGGTAACATTTCCTCCTAAAGCCTTACCGGAGTCCGTGCGCCTAACACGAACTTACCTCTCTGATTTGACCTGAATCTCCCTCTCTCTCTTACTCCCTTCGTTCACGCTATGGCCAAGAACTCCCCACCTGACATGTTTCCGTCTCTCCCCACCTTCCCACCCTCTATGGTTTATCTTTCCTCCTCTGTATGGCACTCATTGGGTTTGTTTTTTTCCTCTCCTCCACACACTGTTTAGGCTTTCTCCTGTGATGAATGTTATGGAATTTTCTATACCGATATGCGATTATTATGGATTTCTATTATTATACCTCTTATTGGTTAGCTGTGAGTTGGCGGTGTGTCCAGTACTTGACAGAAGATTTGAAGAAGATTTTATAGCTTTCATTTGTTTATTGGTTTTTGGAATTAAGTTTTTGTTTACACCATAGCTAGTGCTTCATACAAGTCCTTATATCTAACAATAAATACATGATATAAAAAACAAAGAAAAGGAAAAAAACAAGGACCTGGAGGATAAAGCCCTTCTTAGGACACTTCTTTTCTCCTAAGCTCCTCCCGTCAGTCTCTACCATCTTGAGGCCGTTCAAACCCTGTAATCCCCTCCGTTCCAGTCAAACTATAGCTGACCTGGGATAATACTCTTTCTTCTCAGCTCCTGGTTCAGATACAATCTGATACTCTGATTGGAAGCGGTTATACCTGGTGTCACTACATCTTCTAACAGACATCCTAGGTCTACTACTAAGGGTTGGTTATCACCTGGCCTCAATAAAGAAAACGAATAGGGTTGTACTAGATAAACCATGCTACCTTATCCTTGTTTGATGCTGTTTTCTCCCTTGTTGACACAGTCAGGACCCTCCAGTGCCCTTAACTCAAGGTTTCAGCTACCCTTCTTCTTGACCTAGTAGGATACTTTGACAACTTCAATGCCATTATCATCAACTACTCAATTAGGCAAGTAGGGGTCCCGCACTAAATGGTCCCATGCATAAAGTTATTCCTGTCTCCGACATCTTGCGCCCTCCTATTCCAGGGCTCCCATAAAACCAGTTCTCATGTTCAAGTTTCACCCTAGAAGCCTCACCGGTATCCCTGCTCCTGTTTGTCATATACATAACATTGCTTTGCATTGACCTCCCTGGGGCGCTGGCAATATCTTATGTCGATAACTTTGTACTGCTGACAGCATCCTTATCATATAGGACCAATGTGAGAGTCCTAAAACAAGGGTTTTCAACAGTTAAGGCCCTCCCCAGTACCCAAGAAGTGTGTTTCAGTATCACCAAGACCGAGCTTATCCACTGGAGAATAGCTATACAAAGACATCCCCCTGGCTCCCCTGACCTCCCTGTATCTGCCTCGATCGGCAGCTTTTCCAGCTCTGCCTTTTATCAGCTGGCGTGAGTATTGGCTTACGTCCAACCTGGTATCGTCAGCGCACTTTTCTAAATGGCTAAGCCTTGCCTAGGGTACCTTCACCACAATCAAACAAAACACTGTTCCCCCCCATGTTCGTGCCTGTCCCCCCAGCTCTTCCCCTAGCTTGCAGTGCCTCTGCTGCTCTCTACACTCTTGTATGGGGCTGACCTGATGGTTCCCACCAAGGGAATGTACAGGAAGATGGAAGTCTACTGGCACCAGGTACAAGGCTGGGTCTCTAACTGTTTCATGACTACCCATGTGCCAATTGTAGTTGTGGAATCCTACCTCTCTTTACTCCAACCGATAGTACCCCATAAGTACCAGATGGCCACCCTTAGACTGGCATGCGCCTAACCCACAATCAACCCTGCAGTAGCCCACTCTGCCAGACCTTTCCCTTACGATTAGAATTCAGCGCCCCTCACTCTCAAAAGGAGCTGTGCAAGTGCCTCCCCACCAACGTAATGCTACTCTCCTGGAAAACCGCTTGCTCTTTGTCGAAGGTCAGATCACACTTTCCACTAGATGAACTTGGCAATTAGACCCACCTGATTCTTGATGACCTCTCCTTTGCGACCCTTGTGACTGCCACTCTCCCTCTGGAAACACACTTGCTTCCCCCCCTCTGGCACTCAGCTCAACACCTACTGAGCCTTTAAGGGCAGAACTATATCAGCAAAAAAAGAAGGTTACACCCTGACGCACCCCGTACTCCGTGTCTGTCCGGCAGTCCAGGCGCATTGAATGTAAACTGGTGTCCTGCGTGGAGGGTCTTTTACCGGGTGCTGGTGGATACGGGTCCATGCGGCCCGGACGCAACAAACGCAACCAACAACTCAGAAGGTACCCGATGCAGAACATCAGCACAAAAAACACATGCATATGATGCGCCCGCCCTGCGTCCTGATGCCAGAGATGTTGTCGCTGCGTCCCGTGCGTCCTATGCGTCCTGAGTTCAGTTGTAACGTCCGTATGCTTCCCGTGGGTCCTGAGGCTGTCCCCCACGCCGGTAGGCCACTATTATGTCCAGAGTTGTGCAGCAACCATCCCTTGCATCTGGACTTCATGTCTCCCCTGTTCTCCATATCCTAGTGTCCTGACGCTTTCAATTCGCCATCTCCTTCTGGAAGCCGTCCGGATTATCACACCCCTACCCCTAGGCTCCTGGCATGAACTCTGTGCCAGCCCTGCGCCAGCCCAAGGTCCTGTGGCATCTCTCGAGCGTAGTCATCGCGTTTAACTCATGTATTAATTATATATTTTCTTCATACTAGTACACAGTAATTATATACAGCTTGCCATGGTACCTGATACACGCCTCCGCACATATCCATCATCATACACCCATTTGTATTGCTAGTAAATCTCGTTAAATGTTCTCAAGTCAATACTGCTGTTGACGAGCCAGCACCAGTCTCCCGCTGGAATGAGATGAGCCAAGCTGAGAATTGTTTCTATGTCAACGAATGTAAACTCTCGCGCATGTTCTGTCTGCTGAACCGTAACAAGACTGTGTATATCAGAGGGCCGGCCTGAGTTCACAGGACTCAACATCTGAATGCCTGCCAACCGCCGCTCAGTGTTTTGGGGGTAGTCCCTGATTTTAAAAAGCACCACCAGCTTTGCCGGGAGATGACTCTTCAGCACATCATACATCTCCTCGCTTCCGGCCTGTACCCAAACTGAATCAAGCCGACTTTCTTGATTCGGAAATCTGGAAGTTCCTGTGCATCGTGCACACTGGATATCGTAAATACCAGTTTCCTGGAATGCCAAAACTGGGATTTCGAGTTGTGTTACTTGTTCAACAGGAAGTTGTTGGAGTATTTCTGGTTCTTCCTGAAGGGGGCGTTCAGTGGGCATGTGGTGTCGGCTGTATCAAATCAATTCCAAACAGATCCGGTCAAGAGAGATTCTGTAACAATCCTATTGTAGAGCACGTATGCAACAGGCAACGACTGTCGTCTCCTGCGTAAGCGAGTCTCGCTTTTCTGCACCAAGGCGTAGGAATGTACTATCTCTTCTGATAGTACGGAACTGGCTTGCTCGTCTGGGGTGGTTCGTGAGAGATACTATCTCTTTAGATAGTAAGATGGGTGGATTGTCGTGCTTGATAGAACTATCACAATAGTCCTATGTTCGGGCCACCTGTCGAGACTATCACAATAGTCTCCAGGTTCTTAGAGTGTAGGCTCTCGTAGAGGAGGAGGGTATGTAAAGAACGGAAAGCGTAATCGTATTGCAATATCGTGAGTATAGAAAAGTACTTAGATGGTTGCATGAAGATCCTATCTCTTGGTCGGAACCAAGCGCATTATATAGGCATCTTCACAGAGCCCTAACCCTGGTGACGCATCACCATTACGTACATAGCCCCCATGACTCATAATTTGTCATGGTGCGAAATCCATCAGCTGATTCTTACGAATCAGCTGCGCACGTTCTCTTTCCTCGATCCATACCCATAAACTCGATCATGCGCTCGAATGAGTCGCATGCGTGAAACCCATGACTCGTAATCTGAGTCATGTGCGAAATCACTACATCATATGACGTCACAATCGTGACGTCATGAAACCATTAACCAATCATAATCAACCAATGACTCACAAGTGCGCAGTCATGTAAAAGCTCTGAGTCAAATGACGTCATAGTGCAAAAACCAACATACCTTTATGACTAATAATTATTAGTCATGTGAACTCTGCCTTGCTTAGTCACGATTTGTGACAGATTCCTAACAGCTTGCAAAAATCAAGGATGTCAGACACATCGTCACGACAACCTTTCAAGATCCTTCTACGAAGGGCCGGCATGGATACTGTACCCGTTGTTTTATCTAAATAGTCAAGGATGTCGTCACTGAGATTGGCTCCCCGACGTGGGAGCGAGTTGAGGTTTAAATTCCTCATTCGGATTGCATGCTGAGGACCATAGCTGTGAAGAATCTGTCGCTCCACATCGTTCTTATTCAAGCGTCTCCATCCATCCTTGATCTGTACCTCATGCGCGAGCTCCCCGAACCCTGTGGAATACATTGGGATATTGCCAATCTGGCATCTATGATTAGAGAAGTGGCTTAGCAGATGCATCTTAACAAAGTTGAAATGGGATTCCATATGGATCATGTTCATACTGAGGTGGTTCTCCTCATCCCGATGGTCTTCGAGGGGCCGGCGCCGCTTGGATGGTGCCACTTGCCTGTTGCTTTGGGCTCACTGATGTCGTAGCTCCTTTCGCTGCTTATCAACTTTGGCCCGTGTTCGTTTAGAAACAGGAAACTCCAAGAAGATATCTTTAATCCTATGAAACCGGTCGGGATATTCCTCTATATACACTATGGTCTCAGGGGTATAGCTTCGGTATTGCGCCATCATATTGAAGTTGACCAGTGTCCAGACACAGTCTAAAGCATGTTTGAAAGGTATTACTTGCCAGCTGTGGGGCTCGCGCAGTGCTACGACGAGAACCCCCAAAGACACCGCCCAAGGTTTCCCATCTCTTTTCCTTGCCACTGCGTGACCTTGTGATAGGGCTTTTTGGGCCCAAAAAACCCGGGGTAGGGTTGTAGAACCTTCCAGGTGTCCTCAAAGGCCTGGAGCCGGGTGTGTTTCTTGTGAAAGCCCTCGATCCAGTCTATCAAGTGCTTGAACAACCCAAGATCAACTGTATGAAGCAAATCTGGCTTGTGCAGACCAGGCGCTGAAACACGGTGAAGCCCATGAAACAAGTTTTTCTTATGATTGATACCAAGATTTTCAAACATGGTGCAGGAGTCGTCAGATTCACGCTGACAATGTTTATATCTTGCATAATCTCGGGCCCAGTGGCTGTTGGCATCGGTTCCTAATCCTCCTGGAAGCACCTTGCATTTAGGGCAACCATTTGATTTTATCCTGTGAAGCCCAACATTTTCCATATAGTTAGTAATCCATGCGGACAATATTGGAAAGCATCTCCAGAGTTTCCTGTCGGCACAGTCAATATTGACGCCCTCCAGTGCTGGGTTCTGCAAGGGCGCCAAAAGGAGTTTGAAGACTTCTTGGAGTGTCTCGGCATTAATTTGCCTCTGCAAGTGGTCTGTAGAGGACTTGATAAGTTTGGGGGGAACCAGTAATAGTGCAAGAAGGAGAACGGCCAATGATCCAGGTCTATTGCGCCGAGTTGCTGGAAGATTTGCGAGAGTCAAATAGACCGGCCATGCCTTCTTGTCACCAGAAAGGTTGTTCAGATGGGTCTGATCCGACATCCCAATGACCTGAACAACAGTTGCGCCAGACAGAAGTGTCTCCTATAATCAGTTAGTCAGCGGTCTCAGGAAAGAGATCAAGAAGGCCTACTTGAATGTTCCATCACCAGTCTGCTGTATGCATCTCTGCATATACCCGTTGTCCTGTATGCTCGTATTCAGCCGTGGTACGTAAACAAAGTCATCTCGGTAGGCTATCTGGCGAAGGAGATATCTGACACAATCTAGGACATTACGATAGAAGAATGATAAAGTTCTCTTTCCGTCCTCTACCTGTCCTTCAAACCATTCGAGATATCAACTGTACGGATCCAATTCCCAGAGGTGCTTCTCGTGCGTGTGAATAGAGCCATAGCTGACAGACTCAGAATTGCCTAGGCCACTCGTGAAGTATTCGTTGATTTGTGACTTCGGTACTTTACTCTCAATGAGCCAAGAGGCAAGCCTGAACCCTTGCCCGCTAGGGAATGGTGCTCATGAGTCGTCGCACAGATTACTGATTTCTTGCTTGAACCCGTTCACCTCTCCAATTGCTTCTCCACCGCCGGGAAAAAGCGTTTGTTGGCCGCCGGAAAAAGAGGCAGTGTTGTTAAGCACTTTAGTATCAGACTCATACACAACATCACTACTCAATACGTCGTGCTCGTGCCCAGTAGGCTCGGGATTGGATCCATAGTTGGAATCAGGGCGTTCCTCCCGAACGTCGGTTTGCCTGTCAAGAACATGGCTGGACGATGATGGATATTGTATAGTAGTAGAGGCGAGGATAATGTTCACATTCCCGTGGGTCGTTTGTAAATGTTTCTCATATGCTGCTGCTTCGGCGTATTTTTGCCAACAGAATGGACATTTGCTAGGCATCGCAGAAGTACTTAGTGTTGATCCAAATGGGGGTAGATCGCACATAGGTTCAAGAGGCGTGCACACTTTAAACGTTAAACGGTAAATAGAGGTCAATCCGGTTTAGCGCCCTAGAGGTAGACCTCACGTGGTATCAGCTATGGTTTCTTTCATGAACGGGCTCAGCGAAGTTCATGTTTCACGATGGTCATGTTTCAGAGGGGATGTTTCGTTTCCAATATAAACATGAATCAATAAAGCCCTGGTTATGCAAGTGTCAGAACTACAAATTCTTGAAAACAATCAAGAGGCTTTCAAAGTGTCAAATGACTGCGAGTTGTATATATAATCAGCATTGATCCTGATGGAATGAATTCATACCTGGAATCAACTCATTTTCACAACTTTCCTGAAATCCACGCAATTCATAACAAGAACTAACTCACATTCACAACGTCCACGATATCCACCTAATTCACACTTCAGGCTATTTTCACCGGCGACAACAAATATACCCAAAGGTCTAGCGATATGGCACATAATAATCTAGAGTACATCTATATGCCAAATGCGGGAAACCTGCAGGCTCTAGTGGGCCAAACCTATCATCTTCCGCCGGTATCTCTAAGAGGATATATAAGTACAGGACACACCAATTATCGAAATATTAGCGATCACAAGTTATGAATGAGCATACTCGCCGACAACCACTTGGATGGCGAATAGTGGAAGGCGGTTAAGGATCAGATGGCTCCAAGGAACTTTAGGAAAATCCGTACATTCCCTGACCACAATTTCGAGTAAATTGTCGCTGGTATGAGGGCACTGTGCCCTGCCTGCGACACCCTTGTCACAGCTGTGGCTGTGAATAACAGGGCTCGTATGCCCCAGATCCATGAGGCTGTAGTTCAACTTGTTAAAGACTGTGGGGTGAAGTTGACAACTACAGTGAAGAATCGTTCTACAGGTCTGGCACCACTGGGCCAGCATGGAATCTTCTATGATCAGATCATGCTGAGCAATCGGTTACAACCCCCCAACACTCCTGACCAGTGGGGTCCCGCAACGACTGTACCAAACCCAGGTCCAGTTCCCCAAAATGTTCCACCGGCTGACCCCCCTCAGGCGCAAAACGTACCTGCTTATCATGGGAATTACCTCCCTCCAGCGCAAGGGGTCCCAGCGCAAAACGTCCCTGATCATCACGGGAATTACCCCCCTCCAGGGCAAAACATAAATGCTCCTCATGGGAATTACATCCCTCTAGAGCAAGAGGTCCCGGCCCAAACCGTACCTGATCATCAAAGGAATTACCCCCCTCCGGGGCAAAACATACATCCACATCCTGCGATTTACCCTCCTGCTAGTCAAAACATACCGGGCCTTCCTGAGAATTACGCTCTTTCTGGTCAAAATGCACCTGCCCTTCCCGCCGATAAAGCTCTTGCTAATCTATTAATACATGCTCCTCCTCTTAGCTATTACGCTAAGAACGCCCCAAACGCACCAGATGCGCCTGCAATTTATGAGATGCGCACGTCAGACCCTTCGACAAACCAATCAACTCCGTCTCTGGTGAGGAGCAATGCCCTGACTCCACGGGTGCTTCCTCGGGGTGGGAATTATGCGGCCCCTGACCCTATGCCAACAGGTTAGTTTCTTTCATAACTATTAGGGCCTTTGGCGTTTTTTGCTTGCTGAGTAATGATTATTAGATTGGAGTGCTCTACTTGGGAGGCCCTGTGGTGTGCGTACTGTGTGGACCTGGCCTTCCAGACGCGGCCAGGGTCAGACACCAGAACGGAGAGCGAAATGTAATTTTAGTCCTGATTATAAGATGCTGCATTGGTGTCCCCTCCATGTAAAGGGAGTCCAGTTCGCCAAATGAGATTCCTATGACATTCGGGGGCTGGCCATGATTTCGAGAAATGTACCAAACAACAGAATTCGCTATATACTTGGTGCTACTGGAGAAGGCCACCGAAGGCTCAGCAGGGTTCTTTCTGAACAGTTATCTTGCATTGATTATGTTTTCATCGATAGCGATGAAACGGTAAGACCCTGGCTCCTGTCACATCCACTTCTTGATGACCTACTCGATCGCATGATCTATTGTTACCACCAGGAGCGCGACACATAAGCAACAACACCATCGTTAAGCGCACACCAATATCTCCATGAGAATGCCGTCGCCGATTGGGCCGTTTCCGCAACAGGACATATGGGGAACATGCATTACCGGGCTCCATATATCAGCAAAAACGGACCCTGCGTCTGATCCGTCGGCGTTGCGTCCTGACGCAAGGAACGTATTTTCTGCGTCCCATGCATCCTGTGCGTGCTGTCTTGCGTTGCAACGCCCCGCCACATTCCACGCCTCCTGAATTGCCCCGCAACGTTCCATCCGTCCTGACGCAACGTCGTCTCCTCCCGGTGTCTAGACTACCCTAGACTCTTGTTCTCATCACTTCTTTCTCTTCTCTACGTCCTAACACATCCCTCATCCCCCGAATCACAATTAATCGGCTGCTTTCTCAGACATCGACTGGCCTCTGGGGCAGCAGCTCTTTTTTTTTGGTCACATTCGAGTCTCACGTCTCACGTCTCACGTCTCAGGCCTCAGGCCTCAGGCCTTACGCCTCACCGGTCTGGCGATCTAATGAACTGGGTTTCAAGAGACTCGCTTGTATATCTTCTATATACAGTATCAAGGTGTAGGATTCTCACGTATAGCCGAGTCCTGATTCTCTCATCCGGATTCCTTAATAAATCTCGTTAAATGTTCTCAACTCAATCCGGCTATTCACAAGCCACCTCCGGTCCTCCTCTGGGATCAGATGCGCCAAACCGAGGATTGTCCCTATATCTACTATTGTAAACCCTCGTGCGTCCTCCCTCATCTGGACTGTAACAAGGCCATGTTGATTTGATAGACGCCCGGAGTTGACTGGGGTCAGCATCTGAACACCGGCGAGCCGACGCACAGTATTCGTATTGTCGCATCTGTAGTCCCTGATTTTCAAGAGGGCAACTAGCTTTGCCGGTAGACGACCCCTCAGCCCATACATTTCTTCCGTACCCGCTTGTACCCAAATCCAATCATTGCGACTGCCCTGGTTTCTAAAGTGTAGGGCCCCAGTGGATCGTGCACGGTGGATCTCGTAAACATCGGCTTCTTAGAACGCAAGAATTGGGATTTCAAGTTGCCTCAGTAGCTCAACAGGCAGTGATTGAAGTATTGCATGGTCTTCTGGAAGACGGTGGTCTATCGGTAGGTTATGCCTGCTATATCGTATCAATTCACGATATATAATATCGAGTGAGACTCCCGAGATCCTGCTAAAATCATCGACGTTGGACACGTCGTCCCGACGTCCTTTCAGGATCCTTCGACGGATGACCGGCTGCGATACTGTGCGGGTTGTCCTATCTAAATGCTTCAGGACGTCGGCGGAGAGACCCTCGCCGCGATCTTGCAGAGATTCCAAGTTCAATAGTCTCATCCGGATGGCATGTTGACGACCGTAGCTGTGCACGATCTGGCGCGCGGCATCATTTTTATTCGATTGTCGCCATTCTTCCTTGATTTGCGTCTTGTGGGCGAGCTCTCCGATCTCCGTGGAATACATTGGAATATTGCCAAACTGGGGTATATGGTCACAAAAGTGGCTTAGTAGATGCATCTTGACGAAGTTGAAATGTGATTCGGTATTAATCATCTCCATACGCAGTTCGTTCTCTTCGTCGCGATCGTTATCACGGATCTGGCGCCACTGGGATGGAGCCGCTCCCTCCCTCATCAGGCTTCTCTGCCGTTGGATCTCCTTTCGTTGCGTGTCAAGCTTGGCCTGTGTGCGTTTAGTCACTCGAAACTCCAAGAAGATATCCTTCATCCTATGAAACTGGTCCAAATAATCTTCCATGTATGCTAGGGTGTCAAGCGTGTGGCTTCGGTATTGTGCCATCATATTGAAGTCGATAAGTGCCCTGACGCATCCGAGAGCACGTTTGAAAGAAATTGCTTGCGCACCTCCTGGCTGGCGAAGAGCCACGGCGAGAACTCTCCGAATACCGCCCCCCAGATTCCTCATCTCTTTCCCTTCCCACTGCGTAACCTCGCGGTAGGCTTTTTTGGGAACCAAGAATCCCGGGTATGGCGGTAATGCCTTCCCAACGTCATCGAAAGCCTGCAGTCGTCCGTGTTTCTTCAGAACCCCTTCGATCCAGTCCATCATATGCTTAAATAGCCCAAGATAAATGGTAAGGAGCATGTCTGGTTTGTACAGATCAGACGCTGAAACCCGGTCCAGTCTGTGAAAAATATTTTGGCCGATACCAAGATTGTCACTCATGACACGGTCGTTATCGGACTCCGAGCCTGAGTTCGCATTTTTGGGTTTGTAGCGTTGGTATCTTGCGTAATCTCGGGATCGATAGTTTTTGGCATTGGTTACTAATTCGTGGGTAGGCACCTTGCATTTAGGACAGGCGTTTGTCTTTAACCCGTGTAATGCCACGTTTTCCATATGGTCCGCGATCCACGCAGAGAGAATTGGAAAGCACTGTCGAACCTTGCCGTCGGTGCAGTCAATGGCGATGCCGGCATGCGCCACGTCCTGTAGGGGCGCAAAGATGAATTCGAATACATCTTGTAGGGTGTCAGCGTTGATTTTCCTCTGACGTTGGTCGGCTTTGGAGAACTTTGAGAATTTGGGAGGAATAGGCAATAAGGCGAGAAGTAGAACAGCCATTGATCCTGGGCTATTGCGCCGGGCTGATGGAAGATTTCCGATGGTAATATAGACGGGCCACGCTTTCTTGTCACCTGAGAAGTTCGTGAGGTTAGTCTGATCTGACATCCCAATTATTGGAACAACGGTAGCACCTGGCGGAAGTGTCTCCTATCATCCGTCAGCTGAGGTCTTCCAAATGAGTGTGGGACTCGGATGCTCTACTTGCACGTCCCATCACGAATCAGCCGTATGCATTTCTGCATATATTCTCTGCCCGGTGGAGTCATATTCATGCCGTGGCGCATAGACCAAGTCGTCTCGGTATGCGATCTGGCGAATGAGATATCTACCACAACCTAGTACGTTGCGGTAGAAAAATGGCAACGTTCTTTGGCCATCCTCGACCGGTCCTTCGAACCATTGCAGATATTAACTGTACGGGTCCAGTAACTGGAGGTGGTTCTCCAGCGTGTGCATGGAGCTATACCCGACTGATTCTGCATCTCCTAGGCCACTCGAGAAGTATTGATTTATGCGTGATTTGGATACTTTTCCCTCAATGAACCAGGATGCTAGTTTGAAACCTTGCGTGCTATTGAACTGTGCCCAAGGGTCCTCGCTGTTACGGGGTAGCTAACACGGTAGAATTCCGAGCTAACTAGGCCAAGGATATTCGAGACAACAGATTAATAGTCAGGAAGGCTCGTTGGTAATTGTTGGATAAAGGTAAAGTAATAAAGTGTAGTCAAATATCAAAGAGTTAGAATATAACTCGCTAACTTGTTATATTGTTAAGGTCTCTTCTCCGTTGCTTGATGATTCTTCAACCACCGGGGGAGAGGCCTACTATTTATACTAATGTTCATGCTACTTCGACTTCTTTAGTTAAGAAGTATCTTCTTAACAATTCAGTTGGTCAGAAGAGAGTGCGAACACTGTTTGACCCTGAAAACTTGCCCTGCTCAACTCAGAGAATCTCCCGAACTGCTATTTGATTTGAGGGTGTCCCCACTCCACCAGTAGACAGTCTTCGATCTCTTCGTCATGATAGACTATATATGAATATGCGGTCCAAATGCCTACATACCAATAGTAATGTGGAATATGGAGTGATCAGTTCCGATATCCAGCTATCAAAGCATTATGCAGCAATATGCATATGCGACTGGAGTAAGAGGAGTAGTGTTCTCCAACCATAGTTCCAATCAGCTAAACATATCTTGAAACGTGCTCTTATCCAGTGGTCCGAGTTATATTCCAGATGCCTCTAGGAAGCTCATAACTTCGGGAGCATAGGTTCGGATATATGGCCATCCTATTGAGCCATATATCTCGCGCTTAATTATTAGGTAAGCTATTCCCGCTAGGGTAATATTAGCTCCCTCCTCATAAGGGTTTGTCCTCGAATCCCTTATATATTAATACATGAGAAGTAATACATAATAAACATTAAATCAATTTAGTACTCTACAAGGTAGGGTGAAAAACCTTCCGCGTTTGCTTGGCCACGAGAGGAAAACCTTTCCATGTAATACTACTTAGCCCAATCTTGGCATATCTGGATTTTCTCTATGAAAATCTTCTACCAATTCCTGTGCTCGTTCTAAGTGCTCAGGTGGTTCCCAGGTGTTCTCATCTTCTGAGCACCCTCTCCATTTCACGAAGTAGCGGAGTTCTTCGAAGGTCCTGGTCCTGCCACGGACTCTCCGATCATAAGAGATTATTTCACTCTTAATGATTTTTTCCACCTCCCATTCAAGATCACCATCGATCTCTTCGGGTTCCATAGGTGGTTGTTCTCGGGCCGGTCGAATAGATGTTTGATAGGGCTCCAGTAACGATACATGAAATACCGCGTTGATTTTCCAACGTTCCGATAATTGGAGTTTATACACAAGCTCTCCTCGTTGTTCCAGGATTTTCAAAGTGCGGTATAGCTTAGGGGCTAATTTCTTGGATGGGCGTTTAGTGCGGATATTCTTGGCATTGAGCATAACCATATCGTCTATTTTGAAGTCAGGTTGTGGCTTAGCCTTCCGATCGTAATAACGTCCCATGGCTTCCCTGGTTTTTTCTAGAGATTGCCTCGCTTGTTGATGTATCGTTTGCATCCAGTGGGCGTAAAGGTTCCCTCCTGGATTTCGCGCTTCACGTTCCTTCAGCCATTCAGTTTGAGGATAATAGCCATAGTTTGCGAAGAAAGGGGTCATATTGTGTGCGTTGGTTACGGAGTTGTTATAAGCAAACTCGGCTAAGGGTAGGAAATGATACCAGTCGTCCTGATCGTAGTTGACAAATATACGGAGGTAGCCTCCCAAGACTTGGTTAACTCGTTCCGTTTGTCCATCAGATTGAGGGTGGTACGCAGTTGAAATTTTTCGTTTGATGCCGAGTTTTTTGCACAATGATTCCCAAAATTCTCCAGCAAACTTCGCATCCATATCAGAAATAATTTCTGAAGGTAATCCGTGAAGTTTCCATACTTCCTTAGGGAAGGATTCTGCCACCTCTCTTGCGGTCGCTTTTTCTTCTAATCCGATAAAGTGGGCCATTTTTGTAAAACGGTCTACCACAACCATGATCTGAGTGTATCCTGCTGATTTCGGTAACTGTGTGATAAAATCTACCGAAGTTGAAGCCCACGCAGCATAGGGTACTTGTAGGGGATTAAGTAACCCAAATCTTG
>Ga0307513_10005932_pt1 | contig 16029 bp, 20 predicted proteins | sample 15_EM_MG_FD_202174 | JGI IMG/M metagenome (GOLD analysis project Ga0307513, IMG submission 202174) | Populus trichocarpa ectomycorrhiza microbial communities from riparian zone in the Pacific Northwest, United States - 15_EM | ecosystem: Host-associated > Plants > Roots > Unclassified | place... | reverse complement strand
GCTCCAACGCACGACACGCGCACAACATGAACCACACTGGAACGGAGCACCCTTCCCGTCGACTCGCGTAGCCCAAAAGGTCCAACCCTGATTCAATTACAAGGTGTTTTATAGCATGTCTAAAATCATTGAAAATCCCAGAGTGGCAATACCCCTAGTGCCATTGGACCATAGCTGGTCTTTCCAAACCATGGCGCACTAGCCTTCTCAACCACTATCCAGCCATTGTTGAGGAGACTCCCATTGGGGACCTCGCCGCATTTACCGCAACCGCAATACCGACTGCTGCCGCAACGCCCTGCGAGTCTCATCACCCTCATCACCCTTGCCCACTTACCCTTCTCCCCACGCTTACTCTTCTTTCGCCCTTTTAGAGCGTGTTCCGCGTGCTTATCCTCATCCAACAAAGGTAACATAACGACCTTTGGTCGAAAGGTCGCACTACCATTTGTTCCGTCTCATTTATCACTCTCCTGATCCACAATATCTTCCATCTTGCGGTCGATAGTGGATACCGTTGCACCAACGCACGTCTTTGGCCGCGCGTCCAGCTGACGGACCGGCTTGTGGCTTCATCGGGAAGAACGTCGCCAGTGGAGAGCACCCTGGGCAACACAAGGTGGCTACCCAGGTGACGTTTGATCGTTAGACGGCACACTCCGCGAGGAACGCATGTCCGTGGATCGGAGTCCCCTGAGGCTACTGTCCATCTTTCCCGGATCGCTTGGCCATGGAAACACTCAACCAAGGCGCTGAATAGGCTGCAGAATTGTCGCTGTTGGCTCTTCGGGGTGGCGTGGCGAGTCCGTCCTCGACGTTGGGACCTTCGAGTACACTTCCTGACCGACTGTTCCGAAGAGTATGGTGACTTGACCGTTTCTACAAAGGGGACCTACTAAAAAATAAGTAGCTGATACGGATATCGCAAGGGGGTCGTGGCCCTTGCTGTACGATAGGATAGCATAATCGGCGGCAGCGAGTGGACATATGCTGAATGAGACGTAGCGTCGAAGCGCCATGAGAGAATACTGTGAAGAGATTGGAAAGCAAAGAGTACGGCAAACGACCTCCGCCCGCTGGTGGATTCCAGCCAGGTCCGCAGCCCGTACCGGTACTGGTCGATTTATTCATATACTCGAGTAACTTGTTGGGGTTGGTGATTCCTCCAACCAATGGCCCGGTAGTGCAGCTGTTAGCACGCCCTTCCGGTATTAGGGAGACCCGTGGTTCCCCCCGGTCTGGCCTTGTCTTTTCTCCTCTAACATAACTTTCCCTTGGACTTCTGATATAAAATATTCCTCTGACTTTGCTCAACACCCAAATCATAAGTATCTATTCAACTGCCGTAATAGCTCTTTACATTGAAACTGCACCTATAGATCCTGACTGAACTTGTGAGGCCATCTCCCATCTTACTCCTGTTGGCCCCGGTTTCATGGGGAATAAGGGTACTGTCGATGTTGTGATAATTAAGAGCATGGGTGGAAAAACTCCCCCGGGAAGCTTGAATCCATCAACTTCATAAACACCAAATCTAACGAATCCTCTTGCTTAATCCCACTCTCATTAGCCAAGCGGTAAAATCCTTCGGGGGCGATCTGTGAGTCCTCAACCAACTCCAACGCGTCCTCTTGATCACTCCTTGTCCATACGCGGAAGCTTTGGAGAGAGCAATTCGAATGCGTCCTTGACGAGATAACGGACAACATGTCCGGGATCAAATCAAAATGCTCACTTGTTCGCAACCAGCGACGATATTTGAGCCCAAATCGCGTCAGCAATGGACATAATGGCGCGACCCATTCTCCAGTACCAGATACTACACTCAGATTGTTTGTATGGACTGGCCGTGCAATAAGGGACTGAAGAACCTTCACCCCAGGTGAAGAAGGGTGTGTATTTTCAATCACCAATTCCTCCAAATGCGGCATGAATGTTAATGCGGTCATCCAAGCCTGGCTGGTGGCCTTGGTGTTGATATGGAGAATCCGTGGTGCAAGTCGGCTCTCTCGACTAGAAAACCGAACCAATTGCCGAGCCCCCCGTCCGTTAAAAGCACCGGAGGATGTCACAGAGAGATGAATTAGTTTGCTTGCTGAGACACCGTCAAGTATGTTAATAGGGTGGCCTTGAAATGTCAAGTGCTTGCAGTTTGGGAGGGTAGTACTGAACACGGGCAGAATATGGAGATGGTGATGGAGTGGAAAGCTAATGGTGCTGCTCTCAAGAATATCAAAGGTCCTGCCACTCATCCATTGGACTGATACAGCTCTGAGTGTGAGACGACGGAGGGTGTTGACAAATGGCAAGTCAGTGTCATCCGGATAGATGGGAAGGGAGAGATGAGAGGCGGTGAATGTTTCCAGTTGGTGTAGGTGAGGGAGAAGGTCGACTGGACCGTGCATCCCCGAACCATCGAGGACGAGCACTTTGACAGAACGAAAGATAGGGGAATATGCAGGAAGAAGGAATGATATGACATTCGCTGAATTTATTTCCACTGTGGTAAGCTCCGCACTGGCTGTGGTGCCCAGAATACGCAACAGGCGGTCGAGGAGGGGCGACATCTCGCAAGCGCACTTGGTCTTGAACGACCTAAGGCGGTTCATGGTAGCGCTAGAGCGTCGTTGGAGGCCACGCTTTACCAGTTGCTCAGGAAAATCAGTCGGTCTTGCGAACGTCTCGACTACCAAGCTTCGCCATCGTGAGGTGGCTTCGATGGCAGCGAAAATAGCCTCGTAAGCACCCTCTGATGGGGCGAGGTCACCACGGTCGATCTCCGTATCAATGACTATATCCAGAAGCCATTGATTCCTTTCCAACTTCTTTGTCACGGCGTCCCTTGGCGTTCTTGTCCCCAGCTTGAATGATGCCCAAATACCGGTGACCATGGTATACCAATGTTTACATACGAGCATCAACACTAATGGCGAATTCCTTGAGTCGTTGATGATCATGGATAAAATTGATTGGAGCAACACGGGTGGAAGGCGGGTGACGGGTGCGATAATCTGGATTAACCACCAATGTTCTAAGTGGTGCCATAGATGATGTGTAAGCCGGTGACGATAGTAGGGTTTGATGGAGTCTACGATGTCCTTGATCTTCGAATCTGCTAATACTTCTTGGTATGTAGGCACATACGGATGCGGCACGATCGCCTCCGGCGGCAGGATCTCCGCAACCTTCGCAACCTGGGCCAGCCGGTGCACGATGCTCCCCTTACCGGCAACCTCTGTAATACCAGCCTGTACCCGCGCGATCGCCCGTACTAATGCCTGGGCCCGCACTGCAGTTTGCGTCTCGGCCTGTGCCCGCGCCGCCACCTCCACCCACCCAGAGTCCAATGCCAACATAACATCAACATCTCTCCACTCCTCCTCCCGGTTCATCTCCGCTTCTGCCCGCCGCCTCTGCCTCTGCTCCCGCACTTGCGCCTGCTTTTGCGCCCGCTCCCACACCTCCGTCCACACCTCCGCTGGCACCACCGCCGGTGCCCATGCTCGCGCCCACACCTCCGTCCACAACACCCGCCGCTCCTCTGTCCATGCCCGCGCCCACACCTCCGCTTGCGCCTCGGCCCGTGCCCGCGCCTGTGCTGCCTGCACCTCAACCTGTGTCCTCGCCTTGGCTTGTGCCCGCACCCGCGCCCTCATCGCATCCTCCTTTCCTCCGATTCCTGATTCGGATTGCATATCTCCGTGTAGTCGAGCGAAGATCCTAGGATTCAAAGAACACTGACGGTGGTCCAAGCCACAGAAAACAACTGGTGGGGTGATCGTGTTTCATCCCGTTATAACGAGATCTCAGCATATGTGCATCCTCATCTCATCAGGCAGACGCACCATTCCCACGTGTGAGTCTGGCAAACATGCCTTGCGAGAAGTTGCCGCTGGCCATTATCGCGGCATGCCCATACACCTGCACCAGCTTCACCGAATGGGAAATTCAGGTTACCTCGTTCCTCACCGGTCCCGCTGACCACGTTCGTATGATCGAGCAACGTCGCAACGACACCGCACAGTTGTCGATCCGACGCATTTTTCTGTCGCCGCCGACAGGCCCAAGTGGGATGCCTCCGAACACGAGGCCCTCGGCGTCATCATGTATGTTTGCCGCTTCGAAGCTGCAGAACTCTGCAAATCCAGGGACCCTGTGTATAAACACTGGACAAATATCTGCAGCATTTACCACAACACCATTTCGTCTCCACGAGAGGAGAGGTGAGGCGCATCAGCGGAATTACTGTCCTTCGCTCACCGAATCGTCGGCTGCCTTGTAATCGTCGGCTGCCTTGTGCTGCCACTTTCGGCGAGGTGTCACGGTTGTCACAGGCTTCGGTTTCTTGCGAGGTCCTGAGGTTTGTCAGGACATAGTTATGACTGATTAGTTCACCCGATACTGTTGGAGGGTATGACGCTTCCCTATCTCTTATCCCGTGTTTGTATCATTGCTTGACTGATGTTCCACTGGCGGTGACGTAGATAGGAGAAACATACGATGCACTTTATTATACATAGGCGTACGATTAGTTGGGGAACTTTCACGGTTCATCCCCTCATCATCTGAGCCCGCCCCCTCCTACGAATAAGAGCTTTTGACCTCTGTCGAGTTGCCCAACGCAGCACCGCTCCCTCTCTCTCTTGTCCCCGTGTCCTCTGATCCGCCGCTTGCTATGTCTGCGACCGAACTTATTTCGACTGGCAGTCATCGCGGCATGCCCGTCCTCACCATCACCTACACCAACTTCACTGAGTGGGAAAATCAGGTTGTGGTGCCACCGATCACGTTCGCGTGATTGAGCAACCTCCCCAACGATACCAGATCCGACGCGTCCTTCTGTCACCGCCGACAGGCCCAAGTGGGATGCCTCCTAACACGAAGCTCTCGGCGTCATCGCGTTACAGCGTCGTCTACCCCGTCGTCTACCCCGTCGGAGCTGCACCAGGAACTCATCCTGGAACGCTGCAATCCTGGGAGTTGCATGATGCACCTCTCCGTCATCAGGCATGGATGGAATTCATCCCCCTTCGCAAGACCTCTGAGGAGTCCTAAACGGAATTGTGGGGTGTCTCTGCCCATCACCCCAGAAAATCATATGAATGCGGAATGGTTTCCTGGACTCACCGTCTTCGGTAATCTATCCACGCCGCTGCCATCAAGCAACTCGTGGTTAAACGCGACGCTGCTGGGGTCGCGATCGTGGAACAGAGGCCAGGCTGCAAATGCTGCCCAATCGCACACACCTTCCTCTCACACCACTACCACTGCTAAATTGACTACTGGGGCCTCTGCTGGACCACAGGAGACAACATCTGGGGTTGCTAGTCGATTCCTTGCTATACCACAGGCACCGCTAACAAGTCGTTGTGTGATTCAGGCGCCTCGAGCGCGACGAGTGGCCATCACACAGCTTTCCTCAGTTTCTGGCAAGATCGGCGCCTTAATCGCTGACGGGATGGTGATATATTCGAAGGGTTTGGGGAATATTCACTTTCCTTCAACCTGTGGCTACAGAGTCCAAATAAACGACGTACTTTAAGTCCCCCACCACACGACAAACCTGTCTTCAGCCAATAAGCTCATGAGGGTGCACCATGATATGTACATGGAGATATAAGAGTAACCAGGGAGGATGTGGATCAACCAACCATCACACTGGCGCGATCGATTTTACTGCCACAATCCACACTGATAACCTTGCATACCTGGGCTGGGAGGGGGAACCGCGTGCTGAATCTGTACACATATTATTGGAGGATTTTCACACGCGATACAACTGCATTCCTTATTCGGCTCTGCGCCATCTTATGCGCATCGACCTCTGGATGGGTTACCTGACGATACAACAGGTTCGCATGCCGATGATTCTTGCGAGGATTGTATTAATGGTAAACTTACTCGTGTGCCCCACTCGAGGCCAGCTACTCGTGCTAATGAGCCTTGCCTGAGTTTACGCGGATGTGCACGGCCCTGTGTCAGTCTGGAGCCAACATGGTAGCTGCTACTGGGTCATGTTTGCCTCGCTTTCATTCTTGTTCTTCGGTTACTGCTGTACCTGATACCCCCCCATAAATCCTCAAAAACAGAGACAACCACCGTATTCATTCATATTTCAACCTGAGTTTTGTAACTTATATATATAGCAGTCAGGATGGCAAAATATAAGACTTGTATTATATTGTTATTAACCTGTGGAAAACCCGAGGTACAAACCAAGAGAGTTTGTCGCCGTGCCCTAGATAGGATGAGGACGGGATAGGGATCGCCATGTAATATAATCGTGATTTTATCCAAGTTGGGCGGCCTTTCGACTATTCGCCGGCGGATAGCAGTGACGGCGACAACCTGGAATTTTTTGGCGGGCTCATTGCTAGTATAAATGCATTTTAAGTCATTTAAAATACTCCGATGAGACCAAGACATGTCTCGAGGCACAAGAATACGCAGCGCGATGTATTACCGGCTCAAAGTTGGCAATATTGCAAAAAATTAAAATTAAAATTAAAATTAATTTCGTACACTAGAGAGAAGCTGTCTAGCTTACAGCGATCTCGTAGAGCAACAACAAACGTGGTGATTTAGTAACCAATTTTTTTTTGAGGCTCGAAACTGCGTATAATTAAGTCGTCATTGCCCTATCTAGACACGCTACGTAGCCGACACGTACAAAGAGGAGATGCGTGTCATTCAACTAAGTCGCACGTGATCTGTCATCTGTCAATCGGAACATCATACCTTTGGTCTGGTCCATTGAGCGTCGCAACGAAGGTATGGCTATATTTACCATAGCGATTGTATAACCAAATCATCATGTAATTTTTGTGAATTAAATTGTAAGATGAATGACGAATGATCAGCGTCCCGTGATGTTGTTTGTTTGGTCCAAAGCCAACTCAAGCCTGCCTTCAACCATATAGGCCCTCGTTGTCGACGCGTTCCCTATTGATCTCAGACCCACACGCCAACCCACACAACGAACAGCTATCCCTGCCAATTTCCGTGCTTTACATCCTTGCCCACCTCTACCGTCTACGATGTCGTCCCATCCAACGGTAAGCCATCCCACGCGACCTCTCTCGTACATTCCAGTGAAGCCTGTATGTGGCTATATTTGCTTATGATTTATACTTTAGACGCGACTTCCTGTGCGGGGAACGCGGGCAACTGTCTTCAACGACGAAAACGCCCGTTCAACACGTCTTGGCCTCTCTCGCTCTGCAAAGGTAGCACCAGCACCAACGACCATAACCTCTAAGGGTAGTACTGCGGCTGTTGATGGACCCCTCAAGCCATCCGTGACGACCCGACGAGGGCTAGCTGCCCAGCAAGAAAACCTACTTCCCGGAAAGCGTAAGCGAGGAGCCCTCACAGAGACTGCAAACGACAAGACGAAAAAGGTCGTCGTCGACGTTCCCACCAAAGTTCCCGTCACCCGCAGCGGTACCAGCGTATCCTCGTCGACGACCGCCGCCGCAACCGAGAAACCATCTGCGACAACTACCACAACCTCTCGTCTCCGACAACCACTCACATCAAAATCAAAAAACAGCGACGCCCAACCCATCCAAGTACACGAGGACAAGGCCGACGTGAGAAAACCCGCTCCAGCTGAAATTCCGTCGGGGATCCCAACTACCACTCGCCCTTCGCGCCGTCTCCCAACGCGTTTGCTCATTTCAAAGACCACGACTGCGTCCACAGCAGTCGCGACAACTACCAAAACCACTCGTCGCGCTAACCTCGCGAAGGTCACGAACGTGAGCGCGCCTGCTGCCAAGACCACGACGGAGCTCGCTTCGCACAAAGTGACTGTGGGTGCCGCTCGGGCCAAGCGCATCCATACCCGTCATGCGGCCGTTGCTACCGCTGCAAAGGCCCAGGAGGTCGCTGAGGAAGAGGATGAACCAGTGCACAAGAAGCGCCGTATTTCGTCCGAAGACGATGAAGTCGTTGCGTTGAAGTTCCATGAAGAGGCTGCTGTATCTGACCCCGCTCCTGCTGTTGCCAAACCCGAGGATGGCGAGCCCGATGACCTTGACAAAGAAGATATGGACGATCCGCTCATGGTTTCTGAATACGTGGGCGAGATTTTCCAGTACTTACAAAAAGTTGAGGTGAGCATTCTGTCATTCCTCCCAGAATCCGTGACTGAGAAAATCGCCATTACAGAAAACGACCCTAGCGAATCCGGAATACATGAAGTTCCAGAAGGAGCTGCAGTGGCGCATGCGGGGGATCCTGACTGACTGGATCGTGACGGTGCATAAAACGTGTCGCATGCTCCCGGAGACGCTCTTTATCGCTGTCAACCTGATTGACCGTTTCCTCTCCGCCCGCGCTGTCGTTGTCACCAAACTGCAGCTGGTGGGTATCACTTGCCTGCTCATCGCTGCCAAGTACGAAGAGATCTGCGCGCCATCCATCAAGAACCTTGTGTACCTCTGCCAGGACTCATGCACCGAGAAGGACATCCAGGACGCCGAGAAGTATATCCTCAAGACAATCAGTTGGGACCTTTCGTACCCCACCCCAATCACGTTCCTGAGGAGGATCTCCAAGGCGGATGGCTTTGACGCCCAGTCCAGGACCTTGGCCAAGTACCTAGTGGAGATTTATTGTCTCGAATGGAGGATGATCTCCCATCCTCCGAGTGTAATCGCAGCTGCCGGGATGTGGCTTGCGAGACTAATACTTGATAGAGAGGAATGGGTGCATCATATTCTTCTACCCTCGTGTTACATGAAATACTGACGCGCCGCAGGACGCAAACCTGGCCCATTACTCGGGCTACAAAGAAGCCGAGCTGATGCCAACCGCCGCGCTCATGCTCAACTACCTCCTCAAGCCCGTCCGGCACGAAAACTTCTTCAATAAGTATGCTTCGGCCAAGTTTGCCAAGGCTTCGGTCGTCGTGCGAACATGGGCGCTCGAGAGGTGGGAGGAGGGGAGCGTGGTCGACCTTGAGGCCGAGTGTGACCGGCTCAAGGAGGAGAGCGGCGAGCAGCGGTTGAAGGCGCTCGCCGAGGGTAAAGAGTGCTAAGCACTTGATAAGAAGAGAGCAGGAGGTAGAGACCCACAATTCCACTTCACAACCGAATGCCCACACCGCAGCCCCAGTCAAGACTGATAATCAAACCTTCTGTGTTGTTCTTATTCTCGCGCCGATCCGCATCTCCTCGCCACCATGATGACCGACCGTCTGGCTCTTCCTCGCCACCACTCCCAAACCTCCAGTGCCTCTCCACAAACCGAACGCCCGCAGAATTTGAGTCTCATCCTGTGCACTATAGGCTATCCGACTCTGTACAGCATCCCCCCAGTTTGGAGTTCATTTCCCGTCCGTTTTTCCAGTGAAGTTATTATTTCCCTCCTACAGAAAGCGTCGTTACTCCCTATCACGAGGTGTTGGTCCATCCCTTCTTCTTTTGTACCGTGTACGTTACGAGGAAGTTATGACCAATGCGAGTCGTTTGTTTCGATGAATATCTAGGGCCGACTCCAGTCTACCATCGTGACATCCGACCACCAAACATGGTGATTAAGTACGATGACAATACCTGGTTCCGGTCAGATGTTGCAACACTACCAACGCGTCCCGCCATTCTCGTGGAGGACGGCCATTCTCCGAGAGTTCACGAACCCAGTCATGGTGTTAAAGTGGAGATATTAGGGGTTTCGTGTATTGTTTGACATGTCTGGCCGCCCTGCGCATGGTTTGCAATGCCCCTCCCGTGAAAGAGATGGCGGAGCAGTGGATGAAAGATGAGACCTTAACTGCGGATGTGGCACTATCCCATATCGAGGGATTGAATCTCCGTGTATCAATCCGTATGCTGATGCATTTCTAAGGTCCTCTTTTCCAGGCAGGCGATGCTGCAACCTGCTGTCCCTTATCCAAAGTTTCTTACACGTTCTGACGTTGCGAATAGCTGTCCAATGTTATGGGATTGTTGGTCAGGCTTTTGCACTTTGCAGAGGCTGAGGTTAGAGACTGTATGTGGGTTGTATCCTGGGTGATCTCACCTCAACCAGTCCCAAATAGTACATCTGAGTACACCTCCTACTTATGCAGTGCCGCCATTAGTCAGACAGTCCCTGGGCATCCAAGCTGGTCAAAATTACAACCCCCTTCAGGATTTCTAACGACGATGGCTGGCTTTTCCAGTATTTCATAATCGATGCATGTATGGTCTCAATAATTCTCATTGGCGTCCTTGCTCTGGATCTGGGCTGGGCCACTGTCAGAGACAGGTTGGGCCAGGACAACCAATTTAGACCACACGAAGCTGGGTTCTCCGACCTTATCACCCACATCGAGGAACCGAACTGCTGCAAGTAAAATGTCTACACCCGCTTCTTTCTGCTGTGTACGTGGGGAGATAGTTATGGCCAAAGCGGGTTGACGAAGTAGGGACGTGGACCAGCACCAGTAAAGTGGGGGAGAGGAGAAGAGGGACTATGCCCCATTGTCCTCGAGGTGCATATCATCAAAGTCATCCAACAACTCATCCAACCGTACTTCTGGGAAATCCGGCTCGCCGTCCTCTTCCTCAGTGGCAGCCGCCGATCCTGCAGTGTCCTGGTCAACGTCCATCCCATACTGCGGCTGTTTCTTGCCCTTCTTCGCTTCAGCAGGTATAGGCGCAGGAACCTCCGCGTTCTTATACAGGTTAATCGCCGCGCGCATCTCCCTGTCCTCCTCAATCTGGCGTAGGAACAGCTCATAATCCTGCTCGACCCTCTTCTGGTCTACGCCACCTCTCCTGCCCAACGCACCGCGTCCGATGCCCGCATCGGCGTTATCCTCTGCCTCCTTGGCGATCGATTTGAGCTTCCATGGCCTGGCCCTGCCCGCGCTCTTCTTCCGCCTATCTGGGTAGGATTTCTTGACGAGTATTACGTCTGGTACGCGCGAGGGATCTAGCGACTCGAACGCCGCCGAGTTGAAGTTGCTGTGCGTGAGGAAGTATCCCAGCGCCGTATCCCCCGGCTGGAGAATCCCGCCGAGGTGCGTGCGTGTGTGGTAGACCTGCGATGAGGCGCCCGTTGCGGAAAAGTCATAGTTGGACGACGATGAGGCGCCGCCATCCATATCTACGTCCATTCCCCCTGTGACCGAGTGCTGAGGCGCCTGGTGCTTGCGTCGTTTGGACTTGCCGCTACTAGGTATTGTGGAGGATGAGGTCGAGGTCGACATGGTCGACATAAATGCACGTGTGGGGGCCACCTGGGCGTCTGCAAGGATGTGCTTGCCTCGTACCACGCCTGAGGGGTCGATGTCGAGCACCGTGAACTCTACAAGGTCGGTTACAGCCGCTAGGGAGTCGAAGGGTTCACGCCAGTAGACGGTCGAGGTTACATCTGTTTCTTGCAGCGTTGCCGGGTCGAGCAGGTGGACTGAATTGCCGACGCGGGAACATATTGTCAAGGGGCTTGACTCATTGAGTACACATGAAATATACAGGACGAACTAGAGCTAACCTGATGCTACTGAAGGATCGGGCTTGCTTGGAAGGGATGCAAACGAGGTCGTCCTTGCATATCGGTATTATTTGCACAGAGTGGGTGAATTTGTAGTTTGCGGTATTCGAATGGGTATCCCGTGATATGAGCTGTGCCGATCGTATAGTCCTGGGTATCGTGAGTCAGGCTTGTGTCATTTCGATTTGTGCATATCACCTACTGGACTGGAATGACGCTGGTAAGGAACTCTACCATCTTTACCGCATGTGTCTCCGAAGCGTAGTAAAAGTCTAGCCCATCCCGTACTTCTTTGATTGAAACTGTATCCTTGTGCGCCTGGTGCTTGAGGATGAGCTGTTCGAGGAACAAGAACGTCCGCTTATGTGGCACTTTTTGTCGTACTTGGACCACCGACTGCCATGTGTTCTTCGCCGCAAACTTGGTGCAGTCCGGACATTGGCCATGCTGGACGACATACTCGACCTCGAAAACTTGCTCGATGATCGTCGAAGTGAACACCTGTATAATACAGCTCATCAGTACCCTTGGTTTGATGGATTTGGTGCGCGCTTACCTCTCTTTGGATGGTTAACTTGACGCGGAGCCGTTTTGAGTGCGGCTCTGTCCAAATGAACCCGGCGTCTACAAGTCGGACCTTGTTGAGACCTTTGAGCTTCTTCAAGCATATCGCCAGTAGTTCTCGAGATTCTGGCTCGGCTATTGTCCAAGTGGCAGGCGGTGAGAGAAAACGGTCGCAATTGCGACAGAAGCTGACGGAGGCTGATGATCGCGTCAGTTCTGTGGTCAAAATAGCATGGTTGACATAATTACCAGACTTTGGAATACCTTCTGTCACGTCTACGCTGTCGATCCAGTATTAGAAAGCGACCAAAATTATCGGATAGCCGCGCACGTATTCCTGAGACATGGCACGCATAGATTCGCCGAGTTTGGTTCGATTGGTGTCCCTAAAGGATCGGTCAGGGGCAGGTATTCAGAAATGGATATTGGCAGACTCGCCGCAGTCTGCACAGAGAACTCGGTGTACGAGCGTCGGGGGAATGAATTCCATAGCGATTTATATTGTCCCAGGTATCAGCTTCAGTCAATCTTGTGCCCGCAATCGTACGATGACTCAGCTCTCACACCGGGTCAAGGTCCAAAGTGTGGAAGGTTACGTTTACCAAGTACGGTGGAATTTGAGAGGCCACCAAGGCACTACACAATATCACACGACTCAAGGCTGCTATTGTCCAGATTTATTCGGCTCATTTTCTATCACCCCAACTTTGGACTGGAACCACTGAGACACGGGATATGGCGACCCTCGTAGAACACCCGACAACTTCCTGGGAGGCGATGCAGGATGGCGCAGTGTTCTACTCAAAACGTCAGATCTACTCTATGCAGTGGAACGTGCGCGACTTGTCCGACTTTATCATTGCCGGCGCAAGGTTTGGCGGTCCACTGGGTGGGTGTCGACGTATCCGTGGTCTAAAACTCCTCTAATGCATGTCCATGCAGCTCTCATGCGAGATAATTCGAAATTCATTGCAATGGGACGGTCCACGTTTACAAAACCGCAAATCCAAGTCTATTCCTCTGCCGGTGCACTTCTGATGACGTTAAACGTACGCACGCAACCTGTTTTGGTTTGATTAACATGGCCGAGTCGTTTCCCAGAAAGTGGGAGCTTGGCAAGATCGTGCGCTTTGGTTGGACGATTGACGAAGAGCTCGTTGTTCTTAATGAAGAAGGCGTCTATCGTGTCCATAACTTACAAGGCGACTACCGGCAGTTCTCTCTTGGGTCAGAGGCAGCAGAGACCGGAATGCTCGACGCTCGCATTTGGGAGAATGGACTCGTTGCTCTCACTGGAGCTCTCACATTCTTAGAAGTCAAAGGCTGGCTAGGGAGCAAGCCACTGACTCTCGCAACTGCCCGTAAATTTATGTCTTCTCTTCGTTTGCTGGTCCTGACGGTTCCGCAGACTTAACGCAACCTCCGTTCACCTGGGCTGTTATCCCGCCTGAACAGACCACATCACGGCATGTGGAAGTACTTCTCTCAGTAGAATCTACTATCCTTGCTGTGGATAACCTTGAATGCATCGATCAGGTACGCTAAACATTGGGCTACGAAGACACAAGCCTAAGACCCCACTAGCAACTAGAACGTGGTCCTTTTAGTCACATTGCCCCATCGCCGAATGGGAAATCGTTAGCTCTGATGACTGCCGCTGGAGTCCTCTGGGTCGTCTCCTCAGACTTTCAGAAGAAAGTGGCTGAATACAACACTAGCGAAGCTGGAGCGACTGGTCAACCCAGAGACGTTGGGTGGTGTGGAAATGATGCGATCATTGTTAGCTGGGACGCATTGGTGCTCGTTGTGGGACCGTACGGCGAAAACTTGAAGTCAGTCTGCCATACTTCAACGTTCGATCTTTGCTCACGTGTCTAAGACACTATTATATATCCCCTACGTACCTCGTCCCAGAAATTGACGGCATTCGGATCTTCTCGGCAGAGAACTGCGACTTTCTCCATCGTGTGCCTGCGTCTTCAGAGAAAGTCTTTCGACCCGGTTCAACATCGCCAGCTGCTATTCTCTACGATGCGGCAGACCAGTTCGACAGGCGCTCTCCGAAGGCGGATGAAAGTATACGCAGCATCAAGCCAGACTTGGCGAGTGCTGTCGATATATGTATAGAAGCAGCAGGGCAAGAGTGGGAGGCTACTTGGCAGAGAAAGCTGCTGAACGTGAGTCAATATCTCGGGGCTCCGAATCTGGCTGATCCCCTGGTAGGCCGCAAAGTTTGGCCGTGCCTTCCTTGACCTGTTCAACCCTACCGAATTCGTCACGATGGGCAAAACCCTCAGAGTCCTAAACGCTGTACATTACTACGAGGTCGGAATCCCTATCACTCTGACACAGTACGTCAATTCCCCTCGCTCGATTCTTCATTCTGACAAGCTGAACAGGTATAACTTTATCTCCTCAGGCCAACTCCTCGCCCGTCTAACCTCTCGGTCCTTGCATCTACTGGCTCTACGTGTGGCTAGCCACCTATCGATCAAACCCGATGCCATACTCAAGCACTGGGCATGCGCGAAGATTGCACGCTCGAAACCATCGGCGGGGATCACGGGAAATGAAGACGGAGACGATGAAGTATGCAGGCTCATCGTGGAGAAATTTGAGGCGATGGGTGGCGGCGGCAGCGGGGTGAGCTATGCGGAGATTGCAAAACGAGCGTGGGAGATTGGAAGGACTGGATTAGCTACCAAGGTGTGCACCTACGCGCAAGGGCTGATGGTTGGATTGATTAGCTTTTCCAGCTTTTGGACCACGAAACCCGCGCTGCAGAACAAGTGCCCCTATTGTTGGGTATGAAAGAGGATCGACGCGCACTTGAGAAGGCAGTGGATAGTGGAGATACCGACCTCGGTGAGTGAACTGCACCATGGTTTTTATGCTCTGACTAACATTATCTCCATTAGCATATCATGTTCTGCTACATCTCCATAAACGTCTTCCTCTAGGCGACTTCTTCCGGCTCATAGAGGAAGGGGGTTCAAAGCTGGAACCTGCCTCTCGACTCTTACAGGTATATGCAAGAGAGCAAAACCGAGAGATGCTCCGCGACTTCTATTACTCAGAGGACAGAAGGGTAGACAGTGGTCTCTTGCTGTTAGAGGAAGCTTCCACCATGACGGTGAGCACCGGAATAGTGTGGAGATATCATGTCATTAATGCCGTCCTCAGGATTTGACCGCGAGAACCACGTCGGTCAAGGCCGCTCAGAAGTTCTTCTCAGAGGATACTCAGCGAGGGTTTGAGGCAAAGGTATGTCCTTCGTTGATTGTGAGTAGTCCCCGTTCTGACCTAAAACGCAGATCATGGATGAAAGCGCTAGATTGCTCGCTTTCCAGCAAACGCTCGAGAAGGACACTGATGGCAGAGTGAAATTCGTCGGGTTCAGTATCAACGAAACCATCATCAAATGTATTACTGCTGGTTTACCCAAGCGCGCAGACAAAGTGCGGGCGGATTGGAAGGTTCCTGAGAAAAGGTTCGTCTTCCGTTGGCACCACCTCGGCCTTGGATACTTATGTCCTTCGTCAGGTTCTGGCACCTCAAACTCCGTGCGTTGACAGAGGCCAAGGACTGGGAAGGCTTGGACGCATTCGCGAAGTCGAAGAAAAGCCCTATTGGCTATGAGCCTTTCGTCCGGCATCTCGCGGAGAAAGGATTCGGCGTACAGGGTGCACAATATGTATCGAGATGCGATGCAGCCAAGCGTGCGGATCTGTACGCATTATGCGGGGAATGGCGACTGGCTGGGAAGGAGGCAAAGGAGAGAGGTGATAAGGCCACTCTGACGTAAGTACTTTCTCGAAGGTGATCATTTTACCGCATTGACGTGGTGATCTCTTCATAGGCAATTGAGAAGGACTTGTCCAGACGCCTTGATTGCGCGCGAGCTCGACCAACTGCTCAACTCGACATGATTAATCCTTGTATCTTGGTTACATGTTGGAAATAAGAGGTCACATTCTTCAC
>Ga0307513_10005931_pt1 | contig 16031 bp, 11 predicted proteins | sample 15_EM_MG_FD_202174 | JGI IMG/M metagenome (GOLD analysis project Ga0307513, IMG submission 202174) | Populus trichocarpa ectomycorrhiza microbial communities from riparian zone in the Pacific Northwest, United States - 15_EM | ecosystem: Host-associated > Plants > Roots > Unclassified | place... | reverse complement strand
TCCGGGTCCGCGTCGGCCGCGGAGGTCGTCGACAGGGCCTCCGCCGCCAGTGCCAAGCCGTGCAGGGTCTTCGTGACCGAGTCGTGCATCTCCCTTGCCAGGCGCGCCCGTTCGGACTGCACCGCCTCTGCCACCGCCAGCCGGGAGTTCGCCTCCGCCAGTGCCTCGCTCGCCGTACCGAAGCGGAACATCAGGTTGCGCAAGGTGACGCCGATGATGCCGGCTCCGATGCAGAAGCCCGCGATGAGGAGGGTGCTCGCGCCGGTGCCCGGGCGGTGTTCCCAGGCTCGGTAGACCGTGAGGAGCACCACCAGTTGCAGGCCGGTGAAGACGCCTGAGCCGCGCCAGCCGTAGAGGAGGCCCGCGAGGAGGGGGGTGCACACCGTGGCGTACGCCAGGGGGGAGGCCGGGGACGCGGTGAGGAGGAGTATCGCCGCGAACGTCAGGTCCACTGCCATCAGGGTGGGGTGGGCCAGGAGACGGGGGGTCAGGCGGTCCCAGTCGCGGTACATGGCGTACGAGGCCGTTATGCCCAGGACCGCCGCCGCCAGGACCGCGTAACGCGGGGCGCCTTCCGCCGTGTTCGTCATCGCGAAGGGGGTGCCGAGGGCCAGCATCGTCATGCGTACGGCGAACGCCTGGCGGCACAGGGCCTGGAGGGCGTTCAGCTGGAGGCGGACGGTCGCGGGGGCCGGGGCGTCGTCGGCCAGGTAGCCGGCGGTCGGGTCGTAGCCCCGGACCCGCTGCTGTCGACGTCGCATGCGCGTCACCCACGCCTTCATGGCCCTCAACGTCCCAGAATCGAGCCGAAGTTGGTGCCCGAGCCGAGGAACATGCCCGTCGCGATGAGGATCATCGTCGCCGGGAGCATGAACACCAGGGTGACGAGGGTGGCCTTGGGGATCGTCTTCGCGGCGCGGCGACGGGATTCCTGGGCGTCCGTGCGGCGCATGTCCGCGGCGATCTGGATCAGGGTCTCGGCGATCGGAGAGCCGAGTTCCTCGCCCTGTTGGAGCGCCGAGACGAACTGGGCCACCTGCTCACTGGAGTTGCGCTTGCGGAGCGCGTCGAAGGCCTGGCGGCGACTGACGCCCATGTCCATCTGGCGGAGTGTGATGCGGAGTTCGTCCGCCCACGGGCCCTCGTACCGCTCCGCCACGCGGTCCAGGGCCTGGCGGAAGCCGAGACCCGCCGAGACCACGACCGCGAGAACGTCCAGGAAGTCGGGAAGCGTGCGGTCGATGACCTCTTTGCGTTCCCGTACCGCCTGCCAGATCGCCGCGTCCGCCGCCGTCACTCCGAACGCGAACGTGATGACGGCGAGGACGAGTTGGCCGTTGGTGAGGAAGATCAGGCCGAGCAGGACGCCGAAGGTGACGTAGACCGCGCGGCGGGCCGCATAGCGGGTGATGGTCAGGCCGTCCGGGTTGCCCGCCATGTCGATGCGCAGGCGCTTGGCGTCGACCCGGCGGGGGCCCATCAGGCGCAGTACGAGGGGGGCGAACCGCATGCCCATGCGGTCCACCGCCGAGTCCGCCTTCGAGACCCGGGTGCCGCCGACCTCCAGGGCCAGCATCAGGTCGGAGGGGAGTTTGGCGTCCGCCCGGATCATGCGGATGCCCAGCAGGGCGCCCGCCACCGCGATCGCCATCAGGAGGGCCAGGAGGAGAGGCAGCATCCGTTCGTTCACTCCCCTCAGACTTCGATCTTGCCGAGGCGGCGGATGACGAAGAAGCCGACCGTGTACAGGCCCAGGGAGAGGAGGATCAGGCCCTGGCCGAGGCCGGAGCCGGTCACCTTCTCCAGGGCGCCCTCGTTCGAGGAGTTGATGAGGAGGAGGGAGCCGAGGCCCAGGCAGGGGACCGTGAAGGCCGTCGCGTTGACCTCCGACAGCATCGTGCGGACCTCTCGGCGGGTCTCCTTGCGGTCCTCAAGGGTCTGGGTGAGGTTGCGGAGGGAGCTGACGACCGAGCCGCCCGCCTTGTTGGCGAGGACCAATGTCGTCACCAGGACGATCAGTTCGCGGGACGGGAGGCGTTCCGCCAGTTCGCCGAGTGCGTCGTCGACCGTACGGCCGAGGGTCAACTGGTCGGCCACCCGGGCCAGTTCCTCGCCCGCCGGGGCCTCAAGCTCCTCCGCCGCCATCGCCAGTGCCGTACGCAGGGCGAGACCGGCCGCCGTGGCGTTGGCCAGCAGCCGGGCCACGTCCGGGAGTTGGTTGATGAACGCCTCGATACGTTTCTGGCGCTGCCAGTTGAGGAAGATCGCCGCGCCCCAGACCGTCACCAGCGCGGCGATCGGGCCGAAGAAGGGGGCCAGTACGGCCGCTGCCAGCAGCCACAGCGCGACGCCGACACCGGTGACGTACGTGAAGAACTCGCCCGCCGTCAGGTCCAGTCCGGTCGCCGAGAGGCGGAGCTGGATCGTGCGGCCGAGGCGGGTGCGGCGAAGGCGTCGGTCGACGGTCGCGAAACGGCGTACGCGTCCTGCCACCGTGTGGAGGGCGCCGCCGCCGGAGAGACGGTCTTCGAGGGCCTGGCGCTGGGCGCGGCCGGTGGCGTACGTGTGCACGCCCGCGACGGCGAGGGTGCCGCACAGCATGGTGGCGCCCAACGCCAGCGGGACCGAGTTGTTCATGGCTGCTCGCTCCGCCCGGTGATCCTGGTGGTGGTCCGCGTGTTCATCCGATCGCCTGCCTCGTGTCCAGTACGTCGAGCACCTCTGCCACTCCGAACGCCGGTGGCAGCGATTCGTTCGCCAGGTACAGCTTCTCGGCGACCGGGCGGGGCAGCGGGAGGTGCTGGAAGTGGCCCTGGGCGACGCGGTCGGGGCCGGACGGACGGGTGACGTAGCGGGAGACGGTCGCGATGCGGAACTGTTCGCGGCCGTGGGAGACGAGCAGGGCGATCTCCGCGATACGGCGGGAACCGTCGGCGTGGCGGGCCAGTTGGACCACCACGTCCACCGCCGAGTTGATCTGGTCCTTCAACGCCTCGAAGGGGATCATGACTTCGGACATCGAGCCCAGGGTCTGCAGCCGCATCAGCGCGTCCTCCGCCGAGTTGGCGTGGACGGTGGCCAGGGAGCCGTCGTGGCCCGTGGACATCGCCTGGAGCATGTCGAGGGTCTCGCCGCCGCGGACCTCACCGACGATGATGCGGTCGGGGCGCATACGGAGGGAGTTGCGCACCAGGTCGCGGATGGTGATCTGGCCCTTGCCCTCCACGTTCGGCGGGCGGGACTCGAGGCGGATCACATGCTCCTGCTGGAGCTGGAGTTCGGCCGAGTCCTCGATGGTGATGATGCGTTCGTGGGCGGGGACCAGGCCGGACAGGGCGTTGAGGAGCGTGGTCTTGCCGGTGCCCGTACCGCCGCTGACGATGACGTTGAAGCGGGCCCGGACGAAGGCCGCGAGGAGCATCAGCATCTGCTCGTCGAGCGAGCCGAGGCCGATCAGCTCCGGGAGTGTGTAGGCGCGGGGGAAGCGGCGGATCGTGAGCGTCGGGCCGGTGAGGGAGAGCGGCGGGATGACGACGTTGACGCGTTCGCCGGTGGGCAGCCGGGCGTCGACCATCGGATTCGACTCGTCCACGCGCCTGTTGACCGTCGAGACGATCCGCTCGATGGTCTGCATCAGCTGCTCGCTCGACGCGAAGCGCATGGGGAGCTGTTCGACGCGGCCGGCCCGTTCCACGAAGATCGAGTCGGGGCCGTTGACCATGATCTCGGTGATCGACGCGTCGGCGAGGAGCGGTTCGAGGACGCCCAGGCCGAGGGCTTCGTCGACCACCCGCCTGATGAGCTGGGAGCGTTCGGCGGAGGAGAGGACCGGGCCCTCGCGGCTGATGATGTGGCCGAGGACGCGTTCGAGGCGGACACGGCGTTCGGCCGCCGCCAGGCTGGACATCTCCGCGAGGTCGATCTCTTCGAGGAGCTTGGCACGGTAGACGGCGACGAGGTGGCCGTCCTCGCGTGCGGTTCCGTTGCCGTTGTCGTCGGGGGAGGCTATGCGGGAGCGCAGGCTCATGGTCTCGGTCTCAACTCCTCTCCAGTCAAACCGGGTTGTGGCTTCTGTCGAACCAAGTGCGGCTTCTGTCAAAACAGGTTGTGGCTTCTGTCGGTCAGCCGTCGTCGTCGTTGGGCATGGTGGCTTCGCGGGTCACGGGCCAGGCGTCGAAGATCGGGATGATCGCGGGGACGGTGACGGTCACGGTCGCGGTGGTCGTGTCGCCCGCACCGAGCGGCGCGTCCACCTGCGGGTTGAGCCAGTCGCTGACGGAGGCGACGCCCGCTGCTTCCCCGTCGCCGTCCAGGGAGGCCGCTCTGGCCGCCGCACGCGCCCCCGTCCCGGCCTGGTTGATGCCGTAGCCGATGAGGCCGAGCTGGATGCAGGCCAGGCCCACGACGATGAGGATCGGGAGGAAACCGGTGAACTCCAGGATGGAGGCGCCCCGGTCACCCCGCCCCCGCTCTTCCCGGAGGCGGCTCGCCAGACGGTCCCGAAGGCTCCTCATCAGTCCCCGTCCCCTTCCAGCGCCGCCCCCGCCTCGCCGTTCACCCTCCAGTTGACGTCGAACCCGGGGAAGAACAGCGGGACTTGGGCGCTGACGGTGGCCTTCATGACCTCACCCTCGGGGCCGCAGTCGATGGCGGCACCGGACCAGGCTCCGGGGAGGTGTTCGCCGCCCGCGCTCTCGCAGGCCCCCTCGTAGCCGGCGGGGTCGAGGGCGTACGCCGCTGTGGCCGCGCGAGCCGCCTCGTCCGCCGCGTTGCCGGCCAACGAGTACGTGTAGCCGTACAGCGCGCACTGCCACAGGATGCTCATCACGACGAGCAACAGCGGGAACATGCCCGCGAATTCGAGGGTCACGGCGCCTCGGTCGCCGCGCTCTCCGCGTCGGCGCAGGGTCAGTGCGCCCCGGTCCGAGGACGAGGACTTACGCCGTTTGCCGCCGCCCCCCTCCGGGACGACGACGAGGCCCAACTCCCCCGCCAGCGCCCACAGTGCCTGCTTGACCGTCGACCGGGCGTCCAGGTCCTGGAGCCGTCCGGCGTCGACGACGCCCTGAAGTTCCTTGAAGGCGGCGGGGATTGAAGCCCGCGCGACCTTCGTTCCGGTGACCTTCTCGACGAGGGCGGGCTGGATCTCCGTACCCTTGGACTGCCTGTTGACAACCGTCAACGTCTCCTCGGCCTTGCGGATCTGAAGGCGGTCCCAGAGGCGGACCATGCGTTTGGCGGCGCGTACGGCGATGACGTCCGGGGTGACGAGGAGCAGGGCGTGATCGGCCATCTCGACGGCGGCGGCCGTGGCGGAGTCCATCCGGGCGCCGCAGTCGACGATGACGACGTCGTTGCGGGAGCGCAGGGCGGCGACGATCTGGCGGGCCGCGCGGTCGGTGACCTCCTCGCCGCGTTCGCCCTCGGCGGGGGCGAGGAGCAGGCCGATGCCGGTGTCGTGGATGAAGACGGCGTCCTGGAGGACGCGCGGGTTGATGTCCGTGATGCCGGCCAGGTCGGCGACCGACCTGCGGAACTGGACGTCCAGGTAGGAGGCGACGTCCCCCGACTGGAGGTCCAGGTCGAGAAGGGCGACGGTACGGCCCGACGCCCGTGCCGCGAGGGCGAGTTGGACGGCGGTGACGGTCGCGCCGACACCGCCCTTGGCGCCGGTGACGGTGACGACCGTACCGCCGGGGCCCGCGTACAACTCCGGTGCGCTGCTGCCGAGATGGCGTCGCATGCCGGACGACCAGGACGCGGCGGCTGTCACCCGCTCGGCCAAGGACTCGTAGGTGAGCGGCAGTTGGACGATGCCGCGGGCGCCGGAGTCCATGGCGGCGGTGAGGACGCCGGTGCTGGGGTCGGCGGTGATGAGGACGACCCCGACGGCCGGGAAGCGCAGCACGAGGTCGCGTACGAGGTCGAGGGCCGGGACCGGCCCTATCCGCTCGTGTACGAGGACGACTTCGGGCAGTTCTTCGAGGGACTCGGCGGCCAGCCGGGCCAGGGTGTCGAGCAGCGCGGTCGAGTCGGCGACGGGCGGGGCGGGTTCGGCGTCGGGGAGCCTGCTGAGGAGGGTGGTCAGGGCGCGGGCGGACTCGATGTCGGCGGTGGCGGGGAGGATGCGGATGGTCATCGGCACACCCTCGCCGGGCACGACCTCGGCCGCGGCTGCGGCTTCGTACGTACGGACCTCATGCCCGGCCTCCTACTTGTCCTTGTCGAGGGTGTACGTACGGTCGCTGTCACCGGGGACGGCCGTCAGTTCGCCGCCTGCGACCAGAGACAGCCGGACGTGTTCGGCGAACGACTCGGCGTACGCGACGCGTTGGGCGTTCGGCGTCGTGAGCGCGAAGGTGATCGGGACGGCCTCCGTCGCCGTACGCCGGCGTTCGCTGCTCGACTGTCCCGCTTCGAGGGCGGTCAGCTTGCCGACATCGATGACGCGCGCGTTGGTGACGAGCAGCTTGACCTCGTCGACGTTCTTCTCGCTGTCCTTGGACTCGAAGGTGGCGTAGATGTTGACGAGCGACCCCGGGTTGATCTTTCCGGCGACACCGGTCGACGCGTCGATCATGATCGCGATCTCCTGCTCACCGGCGGCCAGTTCGGGCCGGTCGACGATCATGTCGGTCTGTAGCAGGGAGCCCTTCTCCAGCCGGGTCACCGCGATCTTGCCCTGGATCTGGGAGGCCTTGGTGACTGCGGTCGCCGACAGCCAGCGCTCCGGCATGGAGATCTTCTCGAACTGGTCGGCCGTGAGCTCCTTGTAGGGCGCGATGTCGCTCTTGAGGCGGTACGCCGTCACCTCCGGGCCGACCTTGGAGTTCACGTCGCGGATCACCGAGAGCACTCCGACGAAGGCGCCGATGGCGCACAGGGTCGAGAGGACCAGCAGGACGACGCCGCGGCGCTGGCGTGAGTTCATGACGCGGACAACCTCGATCGGGGGTGGGGACGGACGGGGTCTCGCGGTCGTGCCGTTCAGGGGGTTGCGCGAGGTGAGGGTTCAGTTGTGGGAGTGCGTCTCTTACGTCTTACCTCGGGGCAGTGCTGCTCGTACTGATGTTCCCGAGGCTCCTGCTGGGGTTCCTGCCCGCCCGAGGGCCGCGGGAAGCTCTTGCGGACGGGCGAGTGGGGCGGCGCAGAATCCGCAGCGGTCGCCGATGAGTTCGAGGCCGCACCAATGGCACTCCTCGCGGCGTACGGAGGAGACCAGTTGGTAGAGCACGGAGACGTCGTGCAGCCCGGCCGCGAACTCGACGACCTTCCCGGTCCCCCACCAGCGCACGGACTCCGCGGGCAGCGGTACGGGGGCGACTCCCTGGACGCGCCAGGCGGGTGCGAGGGTCGAGGTGACCCAGTCGGAGGGCGGCTGCCCCTGCGCGACGAGCAGCCGCGTCCCGAACTCGGGCCCTGCCAGCTCCTCCTGGCCCACCCGTACGAGCTGGGCTCGCGGATTGGCCAGTACGGCGAACTGGGCGCCCGGCACCCAGGACTTGGCGTGCGACTTGAGCGAGACGGGCACCCGGTCCAGCTTGGCGACGGAGCCGAGGAGGGCGCCGGCGTAGATGTAGTGGGCGAGGAGACGGGCGGAGGACGCCAGTACGCCCGGGCTGAAGTCGCACATGGAGAGCTGGCGCAACTGCTGGGCGAGCAGGGCGAGTCCGAGGGGCGGCAGATCGACGCCGAGCAGCGCGATGCGGTCGCTCTCCAGGACGGAACGCACGGTGTGCAGCCGCCGGGTGACGGCCGGGTCCGTGGACGCCGGGTAGAGGGCGATGACGTACCCGTGCTGCTCGATGAGCGTGTGCATTCCCATGAGGGCGCCGTCGAGGGTGTCGAGGGTCGGGACGGCGGCGGGTGGAGTCTGCCGGTCATGCGGTGGGAGCACCAGATCGGAACTGGTGACGGCTATCGCGGTCGGCACGGCTGCACACCACCCCGTTCACTGCGGCGGGGTGGTCGGCCACCGCCTCAGATCGCCCCTGTGACGTCCTCTTGCATCAGCACCTTATCCACGGCATGGCCCGCTCAACACCGAATCTTCTAGATCAACTAACGGAAGGTGGAGCTTGATCGACGGAGAGTGAGACGAATATGCCACAAGTCGGGTGCCGGGGAGGGGAGTTGACGGGAAGGGCGGGCCGCGCCGATGCACCTCGGGCGGAAAAGTTCACCGAGATCCCTCACACCTTCGAGAGTTCCCCACGCAATCCCCACCCCACTCCCGGAATTGTGGCCTCCATCACAGCGCGAGCGGTTCGCCCCTGGTCCACTGCCCGGATGCTGATCAACCTGATACTCCGCGTCCTCCCCTGGTGGATCCGCGAGCCCCTGGTCATCGCCGTCAGCCTCTTCTTCTGCGGCCTCGCCTTCTACTGGACCGTCACGGACGGAGGGTGGGCCAGATTCGGCATCGGCGTCCTGTTCCTCGCCGTCGCGGCCCTCCGGATCCACATCCTCAGAGGGGAGTTGAGATCCTGGCAGGCAGCGAGAAGCCCCGCGGGCGCCCCGCCGGCGGCCGACCACAGCTGACCAGGGGCGCCCGGAAGGGCGGCGCCTCACGGCAGGTTGATCTCCTTGCGGGCTTCCGTCACCCAGCGCAGCACGCCGTGGGAGAGTCGGTGCTCTCGGCCAATTCCGTGGCTTCGTCGAGCAACGCCGCCGCGTCGTCGGGCCGCTCCTGCCGGCCGGCCAGATAGGCCAGCCCGATCAGGTTCGCGGCCACCCCCGGCAGGAATCCCAGCTCCCTGCGGAGACGGGTGGACTCCTCGAAGTGCGCACGGGCCTCGTCCAGGCGGCCGGCCATGTGGTCGGCGAAGCCGAGGTGGCGCAGCGCGTAGGACATCGTCAGCCGGTCACCGGCCCGGGTGGCGAGTTCGAGGGCGCGCTCGAAGGCGGGTACGGCGATCTCGGTGTCGTCGCGGACCACTTGCTGGAAGGCGCCGACCCAGAACACGGCTTCGCCCTCGCCCCGCCCGTCGCCGAGCCGCCCGTACAGCTCTGCCGCACGCTCGAAGAACTCCAACTCCCGCGCGTCCTCGGCCCGCTCCTCCAGAAAGCGGGCGTGGATCACCCGGCCGCGGGCCAGCGCGAGGTCCGCCTCGACCGCGTCGAGGTTCCGGTCGGCGGAGGCAAGCGCACCGCTGTCGCCGCCGAACACGGCACGTTCGTAGAGGAGTTCGGCTTGCTCGATCCGCTCGTCGGCAGTCATGGCGGGAGGGTATCGACCGCGTGAGGAGGGATTCGGTGCCTTTCGAGCAAGCGGCGGAGCGGACAGCGGGTCCTTTGCCGTTGCCACAACGCAACCTTGGGCAGCCTGACAACAACACGGACCCCACCGATACCGTCTTGGCTCAGCCAGCACATCTGCCTGACGGGGAGTCCACTGTGAAGCGCCGCTCTTTGCCCATTGCTACCGCGTCCGCCGCGACGGCAGCGCTGCTGCTGACCGCGTGTGGCGCCAGCGACGGCGGATCGAAGGACGATCACGAGATCGCCGGGGCCGACACCGGGAGCGAGACATCCGCGTCGCCGACGGCACCCGCCTCGGCTGCAGCAACCTCCGCCGACCGGCCGAAGATCGAGCTGCCGTCCGATCTGACGTACACCTTCGAATGGCCCAAGACCGGCGACACGGACAAGGACGCGGTCCTGAGCGACAGCGAGCAGTCCATCAAGGCTGTGGACCTCGCGATCGTGAACCAGAACGCCCTGGACAAGGCCTACCTCTACTACTACGAGGGCGAGGCGGCTGCCGGTACGGAGTCGTTCGTCCAGAAGTACGTGGATGCCAAGGCGAGCATCACGGGTGCCTATCGCTTCTACTCCCCGGACATCACGGTCGACGACGCCGGAACGGCATCCCTCAGCTACTGCGAGGACCAGGGGAAGGCATACGTGAAGTATCTGGATACCGGCACGGTCAAGAAGACCGAGGTCAGCGCCAAGAGTTACGTCAGTTACCACACGTCGCTCAGGCGGAGCAGCGAAGGCGTCTGGGTCGTCGAGGAGATGGTCTCCCAGGTGGGGAGCGCCAGGTGCCGGCCTTGAGGACCAGATCGGCGCTCCATGCCTTTCTTTCCGAACCGAGAGTGGTCACATGCCCGAGGCTAATTGAAGTCGCCGCCCGAGAACGGGTCAGGATTCTCACCCCAGTGAAACACGAAGCCCCCTTCTCCTTGACAGGAAGCGGCATACAGGCCTCGATCACGGAGATGGAATTCTTCACGAACCCAGCCATCCATCGCCAAGGCCGCCACCTCCGACCGAAAATGGGCGAGAGGGAAGACAGTCGATCCCAACAGGTGGCACCAACCACACCTTGCGGAAAACTCGCAAAATAAATTCTTCACTCGAACCAGGGGTGCGGCATTCTCCTGTCAGGTCTGCGGCCAATCCACCGAAGGGGCTATGGAGGCGGTATTTGAATATGCTCGAAACATCTTTTCACCCTTGAGCTATCGAATTCTTCTGGTGAGTTCCTGCAAGGCCTGATCAGGTGTGGTTGCGAGCAGCCTCACCGAGTCCATCCCGACATAAACCGCACCATCCTCCGCGACGCCGACATATTGATTGGTTCGATCAATCATGCCGACAGGGTAGAGATAAGTGCCTGCTTGCTCACTGAGATCGTCGAGAATCTCGTCGTCCCACATGGCCAAGAGCGGGTCGAGCCGGAATTCTCCCCATGGCATGGAACCCCTCGGCTCCCGATGCGGGATCCCCACACACCCGAATTCGGCAAGGAACCGCTGCGCTGCCTCATGCATCTCGAATTCACCCTGCTGGCGCAGGATGCTCTCCCACGTGGCTGTAGGAACCGAACGGCCGGGGTACCAACCGGCCGCGCGCAGCACTCGGTCCGTTTCCGCGGGCCAACGCCGCTCGGCATCGGCACCTGGACCGACGGCCTCGATCCGGTCCCAGAACGAGTGGGCTCCCACCGGAACGTCAGGTACCCAGATGCCCGCTTGCGTTCCTTGCAACTGGACGAGTCGATCGAGTGCCTGGTCGACGGTCCCGGCCAGCAACTCCCCGTGTTCCCTGGCGAGGTAGACCGCCCCGTCGGCGGCGATGCCCAGATAGCTGTTTCCATTGTCGGCCTGGCCGATGGGACAGAGATGTGTCCCGGCTTCCTCACTCAGCCTGGCAAAGGTCGCGCTGTCCCACTCGGCTTTGAGCGGGTCGAACCTGATGGCTGACCGGGTCAGGATCGAGTCCGCCGGCCAGCCGTAGGTCACCAGGCCTCCGAATTCGGCGAGGAACCGTCGCGCGGCCTCGTGGACCTCGAACTCCCCACGCTCACGCAGAATCCACTCCCACGTGGCGGTGGGCACCGAACGGCCTGGCTGCCACCCGGCCTTCCGCAGTACTTGGTCGGTCTCTGTGGACCAACGCCGCGCGTCTTCACTCATCTAGGACACCCCTCGAATCCCCAACCGATCAAGAACATCTTGGCAGGAGTCACAAATGGGCTTCGGCACCCCGTGCATGGGATTGCCCGGCGCACGCACGTTCACCGCCGCCATCACTCCGCCCCGGGGATCGACCCCGGCCTTCATGGCGTTCGAGAGCGCTTCCGCCTCACCACACCTCCCGTGCTGGCCTCCAGCGCTTTCCTTGATGGCCTGCGGAACTTGATCGTAGGCGGCTCGGATGTCCGGATGCAGGTCGTGGTCTCCTCCACCCTTGACGCTCGCACCGTTGAACGGCGTCTCATGTCCCGGCACCGACAACCCGGCCGCACTTGTGGGCCTGGTGTACTTGTTCGCTCCTGGCCGCGCCTGTTCTTCGTCGGCTCTCCGCCTTGCGGCAGCACTCGCTGCTTCTTCACAGGCCGGCGACAGCCCGAGCGGGTCGACAGCGGTGAACGGATTCGAGACGTACGCACGGGGGTTCGGCCCAGGCGCGAGACCGAGGGGATCCAGAGAGACATATTGGCCTGTCTCCGGGTCGTAGTGACGGTGGTAGTTGTAGTTGAGTGCTGTTTCGGGGTCGTGGTATTGGCCCGGAAAGCGCAGAGGGCAGTACGCACCATCAGGGCCGGGGTCGTCGAGAGGTGCGCCCCATACGGTCGTTCGCGCCCTCCACGCCAATTCTCCGTGTTCGTCGACCAGTTCTGTCGGAGTGCCGACGACGTCGGTGACGATGGAATAGAACTGGTCGTCCACCCATTCCTGGGAGACGTCCCCGACGGGGACCCTGGCCACCTGGGTAACCGGGCTGAAGCGGTCCCGTTCCCAGTCCCACACCGTGCAGGAGGGCATCTCACCGCCGCGCCGCGCAATCTGCTCGGCCGGAACGAATCCGTCCCAGGCGAAGGTCACCTCCTCCACCACGGTCTCGCCGTCCGGTGCGAACCGTCGTTTCGATGTGCGACGGCCGAAAGGGTCGTACTGATAGGCCCACTTCGTACCGTCGGGTGTGGTCACACCGACAAGACGGTCCTGGCTGTCCCAGACATAGCGCCACACATCGGGCTTGCGGGAGAGACGCTTCTTCCGTCTGACCACCACCCGGCCCTGACCGTCGTACTCATAGCGGATGTCCCCGGATGTGCGGACGGAACCGCGCTCGGAGGGCTGTGCGGAGCGAGCGGACGGATCCGCCTGCCACTCGCCCCCGCTGAGATTGCCCGCCGCGTCGTACGCGTAGCGTTCGGACCACGTCGCCGCCCGCACCCCGGTGACCCGCCCGGTGCCGTCGGTGTCGACAAGGCGGTCACCGTTGAGCAGGTCGCTGATCGCCGAGACCGTTCCGTCGGGGCGGTAGCGGTATGCACGATGCTGGACACGCCGCGGTTCGACTGCCCCCGTCGGATCGGCACTCGCCGTCAGCGTCTGCGAGTTCAGCCTTCCGTCCGCGTCCCAGGCCTGGCTCAGAACGGCGGAACCTGCGCGGCGCTCGGTCTCGCGCCCGGCCGCGTCATACGCGAACGTGACAGTCCTGCCCGCGGTCCGCAACAACGTGGGCCGGTCGCTTCCGTCGTACTCCCAGATGCTCTCCGCGTTCGACGGAGTCACCCTGCGAATGCGTCTGCCCAGCACGTCGTAGGCCGAGCGTACGGTCGCCCCGTTGCACGTTTCGGCGAGGACCCTGCCTCGGGCGTCCCGCTCGTAGGTCAGCTCGGTCTGACCGTCGACCACCCGCAGCAGGTTTCCCACCGGATCGTACGTGTATGTGGCGACCCCTTCCGGTGTGTGCTGCTGCGCCACTTTGCCGAAGGCGTCACGGATGTAGTCGATGGACTGGCCCACGCCGTTGGTCTGTCCCACGAGACGACCGGCCGCGTCGAACCGGTAGTTCTGTGCGCGTCCGTCGAAGTCCTGCTCACGAACCAGTCGGCCGGTCTCGTCGTAGAAGTACCGCCAGGCGACGCCGAGTTGGTTGGTGACCGACGTGACACGCAACTGACCGTCGTAGGCGAATTCCAGACGGGAGCCGTCGGGGTCGATGCGGACTGCCGGCAGGTCGAAGCCGCCGTACTCGAAGCGTGTCACCTGTCCGAGGGTGTCCGTGTGCTCGATGAGGTTGCCCTCACCGTCGTGGACACGTCGCTCTGTGGTGCCGTCGGGGAGGGTGCGCCTGCTGAGCCTTCCTTCCGGCGTCCAGCCGAACCGGGTGACTGCCCCGTCCGGTCCGGTCTCTGCGGTGATCCTGCCGAACACGTCCCGTTCGTACCGTGTCGTCCGACCCTCGGCGTCGGTGGTGCCGACCGGCAGACCCGCCGCGTCGGACTCCAGCAATGCGGTACGCCCGGCAGCGTCGGCGGCCGCGGTGAGTGCGCCGATCTCGTTGTACTCGTAGGAGATGCGAGCGCCGGTGGGATCCGTCTCCGACGTCAGGTTGCCGCGCTCGTCGTATTCCATGCGCCAGACGTGGCCATCCGCCTGGGTCACCGACACGGGCCGGCCGTACGCGTTGTTCTCCGCGTGCTCCCGGCTGCCGTCCGGTCGGATGACAGCCGTTGGCGCGCCCTGCTCGTCGTACTCGTAGCGGGTCGTCAGGCCGAGCGAATCCGTGCGGGAGAGAAGCCGGTCGTAGCGGTCCCACGCGGAATACGTGGAGTGGCCGAGCGGGTCGGTCACAGCGACGAGTTGATGGAGTTCGTTGTGCCGGTACGTCGTGGTGTTGCCGAGTGCGTCGGTGTAGTGCGTCTCGCGGTTGGCGGTGTCGTAGGTGATGGTGCAGGAGAGACGGCCCTCGGACCCCTCGCCTCGTATGCAGCGGTCCTGATCGTCGTAGGTGAAGCGGTACCAGCAACCGATGCGGTCAGTCCACGACGTGATGCGTGCCTGGCTGTCATAGGTGAGCCTCAGTGGCAGACCACTGGAGTTGTAGATCTCGGTGAGGTCGCCGTCGGAGCTGTACGCGTAGCGCCGGAGGACCGTGCTCTCGGGGCTCTCCTGCGGGGTGCGCAGACGTAGTCGAACGACACGTTCGCCCTCGGTGTCGACGTGGAGGTGTCGGCCGGCGGAGTCACGTACGGCGACGGGGACGCCCCTGGCGTCACGGTCGAAGTCGATCCGCAGACCGTTGCGGTCCGTGATTGCGGCGAGGGGAACCGTGAATACGCCGTCGGCCGCAGCCTGGGTCTCCTGAGCCATGAAGTGACGGACAAGACCCGTGGCCGGGTCGGTGATGCGCAGGGGAGCACCGGGCGTCCCGTCCCACTCCAACGGCCAGCGCGGACCTTCCAACGGCATGACCGAGGCGCCTGGTTCAGGCACCGGATAGAGCAGGATCATGCCGTCCTCGGCGGCGAACACGGCACCGTCGTCGTCCAGCTCAAGGCGCTCATCGAGGGTGGATGCCCAGGACGGGCCGAACGATCGCCCTGACCGATAGGTCGACAGATGGGTACGGCGCAGAATCAGCGGGAGCAGCCCAGGCAACTCGACGTCGGTCTCCTCCATCAGCATCTCGCCGGAGACCATGTCGATCGGGTCGCCCTTCTTGGTGCGCCCCAATGCCTGCTTGGCCTTGCTCACCGCGTTGTCCACCCCGCGGCGGAGACCCCCCTTCCCCACACCCTTGGCCATACCTTTGAGGCCGACCTTGGCGAACGCCTTCATACCCTTGGCGAGGCCGCCGAGGGTGGTCAGCCCCTTCATCCCCGGTATGCAGTCGAGCGCGGCGAAGCCCACATCCCACAAGGACGCCTGTCCCTTGGAATACTTGTAGAGCGTGTCCGCGAGCACGACCAGCGCCGCGATCAGCACGATCGCCCCGAGAATCGGCCCCCCGATAATCATCGCCACGACACCGACAACCGCGACGACGATCTTGCACACCGCGACGATGCTGTCCCAGTTGTCGGTGAACCAGTCACCGACCTCCTCCCACCAACTCCGGTTCTGAATACCGGCGTCCGAGGCCTCGTCGATCTTCCGCTTCGCCTCGCCCGCCGCCTCCTCGCGCATCTTGCGCGCGTCCTCGGCCATCTTCTTCGCGGCATCGAGGGCGGACTGCGCGCCGGTGACGTCGGACTGGGCTGTGCTCTGCGCCGACTTGGCATGCTGGGCATCCCGGGTGGCCGCCCGGACCTTCGCCTCGTCCGGCGGCTCCGCCGCCTTACTGCCCGTCGGATCGTCCTTGTACTTGTCGGACTCCTTGCCGGCACGGGTGACCCACGAATCGGCGGAGGCGAGACGGGACTTGGCGGAGGACAGGTCCGCCTGCGCCTCCCGGCCCTTGGCCAACGCCTTGTCGGCGAGGGCCTGCGCCCGCTCCAGCTTCGGCCAGTAATCCACCAGCGCGTCACCGCACAGGTCGTACGACCTCTTCAGCTTCTTCAGATTCTTCGGCACATCCGCGAACTCGTCCTGAAACGCCTCAGCGGTCTTCCCCGCCCACTCCAGCGTCTCGTTCTCCTGCGCCATCCCCTTGATCAGGCGCAACGCATCCGCGACATCATCCGCGAAGTCATGCAACGTACGGGCCAGTTGACGCACCCGGTCCGGATCCCCGGGCGTCGGGTCCTTGTCCAGGTCCAGCACATGCCAATCAGCCGGCCGATACCC
>Ga0307513_10005930_pt1 | contig 16034 bp, 6 predicted proteins | sample 15_EM_MG_FD_202174 | JGI IMG/M metagenome (GOLD analysis project Ga0307513, IMG submission 202174) | Populus trichocarpa ectomycorrhiza microbial communities from riparian zone in the Pacific Northwest, United States - 15_EM | ecosystem: Host-associated > Plants > Roots > Unclassified | place... | reverse complement strand
ATCTATTCAATGAAAGGTTTTATTTTTATTTGAAAAAATTGGTTCATCAAATAACTTGATTTTTTAAAAATTCATCTTGATAACAATAATTTCAGCTTGATAAACCTTCGAGTGCTGTTCTATACTTAGTTTTGTTTGAATTTATATAAATACTAATCTATTTTTTGGATTTTTTTTATTAATATGCACTTGTAATGATAAATTAATTAATCTAGTCTAATTTTGAACAGCGTTGACTACAGAAGTTGACCATAAAATTGCATTAATAAACGAGCAGGGCATGTGACACGCCATGATTGTGTCCAAAAAGTCACGTGGGTCGGAAAAGGAGAAAAAGGATGGAAAATGACATTATGAAAAAAAAAAAAAGGAGAAAAAACCCTCTGAATCAAGAAAGAAATTGAAAAGTAAAAGTTCACATTGGGAATAAAGTCTTTTTCCTTGGTCGTGAGCAATCTTCCATCTTAAGGCTGGATAGTCTTACGTTACCCTCAAATAAATTACAGATAAATTAAAATTGTTTTACGACTAACCTAATCTAACCTAACTATAATTATAAATATATAGTTTCTTAAAGTGCGTGTATGCATTATAAATATATATTTTAGATTTTACAAGCTAATGAACATTAATTAATGCTATATATTATTTAATAAGTCAGAGTCAAAATCACAGAGGCAAATTTATAATTGATGCTCCAACCATTAAATCCAACCCAACAAAACTACAATTTTAATCAAACTAAACCCTTTTAGTCATGGATTTACAATTAAACTCAAATAGGGTTTAATTAAACAGTAAAGCAATGTGTAGGTATTGTGTGTATATATATTTTACCACCTCATCACTACTAGAAAATTAACAAATACAAATAAAAATATTGATGGAATTTTTCCATCGATATATTGCAATGACTCTTACCGGAAAAATTTTCCATCCATTTATCCATCGGTAAATACCGACAGAAAAATTCCCTCGGTATATACCGAGAGAATTGAAAGGGGAAAATAAAGAATAAAAAAAACCACACAGTATGATGACGTAAAACTTTTACAGATAACATTACCAACAAAATTAACCCTAGAGTAAAGTACATCCGTAAATATGTCGACAAAAAAATTTTCTTGATATATATCGAGAAAATTATGGAGGGTGTTACAATAGGATTAAAAAAAAAAGCAAATCATACGGTGACGTGATATTTTTACCGACAGAATGATCAATAGAGTTATTGATAGAATAATTTCATCGGCGATGCCATCGTTAATATTTAATTTATGACCTGACGATCAACACTCCTATTTTCCTCCCCAATCTTAACACAATTCAACATTCCACAACAAATCTGATCACCACAACACTCTGTTTGTCAGCATCCGTGTTCTAATTCAAATTTTATTCAGGATTCTCCATTTTAAGTAAGCAAATCTACCTTTTTTTATATATATATTTGAACTCAATTTTAAAATGTTAATTTTTTTTTTTTTGCATATTTGTGTAGTGTATGTATTTTTTTGTGTTTACTTGTTTATAAATTTGTTGTATGGATTTATGATTTGTACATGTTAGAGTTTGTTTTCTCACAATACCATGATAGAAAGGATGGTTGAGTCAACTTTTAGTTCTAGCAACGTGCATGCAGTTGTAGATGACAATAGTAATTCTTATAGGAATATGGTTATGAATGTGATGAGAATGAATCATGGTTATGTCAGTCAATGTGCAATCGTAGATGAAGAATCTAATGCAGACACATCTAGGTTTTTTTTAATCTTTTGAAAGATTCTGATGAACCATTATAAGATGGTTGCATAAATCATAGTAAATTATCGGCTGTTACACATGTGTTCACCATCAAGTCAGATCATAGATTGAATGAGGTCGATTATAAAAGAATTGTCGAATGGACGAGAAACATTTTACCTGAAGAAAACAAACTAAAAGAAAACTTCTATACTGTTAAGTCTATGAAAAAACCCATCGATTTAGGATACCAGAAAATTAGCATGTTTCCAAACTTTTGCATGTTGTACAACCTTGAAAATACAGAATTGACCGAGTGCAGAACATGTGGATATTCTCATTATAAACCCAGAACTAGTAGGGGAAGGACTCTTGTTGCATACAAAAAACTTAGATACTTCTTAATTACACCTAGATCGTAGAGACATCACATCAATCAAAGACTACTAAGCATATGACATGACATCAATCACACGATGCGGTGAATGGAGTGATGGTGTACTCTTTTGATGGTGAAGCTTAGAAATATTTTATCAGTGTGCATCCTCAGTTTTCAGTGAAGACAAGGAACATGCATTTTGGGTTATGTAAAAATGGATTCCATTCGGGTCATTGTTGCTCATTCTTGTTGGCTCGTAATACTCATGGTTTACAACTTGCCACTTGGGAAGTATATGAGGTCAGAGTTCATATTTTTTTCTACGATCATACCTGGTCCTAATAGTTCAGGTTAAAAAATAGATGTTTATCTTTGACAATTGATTAATGAGTTGAAGCAATTGTGGTCATTCGAGAGTTTGACTCATAATGTATCGAGAAAACATAATTTTCTGATGAAGATAGCTTTGATATGAACTATCAATAATTTTCCAACTTATAAAATGGTTTCTGGAAGGAGCACGTATGGAAAACTAGCATGCCCATATTTTATGAAAGATAACAAGGCATTCAAGCTAACAAATAGTGGTAAAACATCTTTTTTTACTGCCACCAATGGTTCTTCGTAACGAATCACAAGTTTAGAAAGAACTTAAAGGACTTATTTGTTGACAGGGTTAAAAGGGATGTTGCACCACTGATTTTTTTAGGTGAAGAATTGTATGGAGTGGTATCGGAGTATAGTGACATTGTGTTTGGTTTTCAATTCGGTAAGCAGAAGTTTTCTATTTTTGGTTTGACCCACAATTGTGTAAAGCGAAGTATTTTCTGGGAGCTTTCTTATTGGAAAACCAATCTCCCCCGCCATAACCTTGATATAAAAAAGAATATGTTTAAGAATATTTTCAACACGGTTATGGATGTCAAGGGAAAGACAAAGGACAACATCAATGCTAGAATAAATATAGCTTTGTTTTGTCACTATAAAAATATAGAGTTGGTTTATGTTGGGTCACAGATCGCAAAGCCCTATGCCATCTTCGTCTTAGACAAGAATGCATAGTTACTTGTTTACCAATGGCTTAAAAATCTGTGTTTTCTTGATGGACATGTCACAAACATATCAAGGTTGACGAATTTGAAGGATTGCAGATTGTATGAAATAAAATGCCATGACTGCCACGTGTTTATGCAAACACTCATTGCAGTAGCTTACCGGGATTTATTACCAAAGGAGATATGAGATACACTCATGAAGATCAATCACTTCTTTAGAGATATATGCTCCAACAAGTTGCAGATACAACACATAAAGAGGCCAACCCAACAAAATAACAATTTTAATCAAACTAAACCCTTTTAGTCATTAATCATCATAGTCGGCTTTTCTAATAGCTTATTTGTGGGCATCCTATCACAAATCATGCAACCTATTACATATATTTGTTTAACAAAAATAAGTTAAGGACATAAAAGAATACAAGTTTATAATAATATAACATTAGTTGATTTAAAATTTCCTAGTTGCATTTGGTTTTCACTCTCTTAACAAGAGCCTTGTTGCTCTTGTCTTACAAAAAAATTTTCTTAATTGATTTCATACATTAATTAGTTTTTTTAAAATTTAAAAACTTATAACTTAAAGTACAAATTATTTAATTATCTAAACTTAAACTTTCCCCACTAAGGATATATCATACTTGTCCATTCAGGATGCTAATGAAGCTAATTTCATTGAAATAATAGTTCTTTGAATGACCACTTCATTGTAGAGGTGATCGAACATGAAACTTAAATATTAGTGAACTTAAAAGTCATTTCATCAATGCTGTTTTCATGTAAAGTAAAACATAAAATAACTTATTACAAATATATAACTTTTATATTGAGACAAAACATTAATTACAAAGAGGGGTTGCCTTTTTATTCTACAATAATTTTACCTACAACGGGTTTTATCGAAGAAAGAATGCCTATTTTATTGACTTCATTGATTGAGCCTTGGTCGATAACGTTTACATTAGGTGGTGCATCTTCATAATCATCACCTTGATAAAGAAGTATCTCTTTTGTTAGACTTAAACTTGTTTCTTCTTGAATGTATGGAACTTAAAAAGAAATAATGATATAATAACAATGCACTCTTATGAAATTTAAGTTCAAACAAAACCATATAAGCCAAATTTTCTAATAAACATGTCGAGAAAATTAAAACAGAGAGAGAGAGAGAGAGAGAGAGAGAGAGAGAGAACCTAGAACAAAAACCAAAGCGCTCAAATATGATCCTAGAACCATTTAAAAATCATATGCCACTTCATAAAAAAACCAATTACTTTATTTCTTTTAAAAAATAACACATCTAAATTAGTACAAGTTGTCGCCTTATTTATTTATTTATCATTTCTAATACTTCATAACAAGGACATTTAAGGAATCCAAAAGGAATCTGTTAACAAATTTTGTTTCCTTTCTGTAACCACTCTATCTGCATAAATGCTTTCCAATTAAATGAGCCACCATAAACAAATAAAACTTAAAATGAGATAACAAAAGAAAAAACAGTGATGAGGATTAATATCCAATTAAAGGCTATAACAACAATGACATGCATATTTAGCCATTATAAGCATGTATTATTGCTAACTTGCAGTGAAGGAAAAAATAAATGGATAAGAACCATGTAAACAAGAAATAACAAAAATGATATTATAGACCTATAAAGGTATTAAATGGTTGATAATTAAGAATCAAGGCATGGTTCTAGCATATAGTTAACAACATATTATATAAATAAATGTTAAATCATGATTACTAAGACAAATTGACAACCATTACTATTCTTTGATTAGTATTAAAGTCACTGGAGAAAATGGAGGCACAAACTCTCTCTCTCACACACACAATATTTATCCATCTACTCTCAAATAGAACCATGAGTCCAAACAGAACATCAACTAAGTCAATGGAATATAATTGAAGTGAATTATTTACCAAAAAAGCAATAACATGTAGGTGATGTGAAAAAATGAAAATTAATACAAAAGAAAAGTAAAAGTAAAACAAAATAAAATTCATAATATTGCAACTACCTCATTGAAGTAACAAACAACAAATTATTCAAGGTAGAGATGCTAAGCTACAAAAAAAGAAGAAGATTATATCCATATATCTCCAATGGCCACCAAATTAACAAAACCCATAAAAACCCAAATAGCAAATAAATCAGCCCTAAATCAAGTAAAAACCCTAACCCTAGTTTAGGATTTAATAATGTCAAACTCTAAATTTATTAAATGAGAAAGAACAAGAAATCAAGCCTGAGATGGGTGCTTTCAACACTAGATTTATGAGTGGGGGAGAATGACTGTCAAATTTAATTGTGAGGAGGGATACTACCATAGTTAGGTAAGAAGAAGTAGTGAGTGAGAGAAAGGGAATTGTCAGGTTTTGATTCATTTTAAAATCATTGATGGAATTCCCATCAACAATTATGTCAGCAATTTGAAACACCAACCATTCCAATAGAATTGTCAAAGGAATATTTTTATTATTTTTTATTTTGTTTCCATTTCCATAGAAAATTATTGAAAAAAAATTTCGTCATAATTTTCATCAGTATATAGTGAACATAATATTTTTCATTATGTTATCATTGTTTTTTTTTTTTAATTTTCTAGTAGTGATAAGAAATCTCAAACTATAACTTTTGGGCTTTATATGAAAGCCTCCATGATCATTAATTACTATGCATTTTTAACCTAATTGGAAAGGTATTTAGAATCTTCTAGAAAACTTTCAAGCCAATGCAATGAACAAATCAAAAGTTATGCTCAATAATATAAAATTGCGTATTAAGAAAAAATCTCTGACATAAGTCTCCTCGAGTTGAAAAGAACTTATCCTCAAGTTAAAATTGTTTTTGTCTTGATCTCAAGAATGTCCAATAAAAACTCTCTATTCCATTGGGTTCTAAAATAATGAATCCCAAACCTTAAATTTGAAATGGGTACTTTCCATTGGTTTATTTTAGAATACCGATCCATATCTATCTTACCGTAAATAGAATCACTAAAATCTCCACAATACACGATACTCACCTCGATTAAGAATGTCTCATTTGCTCATGCTTCTGAAATGAGTTTTTAAAACTAATCATGGATTCATGATTACTCTTTTTATAATTCACTAGGCTCCTCACCTCCACCAACTAAAAGGTTAATTTCACAATATATCTTCGCATGTCTTTTTCTATCATTAGTTCTTGAATACCTTTTTTTTTTAATTTTGTGATTTATCTTTGCATGTCCTATATCATAAGCTCCTGAACGTTTCTCTATCGAGGGGGAACTTTCTTATCCCCACTTACCTAAAAATGTTTTGCTTCGCGACCCCTTCTAACTATATTTATTTAACAGCACACAACAAACAAAATAACTTGGGATTGCAACATACAACAACCAATAACCCGATATCAGTGGGCTCTGATACCAACTGACTTAGATGAAAACAACACAAGAAAGATAACACCCACATGAACGCAAAATTCTATATAAAAAATAATTACATAGAAATTCTAATTCAAAATCTTTTTAGTCAATAATATCTATTCAGGTAGTTTGCATGTCTAGGAGTTTTCAATTCCTTAAATAAACTTAAAAATTTACCTAAACCAACAAGAAAACTAGAAAAAAGAAATCCTAAACAAACTAGAAAAAAATATCCTAAATAAATACAGAAAAATATTAAAAGAGTTTTAAATCATATAAAAAAAATTCTAAACCAACTAGTAAAATTTAGAAAATCTCTAACAATAACTTCAGGGTATTATCAGAAATCCTTCCCGTATTGCTAGATTTAAATCTTAGGTCAATTTAACAGTGAGATGGAAAGGTATATTCAATAACATATAACTACACATTAAAAATAAATTGTTTTAGACTACGAGAAATCCTTCTACTGTTTGATCACCACGATATGCACAATGATTCAAGGAAAGAAACAGAAGAACGAAGCCAGGGATATCCCTCCATCTATGTGTGGTAGTTTTATTGCAGAGGGTAGAATATCCTATCCAAGAAAGAAAGGCTTCTTCTACTTTGCAATGCACTGACTTTCAGGTTGATTCCTATCCCCATACTGTCGTGCTTATAAAGTCCCTCCATCAGATCTTATTCGAACCTCTATAATCCCAATTTTTTAACCTTTTTTTCCGATCAACAGTATGTGTGTGTCTGTTGGCGGCCATGGATTTCAAAACTCTATCTATTAGGATAGAGCTAGCTAGCCTAATGTAACAATTTGATTTGTGCGTGGTGGGCACGCTCCACCTTTGTTTCCAAATTTAACATGAGAATACAGTATGACCTAAGCTTTGCTAATCAATGTGGGCTTCTTGGCTGGTGAAAAAGACAAAACCTAAAAGTCAGGATTCATTGATTCAGGAGTAAAGGGCAAGAAGAACCCTCGATTGGTAGGAATTCTCATGGAAGAAAACTCCAAAAACAATAAAGAATGGAAAACGATGTATAGAAAACGAAAGAAATGGGTTTTTGGATTCCTAAATAATTTTGAACACAAACTCGATACTTGCTTTTTGACAGTATTCTTTTTTTTCTTCGATATTACTTAAAATTTAAACCTTTTTGTTTGGTTGAGCTTAGATTTGACAATGAAGAACTTGACATTTGTAATAATGGAAGGAGCAAACATACTTAACCGACAATCTAAATACTATATGCATATGAAGATAATATATTTTTTTTGTAGCTATCAGATTTTATATATATATATATATATATATATATATATATATTGGTTACAAGATAGCAGGGCAACGAAGTTTATTGGATTTTAAAAACTTTTAAAACAAAACAAAGAACATATCTATTAGTATGGAAAAACTCTTAAAACACTCAATTTTTTTTTTTATTTCAATATCTTCTTCTTTTCTTCTCAAAAGGCTACAAGTGCTTAAATGAAAATTTAACAAAATGAATAATAAAATAAAAATAAAAATAAAAATAGAATCCTAAAGCACTAATTTTAAGTGATTTTATGATACCTAGTGAATAACTAGTTGCATATTATTAATAGTTATTTATGAGGCATACTTTGAAGAAATAAATAGATATAAGTAAAAGAGATAAATTCTAGGAAAAATTATTTTTGTAACTTTTTAATGGATCATGCTTTTTTGGATAATTGTAAATCTATCTAACATAACTTATGCATCTTTCACCTTTCAACTTGAATCACATGCATCAACGTAGCAACACAACAATATGAAATCAACATAATAAAGAAAATATTTGTCTATAAAGTATAATATAAAAAGAAAAACTAAACATAAATTATCAAGTTTTATCATCTTAGGATGCAAATTCATGATTCACTACCAGAAAATCGATAAATACAAAAGGAAATACCGATTGAATATTTTCGTTGGTAAATTGCTGACGGCTTTTACCGACGGAAATATTCCCTCGGTATTTACCGAGAAAATTACAGTGGAAAAAAAATAATTAAAACAAAGAAAAAAAAATGATGATGTGCTATTTTTACCAACAAAATTACCGACGGAATTTATTCCGTCGGTAATTCCGTCAGAAAAATTGTTGGTAAACTATCAACACTATTCATCATGTTAATTACAAAGAGAATCACCGACGGAACATTCTGTCGGTATTTTACAGAGAGCTCTGGAACTATTCACTTCCCAATTGCACTGTTAATTAATGTTCTTTACAGACAAAATCACCGACAAATTGAAAAGTCGTCGGTGTTATTTGGTTGTTTTCTAAAAAATTTAATTTAAATTAAATATTACAGACGGAATCACCGACGGATTGAAAAGTCGTCGGTGATATTTGGCAATTTCTGAAAATTTTTGATTAAATTCAAAATTTAAATTAAATATTACAGACAGAATCATCGACGGAATGATTAAAAATATTAATATTTAATTATCCATCGGTAAAACCGTCGGTAAACACACCAATAAAAAGCCTAGAATCCCTAATTCACAACAGACCTGTCTCCTTTCTTCTTCTTTTTCTTCTCTTCTCTCCTCAACTCCTTCTCTTCTCTTTCATGCTCAGGTATCTCTTCTTCTTCTTCTTTTTCTTCTCTTCTCTCCTCAACTCCTTCTATTCTTCTCCATGCTTAGGTATGTCTTCTTCTCTTCTTTTATTTTTTCTTAGTTTTTTTAATTAGTGTACTTTACAGATTTTTTTTCTCTTCTTAGCTTTACTTGCAACTACATTAAGATAAAAAAAAATTTTCATATGAATTTTTAGTTGATTTATTTATAGGATTTTTAAAATTTTTTCATATGAATTTTTTTAGTTGAATTTATTTTTTTTCGTGTTATTTATTTGTTGCAAATTTTTTAGTTGATTTTCTTCTTTTTTCCAAGCATTTTGAGTATTATAGAGTGTTGATTAATATTAATTTAATTATTTTATAGGTTTGTAAAATATATATATATATATATATATATATATATATATATATATATATATTTTAAATATTTTTAAATAATTACCGATGGAATTACAAACGGTTTGTTTCCGAGGAAATTACTGACGAAATGAAATATTTTTTTTGCTCGCTTTTTCCGTCAGTAAATCCATCAGTAATATTATTTTTTATTACTAACAAAATTACCGACGGACAAAAAATTACCAATAAAAGATTCACCAATGAAGACTTTCCGTCGGTGATTTCATCGATAATTTTTTTACCAACGGAATGGTAGTGTAAATATCGACGAAAAATTCTGTCAGTAAATTTAAGGCTTGAGCAATAATAGTAAAATTAGTAACAATTGTACGGTTTTCAATGCCTTCGTTATTCATCATCCAGATATTTATAATGTTCAGTTTGCATATTACAAATATCATGTTGGACAAGTCTAGTACCGAAACAATCTTTGAGTGAGTTCCTGCATCCCTCTAGCAGCTTAGAGCAACATTCTGCATTATGAATTCTTGGAGGTGAAGATTCGGAAGCCAGCAGGCCAGAGACATGTTACTTTGTAAATAAACTAATTATAATGTTATATTTAAAGTATTTTTTTATTATTTTTGGAATGAAAGAGTTCATTTTCTAATCTTGAACATGAGGATGAGTTCTTCTCGAGTAGAGAATTATAACGCGAGACATATATCGACGAGTCTAAGTCCCGAACAATATGGATGCATTAAATGAGCTTTCTGATGAAAAAGAACATAATTTTTTATTCGACTGTTGAATCGGGTTATAAGTTTTCCAATGCATTCTACTATTAGCTTTAGCCTCGTTAGGTTGTTTTCATGTTCAAATTCAGCCCATAAAATATTATTTATGATTTTTTTATTTCCCTAGATATTTTAGGATTTTGAATCTTAATTAAGTTTTAGAGTTTTATTTCGTTTAGGTTTCAAAGGGTGTTTTGTCTCCTATTTAAAAAATTTTATGTGTTATATTTTTATAAGATATTTTATATTATTTAGAATTGAAAAATCATATTTTTTTCCCTGTAATTTTTAAGCCTTGAAAAATTAAAGTGTTTTTTTCATAAGCTATACACCTTTGGGTTTTCAACCTTTGATCCATTAACCATGGCTAGTCTTTTGGTACTTGCAATCACATTATTATTTGTACCATTAACAATTTGCATCCTTTCCATGTGGCTATTAGCCCTAAATTTGCTCCCTTGCATAACTTATATCTAGATAAATCATCATTAATATTAAAAAAATAAATTGATTGGCATGGACAATTCACTATTTTTCTAGATATAAATTATTATTCATCGCAATAGTGTAATTATCATTTTTCTCTTCCAAGAAAAAATCAATAAACTTTCTATTGAAGATAATGTGGTCTTTTCCATAAGGATCATTAGTTATTATAAGAATAATTTGGGATAATTTGGTCTTTTTATTTTTTAAATACACAATGTAAAAACTATATTACTCTTAAAGGCAAAACTTTTTAAAATGTTGATAGGAGACAATTCGGTATTTTTATCTTTTATATGCATAATATAAAAACTATATTACCTTAAGAAGCAAAATTTGTTAAAAGGCTGATAGGAGGTAATCTTTCTTCTCTTTTTTTTTTAACATTTTAAAAGCAAAATGTAAAGAGTATATTACCTTTAAAAGAAAAAAAATTTAAGCTTGCATCCAAGGACTTTATTGTATTTTTAAATTGGTTTTTTTATTTATTTATAAATAAGTTGATTGTGGGTGATTTGGTTTTTTGACAAATATAAATATTATATTGGAAAAAAATGATGTGTTGTACACACGCGACATTGAATTGACGGCACGTGCAATGTCATTTCACATCCAAACGTTGCCTTAGAAGGCGGCGTTGTAAGCTTCTCACTGTTTTTAATTTCATTCTCTAGAATTTGATTTTAAATTATTTTTATATCAAATTTAGTCCTTATTATTTTTATTTTTATTTCCTTTTGTTTTGAATCTTTTTTTATTGTATTTTTTCTTTCTTTCATCCCTCAATATTTTATTGATTTAGAATTTTGCTACGTTATTTTTTACGGTTTGCCTTATATGGGAGAGCGTTTCAATTGAAGTTTTCGAACATTTTGAATTTTTTTTTATTTCAAAATATTTTTATTGTGTTTTTGGATCGTTTTAATATGTTGATGTCAAAAATAAATTTTAAAAAATAAAAAAATATTATTTTAATAAGTTTATAAATCATTTTGATAGAAACGATTAGATCATATTGTATTTTAACCTCATTAAATCTACACTAACTCGAGTGATACAAGTATTTTTTAAGGCTTCAAGCCGCAATCTCAATAAAAAAAAAAAACAAGTGTCGATATTAATTCTTGTTAATCGAGGGATTACAAAGATAATTTTTATCTGATCTCAAAAACAGAAGAAGCTTGATTTCCTTTTATTGGATCAGAACAAAAGCTTGACAAGACCATCTTAAAATGGAAAATAAAGAAAGCTGAATTACAAAGATAATTTTGATCTCTTTCGTCTCCATTATCTTCTATTCCATATCCAAAGACCCCACTCGTTTCGAAGTAATGTATAAAACAAACAAACAAACAGGAGGTTTCCAGTCTCCCATAGAAATTAAGGGGTTTCACATGCCTCTGTTCCCTCGTACACAAGATAGAAACTTGACCAAGCTAATTGATACAACATAGTTCGAAGACAAGAATGATGAAAAATCGGATTTGGATTTGACAACGTTTTCCATGGTTCACGCTTTCCAGCACCCATTTTTCATTGACTCGTTTCAAAATTATTTTCCTGAATGTCTTTTGATTCCAAATCCATTTGGGAAAAAATTGATAGTTTCCTACCAAACAGTCACACTGTGATAGAGACAGTGGTTCCAGACAAACGACATACGTAACGTTAGCTTCTTTCTTTGCCTTCCTCTCTATAGCCGCCGGGGTCTTCACCATACCCTACTGGGGGCAATATAACGTGACCTCTTTTATCGTGATATGCATCTTATCATCTTTGTAGAAGAATCCAGGACGATTTCCTTGGGCAAACTAGGCTTCAAAAAAAGCCTACTCATTTAGGTTAGGCAACCTAAGACAGCAGGTTCCACTCCACTTGTTATAGAGACCATAGTGGAGTAAATGTCTTATTATAATCAGTATTTAAAAAGTATAATAAAATTAAACAACTTTTAACACAACGCAATAATGGCAAAGACTATCAATCATTTGAACAATGTTTCTTATGTTATTGTTGTGAATTGTGCATATCTAAGCTCTACCTCAGCGCCATCTTCATCATGTATTGAAATAAAACTGGGAACAAAACAAGATCACTGAAACTAGAGCATCTTATAGACGATATTCCGATGAAGTTTAGAATACTTCAATCCATTTGGGCTAAAATGCTATGTCCTGTAAGAGCTTCATACAGACACAGGTGTCTGTAGTTAGATATAAACTACATGCAACTGAATTGAAAACACCCCTCAAATATATGCTTTGATGCTAGGGTGTGACTAGTACCCAAACTTTCACCATGCAAAGACCTCGATCTGGCACCGCCCTAGGACATTGATCAACAGTTGCTTATATCACTACACCATCTGATATATGCGCAGCAACCTACAAAATAAGGACTGAGATCTTCCAACCAGTAAGACCGGATCATACACTAGAGGAAAGTACCACCTTAATGTTTCCTAGTAAATCATAAGATTAAGCCAGCAACATGATCCATGTACATCAAATTTGTCCCTCAGGTTCTGTAATATCAATTGGATATGCAGATGAATAGCCTATGCAGTATGCACATATCAATCACAACAATCAAGTGATCCATAAAATCGCTACACAATTAATCGTGGACGTCCTAAATCTAGATTAATTCATGACCCTCGCTGTTTCAATTATATTGATTTCCTTTTTCTGCCAAGGATTTCATTAGGCATAACATCATAGTACACAACAAATAAAGCATTCCCTTGCAATCCTGTATAGACATAGCAGCATCCTGAAAGACTCTTACATCGGAAAATGCCCAACAATGTACCAAAACCACATGGTGCCTCGTCAACCAACTGAATAGAAGGCAAGGACATTAATATAAATATTTTCAGCTCACATAGATCTCCACTTCAGTAAATGTCCTTAGGCCATCTGACTCAAGTGCTCAACAGATCAAATTTTAGTGCTTATATGACAGATAGCAGGTTGATTTCAGGAAGGAACAATTACCGTAGAAAGGATGCTTCAAGACAATCCAGTTCATGCGAGGGCTATTAAAAAGCAACTTAAAATGACAGTCATGAGGCGATCACTAAATTAGAAGCAAAGCTTCTACAGCAGCAGGCAAGGGTTAACCCAAACTTCAGATCTTCATGCAGTTATGCTCTTGAAATGTAGTAATCAGAAGACCAATATATATGCCCTTCAATGCAAACCGAAATTAAGAAAAACAATTAGAATTTTAGATAATCTAAATAGGGTTAAAATAAAAAATGAAATACTGGAACAAATACTGAAAAAGAGTGTGTTGAAAAAATCACGGAGTCTTGCAGGCTAAAGCCATTTCTACTTACCTAGGTAGCACTGTGGCCAAAGCTTGTATCCGTTCATGTGGACAAAACTAACCATACATATCAGCTGTGGGCTTCTATATGGACTTATCTTCATCCATATTCAAGAAATCAGAACGAAATCAGAAAAACATGCATCTTGGAGTAAGACTATACATAACAATCGAGGTGAGTTTGGCATTGTTCCAACACATTCCATACTATCAAAACCATTTTAGAATGTTAAAATGATTGACAATCATTCAACAACAAGCAACAAACAAATCAACCTTGAATCCATCACAGTATCATCCTTGTCAAAAAATCATCATTATAAGATACCTAGGTATTTAATATTAAAACAAAACTAAAATCAGCAACAAGAAAAAATGTGGCGGAAAAAGCTATAACTCGCAGACAAATTTTGGTTTCACAAGAAACAAAAGGCGATAATATAAAGTGTAGAGCAAGACCGATTCTACTTATTCAAAGATCACATTGTTAAACTCTACTTTAAATAGATTTGTATCCTTTTAAACTAGAAAGTTGTATCCTTTTGTTTTAAAAGTTACGTTAAAATTAGCTGTCAGAATTGCCTATAAAAAGAGACAATTATGACATGGTTTTAATAATGAGAAAACTTCAAGTCTTTCTAAAACTTTCTCTTTTGTATTCCTTCTATCAAAATTCTTACAGAAAGTAATATATAAATTTTGATTCGCCGTTTATTCTTGGTTAGCTACCAAGAATATGAGATCAAGTAAGCCCAAGAAACAATATTGCAATCACATTACTAGTACTAAAGAGCAAACAATAAATTGAAGACCAGATGATTGATCATTGCCTCAATCTACTTCTTCAAGTCTATTTTCTATCAACAAGTACTGCAAGTTGATTTTTTGTTTACATGTTGATTAATATGCATGTTTTGTGTTTTGTAGAAACCAGATCATTAGAGTAAAGAAGAACAAAAATCTTAGGAACTATTTAGGAGCTATTTAAAGTGTTCCAACACACATTTCAGAAAGTGGGGCACAGGTTCTTTCATGAATCAAACAAGCTCCTAACTTTTTTATCTAATGAGATAATCTACCAGCTGTTACAGAAGCAACTGCATTGAATCCACCATACGGTAGCAGAGCACAGGGCTCAGAAGAGATCGAGATCAATGAAACAGAAATAATATAACTTGTACAGACTCCAATGTCAAGCATTAGCAAGCTTAGAGCCTTAGACACAATTCAAAAATCCTACATAAGAATAAACAGGAGATACAAAATGCTAGTCAAATTAAAAACTAAGAAATTTATATGATTTTAAAAGATGCAGTTTATATGCTAACTTTACCATGATGTTTGATGGGGTATATCATACACAAATGATCAATCAGATAAATTAGTTTCACTCTAAATTAGGCCTTTCCTCCAAACCAAGACACAGGCAGATTCGAAGACATTAAAGAAAGCAGACATGTCTTTTCAAAAGGTCAAAGAACACTTGAGGTGTTCATAAACAAGAATATGGCCTTTCCTCCAAACCTCAACTCAACAAAACACTCTGATCAGAAAACTAGAAGGCATCTTAAAGAATATTTATCAAGCAAAAACTGTCCTAAGAAATCCGTGGCCTGATTGAAACACTCGACTTGGTAATATAAAAATCACATACATATATTTAAAAATCTACGGAAAAATCGAGAAAGAAACCAAAAAATCCTTACAGCCAAGTAAATGCAATGCTTCCCATCTCAACTATCGACACTAAGAAGTAGCAAAACTGTGCATTTTAACTAGAATATGAACAATATGATCGACAGTTTGAAAAAAGATGTAAAACAAAAAACCTCATTTCTTCTACAGCTAAAAGAAAAAAAA
>Ga0307513_10005929_pt1 | contig 16036 bp, 8 predicted proteins | sample 15_EM_MG_FD_202174 | JGI IMG/M metagenome (GOLD analysis project Ga0307513, IMG submission 202174) | Populus trichocarpa ectomycorrhiza microbial communities from riparian zone in the Pacific Northwest, United States - 15_EM | ecosystem: Host-associated > Plants > Roots > Unclassified | place... | reverse complement strand
CGCGAGACCTGGCCGCCCGCAGCGACCCGGCCACCGCCTACGACCGGTTCCGCCGGCTGTGCCTGGAGCGCACCCTCGGCGGCATGCCGCCGTATGCGGCGATGCACGTCGACCTGCGCCGCCTCGCCAAGGCCGCAAAGCTCGGCGCCGACGAGGAAGACGCCCTGCTCACCGAGTTGCTCACCGCGCCGTCGATCACGCGGGCGCCCGGCGGATTCTGGACGGCGTACCGGCCGGCGCTGGTGCGCATCGCCCAGCGCGACCCGAGGGTCCGGGGGCAGTTGCTCGGCATGAATCCCCGGGAGTGCCCCGCCGAAACCTGGCTGGAGCTGCTCGCGGAGTCCGGCGCGACCGCCGCGCTGACCGAGCCTGCCGGCAGCGTCCCGGCCGAGGCCGAGTCGCCCGACGGGCCGGCCGGCTGGCTGTCGCGCTTCGACCGCAGCCGGGGCGGTTGGCGGCGGAGCCGGATGGCGGAGCTCTACCGGCTGGCGGAGCGCATGGCCGATCGGCTCAAGGCCGACGGCGTGCCCGTCGACTTGTATCGGCACAGTTCCCTCGACCTCGACCTCATCGACACCGTCCTGGCCCTCGGTGTGCCGCTGGCCGAGCCGCCGGAGGATGCCGACTGCGCCGTCGATGACTGGCTGGCCGACGAGGCCCCCGGCCGCCGCGACCTGATCGAGCTGGCGGCGCACGAGGGCCTGCGCCCCCGGCTGGCCGAGGGTGTGGAGGACCACCTGCGGGAGCGCTACAGCGACGAGGTGACCGTCGTGCCGGACCGCGTCGACGCCGTCGTCGCCGTGCCGGGCCTGCGCACCGCGCTGCACTGGTGGCTCGACCAGCTCGCCGACCGGGTCGTCCGGCAAGGCCTGACCACGCTGGACGCCGAGCTGGACCGGCTGACCATGATCTCCTGTCCGGCCGGGCTCGCGGTCAACCCGGAGGCGGTGCGGCGAATCACCGAGTACGAGCTCGCTCCGGTGCTCGGCCGCACCCTGCGCACCGGCGTCCTCGACGAGTTCGGCTGGCCGGCGCTGGATGCGGTGGTTGCCGCGCTGGCCCCCGACGACGAGACCGACCTGCACATTCTCCCGCAGTGGCCGCAGCTGCTGCTGCACGCCGGCGACCAGATCGCCGTGGTCGGTGGTGACGGCGTCGAGCTCGAGCACGTGCTGCGGATCCCGGCCGGCGAGCGGCGCTACCAGTGGCGGACGCTCCTGCGCTATGTCGACGGTCAGCTCCTGGTGAGCTGGGACAAGGGCCGGGAGCGCGCCGGCTACTGGAGCGGGGCGGCGGACGACGTCTTCACCACCCCCGACGACGCCTTCGACACCGGCGTCCGGCTCTCCGTCGCGCTGCCCGGCGGGGGTCGCACCACCGGCGCCCGGCCATTGCACGTCGGCGACCGGTCGTCCCAGGAGCGGGGCATGGTCGCCTCCGACGGGCTGCACTACTGGGTGCTGCAACAAGCGCCCGAGGACCACAACTGGCGCTGGCAGGAATACGACGTGTCGACCGGCGTGCTGGGCCGCGCGTCGTTGCCGGCCTTCTTCGAGGCCGGCGCCGTCGACGGCCAGCCGCTGGACCACCTGAACTGCCGCCTGCTGCCCGCGCCCGAGGGCCTGGCCGGCAGCCCGCTCGGCTGTCGCGACGGGCTGGTCGGCTGGCGGGTGCGCCGCGTCCCCGGCGCCGGCCAGGTCGGCGAGTCGATCGACGGCCGCGGGTTCACGTTCGGCGACCGCGACGGGTCCGGCCGGCTCCTGGGCGCGGTCCGGTTCCCGGGCTCGGACGAGTCGCACGGCCTGGTCCGCAACGACGGCTACCGAAACAAAGGCGTCGCGCTCTGGACCGCCGACGGCCTGCAGTTCTCCACCATCGCGACGGGCACCCGGCACAGCCCGTTCGCCGAGGGCACGGCGCTGGTGCCGCCGCCGCTCTACTGGCACTACCTGCGGCCCCGGGACGAGGCCGGGTCGGCGGCGCTCCGGGTGGTCACCGACGACCAGGCCCGGGAGTTGCTGGCCGGCGCGACAGCCCTCGCCGGCAGCGCGATGGACCAGGCCAAGTTCGACGCCGACGCGGTCCGCGGGCTGGTCGCCGACGCCCTCCCGCAGGTCAGCGACCCGGCGCTGCGTAGCGGCATCGCCGGCGTCGTCAAGCACGCGACCCGTGCGGCGCTGCGGCTGGCCCGGCTGACCACCGCGACGGCGGCCATCGCCGCCGGGCCGGCCGCGCCGAGCACCGACCCGAACGCCGACAAGCCCAGCGACAAACTGCTCGACGCGGCGCTGCGCGGCCTGATCCCCAGCTGCTACGACCACGGCCATGAGGCCGTGCGGCTCTTCCTCGACCTGGGCGCGGCGCTCACCGGCCGGGAGCCCCGGCTGCCGCTCGCGCCGCTGCTCGAGGACGCCGATCTCGACTGGCTCAAGACGCTTGGCGTGCTGCCGGCGGCCATGTATCGGGCGACCTCGCCGCTGACCCCGGCCGAGCATCGCGACGCGCTGCTCGACCTGCTGGAGATCCTGGCCGGCAGCGGGCTGCTGGCCGGCGGCTCCCGGACCCGCTGGGTCGAACTGCAGTCGAGCACCAAGAAGCTGAGCGTCGCGATCGGTGACGTCGTGGCGGTCGACGACCGGCGGCTGGTCATCCTCTACGTCGACGAGTCCGACGGCGAGGTCAAGGCCGTTGAGCACGCACCCGGCGGACGCTTCGGGCCGGTGCCCGGCCACGTCCTGCGCGGCGAGCGGGTGTTCGACCTCGCCGGTGTCCCCGCCGAGCTGGTGACCGCGTTCGTCGCGCTGGCCCGCGACAACGGGCCGGTGCGGTGGCGCCCGGAGCTGGTGCACACCTTCTCCGCCGCCGCCGGGATCAGCCTGGCGGAGGCGACGGTCCTGCTGTCCTCGGTGTCGAGCAAACAGGGCTGGGAGCAACAGCGCCCGGACGGCTGGCAGGTCGACCCCACGGTCACCGACGCGGCGATCGAGGCGGCGCTGGAGCACCTGCGCCAGCACGGTATGTCCGCACGCGACGGCGTCTACGGGACGCTCCTGCCGAGCGATGTGGACGGCCTGGCCGAGCTGTGGAGCGCCGGACCCGCTCCCGACCGGCTGGCCGCCTGGCGGGAACGGACCGTCGGGGTCCGTACGCCGGTGGCCGACGATCTGATCGTCGACTTCCGCCGGGCCGGGATCGCCGAGGGCATCACCGCCTCGGAGTTCCTGCACGGCGTCGCCAACGCGGAGACCTGCCGCTGGCTTGCCGGCCCGGACGGCGGCGTGAGCAACAACGACCTGCTGGTCTCGGTCGCGCGGGCGCTGCCGTGGCTGGTACGCCGGCTGCCCGGCACGCATCCGATCCGCGTGGCGCTGCCCCGGCTGCTGGAGCTGACCCGGCAGCGGCTGCGGGAGCCCGGCTTCACGATCACGGCCGGGCACACCGACACGGAGGATCTGGAAAAGTTCCTCCGCGGGCTCGGCGGTGTCGTCACCCGCGACGGCGACCAGATCGACGCCGGGGTGTTCTTCGTCGCCGGGCAGGACTACTGGCGTGAGATCAGCCTGCGGCCGGGGCGGATCGGCGGTCTCGACGACCCGATCCTCGCCGCGCTGGTGGCCTTCACCGACGGTCCGGATCCCGCCATCGTCGCGATGCGGGTCATCCTCGGCGACCAGCTCGACAACTGGCTCGACAGCGCGGCGCCGGCCTCGATCGCCGGCGCGGAGCACGACCCGTCGCGGTCGGCACCGGAGCTGGTCGCGGCGGTCGCCGAGCGGCACAACATCGGCGCCGACTCGGCCACGCTCTACCTGCAACTGCTCGCCCTGTGCGACCCGACCGACCGCAACGTGGCGGAGTGGACGGGCTGGAAGCCGGCCCGGCTCAAGGCGGCCCGGGCCGAGCTCGCGGGCACCGACCTGGTGGTCGAGGCCAAGCGGCCCCGGGCCCGGCGCGCACTGTTCCTGCCCGGCGGCTGGCTCGCGCTGGGCACCCCGCACCTGCCACTCGAGCTGTGGAAGCTGCCGCTGCTCATCGGCGACGGCGAAAACATCGACGCCCTCGGGAGCATCGTCCCGATCGCGCCCGCACCAAGGCTGTTCACGCTCGCCTGGGCCCGGGTCACCTCGGGCGACCACCCCCGGTTCGAAGAGCTCAACACGAAAGGGCGCCGATGACGGCCACCGGCACCATCCCGCAGTCTCCGGCTTCGCCCACCCGGCAGATCGACCCCGCCGAGTACGCCTTCGCGACCGAGCTGGCATTCCTGGCCGCGCACGACGACAGCGCGCGGCCGCCGGGATGGCGGCTCACGCCCCGGGCGGTCGTCACGTTCATCGTCGGCAGCGACGGCCGCGAACTAGCCCTGCCGAAGGGCGCCGGGTCGGCCGGGGTGCCGGCCCGGCTCGAGATCAGCCGCAAGTTCGTCGGCGACCGGTCGCTCGTCGAACGGTGCGTGGTGACCCTCGCCGGGGAGCGCGGCCTGCTGCTCGTCGGCGAGCCCGGCACGGCCAAGTCGATGCTGTCCGAGCTGCTGTCCGCCGCCGTCTGCGGCACCAGCGAGCTCGTCGTGCAGGGCACCGCCGGCACGACCGAGGACCAGCTGCGCTACGGCTGGAACTATGCGCTGCTGCTGGCCGGCGGGCCCAGCCCGGAGGCGCTGGTGCCCTCGCCGGTGCTCACGGCGATGCGCACCGGGGCGGTGGCCCGGGTCGAGGAGATCACCCGGTGCCTGCCCGAGGTGCAGGACGCAATGGTGTCGATCCTGTCCGATCGGCGGATCGCCGTGCCGGAGCTGTCCGGCACCGACGGGGCCACGATCCACGCGGCGCCGGGCTTCACGTTGATCGCCACCGCCAACCTGCGCGACCGCGGGGTGTCGGAGATGTCCGCGGCGCTCAAGCGGCGGTTCAACTTCGAGACGGTGGGGCCGATCGCCGACCTGGCCGCGGAGACGGCGCTCGTGGCCCGGCAGGCCAAGGCGGCCCTTGAGCGGGTGGAGAGCGCGTTCGCCGTTGACGAGGCTGTCCTCGAGGCGCTGGTGACGGCGTTCCGGGATCTGCGGGGCGGGCGGTCGGTCGAGGGCTGGGAGGTGGAGCGCCCGTCGACCGTGATGAGCACGGCCGAGGCGGTGGCCGTGGCCACCTCGCTGGGCCTTGCGGCGGCGTACTTCCCGGGGGACCGCGACGTGCTGTCGCTGCTGCCCGCGCATCTGCAGGGCGCGGTGTGCAAGGACGACCCGGCGGATGCGGCCAAGCTGCTGAGTTATTGGGACGGGGCGGTTCGCCGGCGGGCCGAGGAAGGGGCCCGGCTGTGGCACCAGCTGTGGGAGCTGCGCGATGTCCTGCAGCCCTGAGGAGGCGCTGCGGGCGCTCGCCGGGTCGACGGTGCCGTATCTGATCGGGGTGCGGCACCACTCCCCCGCGCTATCGGTGGTGATCGACGATCTGCTCGACGCGTTTCGGCCCTCCGTGCTCCTGCTGGAGCTGCCGGCGGAATTCGCCGAGTGGCTGCCTTGGCTGACCGATGAGGCGACCCGGGCACCGGTGGCGCTGGCCGGCGTGGTGGGTGGCGATCCGGCGTTCTATCCGTTCGCCGATTTCTCGCCGGAGTTGGTGGCGGCCCGCTGGGCCGCACGCAACGGCGTCGAGGTGATCCCGTGTGACCTGCCGCTCGCCGACCGGCAGTGGCACACGCCCGTCGTCGCCGATCCGGCGGCCGTCGAGGGAGCTGTGCCGGGCATCGCCGATCCGGCGCCGGCCGTCGAGGGAGCTGTGCCCGCCATTGCCGATCCGGCGCCGGCCGTCGAGGGGCCGGTGCGCGCCGTCGGCGGGCCGGTGCGTTCCTCGTTGGCGGATTCGCTGCGGCAGTCGGCGACGGGGCGGGCCGATGAGGACATGTGGGACCGGGTGGTGGAGGCGCGGGCGCCCGGCGCGGAGCCGGAGGCAGTTCGCCGGGCGGCGCTGCTCGTCGGCTGGGCGATGCGGCAGGACGCCGCCGACGGTCCCGGTGTCGGCGCGCTGGATCTGCGGCGGGAGGAGTGGATGCGGCAGTGTCTGGCCGCCGTGGACGGTCGTCGGGCTGCCGCGGTGGTCGGTTCGTTCCACGCCGCCGCGCTGCTCCCTACCGCCGCTGCCGCGCCCGACAGCTCAACCAACGGGACTTCAGGGATCAGCGCCGCAGCCAACGAGAGCGCGCCGAACGGCGTCGCGATCGGACCGGCGGCACGCGGCTCGGCGACCTCGGCAGCACCCGACTCCGCCACCGCGGCAGCACCCAACTCCGCCACCGAAGCAGCAGGCTCGGCCACCGCAGCACCGCCCGACTCCGCCACCGCAGCACCGCCCGACTCCGCCACCGCAGCACCGCCCAGCTCCGCCACCGCGGCGCCCATGGCGGCCGCCGGCAAGGCCGAGAGGGTCGTGACGTCGTTGGTGCCGTACAGCTTCGCGCTGCTCGACGCGCGGTCCGGATATCCGGCCGGTATCCGGGATCCGCGGTGGCAGCAGGCGGTCGTCACTGCGGCCGGCCAGCCCGCCGCAGTCGAATCGGCCGCGCTGGCGTCGGTGGTGGAAGTCTGCTCGCGGGTGCGGGCCAGCGGCCATCCCGCCGGGCCGGCCGAGGCGCGCGAGGTGTTCCGGCTCGCCGCCGGCCTCGCCCGGCTGCGCGGACTGCCGGCGCCGGGCCGGGGCGAGCTGGTCGAGTCGCTGCAGAGCGTCCTCGCGCACGGCGAAGTCCTGGGGCGCGGTCGAGCGGTCGCCGCCGCGATGGAGCAGGTCCTCGTCGGCGACGTCCGCGGGACCCTGGCCCCTGGTGTCCCGCGCTCCGGGCTGCGGCCCGCGGTCGAGACGCTCATCGCCGAGTTGCGCCTGCCGGAACGCGGCGAGAAGGCCCGCGACCTGCGGCTCGACCCGCTGCGCTCGGATCTCGACCGGCGGCGCGAGGTGGTGCTGCGGCAGCTGGCGGCATGCCACATCCCATATGCGGAGCGGACCGCGGTCGAGGGCACCGGCGGGGTCGACGCGCTCACCTCGCGCTGGACCGTCGAGTGGGTGCCCGGCACCGAGGCGATGCTCGACGTCGCCGGAATCCGCGGCGTAACGCTGGCCCAGGCCGCCGAGGGGGTGCTGCGCGAGCAGCGACGGGCCGAGGCGGCCGAGCAGGGTCCGACCACGGCGCAGATCATCGACGGGCTCGCCCTGGCGGCCGAATGCGGGCTGGTCGCGCTGGCGCAGGAGCGGCTGGGGGAATTCATCGCCGAGGTGCCGGCCGGCGCCAGCCTCGCCGAGCTGATGGCGGCCTTGGCGCTGGTCGACCGGCTGCGGCGTGGGCACATCCCGGGCCTGCCGGAGCCGGTCGCGACCCGGCTGGGTGACCTGCCGGAGGTGCTCGCCTCGCTTGAGGCGGCCGCGGTGCGACAGGTCGACGGGCTGGCCGGCTCCGAGGACGTCGCCGACGTGCGGGCGCTGGTGGCGCTCGCTCAGCGGGTCGACGCGCCCGGCGTGGGCCTGCGGCTGACCGACGCGCTGCACCGGCTCACACAAGCCGGCAGCCCGACGATGTCCGCCGCGGCGGGCGCGGTGCAAGTGCTGCTCGGCCTGACCGAGCCGGCCGTGCTGGGCACCCGGGTCGCGTCCTGGGTCGACAGCGCCATCACCGACGAGGGCCGGCGCCGGCTGCTGGGCCGGTTGCGCGGCCTGCTGGCGGCGGCCGAACCGCTGCTGCAGAGCGGGAACGACGTCCTCGACGGCCTGCTGGAGCGAGTCGGCACGCTGCCCGATGCCGATTTCCTGTCCCGGTTGCCGGCACTACGCGGCGGTTTCCAGATGGTCAGCCCGGCGGGGCGCGACCGGTTGCTCGCCGTGGTCGAGGAACGGCTCGGTGACGACAGGCTGTCGCACGACGTCGCCGACCTCGAACCGACCCTGTTGCTGCACCGGCTGCTCGCCGACCGGGCCGGCCGGGCTGCGGTGGCCGCCCTCGGCCTGCTACCGGCCGAGGATCTGCGATCCGTCGAGCACCTGCCGCCCGCCACGGACCGGCAGCCCGCCGAGCACCTACCGTCTACTAAGGACCTACCGTCTACTGAGGACCTGCCGTCCGCCGAACTCTCGCCCACCACGCCGGACTCCGCTGCGCGAGCCGCCGCGGAGCCAGCTGCGGGCTGGCCGGGCGCCGGTCCGGAACGGACCCTGTCGACCGTGGATCGGTGGCGGCTGCTGCTCGGGCGCAAGTCCGGAAGTCTCGGGAAGCAGGCGGGCCGGTATGCCGCCGCGCTCGACGAGTTGTACGGGGCGGGCTCCGGCGAAGGGGCCCGGGCCGACGCCGCCGGTCGCGCCGGACGGGAGGCTCCGTTCCCGGGGGTGCGAGAGTGGGCCGAAGAGCTGTCGGTGCTCTTCGGGCCGGGCATCCGCGAGGAGGTCCTTGCCCGGGCCGCGGAGGGCGGCCGGCACGACGCCGTGCTGATGCTCGACCCGGACGCCGTCAACCCGTCGGTGGAGCTGCTCCAGACCGTGCTGTCGCTGGTGGGCGGCATGCCCGAGTCGACCGTCGCGCGGCTGCGGCCGCTGGTTGCGCGGCTGGTTGACGAGCTCACCCGGCGTCTCGCCGCACGGCTGCGGCCGGCGCTCGCCGGCATCACGACCCCGAGGCCGACGCGGCGACCAGGCGGGGTGCTCGACCTGCCCCGAACGCTACGGGCAAACCTGGCCACCACCCGGCGCCACGCGGACGGGCGGGTCCAGGTCATCCCGGAGCACCCGATCTTCCGCAGCCGCGCGCGGCGGGGCATCGACTGGCGGCTGGTGCTCATCGTCGACGTGTCGGGCTCGATGGAGGCGTCGGTCATCTGGTCGGCGCTCACCGGGGCGATCCTGGCGGGAGTGCCCGCCCTGACAACGCATTTCATCGCGTTCTCCACCGAGGTCGTCGACCTCACCGACCAGGTAAGCGATCCACTTAGCCTGCTGCTCGAGGTGCAGGTCGGTGGCGGCACCCACATCGCCGCCGGGCTGCGGCACGCCAGGTCGCTGGTCACCGTTCCGTCGCGGACCCTGGTGGCCGTGGTCAGCGACTTCGAGGAGGGATACCCGCTGGGCGGCCTGCTCGCCGAGACCCGCGCGCTCGTCGAGTCCGGCGTGACGGTCCTCGGCTGCGCCAGCCTCGACGACGCGGGGCGGCCCCGCTATTCGGTGCCGGTCGCGTCGCAGCTGGTCGCGGCCGGGATGCCGGTCGCCGCCCTCAGCCCGTTGGAGCTGGCCCGCTGGGTCGGAGAGAAGGTGCGTTCATGACGATCCGCTTGTTGCCGCCGGTGCCGACGCCGGTGCTGGTCGCCGCCGGGATGCCGGTCGCCGCCCTCAACCCGTTGGAGCTAGCCCGCCGGGTCCTGGAGAAGGGTCGCTCATGACGATGCCCTTGTTGCCGCCGGTGGCGACGCCGGTGCTGGTCGCGGCGGTTGAGGCGCTGCCGGCGAGGTTGCGCAAGAAGCTCGACGACGCGGTCGCGAAGTTCGGCGACCGGGCGGTGACCGAGTCCGGCGGGCGGTACACCGTGTCGGTGGACGGATCGACCACGGTGACGCTGGTGACCGACGGCGGGGTGGTGCGTTCGCCCGACGCGGCCAGCTGCACCTGCCTGCTCGCGCCCAACTGCCTGCACCGCGCGGCGGTCCTGGCGCTCGCGCCCGTCGACGCCGGCACCACATCCGCTTCCCCCGCGATTCCGGAGGCGGCTGGCGCGGAGCAGGACACAGTCTTGCCGAAGGACCCGGCGGGAACGTTGACGGCGCAGCAGATCGCCGCCGTGGCGCAGCTGTGGCGGGCCACGGTCGCGGTGCTCGCGGCCGGAGTGAGCGGGTCGGGCGCGGTCGCGCGCACGGCGTTGTTGCGGGCGGCGCATGATGCGCAGGCGTGCAAGGTATACCGGCCGGCGGCGGCCGCGCGGGTCGTGGCGACCCTGTTGCAGGCGGCCCGGACCAACGAGGCGCACTACCGGCTGGCCGACCTTGCCGACGCGCTGCGGGAACTGCTCGGCGTGACCCATCGGCTGCGGTCCCAACCGGCCGACGCCGCAGAGACCCGGCTGTTGGGGAGCGCGCGGCAGGCGTACCAGATGCAGGGCAGCCTGCGGCTGTACGGCCTGTGCACAACGGCGGTGCTCGCCGACACCGGGCATGCGGGAGTCGTCACCTATGCGGCGGATCGCCAGGGCAAGCTGTGGATGATCGCGGATCTGGCACCGGGGGACGCCCGGCGGGCGGCGACCGCCGGCAACGCGACCGTGGCACTCGGCGAGACGGCGCTGAGTCATCGGGCGCTGACCCGGGCCGGGCTGGTGGTGTCGGGGGCGACCGCGTCCGCCAGCCGGCAGCTCGGCGCGGGCAAGTCGGTGCGGGCGGTCACCGCCGGCGGGGTGGCATGGCACGAGGAGCCGCTCGCCGCGCTGTGGGCACCACCGGCGGCGGAGCAGATCCATCGGGCTTTCGCGGCGCTCGCCCGGCCGATCACCGACCGGGAGGCCGGCTCCGACCTGCTGTTCCTGTCGGCGCGGGTGCTGGGCACCGACGGCGACGCGGTGTTCGCGGCCGCCGCCGACGGCACCGTCCTGACGCTGCGGGTGGCATCGGATCATCCGGCCTTGGCGTACCGGGAGAATCTGCGGCTGTTGGGGCAGAGCACCGGGCTGGAGATGCTGCTGATCGGGCGCCCGGATCCGGGCCGGCAGGCGACCGTGTATCCCTTGGCGGTCGCTCCCCCGCCGGTCGCCGGCTGGCTGTTACCGGCACCGAACAACGGGCATGCCGATCTCGCATTCGACCGGCTGCACCGCAGTCACCTCCCAGCGCCGGATCAGGCCCACCCACAAGGCCGACCCAACGTTGCCGACCAACCGAGCGCTACAAACCAGCCCGACACCACCAACCAACCAGGCGCCGCCAACCAACCAGGCGCTCCAAACCAGCCAAGCGCAACGAACCAACCAGGCGCTACAAACCAGCCGGACGCCATGAACCAGCCAGGCGCCACAAACCGGGCGGACGCCACCAAACAACCAGCCACCACGAACCGGGCGGGCGCCACGGACCAAGCGGACGCCACGAACCAAGCGGACGCCACGAACAAGGCGGGCGTACACGATGTCCCGGGATCTCAGGACACGCCGAGCGGCCCGACATCGGCTAGCGGACCGGATGGCGCAGATGGGCAGAGCGCGGCGGGCGGGCAGACAACGGACGGACCTACGGCGGAGAGCCAGTGGCAGCCAGCCGTGATCGATCCGGCATTGCACTTGCTGCGGGTGCAGTTGGAGCGAGCCGTGGCCGGCGGGCGTGCGGTGCTGACGTTCTCGGCCGGGCGCGGGCCGTCGGACGCGACCCGCCTGTCGCGCGCCCGGCTGGACACCGGCGCAGCGCTACTTGACCTCCTGACGACCGCCGCGAGCAGCCGCCACCGGGACGCGTTCGGCCGCCTGTCGGATGATGACGGGACAAAGTTCGCGCAGGCCTGGCTGGCGGCGGCCGTCTACACCGACGCGGCCACCCGGGCGTTCGCCGAAGCAACCTGGCTGCCGGGGTGACACCTCAATGCGTCTGTGCCTGCAGGTTGAGCGCAATATCGGTGAGCATGTCCTCCTGCCCGCCGACAAGCTTGCGCCGCCCGGCCTCCATCAGGATGTCGCGAGCATCGACCCCGTACTGCGCCGCCGCGATCTCCGCGTGCCGCAGGAAACTGCCGTAGACGCCGGCGTACCCGATCGTAAGGGTCTCCCGGTCGACCCGCACCGGGCGGTCCTGCAGCGGGCGCACCAGATCGTCCGCGGCGTCCTCCAACGCGAACAGGTCGCACCCGGTCTGCCAGCCCCGGAGGTTCGCGACCGCGACGAACGCCTCGATCGGGGCGTTGCCGGCCGCGGCGCCGTGGCCGGCGAGCGACGCGTCCACCCGGAACGCGCCCTCCTCGACCGCGGCCACCGAGTTGGCGACGGCCAGCGAGAGATTCTCGTGCGCGTGGATCCCCACCTGCGTCGACGGGTCGAGGACCTCCCGGTACGCGCGCACCCGGTCCCGGACGTCGTCGGTGGTCAGGCGACCGCTCGAGTCGGTGATGTACACGCAATGCGCGCCGTACGACTCCATCAGCCGCGCCTGCTGGGCCAGCTCCTTGGGCCCGAGCATGTGGCTCATCATCAGGAAGCCCGAGACGTCCATCCCGAGCGTGCGCGCCTTTTCCATATGTTGCGCCGCCACGTCGGCCTCGGTGCAGTGGGTGGCCCCCCGGACCGAGCGGACCCCCAGTTCGTGGGCGCGCCGCAGCTCGCTGATCGTGCCCACCCCCGGCAGCAGCAGGGTCGTGATGACCGCGCGCTCGGCGTTCGCGACCGCGGCCTCGATCCACTCCCAGTCGGTGTGGCTGCCCGGCCCGTAGTTCAGGCTCGATCCGGCGAGACCGTCGCCGTGGCTGATCTCGATCGCCGCGACCCACGCCCGGTCGAGGGCGCGGGTGATCACCCCGACCCGCTCCGGTGTGATCCGGTGCCGCATCGCGTGCATGCCGTCGCGGAGGCTGACGTCCTGGACGTAGATCTCGGTCGCCATCACGCCACCACCTTCGCGCGGCCCGCGATCCGCTCGGCGACGCGCATCGCGGCCGAGGTCATGATGTCGAGGTTTCCCGCGTACGCCGGCAGGTAATGCGCCGCCCCCTCGACCTCGAGGAACGCCGTCACTTTCCAGGACACCGCCGCCTCCGGGGCGACCAGTGTGGCGACGTCGTCCCGGGAGACCGGGGTGAACTGCACCTGCTGGACCTGCCGGTAGCCGGGGACATAGGTGGCCACGTCGCGCACCATCTCCTCGATGGACGATCGCACGGCGTCCAGGTCCGCGTCCCCGATCAGGCAGTACACCGTGTCGCGCATGATCAGCGGCGGCTCCGCCGGATTCAGGATGATGATCGCCTTGCCCCGGCCTGCCCCGCCGACCGCCTCGATGGCGTGCGCGGTCGTCTCGGTGAACTCGTCGATGTTCGCCCGGGTGCCCGGGCCGGCGGACTTCGAGGAGACCGAGGCGACGATCTCCGCGTACGGGACCGCGGTCACCCGGGCGACCGCGGCGACGATCGGGATCGTTGCCTGCCCGCCGCAGGTGACCATGTTGATGTTCGGCGCGTCGAGGTGCTCGTCGAGGTTCACCGGCGGGATCACGAACGGGCCGAGCGCGGCCGGCGTCAGGTCGACCAGGCGCAGCCCGTACGGTTGGAGCGCGCGGGCGTTCGCCACGTGCGCGCCGGCGCTCGTGGCGTCGAGGACGATCGCCACGTCGGCGAACTCGGGCATCTCGACGAGCCCGGCGACGCCGTCCGAGGTGGTCGCGATCCCGAGGCGCCGCGCGCGGGCCAGCCCGTCGGAGCCGGGGTCGATCCCGACCATGGCGACGACCTGGAGATTCGGCGAGCCGCGCAGGATCTTGATCATCAGATCGGTGCCGATGTTTCCGGAGCCGATGATCGCGACTCCCGTACGCTCGGTCATTGTTCGTCCTCCCGTGAGAACTCCCCGGAAAAATCCCCTGAGAATCGCGCTGTGACACTCCCGAGTGGCGCGATCACGGCGTCGAAGACGTCCCCCGGAGACACCGCGACCATGGGTCCGAGCGCGCCGGAAAGCACCAGATCCCCGGCTCGCAACGGCGTCCCGACCTCGATCGCGGTCGCGGCCAGCCAGGCGAGCGCGTTGAGCGGGTCGCCGAGGCAGTCGCGCCCGGTGCCCTGCGACACGGCGACGCCACCGCGGCGCATCGTCATCGCGACGTCGACGGGCTCGAAGGCGTCCAGCGGAGTGCCGCGCGCGCCGATGACGAACACCCCGGACGAGGCGTTGTCCGCGACGGTGTCGGTGATGCCGATCCGCCAGTCCGCGATCCGGCTGTCGACGATCTCGAGCGCGGCGTACGCGAACCCGATCGCCTCCCGGACCGCGGCCGGATCGCAAACGTCCTCGATGTCGCGCGAGAGCAGGAAGGCCACCTCCGCCTCGGCTTTCGGCTGGAGCAGCCGGCCGATCGGGATCTCGGCGCCGTCGTCGTAGCGCATGTCGTCGAAGAGCACACCGAAGTCCGGCCGGTCCACGCCGATCTGCCGCTGCACCGCCGCCGAGGTGAGACCGATCTTCCGCCCGACGATCCGGGCCCCGGCGGCGAGCCGGCGGTCGGTGAGCCGGCGCTGCACCTGATAGGCGGCGTCGATGTCGGCCGGCCCCAGCAGATCCGCGACCGGGGCGCAGGCCACTCCGCCGCGGGCGGCGTTCGCCAAGCGTTCGGCCGCCGCCTCGATGGCGCTCACCGGTTCCTACCCAGGAACTCGAGCACGATCCGGTCGAACTGCTCCGGCTGCTCCCACTGCGGCCAGTGACCGGCGTCCTTGATGAGCTGGAACTCGCCGGCCGGGATCCGCTCGGCCATCTCGAGCCCCGCCCTGGCCGGGCCGGAGGGGTCGTCGCTGGTCCAGATGACCAGGGTCGGCGCGGTGATCGCCGCGAGCTCGTCGTCGGTCACCAGGTTGCGCCGGCGGATCTCCGGGTCCTGCAGACACAGGATGTGCCGCATCGATTCCGCGAACCCCGGCCTGCTGTACACCCCGCGCCGGATCGCCACGAGCTCGTCGGTGACCGAGCGCGGGTCCGCCATCAGCCACTCGAGCCGCGTACGGATGCGCTCGTCGCTCGGATCGTCGGCGGCCGCCTGGCTGAGGCTGCGGATCCGCTCCATCACCTGCGGCGTCGCCATCGTGCCGCCGGGGGTGTTGAGGACGAGCCGGTCGACGCGGCCGGGATATCGGGCGGCGAACTTCACCGCGACCCAGCCGCCGAGAGATTCCCCGCTGAGCTGGGTGCGCCGCAGGCCGAGCGCGTCGAGCAGCCCGGTCAGGTGGTCGATGTAGGCGTCGATCTCGAGATCCGTCTCGGTCGTCGTCGTCCACCCGTGGCCGGGATAGTCGTACGCGATGATGTGGAATCTCGCCGCGAGAGCGGGCAGGTTTCTGCTGAACGCCTCGAGGTGCCCGCCGGTCCCGTGCATGAGGACGAGCGGCGGTCCCGCGCCGCACTCCAGAACCCGGGTCGACCAGGATCCGACCGGGACGTGCCGGATCGAATAGTCCAGCCCGGCGAGTCCGGTCCATAGTGTGCTCACGGGACGCACTCCGGGACCGGCGCCGCGACCGCCAGATCGAAGCCGCGGACCATCTCCGAGGCGGCGTACGCCCGGCTCGCTCCCCCGACGATCCGGTCGGGACGCAGCAGGAGCACGGACTCCGCGTGCGCGTCGAACCAGCGCTTGAGCGAACCGTCGAGGTCCCCGACGATGCGGACGCTGTCGTCCGGCGCGGCCTCGTCCCAGTGCAGCTGCACGGCGGGCCGGGCGGCGACCAGGCGCACCCCCGAGCGCTCCAGCCGGCGCCGCGCATCATCGTCGAGGATCGCGCGCGGGTCGTTGTTCCACGCCATCAGCGTGAACCACGGGCCGAGGGCGTCGTCGAGCTTGACCGACGCCGCCGCGCGCGTGCACACGGTGGGCTGGATGAACAGCCGCCCCACCGGGGTCGGCTCGCTCAGCGACCCGACCGGCGTCAACGCGCCCCGCGCCATGGTGGGCATCGGCTTGAACCGCATCTGCACGATGTAGCTCTTGGCGCTCGGCACCGCCGCGAGGGCGCGGAAGAACGCGTTCCGGGCGGCCGCGCCGGCCCGGTTGTTGATGGAGACCAACCGGCCGACCCAGGTGGACAGCTGGATCATCGCGCGGATGTGCTCGCGGCGCTCCGACTCATAGCTGTCCAGCAGCTGGTCCCCGGCCTGACCGCGGAGCACCATCGCGAGTTTCCAGGACAGGTTGAGGGCGTCCCGGATCCCGCTGTTGTATCCCTGCCCCTGCCAGACGGGCATCACGTGCGCCGCGTCGCCGATCAGGAACACCCGGCCGGAGCGGAAGTGCTCGGCCATCCGCGAGTGGTGCCGGTAGACGCGCCGCCGGATGATGTCCACCGGC
>Ga0307513_10005928_pt1 | contig 16037 bp, 8 predicted proteins | sample 15_EM_MG_FD_202174 | JGI IMG/M metagenome (GOLD analysis project Ga0307513, IMG submission 202174) | Populus trichocarpa ectomycorrhiza microbial communities from riparian zone in the Pacific Northwest, United States - 15_EM | ecosystem: Host-associated > Plants > Roots > Unclassified | place... | reverse complement strand
AAGTGACGAGGTTCAAGTCCCAGTGGAAGCGCCGATCGCCGCCGCCGAATTCACCTTCCAGACCGACGTTCGCGTACCAGGTGTCGACGTCCTGCGTGAAAACGCGCGGGCCCACTTCGAGCGGACGGCGCGTGACCCATCCCAGGTTGCTGCCGGCATCGAGATCGATGCCGAACGGATTGTACGGATTGAGCGCGGAAACCGAGATGGTGTCGGCCAGACCGCCGGACCCGGTGAACGGGCCGACGAACATCGGCTCGGGCGCGGCCTGATTGGTCGACTTGCGATTGTTGAACAGGCCCTTCGCGTAGATCTTCACGTTTTCGGAGAGATCGTAGGACATGCTGGCGAACATCGCCTTGCGCTCGGAAGGCGTGAGCAACAGGTTGAAGGGCGCGAAGTTGAAGCGATCGGCGCCGGAGAAATTGTGAAAATTGCCGCTGCCCGGATTCGCCGGATTCCAGCCGGTGGGCGCCGCGCCGTTGTTCAGCGTGACGTCATACCACAGATCCGGATCGCCGCAGAAACCGGCTGAAGCCGCCGGCCGCGACGGATCGCAGAACGTAAAGCGGCCCTGCGGAAGTCCGGAGCTGCCGGCCGCGAGGCCCGCTTTCGGCTCCGGAAACGACGACTGCTCCCACTCACCGGAACTGATGCCTTCCTGTTTGTAGTAGCTGGCGACGAACATGCCGTGGAATTTTTCGCCACCGCCACCGATGGTGATACTGGCATCGGTGGTTGCACCACCCAGATCGAATTCGCCGCGGTAAGCATTGAGCTCGACGCCTTCGAAATTCTTGCGCGTGATGATGTTGACGACACCGGCGATCGCATCGGAACCATAGATCGCCGAGGCGCCGTCTTCGAGGACCTCGATGCGGTCGATGATGCTGAGTGGAATCGTATTGAGATCCGCGGCGCCGGAGACCCCGGAGGCGGAGGATTCATTGACCCAGCGGATGCCGTCGACGAGGACGAGGACGCGCTTGGAACTCAGGTTGCGCAGGTCGACCTGCGCCGATCCCGCGCCGATGCCACCGCCGTCCGCCGGATAACCGAAGTTGCCCGACGAGTTGAATTTGGCGTTGAGCGCCTTGCCTGACGACACCGTCTGCTGCAGCAGGTCGCCGATGCTCGCGAGACCTGTGCGATCGATGGTCGCACGGTCGATGATGGAGATGGGTGACTGTGCGTTGACGCCGGTCTGGATGATGCGCGACCCGGTGATGACGACTTCTTGTAGTTTGTCGTCCGGATTGGCGTCTTGTGCATGGGCCGCCGTCGCAGCCAACAAAAGTGGAAGCAAGCCGATCTGCTTATTCATGTTGTGACCTTCCTGGAGTGTTTAATCGCCGTCCCCTCCCTCGGCGAAGTGCTCGCATAAATACGCCTAGGCGCGACAAAAGAAAAGCGGTTGTTGTGCCAATGCGACCGGAAATCGGGGCAATGCGACGGATCGAAATGGCAATTGTGGATTCTGCGCCACGAAAAGGAACCCGCCTGCGCGCCCGCGACCGGCCAGGACAGGGCCGGGAAGCACGCAGTACCGCCGGGACGGAGCGAGCGGAGCTGCCCGCGCATTCGCCGGAACGCTCCACTTCCGGACTGGCGCCGCTTCCGGTACCGCCCGGCGATGGTGCAATGGGATCGCTGCCGTTGCCGATGCCGCTCGGGGTATGAGGAAATGCGATCCGGCCGGCGGCGACTGCATCCATGCGCCCCGCCCTTCTAACTACTTGAAAGAGGATGGTGCGATGCAGCTACGCATGGGATTGCCAGCTTCCAAACTACTGCTGATATTCATGGCGGCGATCCCGCTTTCGGCCTCGGCCAGTGACACCCCCGACGACGGGCGCTTCTACGGAATGCTTCGTTCGCGGGATCTCACGCCGTTCGGCTTTCTGCGGCTCGACATGCGGCCCGCGCACGCGGTGTCCATCGAGTCCCATTCCTTCGCGTTCGAGGCGGAGCTCGGCTACCAGAACACCTGGGCGCTGTCCCGCAACGTCGAGGAATACCTGGCCGGTCTCGAGGAAACGGGTGTTCGGCGCGAGCTCGGACCGGCAGAGGTCCAGGCGATCCGCGATCTGCCGGGCGAGAACTATCTGCTCGACCTGGAGTCCGCGACGCTCGACATGACCATGCACTACAAGATATCGAGCCAGTGGACGGTGTACGCCATCGCCACCGCGGTGTCGTATCACGGCGGCTTCCTGGACTCGGGAATCGAAAAATTCCACGAGACCTTCGGCTTCAGCACCTTCGGCCGGCATGCTGTCTCGCGGAACGAAACGAACCTGATCTACGACCTCAAGGGCTCGCAGGCGGTCTTGATGGATGCGCCGCGGACGTCCGGTTTCAGCGACCCGACGTTCGGACTGCGTTATGGCGGCTTCAAACTACCGGGGCGCTGGCAGATTTCGGTCGAGACGGCGGTCAAGGTGCCGCTCGACGGCGAGCGGTTGCTGCTGTCGACCGGCCGCACCGACTACGGGTTGCAGGCCTCCGTCCGGCGGCTGGGCGCGCGTAACGCGCTGCACATGGATTTCGCCGCCGTGTACTACGCGGGGCAGGACATCCCGGCGCGGCAGGATGCGCAGGTCGTCCCGACGATCGTCATCGGTTGGGAGCGGCAGATGACCGGGCGCACCAACCTCAATCTGCAAGGTTATGCCAGCAAGAGTGTGTACGGGCGCGCGCAGACGGACCTGAAGGAACTGCTCAGCGACAAATTCCAGCTGAGCCTCGGCGTGCGGCACCGGTTCGATTGCTGCGTCGTCTCGTTCGCCGCGACCGAGAACCTGCAGAACCTCAACAACACGCCGGACATCGGGTTTCAGATCGGCTTCGCCTGGGTGCCGCAGCTCAAGCCCTGACGCCGGCTACCGATCATCGCCGTACACACGCACGTCGAGGCGCATGAACGCAAAAGTCACCAGGCGTGACTGGCCGGCAAGCCCGAACTGCAGCGTGATTTCGCTGTTGAAGAATTGATCGGCCTGCGCCGCGGTCATCCCCAATCTGTCGCGCAGCGTGCGCTTGTTGAACGCCGAGGAGGCGCAGGTTCGTGCCGGCGTGATCGTCCGGCTGTTGAAGTCGCCGGGCCGCAGCCGCAGCGACTCGGAGCTCACGTTGGCATTGAGCGTGACCTCGCCGTTGTATGCGATCCCGGTGTTCGGATTGACGTACCCCACCAGCACCGGGCTGCGCACCCTGATCGCCCCGTTCACGACGAATGAACTCATCGAAAGGTCGGTCGTGCTTCGGTTGTTGAGCGTGTACGAGACCACCGGCGCGAATTCATAACAGACCAGCGAATTGCTGGCGCGCGCCGGCAGCCGGACGGTCGCGAGAGCCAGGCGCTCGAAGCTGGTCGACGCCGGGGCAGCGGCGATCGTCGTGCACAGTTCCGGCGGCACCGCGGTGGAGCAGTCCTCCCGCAAGGTAACGAGCGGCGCGCTGGCGCGGCCGAGGAAAACCATTTCGCGGCCGAATGAATCGGTGTCGCCAATGTCTTCCAGGGACTGCGCCCGCGCGGCGTCAGCGACCAACAGCAGGCAGACGAAAAGCAAGAGGGTTTTCATGGGCACATCCCTGTTCCGTTGAGTAGTTAGCGTCATGCCAACCGGGCGCACTGTCTACCGGAACCCGTGGGGGTTTACCAGTCTTGACCTGTTTGAGTACCCGCGATTCGCGCGCGGGTTCCTAGCCGCGCGACCGCCGGCTGGGCGCCTCTCTCCTGCCATCTTCCTGTTGCTCCGCGCGGACGTGCAGCGCGGTGGTCACGGTCGTATCTCCGGCGGTGAGCATGGCGGTGGCGTTGTATTCCACGATCCAGGCCAGGCATTTGTCGGCCGGCAGCGCGCGCGAGTAGTGAAAGCCCTGCGCATAGTCATAACCTGCCGCGGCGAGGAACCGGGCGTCCCATTCGGTCTCGACGCCTTCGGCCACGAGCTCGAGCCGCAGCGCATTCGCCATCTGCGCGGTCGATTCGACGATGATCCGATCGTCGGTATTGTTGCGCATGCCCATCACGAACGACTTGTCGAGTTTGAGCGAATGCACCGGCAGGTCGCGCAGATAACCGAGTGACGAATAACCGGTGCCGAAGTCGTCGATCGAAATCAACACGCCCAACTTGTCGATTTCCTGGATCACGCGCAGCGCACGGGTGGGATCCAGCATCATCGCGCTTTCGGTTATCTCGAGTTCCAGCGACGCGGCGGAGACGCCGGAGGCCTCCAACAACTCGCGCAGCCGCGCCGGGAAACCGGTGTCCTGCAACAGGCGGGCTGACAGGTTCACGGCGATCCGTACATGGACGCCTTTTTCGCGCCAGGCCCGGATCTGCGTCAACGCACCGCGCAACGTCCATTCCGTGAGCGGCCGGATCAGATCGGTGGCTTCGGCAATCGCGACGAACTCGGCCGGGCTGATCGCACCCTGCGTCGGATGGAACCAGCGCACCAGCGCCTCGGCGCTTTCGACCAATCCGCTGCGCAGATTCACCTGCGGCTGGAAATGCAGCTCGAGCTGACCTAAGGCGATCGCCGCACGCAGCTCGCCGCCGATGGCGAGCTTGCGGACGGTGTTCTCGTCGTGCGCGGCGTCGTAGTACTCGTAAGCCGCGCCGCGCCGCTTGGCGACGTACATGGCCACGTCCGCCTGGCGCAGCAGACTCTGTGCATCAGCGGCGTCATCGGGACAACGCGCGATTCCGATGCTTACACCGACTTCGATGGAGATGCCGGCGACATCGATGGGCGTGCGCAGGCAGTCGGCCAGCGCCTGCGCGGTGCGGGCAATGTCGGCGGCGTCCTGCGCCTGCTCGAGAACCACGGTGAATTCGTCGCCGCCGATGCGCGCGATGAAGCCGCGTTCGCTCAAGGTCTGGGCGAATCGCTGCGCCACTTCGCACAACACGCGATCGCCGACGTTGTGGCCGAGCGTATCGTTCACTTCCTTGAAGCGGCACAGGTCGAGCATCAGCAATGCGATGCTCGGCGGAGCAAGCAGGCCGTCCAGCGCCGAATCGAGGTGCGTGATGAGCGCGGCGCGATTGGGCAGGCCCGTCAGCGAATCGTGCGTGGCCTGGTGCTGCAGGCGGCGCTGTTGAGCGCGGCGTTCGCGGATGTCGCGGACGATCGCCGTATACAGACGTTCGCTGTTGAGGCGCACGCGGCTCACCGAGATCTCGACCGGAAACACTTCACCGGTGTGCGTGCGCGCGTCGCACTCGCGGATCACGCCGTGCAACGCGCCGAGACGCGAGCCCGAATTGTCACCGGCCAGCAGCGTGATGAACTTTGCAATGGGTTCGTCGACCAGCTCGTAGGCCGCGCAGTTGAACAGGCGCGAGGCGGCCGGATTGGCGGTCTTCACGATGCCGGCCTCGTCGATACAGACGATGGCATCCGTCGATGACTGCACCACGCTCTTCAGCAATGCATCGCGACGGCGCATGCCGAGGCCGTACGCCAACGCGCGCCAGGTCTGCATGTCGAGCGAACGTACGGTGATCGCGATGAAGAGCATGGCGATGACCAGCATGGGCGCGGCGGCGTCCAGCACCAGGCGGGTCGCCGAGAAAGAGTAGAAGGCCGAGCCCGCGGCGGCAGCCATGGCCACACTCACGACCGCCAGGTTGCGGCGCCAGCTTCCGCCCCGCTTGCCGGAAAACAGCAGCGCGGCCAGCGCAGTCCAGGCCGCGAGAATCGCCAGCGCCGCCCAGGCCGGCAGCGCCCGCGGCGCGCCGCGGTTGACGGTTTCGGTGGCGAGCGCCTGAAGTTCGACGCCCGAGAGCGAGCCATAGACCGGCACCGCCAGCATGTCGCGCAGTTCGAGCGCCGTGCCGCCGACGAACACGGTCTTGCCCGCCAGCATCTCGCGCGGCACGCGGCCCTCGAGCACGTCGACATAGGAAACGTGGACAAAGGAATCGGGAGAGATCGAGAAATCGATGCTGACGGCCCGGTCGTCGCCGAGCAGTCGGCGTGGATCGATCACGCTCGGCACCCGTTGACCATCGAGCGTCCAGTAGTTGCGCCAGTCGCGCGTCAGGCTGTCGAGGGCCGGCTGCGCGTTCACGGCAGCCAGCTCGACCCGCCGGGCGAAACGCGGGCGGGGCCGGCGCACCACCAGCGTGTCGTCATCGGTGCTGCGGTGCTGGAAAAATGTCGGTAAAACGATCGGGAAATCGCGTGGCCGCGCCAGCGCCGATTCGAGCAGCGCGTCATCGAGCTGGTTCGACAACGAACTGAAATCGATGTCGATGAACAGGCGGCGCGGCGCGGCCTTCGACACCTGGTTGATCAGTTCGGCGTGATTACGCCGCGGCCACGGCCACTGATCGAGCGCCGCGATGCTCTTGGCGTCGATGGCGACGATGACGATGTCGCTCTGCACTTCGGTCCGCAGCAGTCTCGCGCGCACGTCCGACAGGAAATTTTCGAGCGGACGCAATGCGCCCGCCATGCGCAGGCCGCCCACGACCACGAACGCCGCAAGCGCGATCAGCCACCAGCCGTTTCGCCGGTGGATGCGGATCATTTTTTGCCCGGCCGGCGCAGCAGCCCGTTCAGCAATCCGCCGACGTCGATTACCGGCGTGGTCGGGGTCGTGGTCGGCGTCGTGGTTTCGGTCGTCGAGTCATTGTCCAGGCCCAGGTCCAGGCCGACGTTGAGATCGACGCCGGCGACGTTCACGCCGAGATCGACATTGCCGGCGGCGACATCGACGCCGGCGTCGACGGCTGCGCCGATACCCGCGATGTTCGCGCCGACGTCGACATTGGCGGCGACGTCCACATTCGTACCGAGATTGACGGCTGCGCCGACTCCGGTGTCCACGGCGGCTACATTTCCCAGATCGACGTTGGTGCCGAGATCCACGTTCGCGGCGACGTTGTCAGGCGCGACGTCGACAGAAACACCCGCATTCACCTCGGTGGTCAGCGGACCGGCATCGATCGCGGCATTCGCGGCGACATCGACCGCACCTGCGCCCAGATCCACGTTGGTTGCAGCGCCGACATCGACCGCAACCGGGCCGGCCTCGACATTGACCGCCGCGCCCACTTCGACCGCGCCGCCGCCGACGCTCACCGCGGCATCGACACCCGCCTCGACGGCGCCGCCGAGATTGACCCCGGCATCGACGGCCGCGTCGACGCCGCTGGAATTCAGATTCACACCGGCGGCGACATCGACAGCCGCGGAGCCAAGATTGATGGCGGAAGCCGCACCGACTTCCACACCAGTGGAAACGGCCACATTGGCGGCGACGTCGGCATTGACGCTGGCCGCGCCCAGGCTGACGCCGGTCGCGACGCTCGCGCCGGCTTCACTACCGCGCACGTCGATGCCGACGTTCACATCCGCAGGGGTACGGACGACTTCCACGATCGAAGGAACCGCCGCGGCGATGCCCGTGTTTCCGCCACGATCGGCAAACACCGGATCACTACTGACTACCGGATCCGGCCTCGATGAGCCCGGCGCGGGAGTGCCGCCGGTCGAACCGCTCGGGCTACCCGGGGCGCGCTGAGTGGGCGGCGCCTTGTTATCCATCTTGATGACGCTGATCGACTTGTCGCCGCGCTTGCGCGACGCAATCTCGCCGGCCTTCAGATCGATGACCGAGCTGTCGTCGCTGGCGCGCACTTCGAGCAGGCCTTCGAACAATGAGATGGTGGTCGCTTCGTCCTGAGCCGCGACGTTGAACTGCGTGCCCTTGATCACTCCGACGAGATACGGAGTCTCGACGCGCAAGCGCCGGCCAGCGCGTTTACCGATGTTGTAGAAGACGTTGCCGTGCGGCTGCAGCACGCGGTCGATCGGGCCGCCGCGTTTCTCGAGCGCGGGAAATTCCAGCCGCGTTTCCGGACCCACGCTGATGGTGGTGGCGCCCTGGCGCAACTCGACCGAGCCGTCGCGGCCGGTATCGATGGTCGCGGGCAATTCGAGCACGCCGCCGGCGCTTGCTGGCGCGGCGACACCTTTCATCGTGACGCGCACTTCACCCTTGACGCTCTCGACGACGATGTCGCCGGTGTCGAGCGCGAATGCGGGCTGCGGCAAATACGCGGCCATCACCAACGCGAATGCGGCCAGCGATCTAACTAGATTGTTCATACCAGTCTCATTATGGTTATTCGCGAAATCACGGGCCGGGAGGCCGCTTCATCGATGTGTGAATCGTACTAAGAGATCGCCCGCCACAATGTGAGTCGCATCTCATCGTGTGTTGCGCGGTTGACGGAGAATGCGCACCGATTTCCAAAAAACCCGGCTCCATGCGCTCGCAAATAACAATAACTAGCCCGGCAACACCCACCACGCGTCTGGCGCGAATACGCGGCGCGGCGCTTGTCATAATTGCCGCGGGCATATTCACGGTGTTTTCCCCGATTTCGAACGCCGCGGAATCGCCTCTGCTAACTACCGTCGCGGTGCCGGCCACCGTTTCGAAAACCTCCGCTCCCGCGTTGACTACCGTCATAGTCACCGGATCGACTATCTACTCGACGCCGCGGCTGTTCGCCGCCTACCGCGACCAGCTCGGCCGGGCCATCAACCGTGACAACGCGCGCGCGATCGTCGCGGCGTTGACCGAGCTGTACGCGCGCGACGGCTACGTCAAGCCCGAGATCGCGCTGGACGATTCCATGACCGGGCGCGGCGTGTTGCGCGCACAGGTGTACGAGGCGCAGGTGACCCGCGTGGTCTACCAGGGTGACGACGGTGCTTTCGGGTCCGCGCTGAAACGCATCGGCGACGAACTCGAAGGTTCGCGGCCGTTGCGCAAGGACGACGTTCCGCAGGCGCTGCGCCGCATGCGCGAGATCGCCGGGCTGGCCGTCACTGCGAATACGCGGCGCGACGCGCAGACCCGGAATGCGTTCGAGCTGGTGGTCGACTCGGAATACTCGACCATTGACGGCGTGGTCCGCATGAACAATCGCGGCACCGATCAGGTCGGCCCGCTGTTCCTGCTCGGGCAGGTGTTCGCGAACGGCTTGTTGGGGGGCCAGGAAAGGATCGGCCTCATCTTCGCCTCCGCCACGGATCGCGATGAATATCTCGGCGGCGGGCTCTTTCTCGACACGCCGTTTGGGGAGAACGGCTTGCGTGCCAATGCGCTGCTGTTCAGCTCGCATTCCGCGCCCAACGAAGCGCCGGTGAACCTCGCGGACGAATACACGCGTGAACGCGCCACCTTCAAGCTGACGCAGCCGTTGCACCAGGATTCGGCATTCACGCTCAACGCCGGCCTGGGCTTCGAGGCCGACGATCTCACCATCGACCGTGAGGGCACGTCGATCCGCGAAGACCGGTTGCGCATCGCAGAGGCTGCGTTGCGCAGCGGCATGCGTGCCGGCGCGGTGCAGTACTCGGCCAGCCTCCAGTTGCGCAAGGGGTTCACTTCATTCGGCGGCGGCCTGCAGGCCGTCGACCTGACCGACGATTCGCGGCGCGCGGATTTTCTGCTGACGCAGCTTTCCGCCAGCGCGTACCGGCGCTTCGCCGAACGCTGGTCGTTGCGCTTCGATCTGTTCGCGCAGCACAGCGGTAACGTGTTGCCCGACAGCGAGCGCTTCAAGATCGGCGGCGATCGCCTGGGCCGCGGCTTCGAAGTCGCGGAAATCGCTGGCGATCGCGGACTGGGCGGCAAACTCGAACTGCGCCGCGATCTGCTCAACACCGAGTCGTTCGTTGGCCGCCTTTCGACTTATGGTTTCTACGACATCGGATCGGCCTGGAAACAGGATCGGCCCGGGCGCGAATCCGCCGCCACGTCAGGCATCGGGCTCGCGCTGCAGGGCGCGAAGCTCACCGGTTATCTCGAGCTCGCCGCACCGTTGAGCGGCCCCGACATCGAAGGTCAGCGCCACGCATCGGTGTTCGGCGAACTCAGCTACCGCTTCTGAGCCGCCGTACGGTCATCGTCAGCGCTGCGGCCGGACCATCCGCTTGATGACAAGCGAGACCACGACCACCGCCAGGAATCCGAGGCTCGCGTAGAGCTCGGGTGGCTTGCCGGCGATCTGCGTCATCGCCGCCAGCACGACGAGAATGGCGATCGCCGACGCACCCGCCATGAAGTTCGCCACGCGCGGACTGCCGGAATCGCGCGCCGCATACGCCGAGTACGGAAAACGAAAGTGCGCGATCGCGACGAAGAAGTAGACGATCAGCATGATCGCGCCGGAAGCGTTGATCAGGAACGAGAACAGCTTCGACATGAATTCGTTGTCGGGCGAACCGCTGCTGATCAACATGGCGATGAAGCCGAATGCGCTGCCCAGCAGGATGGCGCGCGCGGGCACCTGGCGCTTGTTGACGGTGGTCAACCAGCGCGGCGCGTCACCCTTGTCGGCCAGCACGAACAACGTGCGCGCCGTGACATACACGCCGGAGTTGAGGCACGACAACACCGCGGTCAGAACGATGATGTTCATGATCGTGCCGGCGGCCGGGATGCCGATGTGGTGCAGGGTCATCGCGAACGGCGAGTCGCCCGATTTGATCTGCGTCCAGGGCAACACGCAAAGAATGAGCAGGATCGAGAGCACGTAGAACAGCAGGATTCGCAACACCACCGAGGCCGCGAGCCGCGACATGGTTTTGCCCGATTCCGCCGATTCCGCGGCCGCGACCGTGACGATCTCGGCGCCACACATGGAAAAAATCACGGTGGTCATGCCGGCAAAAATCGCGGCCCAGCCGAACGGCGCGAAGCCCTGGTGCGCCGTGAGATTGGAGAACCCCGGACTCTGCCCGTGCGCGCCCCAGCCCAACAACCACGAGCCCGCGACCACGACGAACACGATGATCGCGGCCACCTTGATGGACGCGAACCAGAATTCGAATTCGCCATATGAGCGGGCCGAGGCGAGGTTCACCAGCGTGAGGACTGCCATCAGTCCGAGTCCGATCTGCCAGACCTCGAACGGCAGCCATTCGTGGATGATCTTGGCGCCGGCGATCGCCTCGATGCCGACCACGATCACCCAGAAATACCAGTACATCCAGCCGGTGACGAAGCCGGCGCCGTCGCCGAGCGCGACTCGCACATATTCGGTGAATGCGCCGAGGCCGGGTTGATCGAGCGCCATGCGCGCCAGGATCTTGATGACCGCGAAGACGATGATGCCGGCCGACAGATAGCTGAGCACCACCGCGGGCCCGATCTGCGAAATGGCGGTGCTGCTGCCGACGAACACGCCGGCGCCGATGATTCCACCGATCGAGATCATCGCCAGATGGCGCGCCTTCAGCGATTTGGAGAGGCGCGAAGAAGCGTTGGTAGTCACTGCGGGGTCGGTGGCGTTCAAGGTCTGCGCTCTTGTGGCCGGGTTGGCATTGCGGCGCACGATAGCCGGAACGCGGGCGCGATACAAAAGACACCCGGGCGCCCGGCATCACGGCGGGTTTTGGTAGTTAGAGCGGCGGGCGCGGCGGGGTGCTATCTGCCCGCCTCGCTCGGGCGCCGGCATGGCTTCAACCGCGGGACCGTATTCGAGGCCGGCGCGGCAGCCTCGCCACAGTTCTCGCGGCACCCATCGCCCCGTTTTCAAAGGAGAAATCCCCATTTGATAATGAAGTGTGGTCAATTGTTATCAGATGCGGTAGAAAGCAGTCAAATCCAATCAGGACACCGGTGTCAATGCGGGGGCAATGCGGCGAACACGGTGGTTTCGCGACTTCAGTTTCAATCGGATCTAACAAGGGGGATTTCATGAGAAAAATCGAACACTCGAATGCGTTCGTGCGCAGCGCCGTGCGACTCGCACTGGCGAGCGCCGGATTCGCGCTGCCAGTCCAGGTCACCTTTGCCCAGGATGCGGCAAGCGGACAGGAGCTCGAAGAGGTCGTCGTCACCGGCTTCCGCGGATCGCTGAACACCGCGCTCGCGCAGAAACGCAGCGAAACGGCGGCCATCGACGTCATCGCGTCGGAAGACATCGGCAAATTCCCGGACAGCAATCTCGCGGAATCGATGCAGCGCATTCCGTCCGTCGCCCTCTCGCGCGGCGACGGCGGCGAAGGCAAGAACATTTCCGTGCGCGGCCTCGGCCCCACGTTCACGCGCGTTCGCATCAACGGCATGGAAGGTGCGGCACAGACCGGGGCGAGCGACATCTACGGCGCCGGCAACAACGGCCGCAGCTTCGACTTCAACGTGTTCCCGACGGAAATCTTCTCGCAGCTCGCCGTCCGCAAGACGAGCTCGGCCGACGTGGAAGAAGGTTCACTCGGCGCAACGGTCGATCTGCGCGCGCCGCGCCCGCTCGATCTCGCCGACGACACCGTGTTCACGGTGACCGGACGCGGCATCTACAACGACGTGTCGGAAGACCTGGACCCGCGCGCCTCCGCCTTGTTCTCGAAGAAGTTCGCCGACGGCAAGTTCGGCATCCTGTTTTCGGGCGCCTATCAGGAACGGCACAGCCGCGAGGTCGGCTATTCGGCCGTCGACGTCCTGGCCGCCAGCGCCAATGCCAACAACATCGCGGTTACGCCCATGGGCGGACCGGTGCCGCCGGGAATCTACCTGCCGTACTGCACGCCCATCGGCTGGACCACGACGGCGCCGAGCCCGGTGCCCGGCACTCGCGGCACGACCGGCACCAGCTGCAGCAACAGCGCCTTGTACGGCGACAACCCGCGCACCAGCGATCTTGCGGCGTTCACGACCGTCTACAACATGACGAATCCGGCGATCAAGGATCCAGTTTCGGGAGTGCCCATTCCCGGCGGCGGCGCCTATTTCCCGCGCCTGCCACGCTACGTGAACTCCGAGCAGGACACCGAACGCACCGGCGGCACGTTGAGCCTGCAATGGGCTCCGGGCGAGAACACCAAGGTGTCCCTCGACGGCCTCTATTCGCGCTACCAGGTCGTGCGGCGCGACAACTACATCCTCGGCCTGTCGCTCGGCCGAAACCTGACCAACAACGGTCAGCCGATGGTGTCCATCAAGCAAGTGACCTTCGACGACAAGGGATCCGTGGAGACGGCGACCTTCGACGGCATGGATGTGCGCTCCGAAGGCCTGGTCGACAACTACATTGCGACCTTCCAGCAGGCGAACCTCGACTTCGAACACCAGTTCTCGGACAGCTTCAAGATCACGGCGTCGGCCGGACGTTCGTTGTCCATCTGGGACGGCCCGAAGCGCCTGCAGACCTTCATCGACGCGATCGACGTCAACAACTTCACGCTCGATTTCAGTGGCGGGCGCGAAACGCCGCTCATCGGCTTCGGCTTCGACGTCTCGAATCCGGCGAACTTCACCTACGCGGCAACGCCCGACGGCAACCAGACGGTGGTGGGCGGCTACTCCTTCCAGGGCAAGCCGTCGCGCAACGTGACCGCGAACACGTTGTTCGAGCTCGCGGGCGACTGGCAGATGACCGATGACTTCAAGCTGAAGGGCGGGCTGCAATGGCGGCAGAACAACTTCAAGAGCCATGTGTCCGGCATCCTGGCCGCGCAGACCGTGACGCAGAACCTGCCGACGGGAACGACGCTCGCGGACTACACGCTGACCATCGACGATCTCGACGACAAGTTCGGCGCAGGAGCCCCGGCCAGCTGGGTCGCCATGGATCCGGAGAAGTGGGCCGAGACGTTCAATTATCCCGACGCCTTCAACTTCTGCGGCGTCGAGTGCGGCGCGAACCGCAGCCAGATGCTCGAGGAGATCACCAGTGCGTTCGCCATGTTGTCGTTCAACACGGAGTGGGGCATCCCGGTTCGTGGTGACCTCGGCTTGCGTTACGTGAATACGCGCCAGTCGGCGATGGGTCACATTCCGATCGCGGCGCCGATGGGCGCGCCATTCCCGAACGTCGGGTTCCGCCAGGATATCGACAATGAATACCGCGACTGGCTGCCGTCGCTGAACATGGTGTTCGAGTTCATGCCGGATCTGCTCATGCGCTTCTCGGCCGCGAAGGTCATGGCGCGCGCCGATCTCGGCAGTCTGACACCGAGCGTTTCGGTCACGGCGACCACGCACACCGCGAGTGTGAACAATCCGCTGCTGGACCCGATCCGGGCGAAGACCGCGGACCTGTCACTCGAATGGTACTTCTCCGAAGGTTCGCTGCTGTCGGCCGCGGTGTTCTACAAGGACATCGAGACCTACATCCAGCGCATCACCGGCGACGAGCCGTTCCGCAATCTCGGGGTACCGGATTCGGTGCTCGCCGGATCCCCGTCCTCGCCGACGGACACGTTCCAGGTGAGCCGGCTGCAGAACACGGATGGCGGACCGCTCAAGGGCATCGAGCTCAACGCGCAAGTCCAGTTCCGCAACTTGCCGGGCTTCTGGAGCAACACGGGGTTCCTCGCTAACTACACACACGTGGAATCGACGATCAAGTACGTCCTCACGAGCGCCGCGGGCGTACCGCTGACGTTCACCGAGGACGATCTGGTCGACCTCTCGCCGAACACGGCGAGCGGCACGCTGTTCTACGACGACGGGACATTCAGTGTCCGCACGACGGGCTCGTATCGCGACGCGTTCATTCGCGGCCTGCCCGCCTCGGCTGGCAGTGACATCCGGGCGAACAAGGCGAACTTTTTCGTCGATGCTTCGGCTTCGTGGAACGTGAGCGACAAGTTCACGCTGATCTTCGAAGCGCAGAACCTGACGGACGAGCGCAACACGCTGTTCATCGACCGCGCGCGCGAGGACACGCTGTTCCAGACCGAGATCGGCCGCACCTTCAACGTGGGTGCGACGTTCAAGTTCTGAGGCCCGCGTGATTCGAGTGATGACGCGCCGGGGTGGCAACACCCCGGCGCTTTTTCTTGCGCGCTACTTCTCGAGCGCGCCGACTTTTTCGTCCCAGCTCTTCGAACCGCTCGTACCGTCGAGGAACGGCAGTGCCGCGCCCACCAGCCTCGGCGACAAGAAGATGTCGTAGTGGGTCTGGTCGGGAAGGATCGCCAGGCGATTCTTCGACATCGTCTCGCGCTGCCAGCCCGCGTCGCGCAACCCGCCGCCTAACAGCTTGTAGAAAGCCACGATGTGTTCGGGGCGATACATGTCGCTGTCGCCGAAGATGAGCATCGTCGGCATCGTCAGCTTCTTCACGTCCGCCGAGTAGTCGTAGTGGCCGCGCATCAGGTCGCCGATCGCCTGCAGCAGACGCGGGAAATCGTCGGGCTTGGGCGCGACGGCCACGTACGATTTGTACATGGGCGTCTCTTTCATCTGTTCGGCGATGGCCGCGCCGACCTGATTCTGCTGCGCTCGCATCTCGGGATAGAACCCGTCATCCGAGAAGCCGGCCGAGACGAGGACCAGCCGCCGGACCATCTGGGGATGCTGCACACCCAGGCGAAACGCGACGCCACCGCCGAAGGAATAACCCAGCACATCGACCTGTTCATGACCGAGAGACTTGAGAATCGTCGCCATGTCGTCGCCCAGGTCGATCAGGCTCAGCGTGCGCGTCCCGAGTTCGGTGCGTCCGTGGCCCTGCAGGTCGACCGCGATCACCTGCCGGTGCGCAGTGAGTGCCGGGAGGATGGGCTTGAACATGTCGGTCGAACCCAGGCCGCCATGCAGCAATAGCAGCGGTTCGCCGCTGCCGGTCATCTCATAGTAGTAGTTGACGCCGCCCGCCTTTACGTAACCCTTGCTGTCCGCGTGCGCGGAAAACGCTGCCAGGGCCAGCGCCGCCACGGCGAGCAGGGAGCGGGGCTTCAAGATCGTGTTCATGTCTGCATCCTCGGTCGGTGTTGTGTCGATGTTCAATGGCCGAACGGGCTCGGCCGGAATCGACAGCACGCCCAGGGCGGCTCAGCGGTATTTGAACTTGAACGCGAGGATGACGGCGGCGAGTACCAGCGTGATCGTGTTCGCCAGAATCATCGGCCAGGATTCAATGGCCAGGCCGTAGGCCAACCAGACGGCTACCCCGGCGGTGAATACGAGGTACATCCCGAGCGAGACGCCGCTGGTATTGCGCGTGCGGATCGTCATGAGCGCCTGCGGAATGAACGAACTGGTGGTCA